>Ga0315287_10000022_pt1 | contig 156225 bp, 140 predicted proteins | sample YL17G11_0_MG_FD_205037 | JGI IMG/M metagenome (GOLD analysis project Ga0315287, IMG submission 205037) | Sediment microbial communities from Yellowstone Lake, YNP, Wyoming, USA - YL17G11_0 | ecosystem: Environmental > Aquatic > Freshwater > Lake > Sediment | place: USA: Wyoming | collected... | reverse complement strand
AGCAGGTGCTTCTGGGCGGCCTGCTCTTCGACGCGCTCGAGCCATTCCTCACTGAGGTACGCGAGAACCGATTCCTTGCGCGGGAAGTAGTTGAAGAAGGTGCCCTTCGCGACGTCGGCCCGCTCGGTGATCTCATCTACCGTCGTGTGTTCAAAGCCTTTGTCGTGAAAGAGCTGGAGAGCGGCTACGAAGATCCGCCGTTTCGTTTCTTCTTTCTTTCTCTCACGCCGGCCATGTGTGGCTTCTGTCATTCCGACCCTCGACTAAATGTGACCAGAGTCAATTGCGCCCTGAGTTTACTTTTAGACCACGGTCTTTGCAAGGGTCTGGTTTCGGAGAGGCCCAAACACGAAATTGGATGGTTATGACGGTCGCAATCACGGGAGCCACAGGATTCGTCGGCGGGGCCGTCGTTCGGCGGCTGCTACGCCGCGGTCACGACATCCGCGCGCTGGTGCGGGACCCGGAGCGGGCCGGGCGACTGGGCGATCTGGGAAGCGTCCAGCTCGTGGCCGGCGACCTGGACGACGCGGCGGCGCTTCGCGGTTTGATGGCCGGCGCCGATGCCGCGGTGCACCTTGTCGGGATCATCGTCGAGAGCGGCAGACAGGCCTTCGAGCGCATCCACGTCGAAGGCACGGCTCGGGTCGTGGCGGCCGCGCGGGAGGCCGGCGTCCGGCGCTTCGTGCAGATGAGCGCGCTTGGCGCCCGTGCCGAGCCGGCGGCCACCGCGTACCATCGCAGCAAGGCGGCGGGCGAGGAGGCGGTGCGCAGCGGCGGCATCCAGAGCGTCATCCTCAGGCCGTCGCTGGTCGCCGGCGCGGGGAGCTCTCCGCTCCGGATGGCGATCGACCTGGTCCGGTTCGCGCCGGTTGTGCCGATCATCGGCGACGGCCGCTACCGTCTCCAGCCCGTGTGGATCGAGGACGTGGCAGAGGTGTTCGCGGTGGCGGTGGAGCGCCCGGATCTGGCGGGCACCTTCGACATCGCGGGGCCGGACCAGCTCACCTGGCATGAGATGGTGGACCTGATCGAGCGGGCCCTCGCCGTCACCCGGCGCCGCATTGGCGTGCCGGTGAGCGTGGTGCGCTTCGCGGCGCACGCGGGGGTCGTCCTTCCGCAACTCTCGCCCATTTCGCCGGACCAGCTCCAGATGCTGCTCGAGGGCAACACCACCGAGGCGAACGCCATCGAGACCGTCTTCGGCGTACGGCCCCGGCCCTTTGGTGACGTGGTGCGTGAGCTCTGCTCTCCCTACGCGCCGGCGGGCGTCGGGGCCGGTGCGTGACGCTTCGAGCTCGGGTCCCGCTGGTCCCGCCTGACCCGCTTCGCACCCTCGCCCTGCTCGGGCTGCTCGCGGTGTGTGCGGGTCATGCCGACGCGCAGGCCGTGCCGGCGCTGTCCTTCACCGGCGGCACGGCGACCTTTCGCGTCCGCGCCACCGTCGTCAACGACTTCACGGGAACCGTCGCGGCAGCCCGGGCGCAGTACACCGGCACGGACCTCGCGAGCGTCCAGGGGTTCGTGGAGTTCCCTGTGGCGGAGATGCGCACGGGCGTAGGCCTCCGCGACCGTCACACCCGTGCGGCGCTGGCGGCGGACAGCTTCCCTCTCATCCGCTTCGACCTCACCCGCGTGGAGCCGGCGCCACCGCGCGGCGACACCGTGCCCGCCGTCTTCAGGGGCCGCCTGACGATCCGCGGCGTGACGCGCGAGGTCCGCGCGCCGGGGGCCGTCGTGCTGGGCCACGGCGCCCTCGAGGTCACGGCGAGATTCTTGATCGACATGCGGGAGTACGGCATCACTCCACCGGTGCGGATGCTGGGTACGCTGCGCGTGGCGCCGGACATCGCGATCGGGGTGAGACTGGTGTTCGGCGAAGGACTCGCAAGACGGTAGACAACGGCCCGGGGGTTTCCCCCCGGGCCTGATGGCCGGACAAAGCCGCCGTCAGACTTTGCGCGCGACCACCACCGGGCCGGGCACGTAGACCGTTGGTGTCAGGGACGGGCGTGCCGCGTAGAGCCAACGCAGGAAGTGCGGGAACTCGGAGCGGCGCTCCGGCTGCGGCCGTTCGGCGTGCGAACGCGATGATCCCTGAGTGCGCTCCCTCTCCATTGCCGTAGCCGTCACCTGCATCGCCCCCTCCTGTGGTCCCGTTCACTTCTTTGGATGCCAGAGCCGGCCGAAAGGTTGCAAGCCGCGCGGCCACTGGCCGCCGGAGGGGTGATGCCAACACCGCGGCCGCTACCAGCGGCGCAGACGACCCGTGCGGGAGACGGTCAGTGTTTCGACGGCGGCGCCGCGGGCGAACACCACGCGGGAGTTGGATGCGCCGTACCCCAGGCCGAGGGGACTGAAGGTGACGGTGCGCTGGCTGGCGGCCACCTGCACCGACCCAAGGGTCCAGACCCGCAGGGTGTCCCACGCGCCGCGCGCGTTCCGGGTGGCGAGCGCGACCGCCGCGCTCTCGCGGGCCAGTTCGTAACGGACCAGGGTGGCGCGGGCGATGGCCGTCTGCCGTGCGGTCTCGTGGACGGAGGCGAAGCGCTGCGCCGCCCCGACGACGGCGATGCGGTCCAGGGTGCGACGCAGCGGCGGGGTCACGACGGACGCCAGCACCCCGATGATGAGGGTGACGGTCATCAGCTCCGGAAGGGTCGCGCCGCGAGCCATAGGCCCCAACGTCGCACCGACCGCTCCGGGGTATCGAACCATTTTCGCGCGGCGGCGGTACGAATTCGCGCGGGGAGGCCACCCGCGACCCTGGCCCCTGACCCCTGGCCCCTGACCCCTATCTCTTCTCCACCAGCCGCTTCCGCGTGTAGGCGATGAGGCCGCCGGCATCCACGATCGCCTGGCGAGCGGGCGGCATCGGCACGATGCGGAACCTCTTCCCCGTGGAGGCGTTCACGACCTCGGTCGCGCCGATCTCCAGTTGGTCGCCCTCCTTCGCCTCGAGGTCCGGCGCCTCCACGAGGCGGAGGCCCAGGTTGACGGAGTTCTGCGTGAAGATCCGCGCGAAGCCCTTCGCCACGACGATCAGCTCGTGCCCCTTGAGCGTCGAGACCGCCTGCTCCCGCGAGGAACCGCAGCCGAAGTTCTTCCCGGCCACGAGGACGCTGCCCGGCGGGACCTGCTTCGCCCTGAGCTTGGCGTTGAAGTCGGTGAGGTCCACGAAGGCGAACTGCGGCGTCTCGGTCGGCAGCACCGTCGCCATGTAGCGGCCGGGGTAGATGACGTCGGTGGAGACGTCGTCGCCAAGGGTGAGGACGACCGTGCTCATCGCGCACCTCCCGCGGCCGCGCCGCGAGGATCGGTGATCACGCCGGTCAGGGCCGACGCGGCGGCGACCGCCGGCGAGCAGAGGTACACGTCGGAGGTCGGGTTCCCCATCCGGCCCTTGAAGTTCCGGTTGGTGGTGGAGAGCGCCGTCTCGCCGTCACCGAGCGCGCCTTCATGCACGCCGAGGCAGGGGCCGCAGCCGGGGTTCATCACGACGGCGCCTGCCTGCACGAAGTCGCCGACGTAGCCCTTCAGCAGCGCCTGCGCGTAGATGCGGCCCGAAGCCGGGAAGACGAGCATCCGGACGTCCTTCGCCACCTTCTTCCCCTTCACGATGCGGGCGGCGACCTCCAGGTCGTCGAGCCGGCCGTTGGTGCAGGAGCCGATGACGATCTGGTGCACCTTCGTGCCGGCCACCTTCCCGATGGGGTGCACGTTGTCCACGGTGTGCGGGCAGGCGATCTGCGGCTCGAGTTGCGATACATCGATCTCGATCACCCGCTCGTAGACGGCGTCGGCGTCCGGCTGCACGGGCGCGAGCGCGTCGGTGACGCCCGCTTCCTCTCGCAGGTAGCGGAGGGTCTCGTCGTCCGCCGGCACGATGCCCGAGGTGGCGCCCGCCTCGACGCTCATGTTGCACAGCACCAGCCGCCCCGACGTCGACATCGAGCGGACAGTGTCGCCGTGGAACTCCAGCACCTTGAAGTTCGCGCCCTCGGCGGTGAGCCGGCCGACGAGGTGGAGGATCACGTCCTTGGGCCCCACCATCTCGGGCAGTTTCCCCGTCACCACCACCTTGATCGTCGCCGGGACCTCGACGTTGAGCGCTGTGCCGAGGGCCCAGACGCTGGCCATCTCCGTGGCGCCGATGCCGAACGCGAAGGCGCCGAGCGCGCCGTGGCTCGTGGTGTGGGAGTCGGTGCCGAGCACGACCGCGCCGGGCCGCACGTAGCCGTTCTCCGGGAGGATCTGGTGGCAGATGCCGCCCAAGTCACCGCGGATGTCGTGGAACTTCGCGATGCGGTGCTTCGCCACGAACTCGCGGATCTTCTTCTGGTTCGTGGCGGTCTTCGGCGACTCGGCCGGCACACGGTGGTCGAAGATGATGGCGACCTTCGAGGGGTCCCAGATGCGCGCCTCGAGGCCGGTGTCCTTGTACATCTCGAGGAACTGGTTGATCACCAGCGCGGCGTTCTCGTGCGACATCACGAGATCCACGGCCGGTTCCACCACGTCCCCCGCCGACACGGCGCTCTTTCCGGCGGCGCGGGCGAGGATCTTCTCCACGACGGTCTTGCCCATCAGACGATCCCTTTCTGCTTGAGCTGCGCGATCTCGTCCTTCGTGTAGCCGACGCCCGCCAGTATCTCCTCGGTGTGGTCTCCGAGGCGCGGCGGCGGCGTCTCGACCTTGCCCGGCGTCTTCTCGAACCGCGCCGTGAGATTGAACAGCCGGAGGTCGCCGATCCCTTCGGCGTGGACGGTCCCCAGCGTCTCGCGATGCCGAACCTGCGGCTGGTTGAGCGCCGCCTCGAGGCTCAGGATGGCCCCGGAGGGAACGCCCTTGGCGTTCAGCGTCTCCACCCAGTACTCGGTGGTCCGCTCCTTCAGCTTCGCCTCCAGCAGCGGCGTCAGCGCCTTCCGGTTCTTCTTGCGGGCGTCGCGCTTCTGGAACCGCGGATCCGTCTTGAGCTCCGGCACCCCTAGCTCGTCGGCCACCGCCTCCCACTGCTCCTGCTTGTTCGCCGCGATGTTGATGTAGCCGTCCTGCGTCACGAAGGTGCCCGAGGGAGCCGCGGTGAAGTTGTCGTTGCCGAGAAGCTCCGGCTGCTGCCCGCCGATGAGGAGGTTCGCGGCCACCCAGCCCATCAGCGGCATGATGGCGTCGAGCAGGGCGATGTCGACGAACTGTCCCTCTCCCGTCCTCTCTCGGTCGTAGAGGGCGGCCATGATCGCGAAGGCGGCGTTGAGCCCGCCGACGGTGTCGCACACCGGGAAGCCGCAGCGCAGCGGGCTCAGCCGCTCGTCGCCGTTGACGGCCATGACGCCGGAGAGGCCCTGGATGATCTGGTCGTACGCGGGCTTCATGGCGTCGGGGCCCGTCTGCCCGAAGCCGGAGATGGCGCAGTAGATGAGCCTGGGGTTGAGGGCGCGCAACGTCTCGTAGCCGACGCCGAGCCGGTCCATCACGCCGGGCCGGAAGTTCTCCACCACCACGTCCGCCGTCTTCGCCAACGTCCGGAAGATCTCCTTCGCTTCCGGCGCCTTCAGATTCAGCGTGAGCGATTTCTTGTTGGCGTTCTGGGCCAGGAAGCTGGTGCCCATCAGCTTGTCGTTCAGCTCCGGCAGGCAACCGAGCTTGCGTGCGAGGTCCCCGTCCAGCGGGTTCTCGATCTTGACGACTTCGGCTCCCAACAGTGCGACGTGTAGCGTGGCGAACGGCCCCGAGAGGACGTTGGTGAGGTCGAGTACCCGAACCCCTGCGAGCAGCTTGCGCGGTGCGCTCATCGCCCCCCCTGACCTCTCACGACTGACCTCTCACCTCCCTCACGCCGCACCCGCAGCGGCTATCGGCCCCGTCTTGTAAACCTTCCCCGGCATCTCCCGCCCGAAGAACGCCGCCACCTCACCCGCGATCGCGATCACCTGATCGAGCCGCACGTCCTGCCGCCGCCCCATCCGCTGGAGCATGTGCACGAAGTCCTCGGTGCACACGTTGCCGCCGGCGATCTTCGTGAAGGGGCAGCCGCCGAGGCCGGCCACCGAGGTCTCGACGTGGGTGACGCCCGCCTGCATCGCCGCCCAGACGTTGGCGAGTCCCAGTCCGTAGGTGTCGTGGAAGTGGCAGGCGCAATCGAGGCCGGAGTCCATCCGGAAGACCTGCTCGTATATCCGCTTCACCTGGTCCGGTACCGCGTGCCCCGCCGTGTCGGCGAGGGAGATGGTGGTGATCCCGTTGTCCACGTATTGGCGCACCAGACCGAGGACTCGCTCCGGCGGCACCGCGCCCTCGTAACCGCAGCCGAAGGCCGACTGCACCGAGGCCTGCACCCGCTTCCCGGCCGCCAGCGCCTGCTGCGCCATCGCGACGATGCGCTCCGACGCCTCGGCGATGGGCATTCCGGTGTTCTTGCGGCTGTGGGTCTCGCTTGCCGACACCCCCATGCAGAACAAATCGACTCCGGCTGCGAACCCGCGGTCCATCCCCTTCTCGTTCAGCACCAGGCCGGAGAGCACGGCGCGCGGGCGCACGCCGCCAGCCCGGAGTTCGGTGAAGAGCCGGTCGCTGTCGGCCATCTGCGGCACCTTCGTCGGGTGCACAAACGAGCCCGCCTGCACGATGTCGAGCCCCGATGCGATGAGGCCGCGCAGCCATTCGATCTTGCGCTCGAAAGGGACGACCTCCTTCTCCATCTGGAGACCGTCGCGCGGCCCGACCTCGTGGATCACGACTTCTGCCATGCGTCCCCTCTCACTTCTCACCTCTCACCCTCTCACCTACAGAACTTTCGCCACCGCCTCCCCCATCTCCAGCGTCGTGCTCGATCCGCCCATGTCGTACGTGCGGACTCTTCCGGCCTGGATGACCGTGGCGCAGGCCCGCTCGACCTTCTCGGCCATCGCGTGCTCGCCCAGCCACTCTAGCATCATCTTCGCGGCCAGGATCGTCGCGAGCGGGTTCACCTTGTACTGGCCGGCGTACTTGGGCGCCGAGCCGTGCGAGGGCTCGAAAACGGCGAGCTTGATGCCGATGTTGGCCGAGCAGGCGAAGCCGAGCCCGCCCACCATCTGCGCCGCGAGGTCGGAGATGATGTCGCCGTAGAGGTTCGGCGCCACCAGCACCTCGTAGCTGTGCGGGTTCTTGAGGAGCCACATGCAGATCGCGTCCACGTTCGCCTCGTCGAACTTGATGCCGGGGAAGTCCGTCGCGACCTTCTTCGCCTCGTCGAGGAAGAGCCCGTCGGTGGCGCGCACGACGTTCGCCTTGTGGACGACGGTGACTTTCTTCCGGCCGTTCTTCGCGGCGTGCTCGAACGCGGCGCGCACGATGCGCTCGGAGCCCTTCTTCGTGTTGATCTTGCACGAGACTGCGTACTGGTCTCCGGGCAGGTCCTTGAAGTGCGCGAACGGCTTCGAGAGCTTCGTGAGCGTCTCGGCCAACTCGTCGGGCACCGGGTTGAACTCGACACCGGCGTACAGGTCCTCGGTGTTCTCCCGGAAGACGACGAGGTCGATCCCTTCCTTGAAGTTCAGCGGGTTGCCCGGGTACGCCTTGCACGGCCGCAGGCAGATGTACAGGTCGAACATCTGCCGCATCCGCACGATGGGCGAGCGGTAGACGAGTCCCTTCCCCCGCAACGCGGGCACCAGCTCCGTCTCGGCGGCCTTCACGGGCTTGGACGTGATGGCGCCGAACATCGCGGCGTTCACGTTCTTGAGGAGATCGACCGTCCGCTGCGGGAAGGCGTCGCCCTCCGCGCACCAGAACTCCCAGCCGATGTCGCCGTGGATGTACTCGGCGTCCAGCTTCAGCGCGTCGAGGACGAGGCGCGTGGCGTCCATCACGTCCTTGCCGACGCCGTCCCCCGGCAACCAGGCGATCCTGTACTGGCTCATGGCCCTCTCGTTCACGCGTTCACGCGACACATCGGCGCCCGCCGCACGACGGGCGCCGCACCTCGCCCCGTACTCTACTCAATAAGAATGCCAATGCCGAGTCCCGCTCGCGCGCGGACCGGCAACGTGGTGCCGGGATACGGGTTGACCGCAGGGCGGTCACCGTAAGCGCGAGAGGCCAGACGCGTGGTCTGGCCTCTCGTCCGGTGCGTGCGCCCCCCCCCCGGGGGGGGCGCCGCCTCGCCCTATGACCGAGGCCGAGCCCGGAACTGCTCGTACAGCCGGTCGTGCCGGCCCGCGAACGGGACCGGCTGTCCCCGGATGAAGATGTGGCGCATCTGCGTGCGGGCGTCGAGCGGGTCACCGGTGGTGACGATGACGTTGGCGACCTTGCCGACCTCGAGGCTGCCGTAGCGATCGGCGACTCCCCAGATCTGGGCGGCGTTGATGGTGACCGACCGCAGCGCCTCGTCGGGGTCCAGCCCGTACGCCGTGGCGAGCGCGACGTTGTAGGCCAGGTTGCGCGAGTCGGACGCGTTGTCGGTCTGGAACGCGATCTTCACTCCCGCGCGGGCCAGGACGCCCGGGTAGGCGTAGATCGCGTCGTACGGATCGCCGTCGCCGGGAGAACTCACCGTCGGCCCCACGATGACCGGGATGCGCCGCGCGGCGAGAGTGTCCGCAAGCCGCCAGGCGAAACGCGCACCACGGAGGATGACCCGCAAGCGGAATGAGTCTGCGATGGCCAGCGCGCCGCGGATCTGCTCGGCGGTCTCCACCTCGAAGATGACGGGCGACTCGCCGCGTATCACGGGCACCATCGCCTCCATGGGGAGGCTGACCTCCTGCGTGCCTGGAGCACCGGCCGCGAGGCGTGCCTTGATCTCGGCGTAGGCCTTCGCGTTGGTGAGGTACGTCCGGAGCGCGCGGGTTTGGCGGTTCACCTCCTCGGCCTGCGCCTCACCGCCCTGCTGACTTCCCTCTCCCCCGAAGCGACGGCCGCTCCGGATGCGCGGGAAGGTGATCACCATCCCGGCGCGCGGCAGGACCGCCATCTCCTGCGGTGTCCAACCCATCAGGTCGATCAACGCCGCCTGTCCGGCGATCACGCCGCCGCGCGCGGATGTGATGGCCGTCGTGACCCCGTTCACCCGCACGGTGGGGATGATCTCCGAGGAGGGGTTCACGGCCGAGAGGGCGTCGTTGTGCGGGTTGAAATCGCCCAGCTCCTGCGTGTCCTCTCCGCCCGGCACGGACCCGATCTCGGTGAGGCCGAGACGGGTGCCGGAGTCGATGAGGCCGGGGTAGACGAAGAGCCCGGTGCCGTCGATCACCTGCGCGTCGGCGGGCACCGTCACGTTCGCGCCCACGGCCTCGATGCGGCCGTTCCGGAGCACGATGGTGCCGCCCGTGACCCGCGGGCCGACGACGGGGACGATGGTCGCGTTGCGGATGGCGTAGGCCACCGGCGCGCGGGGCGTGGAAGCCTGCTGGGCGGCGAGGCCGGTCGGCGCGACCAGCGCGAGGACGAGTGCCGCCGTGGAGAGACGGAGCGCGCGGTTCACTGCGCACCTCCCGCCGACGTCACCGGCCGCCCGCCCTGACGGGGCTGCTGCCGGCGCATCTGCTCGATGAGGTTCTCCAGCGTCGGCGCACTGTCGCGGTCGAAGAAGACGCGTCCGTCGATGAGTGTCTTCTCCACTCGCGAACCGGGCGCGAATGGATGGCCGTTGAAGATGGCGAGATCGGCGTCCTTGCCGACGTCGATCGAGCCGACGCGACTGTCGATGCCGAGTTGGCGCGCGGGGTTCAGTGTGATCATCCGCAGCGCCTCGTCCTCCGACGCGCCGCCGTAGTGGACCGTCTTGGCCGCTTCCTGGTAGAGGCGGCGGGACCGCTCGTCGGAGTCGGAGTTGATGGAGACGACCACACCGCGCTCGGCCATCAGCGCCGCGTTCTGCGGGATCGCGTCCCACGCCTCGAGCTTGTAGGCCCAGAAGTCGGCGAAGGTCGAGACGCCGGTGCCCGCAGCCGCGAGTTCGTTGCCGATCTTGTAGCCCTCGAGGCCGTGCTCGAAGCTCGCCACGCGGAACCCGAAGTCCCGGGCCACGCCCATCATCATCAGCATCTCTTCGGCGCGGTACGCGTGCACGTGGGCGAGCCGCCGGCCCTCGAGTATCTCGACCAGCGGGTCAAGTTGGAGGTCGCGCCGCGGCGCGAGCGGCTCCGGCTGTCCGCGGCGCACCGCGCGGCGCGCCGTCTCGTACGCCTGCCACTCGCGGCGGTACGCCTGTGCACGGGTGAAGGCGTCGCGCAGCACTTCCTCCACGCCCATCCGCGTGAGCGGGTAGCGGCGGGGCTGGCCGGGCTGCGGCTGGTAGTTCGTCTGCCGCACGTTCTCTCCCAGCGCGAACTTGAGCCCGAGCGGCGCGCCCTGGAAATACAGGCTGTCCACCGGCAGGCCGTACCGGAGCTTCAGCGTCGAGCTCTGGCCACCGATGGTGTTCGCCGATCCGTGGTAGACCTGGATCGTCGTTACTCCGCCGGCGAGCTCCCGGTAGATGCCCCCCCCGTCCTGCCGCAGCACGTCCTCGACCCGCACCTCCGATGTCACCGAGTTGGAGCCCTCGTTGACCGCCTCGAGGGCGGTGTGCGCATGCGAGTCGATGATCCCCGGCATCACGTACTTGCCGGTGCCATCGATCACCTGGGCGCCCGCGGGCACCTGGACGTTCGTCCCGATCTCGGCGATGCGACCGTCGCGGATGACGATCGTGCCGCGCTCGATCGTGCCGTGGCTGGCCGTGAGGATTGTGGCGTTCGTGATCGCGACGAGGCGGCCCGCCGGTGGCACCGGGACTTGGAACGGCGGGTTCCCTGCCTGCGGTGCGGCGGCCGGCGCCTGTGCCGGGGGCGCCACCGCGGGAGCCGCCGGCTGTGCCGCGGGCCGGGCGGGCTGCTGGGCGCCAGCGTCCGCGGACACGCTTGCCCACAGGGCGACGAAAAGCGCCACCAGCCGGGCAGCATCCCTGGTACGCCGGTGCGCCGGTACGCCGGTACGCGTCGTGTTCATGGGTTCTTCTCCGCGGTGAACGGGGCGGAGCCGAAGGCGCCGAGCTCGGCAGTACCGCGCATCCGGTTGCCTTCGACATCGCCGCGGAAGTTGACTGTCATCGACTGGCCGCCCATCGGGACCGTGATGGACCAGGAGGCCGAGTTGCCGCTGATCTGACCCTCGGCCACGGGCAGCGTGCCCATCTCGCTGGTCATCGTACCCGAGAAGGCGGTGCCGTCCTGGGTGAGTGTCATCGTCATCGACTGGCTGCCCTGCGGCGCATTGACCGTGACCGACCACGTGCCGGCCACCTGCGCCGCTCCGCCTCCCGGTCCGGCGCCCGCCCCACCGCCGCGCGTCCCCCCCCGCGCGCCAGCTGCCGGAGCGACGACCTCGTAGCGGACGCCGTCCACGAACACAGCGCGCACCTTCGCGCTGTCGGTGAGCGGCTCACCCTCGGCCACGACGAGGTTCGCGATCTTGCCGACCTCGATGCTGCCGAGTTGCTCCGCGGCCCCGGCGATCTCCGCCGGGCGGATGGTGAGGGCCTCTAGCGCGACGTCGCGCGGCAGACCGGCGGCGATCGCCTTGCGAACGTTGGCGACCACCTCGGCCCCGCGCAGCGAGCCGCCGGACGCGAGCGCGAAGCGGATGCCCGCGCGACTCAGCGCCGCGGCGTTCCCTTCGATCACACGGCGCGCGGCGCTGTCGGCGGACGCGCTGTCGTTCGGCGGAAGCCGCTGGCCGACGCGAAACGTCCAGCCCGTGACATCCGTCGGCCGCGGGAAGTCCACCGACACCACGATCGGGCGGCCGCTCGCCTGCAGCGCATCGAGGGCGCGGAACCCCTCGGCCGCGCCGACCACGGTGAGCACGAGGTTGAACTCGCGGCCCATCGCCAGCGCGCGGCGGATCTCGTTCTCGTTGCTCGCGGCGAACAGCACGGGCAACTCCCCGCGCACCACGGGAATGAGCGCGTTGAGCCGGGCGTCGTAGGCCGGCCGCTCCATCCCCCGCGGGTTCGCACGATAGCGCTCGAGGACCTGGCCCTGGCGCCGCGCGTCGTAGAACGCCTGACGCTCGTACGCGATCACTCCCATCAGGGTGCCGGGGTAGCGGCCCTGGGCGGATTGGAAGCCCATGTGCAGGGCGACCGGCGAGCGGATGACGTGACGGCCCGCAACGCTGTCGCGCAGCGGCACCAGCGCCGAGAGGCCGCGGAATGCGCCGCGGCTCGGGGCCGTGAGCACGGCGCCGAAGCCCGCGTCGCGCGCGGCCTGCACGTCCGAGGCCGACGGCCGCAACTCGTCCGCGACGATGCGGTCGGGCTCGAGACCGACGTTGGTCGGCTCGGTGGTCGCGGCGGCGGCACCAGGGCGTCCCGCGGGCGCCGCCGGCGCACTCGGGAGGCCGAGGCTCGATGTGAGATCGATGAAAGCCGGGAACACGGTCCGCCCGGCGAGGTCGAGCACCCGCGCGTCGGCCGGCACGGCGACGTCGGGGCCCACGGCGGCGATGAGGCCGTCGCGGATCACGATCGTCCCGCGCTCGACGACCCCGCGCGTCACCGTGAAGATGCGCGCGTTGGTCAGGACCCACGGGCCATCCTGCGCGGCGACGGGCCCGGCAAGGACGGCGAGCGAGGCGAGGACGATGGATCCGGTTCGTGACACAGAGGCACTTCGCATGAAATCACTCCGGTGGGGTAGCGGGCCCGCGCAGAGTACGCCCCCGGCCAGGCCGCGTCAAGACGCGCACCGGGCACCCCCTCCTTGCAGAGTGTGGCCGCGCTGGTACGTTACCTGACGCTTGGTATGAACGACCCGCTTCTCACTCTTCGCGAGTACGCGAAGCTCGCCCCCTGGAACATCCGCGACCTCGCCGCGCTCGCCGGCGCGGTGCTGGACGCTTCCGGTGTCACGCCGATCAACGCCGCGGCGCAGAGCCGGCCGTCCGACCGCACGATCCGCTTCTACGTCGCGCGCCATTTGATGAGCCCACCCGAGGGCCGCGGCACCGCCGCGACCTACGGGTACCGCCATCTCCTCCAGCTCTTCGCCATCAAGCTCCGCCAGATGGAAGGCGCTACGCTCACGAGCATCGCGCGGGAACTGGCGGAGTCCCCGGGCGACGTGCTCGAGAAGCGCGTGGCCGCGGCGCTCGGCACTCTGCCTGCCCTCGGCGAGCTCAGCCTGCAGCCGCACTTCGCGCCGCGCGGGCGGGTGCGCCGCGCGCTCCAGCAGTGGGGGCCGACCGGGAACGCGCGCGCGCCGCACGGCGAGACCCCGGCTCCCGACAGCCCGCCCGGCGCGTGGTATCGCCTCGGCCTCGGCGAGGGCGTGGAGCTCGACGTCCGCGCCGACCACCCGGCTGCGCGCAGCGAGGCGCAGCGGCAGCGGCTCGCCGACGCCGTCGCGCGTGCCGTCCGCGCCGTGACCGAGGAGCCCGCGCCGTAGGGTGATGCGCGTACCCTGGCGCGTCCCGCTCCTCTGCTCCGCATGCGTCGTCCTCGGACAGCTCTTCCGGCTCTCTCCGCTCGCTGACGCCGTCGCCGGCACAACCCCGGAGGGCGTCCGGCTCGCTTACCCGCTCGCCCACGTCGTCCTCGCGCCTTTCACTCTCCTCGCCGACTGGCTGAACGGCAGTCCCGCACGGGATCTGCAGGCGGCCGCGGCGTGGGCCCTCGCGGCCCTCCTCCTCTCTCGCGTCGCCCGCTGGCGACACGGGCCGGTGGACGCGGGGGCGCGCACCGTCCGCGAGGTGCGCGCGGCCGCGCTGTTCCTCGTCTTGCTTACGGCGTTCCTGGCCTGGGGCGCGCTGTTGCCGCGGCCGATCCCCCGGCTCGTCGCCGCGGACGCTGACGCGATCGTCTTCGACATCCACTCGCACACATCGGCGTCCCACGACGGCCGCCGCGGCTTCGGCGCGGCCGCGAACGCGGCGTGGCACTCTCGCGCGGGCTTCGATGCCGCTTTCATCACCGATCACAACACCACGCAGGCGATCCGCGCCTGGCTCGCCGACTCGCCGCGCGGCGCGCCGTCCCGGCTCCTGCCCGGCGTCGAGCTGTCGCTCAGCGGACTCCATCTGCTCGCTCTGGGCATCGAGGACAGCGTCGACAACTCACCCTACCGCAGCGCTTGGGACGCGACCGGACGATTGCTCCGCGGACTCGCCGCCGGAAGGGTCCCCTCGCCCGGCGCCACGGACGCCCCGGTCCCCGTCGACACGGGGGTCCCGCTCACGACGCGGCCGTTCCTCGTCGCGAGCCTCCCGGAGTACTGGCGGTATCACTGGGGAACGGACATCGACACGCTGGTGGAGTGGGGCGTGGGCGGCTTCGAGATCTGGACCAGCTCACCGCGGGGTATGGACTTCCCGCCCGCCCTGCGTCGCCAGACGATCGCCCGCTGCCAGCGGGGCGGCCTCGCGATGTTCGGCGCCACCGACATGCACGGCCTCGGGTACACGGCATCGGTGTGGAACGTGGCGCGGCTGCAGGGATGGAGGACGCTGGACGCCACGGCACTGGGCCCGGCGCTCGTCGCACGGTTCCTCAGCGAGGGGACGGAGGCGAATCGGGTGGTGATGATGCGGCGCTGGCTGCCCGAGACTGCGACCGGGGCCGTCATGGCCGTTCCCGGAAACCTCGTGCTGCTGCTGCGCACCGCGACTCCGGCGCATGGCGCAGCGCTCCTCGCCTGGATCTGGCTGCCCGCCGTCCTTACGGGCCTCCGCAGGCGCGCGCCGAAATCCTGAGTTCCGCTGGATCGAACCAGCCTCGCACGTCCACGAAGGCAGAGCCGTCCGACAGCATCACTAGGCTGAGTTGTTCGACCGGATCGCGCCCGCGCCGCACCTCCACGCACGAGTTCACTGAAAGCCATGGGAAACGGAGCACCAACCGCGTGCGGTGCAGCGCGCCGACACTCACCGTGGCCACGCGGTCGGCGGGCCGGTATGCGATGGCGAGCGAGTCCCCGGCGATCCGCCAGCCGTCGAGCCGCCACGTGAAGTCGTCGGCGATGCCCTCCACGTGCGGAGCGATCTCCAACCGGTCGAGGTGCTCGTCCACCCCGAAGAGCCCGCGCGCGAGCAGGTCCAGGTAGGCTCCCGCGGAGAACTGGAACAGCCCGTTGTTGTCTCCGCGTTCGCCTGGCCGCCCGTAGTTCACCCGGACGATGCGGTCGGCCTCCTCAACGAGGAGCCGCCACGCGGCCGCGCGCTGCGCCGGCGCCACGGCGTACCGGAGGACGGCCTCGACCGCCTTGAAGTCGAGGATGTGCCATCCCCAGCCACGCCAGTAGCTCCGCATGTCGTGCCAGACGTCGTCGCTGGGCACGGCGAAGAAACCGCGGCCACCGCCGTCCCGCCATGGCGGACGAAGCACCTGCCGCACCATCGCCGCCTGCATCGCGCTGTCGACCACGCCGCCGAAGACGAGGGCGTCCACCGGCTGCAGGTGGTAGTGGTCCCAGCTGCGGGAGCCGTCGGGCAGCGCGTGGTACGCGAACCACTCGTTCTCTGGGCGCCAGAGGGTGGGCATCGCGGCACGGATCCGCGCCGCGGCGCTCCGCCACGCCGCCGCGCCCTCACCCGCCGTCCGCCCGTCCGCTTGTCCGCCTGTCCGCCCCGCCTCGTCTTCCAGTTCCGCCAATCGGTCGAACGCGTAAGCGGCCAGCGCGTTGACGTACGGGTCCTCCGTCTGGTACGGCTCGTCGTTCGGCGACAGCGGCGACATCTCGGAGTACGTCGCGTAGCTCATCCCCTCGACGAGCCCGTCGCCGTCGCGGTCGCTCTCGAGCACAAAACCCGCGATGCGCCGCAGGGCCGGAAGCTCCGCCGCGAGCCACGCGCTGTCCGACGCCGCGCGGTAGCAGGCGTAGCCCTTCAGTATCTGATAGGGGTCCTTGTCGCCCATCCACCGGCCACCCCAGTCGTCGGTCCACACGTACGGCCCGTTCGCGCCGAGGCGGTTCCAGATCTCGTGCCGCTGGGCGCCCGACGCGTCCGCGTAGCGGGTGAAGAGCCGGTACTCCGCGCACACCGCCTCGGCCTCGCCGAGCTGGAGCGCCGTGGTCGCCCCGTACCAGCCGTCCCGATCGAAGGCTGCGAGGAAGGTGTACGACCCTGCGGGCGTGTGCCGCAAGCCGCCGATGCGATCGTAGTCGAGCATCGGCCGGGCGGCGGCGAGGAGGTGTCCGAGCAGCAGGTCCACCGCGGTGGAGGGCGTCGCGACGCGAGGTCCGCGCATCGGTGACGGCGCCACCGGCGCACCTGCGACGCTCACGAGGTTCCGGGCGGCTTCGTCCTCGCTCGTGCCCAGCGCGAAGACCAGTTCGGCCCGCACCGCGCCCCGCGCGTCGCGCGCGGGGTCGAGCACCAGGAGTAGCCGGCCGACTGTCCGCCGTTCGCGCCCGATCTCCTCGCCGAACCGCCGCTCGATCATCAGTGAACTCGCATCGGTGCGGATGCCCGCGCGCGTGCCCGCGCCCGGCCCGATGGCGATCACGGTGTTGCGGATCGTGCTGTCCGCGAGGAAGGCGATGCTCCGGCGGTCGTCCACCCGGATGCGGTCGCGGACCCCAAAGCCCACTGCGCGCCAGCGGTGCTCGTAGAGGTCCGCCTGGTCGATCGTGACGAGGAACGCGCGCCCGTACGGCCAGCGCGGCGCAGTGATGAGAAGACGGCCGGCCGGTACGCCCGGCGCCCCGACGGGCCGCACCTCGATCGCCGCGGACACCGCGCTGTCCGCCACCAACAGCGTGACCTGGCCGTCTCCGCCGAACCGTACGCTGTCGGCGAAGGGGGCCCGGGCCGGCGAGGGTGCACCCAGCTGGAGCCCCTCCACGCGCACCGTGCCCGTGAAGGTGACGGGATTGATGGTGAGGTCGCGGAGCACGAGGCCGCCCGCCGCCGTGTCCACCGCAAGCCAGTAGCTCAGATGCGGGATCAGGACTGCCGTGGGGCGGAAGGCCGGCGTCGCGACCACGGTGATGTCGGGGGGCCGCTGCGCGAGGACCGCTGGCGACAGGGTCGCGGAGACCGCGACGCCCAGGATCGCCGCAACCCCGGCCCGGCGACCGGCTGCAGTGCGGCGCGGCGCGGCGCCTGTGCGCTGATGCACCGGTACGCCCGTACGCTGGCCAAGAGGTGTGAAGCTCACCCCGCTACCATAGCGCCGAGGGGCCGCCCTTGCCAGTCGGCGCGGCACACAGCACATTCGCGACAACCTCCCCAGGACTGTCGCCAATGCCGTGGTTCCTCCTGATCCTCGTGGTCGTGGTCGCCTTCTGGGTCGTCGGCGCCTACAACGGCCTTATCGCCATCAAGAACCAGACGGTCAACGCCTGGAAACAGATCGACGTGCAGCTCAAGCGGCGGCACGACCTCATCCCCAATCTGGTGGGCACCGTCAAGGGCTCGATGGAGTTCGAGAAGGAGACCCTGCAGGCGGTGGTCGACGCGCGCTCCAGGGCGATGACCGGCGGCGGCGTGAAGGAGACAGCCGCGGCGGAAGGCGCCCTGAGCGGAGCGCTCGGCAAGCTGTTCGTCGTGATGGAGCAATACCCCGACCTCAAGTCGTCGCAGAACGTGCGCGATCTACAGGAGGAACTGTCCTCCACCGAGAACAAGATCGCCTTCGCGCGCCAGCTCTACAACGACGTGGCGACGAACTACAACACGAAGCAGCAGCAGTTCCCGACGAACCTCGTGGCGGGGCTCGCCAAGGCCCAGATCGCCGAGTTGTGGGAGATCGAGGACCAGGCCGAGCGCGCGGTGCCGCAGGTGGACCTCTCGCTGAAGCCGAAGCCGCAGGCGTGAGCGAGACCGTCAACCTCTTCGAACAGCAGGCGAAGAACCGCCGGCAGACGGCGGTGTGGATCGTCCTCTTCGTGCTGTTCTTCGCTTGGATCGGGTTCGGAGGGGACGCGGTGATGTACTTCGGGTCCATCGACCAGTACGGGCAGGCGCACTACACGGTCCCGTGGATCGGGATCGTGGTCACAATCATCGCGGCGATCGTCGTGTGGAACTCGTGGCGGCGCGGGCCCAGGCAGGTGCTCTGGTCCGCCGGCGCGGTCGAACTCACCAACCCCGGCACGCCTGAGGAGAAGCAGCTCCTCAATGTCGTCGAGGAGATGGCCATCGCCGCCGGCCTGCCGCGGCCGAAAGTCTACCTCGTCAACGACCCCGACCCCAACGCCTTCGCCACGGGCCACGGCCCGGAGACGGCCTCCATCGCGGTCACGAGCGGTCTCGTGCAGGCGCTGAACCGGGAAGAGCTGCAGGGGGTCGTCGGCCACGAGATGGCGCACATCCGCAACCTCGACGTGCGCCTGATGACGATGGTCGCCGCGCTGGTCGGCGTCATCGTAGTGCTCTCCGACGGCATGGGCCGGGTGTTCCGGGGTGGCGGTGGGCGGGGCGTCGGGGCGCTGCTGGGCGGCCGCGGCCGGAAGAGCGGCGGTGCGGGCATGATCGCACTCGTCCTCCTGGTGCTTTGGATCATCACCCTCATCCTCGCGCCGCTCATCACGCGGCTGATGGCGATGGCCGTCTCGCGCAACCGCGAGTACCTGGCCGACGCCACCAGCGGCGAGCTGACGCGCAACCCGGGCGCGCTCGCCTCGGCGCTCGAGAAGATCGAGTCCGCGGTGGCGCCCACCACCTCGATCAAGCGCAGCACGGCGCACCTCTGCATCGCCGATCCGCTCGGCCGGAAGGCCAACTTGAAGGAAGGCCGCCTGGCCGACTTCTTCGGCACCCATCCGCCGATGCCGAAGCGCATCATCCGGCTCAAGGGGATGGCGTTCCAGCAGGCGAAGACCACCGCCGAGCCCTGATCCCGCGATGCTTCCCGAGGCCTGGCTCGCCGTCCTCGACTTCCAGGCCCGCAGCAGCCGACCGCCGACGGCTGACGGCTGGCACTAGGCCCCCCTCCTGTCCACATTCGTGTGATGACCGACCAGCCACTCGACCTCACCGCCCTCGCCGTCGGCGCCCGCGTGCAGGACACCCTCCTCGTGTGGGAGGTGGAGACCAAGAGCCAGGCCGACGGCAGCCGGTTCGCCATCTTGCAGCTCTCCAACGCCTCCGGCCGACTCCCCACGGCGCCGTTCTGGTCCTCCGAGCTGCACAAGGTCCAGGGCCTCGCCCGGGGTGACGTTGTCCGCGTCACCGCCGACGTGTCCGACTACCGCGGCAACCGCCAGCTCCGCGTGATCGCCATCGACCCGGTGCCGCGCGCGAGCGTGGACCTCTCGCGCCTCGTCCCGTCCATCGGCGCCGTCACACCGTGGTGGAAGAAACTCGACGACTGGCGGAGCGAGATGCACGAGGGGCCGTGGAAGCGCGCCGTCGACCTCTTCTTCGACGACCCCGACTTCCGCCGTGCCTTCGAGCAGTGCCCCGCCTCGACCGGCAACCACCACGCGGCGCTGGGCGGCCTCCTCAGGCACGCCGTCGAAGTGGGCGCCATCGCGAAGACCATCGCCAAGACGTGCAACGCCGACTGGGACCTCGTCCTCGCCGGCGTGCTCCTGCACGACATCGGCAAGCTCGAGGCGTACCGCTGGGACGGCGTGTTCGAGATGACCGAACCGGGCTTCCTGATCGGCCATGTCTTGCAGGGATCGCTGATGCTGGACCGGCGCCTCGACGAGCTGGAGCCGCCGCTCGCCGAGCGCGAGACCTGGCTCCTGCACCACCTCGTCCTCTCGCACCACGGAGAACTCGCGTTCGGAAGCCCCGTGCGGCCCATGATCGTGGAGGCCGAGGTCCTGCACGCCGCCGACCACGCCTCGGCGACCACCACGAACATGGCGGACGCCCTCCGTGACGATGCGAACTTCGGCGCGGGCGAGGTGGTCTCCAAACGCATCTGGACGCTCGAGCGCAAGATCTATCGCGCACCGGCCGGACCGTGAGCGGACCGATTCCGCTGCTCGAGGAACTGCCGGACCGCGCCGACGCCCTCGCCGCGTTCCTCCGCGCCGCCGGGAACGCTCCGCTGCTCATCGCGCCCGAGGACGGCCCCGGCTGCTCGCTCTTCATGGCGCTCGCGGCACTACACTGGACCGGCGAGACCGGGCTCGTCCGCCCGGATGACCGCCTGCACGCTGTGTGGTTCGCCGCGGAGACGTCCGCCGCCGTGATCGAACGGACCGATGGCCCGGAACCGGCGTTCCGGTTCGTGGGACCCAAGATGGAAACGCCCCAGAAGGTGCCGCTGGAGGGCGTGGTGGTGGTGGACGAGCCGTTCGTGCGGGGCTACGAGTTCCGCGAGCGCTGGAGCGCCCTCGCGCACTTCCTCGTTGTCACACAGGGGCGCGGCGCCTTGATCGCGCTCTTCGCGCCGCGCGCGCCGGAGGTGGGGCACATCCAGCGCTGGCTGCTGGAGCTCTTCCAGAGACCGATACCCAAGGGCGCGGACACGCTGAACGCGGCGTGGTTCTCGGTGACCGGGGCGGGATTCCTCTTCCCGCCCGCCGCCTTCGCGTCCGACGTCTCGCGCGGCTGGACCTATCTCGAGCTCGGCGCGCGGCACGAGGACTGACCACCAACGCTCCCCTTGAACGCACGACGGCCCGATGAGGTCTCCCCCATCGGGCCGTCGCCGAAGCAGTTACCCGGGGCCGAAGGATTGCTCCTGCGTTTTTCTTCCTCGAGCCACCGGTTGTCTTGGTAGGTTCCCGGTAGGGCCCGCGTGGAAGCCCCGGCTTCCATCCCTGCGCAACGTGGCCGCGCCGCGCAGTTCACTGCTCCGAGCGCTTCGGTTCCGGCCGGCTCGCTGACCGGCCTCCCGTTCCGCACCTCGCTGCGCCACGGCAAGGTGGACAAGGCGCGCGATCGCCTTGCCTGCCCGAAGTCGCGGGGCTGCCCTGGGATCGACGGACGCCTGAGCCCTTTGTTGCTTCGGCGACCTCCCCCAAGCTAGCGCTCGGGCCCGCCTGCGGGCGTTGACCGGGACGAGCCCGATCCCTTCCCCGCCTGCGACGAAAGCCAATCTACATCCGGGCGAAGACCACGCAAGTGCCGGATTTACTTCGGGTTACGCGGTTTCGATGTGCGCAACTTGTGGAGTCGAATCGCTGCTCCGCCAAGGAGTTCCGCCGGCTTTCCCCAACTTGTCGAGATGTTGATTCACACTGGTGTGGAGTCCTGTCGGCTTGCCGCGACCTACTGCGAACGCTAGACTCGGGCGCCCTTCACCGGCAGAGGCCGATGATCCGTCCGATTTCGCGCTCGCTCGCCGTCCTCGCGACCCTGCTCACTCTCGCGCCGCTCTCGCTGACCGCCCAACAGCGCGGCGCACCCGCTCAGCGTGTCGCATCCGCGATCCGGGCGAAACAGATCTGGGGCCCGCTGCGGTTCCTCTCCGACGACCTACTCGAGGGACGCGCCTCCAGCTCGCGCGGCGGCGACATCGCCGTGCAGTACATCGCCTCCCAGTTCATGGCACTCGGCCTCGAGCCCGCGGGCGACAGCGGCACGTACATCCAGCGTGTGCCGATCGTGACGCTGAATCCGATGGCGACACTGGAGGCGAGCGGCGGACCGACCCCGCGCACGCTCCGCTTCCGCGACGACCTCGTGGCGTGGTCCGAGCAGGTGCCGGCGCAGGAGCCAGGCCCCCGCTCACGCGCGGAATGGCAATCTCAGGATCAGACGGGAGAAGTCGTCTTCGTCGGCTTCGGCATCACGGCGCCCGAGTGGCAGTGGGACGACTTCAAGGGCACCGACTTGACGGGGAAGATCGTGATGGTGCTCGTGAACGACCCCGGCCTGCGCGACTCGACGATCTTCCGTGGGAAGATCCTCACCTACTACGGCCGCTGGACCTACAAGCTCGAGGAGGCCGCGCGGCGGGGCGCGCGTGGCGTCCTGCTCGTCCACAACGACACAATGGCGACGTACGGGTGGCAGACTGTCGTCAATTCGTGGACGGGCGACCAGGTGCGCCTGCTCCGGCCGAACACCGCGCTCGCTTGGGCGGGCTGGATCACGCAGCGCGCGGCGACCGATCTGCTGCGCGATCGCGGCCTCGACCTGACCCAGTTGATGACCGCCGCCGCCCGGCGCGACTTCCGCCCGGTGAACACCGGCCTCACGCTCAGCGTGTCGGTGAACTCGACGGTGCGCCGCACTCCCACGGCGAACGTCGTGGCGCGATTGCCCGGAACGGACCGGGCGCTCCGCGATGAGGTCGTGGTCATCGGGGCGCACTGGGACCACCACGGCATCGGCCGGCCCGTGAACGGCGACTCGATCCTCAATGGCGCACTCGACAACGCCTCCGGCGTCGCCGCGATGCTCGCGATCGCCGATGCGTTCGTGCGGACCGGCGTGCGGCCGCGCCGCTCGCTGCTCTTCGTGAGCTTCACCGCCGAGGAGAAGGGCCTGCTGGGCTCACAGGCGTTCGCCGAACAGCCGCCCGTGCCGATCCGGAACGTCGCCGCCATCCTCAACGTCGACGGCATGAACCTCTACGGCGCGACACGCGACATCGGCACGCTCGGCGGCGACCAGTCCTCGCTCGGCCGGGATTTCGAGCGGGCTGCGCGCGCGGAGGGCTTGCGCGTAACGGCGAGCCGCGACGCGCTCCTCTCGGGCGGGTTCTTCCGGTCCGACCACTTCCCGCTCGCCAAGGTGGGCGTGCCGGGGCTGAGCTTCCAGACCGGCGACGACTACGTGGGCCGGCCCCCGGAGTGGGGCCGGCAGCAGCGCGACGAGTACAACCGCCTGCGCTACCACCAGCCCGACGATGAACTGCTGCCCTGGTACACGGTGGACGGCGCGCTCCAGCAGGCGAGGGTCGTCGCCCGCGTGGCGCTGCTGGTGGGGGATGCGACGGAACAGCCGACCTGGAACCCGGCCTCGGAGTTCAGGGCGGCTGGCTCAAGGAGGCTCGGCCTCTAACGGCGGGGCCGCCGCAGGCCAGGCTGCGGGGCGGCGACTTCCAGCCCGAGCGCCACCCGGACGCCGCGCACCCGGTCCTCGTACGGCCGGAGTCCCTCGACGATCAACTCGCTCACCGACCGCGCGTCGCTTCGCGCCGCGGCGCCGGTGGGGTCCGCCCGGAAGCGGCGGGCCATCACGCCGGCGCAGCGCGCGCCCAGTTGCGCGGCGCCCACCAGACCCCCCCGATACCGCTCGATGGCCGACTGGACGTCGGCGGCGAAGCACCTGAGGCAGATCCGCGTCCGCGCCGCTCGCGCCGCGACATCGAGTTCGGCACACCGGCGCCGGAGGACCTGCGCCCGCTCCACCGCCACCGAGTTGGGGCTGTTGAACGCGGCACGGCGGTAAAGATCGAGCGCGCTCCGCACTTCGGCGACGCTCATCCCCACGTCGGTGATGGCCTGGCGCGACGCCGCCACAGCGGAGGTGTCGGTGGACGGCCGGGTGGCCGGCTGCTGCTGGAATAGCACTGCGGCGGCGAGGACGAGGACGTTCATGGTCCGGAATCTAGCGGGGGAGCGGCCGGATATCGCCCCGGGGCCGCGCGCGCGGCCCCGGGCACGGTCGGATCAGCGGACGGCGGCGCCGGCGTAGGGCGGATTGCGCGGCAGGCCCGACGGCACCGGGAGCACGCGCCCCTGCGGCAGGACCGCGTTCAGCGCGATCACCAGGGCGCGGTCGCGTTCGTGTGCCGCCCGCACCTGCCCGTACCAATCGGCGTAGAACTGCCGGGCGGTAGTCGCGTACTGCTGTGCCCAGGGGTCCCACCGCTCCGGCGCCGTGATCATGCTCGATACGTTGTCGCACTCGGCGGTCGCTTCGAATTCGGTTAGCACGGTGTCGAGCGCGGCGGCTGCACGCTGCAGTGCGGAGTTCGCCGGCAGTCCATCGAGTATGCTCTCCACTCCGCTCGCATACGTAGTCAGGTCGAAGTGCAGGTCGCGACACCGCCCCCACCTCTCGCGCTCGCGGGCCGAGAGTGAACTCGGTGCCGACGCACCCGGCATCGGTTGACCGGACGTGTTCCGGAAGACGCCCACGAGCGCGACGATCGCAGAATCGAGATTCTTGGCGAGTGTCCGCACATACTCCAGGCGCGCCGCGTCGTTGCCGCCCGGGAATGGCGGCATCGCGAGGCCTGCGGTGAAGGCACCCGCTGCGGCGGCCGGAGGCTGCGTGACGGCGGCCTGCGGCGTCACGACCGCCGCTCCCGGATTCGGGAGCGCCGCCGGCGCCGCCCCGGGATTCGCGGGCATCAACCCGGGCCGGACCAAGGTGGGCGAGGGTCTGGCCGGCTTGCCCGCCGGAGCCGGAGCGCCGGGAGCGCCCTGAGGCCGGGCGGCCGGCTGCGCTCCCGCCGTGACCGGGCATCCGTTCGCATCCACGCGAACGTCGCGCGGCGTGTTCGGGCAGCGGTCCCGTTGATTCGGTACGCCGTCGCCGTCCAAGTCGCCCATGTTCTGCGCGGCCAGCGGCAACGCCATCCCGGCGACAAGCCAGGCAGCAGCGAGTGCGATGCATGAACGGGTCATAGCGAACAAATAACCCCTCCCCTCGAGGGACGCCAGTCCGCACACACCACGCGCGACGTGACGTGTATCACGGGTGCCGGCGAGCCCCGCAACGGAAGGATACACCGCGCAGTGGATCCGGTTCGCGCGACCACGCTGCACTCGCTAGTGTGGACCCGACGCGTGGCACCCCCACCCCGCGGTTGCGACCCTACGAGGGCCTCCGCGCGCGAGTCGAGGCTGGTGCCGCGCGTCACCACACGCATCGAAACGCCGACAGCCCAAACGGCACCGGCCGCGGGAGAGTTGCTCCGCGGCCGGGTGTCTGCACGGAATGATGCACGATTCGGGCGCTAGCGGCGCTTCTTCGCTTTCCCCGCTTTGGGCTTGGGACGCACCGACGACTTCGCCTTCTTCGCCGGTTTCGCTTTCCTGGGCGCCGGCTTCTTCTTCTTCTTCGCCGCCGGGCGGGGCTTGGGTTTCGCCGCCTTGGGCTTGGCCGTCTTCGGCCTCTTCCTCTTGCCGTCGCGCGCGGCCTTCCGGGCGGCGAGTCGGTCATGCCGCGCCCGTGAGGCCCCCTCGACGTCGGCGAGCACGTGGTCGTGCTCCTCGTTGTTGATCAGGCCGCGACGGAACGCGAACCGCATCAACTCCCGGGCATCCTTGAGATCGAAATTCCCGATTCCGGCGGCGACCCGAGTCAGGTTGACCATCGCGTCGGCAGCCGGGCTTCGGAGCACGGTCTTGATGCCGGGGACGGCTTCGAGGATGTTCGTGATGGTGGTGCTGCTGAGTTCGGTGGCCACCGTTATCTCCATCTCCTGCATAGAGTTACATCACGCGACCAAGGCGCGGTGCAGTGACGGTGTCGCGGGACGACCGGATTAGCGGCTAACGTACTCTTCGGCGGGTGAGCCGTCAAGAAGAAAAGGCCCGGCAAGGACTTAGCTTGCGGGCGGCGATCAGTTGTGCCGGGGCGCCGGCTGGTTGGTGGACCGCCCCCGTTGCCAGGACGGCTGGGGCTGGAGCAGGCGTTCCTTGAACGTCGGCCGAGCACTCAAGACAGGGGCGGTCGGATCTGCCGAAATCGCAGTTGCCGCGCATGCACCGTTTCCGGCCGCCGCGCTACCGTGTCCACGGCTCGCATCGCGGCGCAGAAGAGGGCAAGGCCCGCAAAGACGGAGCGGCGGGAGGTCACAGCGTCGTGCGAAGCCCTAGCGACAGGCCCCACCCCGTGAATCCGATGGTGGCGCCGCCGCTCACGACATTGCCGGTGTCGAAGCGCAGTGCCGGGACCAGTGAGAACGACCCGGTGAGCTGCATCTGATAGCGGACGCTGAGGCCGAGCAACCGTCCCGCCGACTTCATCGCCGACACTCCCGCGCTCTGCTGGCGGATCTCGATCTGCGGACGCAGCACGTTGCGCCCCAGCTGGATCGAGGCCACGGCGCCTGCAGCGAGGATGTTCTGCTTCTCGGTCCGGCTGCCGCCCAGCGTGACTGTGCCGGAGTTCCGGTAGAGGTCCCACGCATACAGCGCGAGTCCGAGGTTGCCGAGCGGGAAGCTCCACGAGGCCTGCGTGATGTAGCGCTTGCCGGGCTCGAAGACCGAGGAGCCCCCGAACTCATCCTGGCTGAATCCAGAGTAGGTGAAGCCGAGTGAGACCCGGCCCTGACCCACCAGGCGATCCGCCCCGGCCCGGAACCGGAACTCGCCGCCCGCCTTGTAGCTGGAGTCCACGTCCGCGAGCGGCGTGTACGCGCCCGACAGCCGGTAGCTGCCGCCGAAGCCCAAGGCCCATCCGGCGAACGGCACGGCGACCGCTATGCCGGAGGTGACGTTGGTGCCTGAGCCGAAGCTCGACACCGGGAACGGGATCAGGTCGGACGCCACGGAGCCGGCCGCCAGTAGGTCCTCACCGGTTAGTTCGGTCTTGCCAGTGGGCACGTTGGCCGCGACGGTGAATACCACCGCGTCGGGCACGACCTGATAGACGCCGCGCACTTGGAGGTCAGTGAGGCCCGACACGCTGGTCGAAGCGAGCGAATCCACTTCCGGGGTGCGGCTGACGCGCGCGTACCGCACGCCGAAGTCGAAAGACAGCTTCGGACTCGCGGTCCAGATCGCCCCGAAGGGTACCACTAGTTCGCTGATGTTCTTCAAGCCGAGGCCGGCGTCGAAGCTCACGCCGCGCGCCTCCAAGCCCGAGAGGAACCGCACGCGGCCCACGGGAATGTCCTGCGCACGCGCCGCGAGCGGCGCGGCCGCGAGCACCGTCACCAGTGCGGCGAGGGCACTGCGCCGGGCGTTCACCGCGGCCTCCGGATGACGATCACAACCGTGCCGGTCGCGGGACGCGGGCCTTCCGTGTTGGTCGTCTCGGCGGTGGTGTCGCGGTTCGGCGGGGGCTGGCTCTGCATTTGGCCCTGCTCAACCTGCGACGTCTGAGTCGGCGCCACGGTATTGGCCGACTCGCGCAACGCGTCGCGCCGTGCCTCGTCGGTCACGCCCGTGCCCGCCCCTTCGACGCGCTCGTTCTGCACGACCACCGCTTCCACCTGACCCGTGGTCTGCAGCGAGGCGATCGAGAGGTCCGAGGCCGCCGAGGCTCCCTGCGCCGCAGCGCGGAAGGACGGATCCAGGCCTGCCGCCTCGCCATACGCGTCCCGGGCGCCGGCGAAGTCGCCGCGGTCCTCCGCCTCGAGACCGCGGCTGAAGGCGAGGAACGCCTGTAGGTTCTGCGTTGGCCGCTGCTCGATGGCCGACTGCTCGGCTGGGGTGAGCTGGATGCCGAGGTTGGCGAAGATGGAAAGGACCAACTGTTTCTCGAGGTCGAAGAGTCGGTTCAGGACGTCCGAGGCGCCGGCCGAGGCCGAAACGCCAGCGCTCGCGACGTCCACCACTGCGGCGTCCACCCGCAGGTTCTGCCCTTGGTCGGCGAGCGAACCCTGCACGACGCGCGCAGCGCGCAGCAGCCGGCCGCTGCGCAGCGCCGTCGCCTGGGTCGCGCGCCCGGAGTCCGCAAGGCGCATCTCGTCGAGTATCGCCTGCATCCGGTCGCGCTCGAGGACCCGGATCTGGCGACTCTTCGCGAGGTCGGTCACCACCAGCTGCGCGAAACCACGGCTCAGCGGGCGGATCTCCTCGTTCGTGCCGGAGTAGGCGAACGGCATCACCGCGACGGTGTTCGCCTCCGGCGGAAGCAGCGCGAGCGTGGACTCCTGTGCCAGCGCGCGCCGTGCCCCGAACTCCAGTTCGTGCCGGCCGACCAGCTGGAGCCGCTGGCGCGCGGCATCGCGGAGCTGGCTGGTGCGGGCCGTGCTGAGGACCTGCTGGTACGCCTGGCGAGCGGCGGGAAAGTCCCCAAGCGCCTCGGTCGTCATCCCGAGATAGACCGAGGCGATACCGCTCCGCGGATCGCGCGCCACGGCCGTGTCGAGGACCTGGCGCGCATCGGCGAAGCGCTCGGCCTTGAAGTACGCGACACCGAGACGCGAGAGAGTGGCCGCGTCCGCGGGCCGCTGTGCCCGCGCGGACTCCAGCGCGGGGATGGACTGCGGTGTAACGTCGCTGACCCGGAGGGCCCCGCCGCCGGCGCACGCTCCGACCGACAGGAGCAGGACCAAGCGGGAGAGGCCGAGGGCGCGAACCGATGCGCTCATGAAGACGTACCTCGCCGAGGGACCGCGTAAGATGAGGGGCCGACCTGGCAAAATGCACCCCCGTGCGGAGCGCGGCAAGGCGCTCCGCCGTTTGGCTCACACGCGTCGGAGACTATGGGTAGACGGGAGCGGCCGCCGTGACGGTCATCACGGGCGGCACGCGGGGGGCGCTCCCGCTCAGCGCGGCGGCGTCCGCCGCAGCACCCGTAGTTCGGCTTCCGACAGGAGCTCGCCGAGGACCTTTCGCGTCTTCGCATCCACGGGAACGTCGAAGCTCAACTCGACGCGATAGTCCTGCCGGTCGGTGCCGCGGCCCGAGAGGACGAACCCGGCACCGGAGGCACGCACCTCGTCAACGGAGACTGTGGCGACGACCTCGAAGGGATCGCCGGATTGGTCGGGACTCATGCGGCACCTCCACCGGGAGAATTATCCCCCGGCGGAGGTCCGTGCAAGCTGGCACCGCTAGCGGCTCGCGGGAGGGACTTGCTGCGGGGTCGGCTCGCCGTCGTTGATGCTGCTGCCGGGCCCGCCCGGCTGGCCGACGATTATCGTCGCCTTCATCCCGAGCGCCTGGTGGCGCAGGCAGAAGTAGTCGTACGTGCCCGCCGGGGCGCCGGTGAAGTTGATCGTGTAGGTCTGGTTCGGCTGCGTGAACATCGGACTGGCGAGGTCACCCATCCGCTGCGCCATCGCGCGGTTCAGCACTTCGCGGGAGCCCGTGGGAATGCGGTTCGGATAGAACTGCACGTTGTGCGGGCCGCCGGAGACGTTCACGAACCGCACGATGTCGCCCGGCTGGATGCGGATCCCGTTCGGCCGGAACAGGTACCGGCTCCCCTGCGCGATCATGTCCACCCTGACCGTCCGAGGGGCGCGCTGCTGCTGGGGCTTCGGGCCGGACGTGAAGGCCGCGGCGCTCAAGGCCACGACCGGCACTGCAAGAAGGGACCAGCGCGTCATCGCGAACACTCTCCCACTCGAGAGGATTGGGGGCCCACAGGATCTCGCCTACTACCCCGACCAGTCCGGAATGTCGCCGCTTGGGGTGTGAAAGGTTTCACAAGGGTTCGGGTTTGGCAAGCGACGGCCTCGGAGGGGTTTGCGCGCGACCAGCGCCCTCAATACCTTAGAATATCTGGGAAGGCGGCGCCATCTCGGCCCGCCGTAAACGTTTATCCGGGGAGTACCAGCCGCACGTGGCAGGCGACGCGATACAGATGATGGGCACTATCACCGAGGTGCTCCCGAACACGACCTTCCGGGTGGAACTCGAGAACGGCCACGCGATCCTAGCCTACGTCTCGGGCAAGATGCGCAAGAACTACATCCGGATCCTCCAGGGCGATCGCGTGGCTGTCGAACTCTCGCCATACGACCTCACGCGAGGTCGAATCACCTACCGCTACAAGTAGTCCCGCGCCGCGCTCCGGACCCCCCTCCGAAGCCCTGTTGATGCGCCGCCAGCTCGCCGTCGTCTTCACGATCGTCTTCATCGACCTCGTCGGTTTCGGCATCGTGCTCCCGCTGATGCCGGGCTTCGCTGCGTCGTACGGCATCTCGCCAGTGGCGATCGGTGTGCTCGTCACCAGCTTCTCCCTGCTCCAGTTGATGGTCTCGCCGCTCTGGGGCTCTCTGTCCGACCGGATCGGACGCCGGCCCGTGCTCCTGATCGGGCTCGCCGGCTCGACTGTGTCCTACCTGCTTTTCGCCTTCGCGCACGGTTTCTGGGCGCTGCTCGCCTCGCGCGTTGTCGCGGGCTCGATGGGCGCGACGGTCGGCGTGGCCCAGGCTTACGTCGCCGACATCACGCCCGCCGACAGGCGCGCGCAGTCCCTCGGCATCCTCGGCGCCGCGTTCGCGCTCGGTTTCATCCTCGGGCCGGCGCTCGGCGGCGTGCTCTACTCGTACAGCCACAGCGCGGCGGGGTTCGCTGCGGCCACCTTCTGCGGCGTCAACGCCCTGGCCGCGTTCCTCTGGCTCCCGGAGACCCCGCAGCACTTGGGCCGCCAGGCCAGGGGCCGGGTCCCTGTGAGCCCGCTCGCCGCGCCACTAGCTGCCACGTTCCTGTTGGTGACGTCGTTCGCGGTGATCCACGTTTCCCTGCCGCTGCTCGCCCAGCACGATCTCGGCCTCTCGCCGCGGCGGCTCGGGATGCTCTTCGCGTTCAGCGGCGTGATCTCGGCGATCGTACAGGGGGGTCTCGTGGGGCGGATCGCGCCGCGGTTCGGCGAGGCCCGTCTCGCCACCGTGGGCGCGCTGCTGATGGCCACGGGGCTCGCCCTGTTCCCCGGCTCGCAGCACGCCGGCCATCTCTACTTGGCGTTGGCGTTCCTCTCGATGGGGTCGGCGGCCTCGAACCCCTCGATCCTCGCCGCCATCTCGCGCAGCACGGCCCCACACCTCCAGGGTTCGGCTCTCGGCTTCGCGCAGACGGCCCAGAACCTGGGCCGCATAGTCGGCCCCCTCGCCGCCGGCGCCCTGTACGGTGCCTACGGCCACTCGGCCCCGTTCTTCGCCGGAGCCGGCATCGCCCTGCTCGGCGCCGGAGCGACTCTCGCCATCTCGCGCCGGCCCGGCTCAGTCGAATGCAGCGCGGCGCCGGCCTGACCGCCGGCGCCGCACCCGAGCCCGTCCGCCTCAAGCCTGCGACTATTGCGGCTGGTGGCCGAGACGTCCCCACCGGATCGCGGTCAGGAACGGCAGCACGCGCCAGGACTCATGGTCGAAGGAGTAGTAGATGAAAAGCGGGCGGCCGCGGATGACACGCCGGTCCACGAAGCCCCAGTAGCGCGAGTCGTAGGAGTTGTCCCGGTTGTCTCCCATCACGAAGTACTGGCCCGACGGGACGATGAGGGGACCCCAAGCGTCACGCGTGGGCTGGTACGTCGCGCGGTCCACGCCCGGCGCCAGGTACTGCATCTGCCAGAGCCGCATCTCCGGGTCCGCGGGGTCCGACAGGCTGTCGACGTGCTGCGCGTACAGTTCGACCTGCCGCGCTCCGTTCCGGTACAAGGCGCCGCGCTGCATCTCGAGCGTGTCGCCTGGTATCCCCACTAGCCGCTTCACGACCTTCACGCCGGACTCGGTCCTCGAGTCGAAGACCACGATATCGCCACGGCGGGGCTCGCGCACCGCCGGGGTCCGCGCGTGGACCAGCGGCAACTCGGCGCCGTAGAGCGCCTTGTTCACGAAGAGGAAGTCGCCGACGAGGAGCGTGCGCTCCATGCTGCTCGAGGGGATCCGGAATGCCTCGACGAGGAGCGTGCGCAACACGAGCCAGATGACGAGGGCGACGGCGATGGACTTCAGCCATTCCCACGCCCAGCGCTTGAACGACTTCTGCTGATGTTGCGGCTGTTCCGGCTGCTCTCTCATGCTCGGCTGCTGCCCGTCCTTGGCGTCTGATGTTCTGGCGCCGGCCCACTATCATTCAAGGTACCCAATCGGCGATGAAGATGTTCGTCTCGCCCTGCACCCTCCCACTACGGTTCGACTCCCAGACGAGTTTCCTCCCGTCCCGCGAGAACATCGGGAACCCGTCGAAATCCGAGTAGGCCGTCACCTGCTCCAGTCCCGACCCGTCCACGTTGACGAGAAAGAGGTCGAAGTTGCGGCCGCGCGGGTTGGAGTGATTCGACGAAAAGATGATGCGCCGGTCGTCTGCGGCTCCGAGCCGCCTGCGTTCATCACGAACCGCTGGTCGCATCGGAGGGCGCCCCGGCACACGCCGGCGCCGCCACCGATGCTGGCGCGAGCTGCGCGCCGCGCCGCTGGATCTCCATGAAGCGCCAACCAGCGGGCTGTCCATCCGGCGTGGGTTCCTCCGCCCAGAGGCGCAACGCGCACGGTCCGGCCGGACCTCGCACGATGTCCGGAGCGTTCTGCTGGTCGGTGGAGAATCGCCAGCCTGGCGCGCTCAACTCGAGCTCGTCTGTCATCATCCCGGACGCTCCGGGGATGAACACGGGGTAAGCGACCTCCGCGGAATCGGCGACGAAGCCGAGGAAATCCGGGAGGCCGTCACCGGTCACGTCTTCGAAGGCGAAGGCCCCGAATGTCGCCGCGGAGGACATCACGGCGCTCTGGCCGACGGCCTGCACCTGCTGGCCGGCGACGGCCCAGAGGTCCAAGCGCCCCTGAACGACACCCTCCTCCGTGGACTGCACGTCGACGAGCACGAAGGTCGCGCCCGTCGGGGCCGTCCACGCCCACGCGCCGGTGGCACCGGCGTCCATCGCGGTGTAGCGCCCGCGGACCTGCAGCATCACCGCCTCCTCTGCGTCGGCGCCGACGCCCGCATCGATCTTCTCCTCCCTCTTGCACACGGCGAGGGAGAGGAGTGCGAGGGCGAGCGCTAGGGTGCGAGCGGAGCGGCGGTCGCCGAGGGCGGTGCGGCGGCGCCGGGCCTGGCGTAGGTGCGACGATACCATTGGTAGCTCGCGTAGACGGTCTTGACGTAGTTGCGGGTCTCGGGAATCGCGACGCGCTCAACGAACAGGTCGGGGTCGCGGAACTCCGGCCAGCGCCGCCAGCGATCGACGCGCTGGGGGCCGGCGTTGTAGGCCGCGATCGCCGCGTAGACGGGGAACGAGTCCACCCGGAAGCGTTCGGCGAGAAAGCGGGCGCCGAGGTGGAGGTTGAAGTCGGGGACGAACAGGAGATCGGAGTCCCACGACCTGATACCCAGCCGCTGGGCGAGTTCGCGGCCCGTGGTCGGCATCACCTGCGAGATGCCCCGCGCGCCGGCGCGTGAGACGGCCCGCGGCGTGAAGCGGGACTCCTGCCGGATGATGGCAGCGAGGAGCAGGGGGTCCAGGCAGTTCTCCGCGCCCTCGGCTTCGATTACACCGCGATACGGGAATGGCAGGAGGCCCCGTGCCGCGCCCACCGACACACCGGCCCGGGCCTGCGCCGCCTCCCCCAGGCGGATCGCCTCCCGCGCGAAACCCGCCGCTGCTGCCGCCCCAGCGGCGGCAACCAGCAGTTGGACCGAAGTGGTCGAGTCCCCGATCCAGCCGAGGGCCTCGGCCCGAGCCTCGCTCTCGAACCCCACGCTTGCGAGGAGCCGGATCCGCTCGCGGGCCCTAGCTGGCGGGAAGCTCCCGGGCCGCGGCAGCGCCAGCACCGTATCGACGAAGAAGTTCATCGTGTCGCCGGTCAGTTCGCGGGCACGCAGCCCGTAGTAGCTGAGCGGCTCCTGCGCGGCGATGCGCCGCAGCGCAACGGTGCCCTGGCTGTCTCCCGCCTCGAGCCGCAGGCGCGCGGCCCAGAACCGCGGAGCGGTGCCGAGGAGGTTCGCGCTGTCGCGTCTCAGCACCTCGGCGAACACCGTAGCGGCCGTGTCCGCGCGGCCCTGGGCGACGAAGGACAGGCCAAGGCGGAACCGGGCGGCGTTCGTCGTCGTCGCGGTGGGGAACCGCCGCAGTAGCAGCCAGTAGCGCCGCAGTTCCGACGGGGTCTGCACGAGGGCGCGGTCGTGTTCGGCCATGAGCATCACGGCCTTCGCGACATTCGTGTCGCCGGGGAACATGCGGACGGCTCGTGCGGTGACACTGTCCGCCTCGTCCCATTCCCTCACGGCCGTGAGGACCGTCACCCGGCCAAACTCGACGAGGCCCGCGCCCCGCCGCCGCGCCCGTCGCGCGGCGCTATCCAGCGCCAGGCGTGCGGCGCGCGAGTCCTTCCGCTCGGCGTAGAGAGTCGCCAACTCGAGCCACAACACGACGCTCGTGTCGGCGCGCCCGAGGGCGCGCCGCAAGTAGCGCTCCCCGCTGGAGAGGTCTCTGAGCGCGCGGTAGACCCGAGCGATGCCGGCCAACTCGCGCACCGACAGACTGTCGAAACGCTCGACGAGGAAGTTCGCCGCGAGCAGCGCCTGGGGCTTGGCCGGGTCCTGCAGCAGGAGGGAGTCCGCGCGCAGGCGCGCCGTGCGCCGCTGGCCCAGCGCCCACTCGACCCGCGCGATGTCGAGGGAGCGACCGAGCCGGCGGAACACCTCGAGGGCACCCGCGAGGTTGCGGGCGTTCACACGGCGCTGTGCCACAAACGCGGCAGCGCGCTGCCGCGCGCCCGGCGTGCGCGCGCCTGCCACGGTCGCGAATGCGAGGACCGTGTCCCGCTCCAACTCCGCACGATGGAGCGCGAACCAGTCAGCGATTTCCGGCACTGCCTGCGCGGCTCGCCGCCACGCCGCTTCCGCCGAGTCGATCCGCCCCAGCGCCCTGAGCATGATCGCCCGCCGCACCAGGCCCACGGCCCGCATCGCGGGGGGCGTCCCCGGCAGGTCCGCCAGCCGGCGGTAGCGGCTCTCCGCGGCCGCCCAGTTCTCGAGCCGCTCGGCCGCAGTCGCCCACAGCAGCACCGCGTCGGGGACGCTATCAGCGCCCCGCGCGCGCCGCAGGACCTCGTCCACGTCGGCCCATCGCTCGAGACCCGCGCGGATACGGGCGTGCAGCACGGCGAGCCTCACGGGCACGGGGAGCGGCGCCCGCGGCAGGACCGGCGCCGCGCGCTCGGCATGCCAGAAGCGACCCAGGGCGAGGAGGCTCTCGGCGCCGAGGGGCGCCGGAGCGGGACACGGCGGCGTCTGTGCGCGCGGCGTCGGAACGGCGGCGCACACGACCAGTGACAGGAGAAGGGTGCGCCGCACGGCTACCGCTTGCGCTCCACGACGTTGAGACGCCGCGCGGCCGGGTCCCACTTCGGCCGTCCCGCCCGCTCGGCCACCTCCCACATCGTGTAGAACGCGAGGCGCGCCACGCGGGCCGCCTTATCGGCATCCAGCCGTGCGGGTTCGTCGCCTGGCGCATGGTAGTCCGGGTGGCCGCCCGCATAGAAGAAGACATACGGCACGCCCTGCCGCTGGAACGGGAAGTGGTCCGAATCCCCCGGCGTCTGGAGCTGGTCCTCTTCGTCCGGACCGACGGCCAGCCCGAGCTCGCGGTGCTGCACGGCCAGTTCCCGCACAAGGTCGCTGATCGTGCTCTTGCCCCAGCCGTTCAGGTACACCGAGTCCGAGCGGTTGCGTCCGATCATGTCGAGGTTCACGAGGGCGACCATACTGTCGAGTGGCACGGAGGGACGGGCGACGAAGGCGCGCGACCCCAGGAGTCCGCGCTCCTCGCCGCTCACGGCGAGGAAGAGGATGGAGCGCCGGGGCCGGACCGCCTGCGCGGCGAATGCCTCGGCGAGAGCCAGGACCCCGGCCGTGCCCGACGCGTTGTCGTCAGCGCCGTTGCACACCGAGTCCGCGCCCACGGCGGAACAACTGCGGTCCCTGCCGGCCACTCCGACGTGGTCCATGTGCGCAACCACGGCCACGACCTCCCCGCGGAGCGCGGGATCGCGGCCGCGCAGCAGGCCCACGACGTTCGGTGCCGTGCGCCGGCTCTCCGCCGCGGTGTCACGCCCGATGGTGTAGCGCTGGATGTATGCGCCGCCCTCGCCGGCCGGGTCGAGTCCGGCGCGCGCGAACGCCGCCGCCACGTACGCTGCGGCCTTCTCGATCTCCGGGCTCAGCGTGGCTCGTCCCCGCATGGAGTCGTCGGCGAGCGCGCGAACGTGCCGGCCCATCAGCTCCGCCGTGATGCGCGAGGGGTCCTGGGCGGCGAGCCGCGGCGGGCAAGCGCACGCCGCGAGGGCGCAGGCCACGGCGCACGCGAGAAGTCGAAGGGCGAAAGGCGTCGCCACCGCGCTGGTCAGCGCTCCAGGACCGCGACGCCGCGCGGCCCCGCGACGACAGCGACACGGGCCATCCCGAGAAAGAGCCCGTGCTCTACGACGCCTGGCCGTCGGGAGAGCGCGCGCGCCAGCGCCCGGGCATCGGGGATGCCGCGCGCGAACCGGCAGTCCACGATGTAGTGCCCGCCGTCGGTCACGAACGGTTCGCCGTCCGCCGTGCACCTCAACACGGGGGTCGCGCCGAGGCGCTCGAAGAAGGGGAGGTGCGTCGTCCATCCGAACGGCACGACTTCCACGGGCACCGGGGCGCGAGTGCCGAGCTTCCGCACGCGCTTCGACTCATCCGCGATCACGACGAAGCGGCGGGCGGCGAGCGCCACCAGCTTCTCGCGGAGGAGCGAGCCTCCGAGGCCCTTGATGAGGTCGAGCCGCGGGCCGATCTCGTCGGCCCCGTCGATAGCGAGCGCGAGGCGCGGATGCTCGTCCAGGGTCGTGAGCGGGACGCCGAGGGCACGGCAGCGGGAGGCGGTGTTCTCGGAGGTCGGGACGGCGCGCACTTCCCGCAGCGCCCCGGCGGCTAGACGCTCGCCCAGCAATTCCAGCAGGGGGCGCACCGTGGAGCCGGTGCCGAGCCCCACCACGGTGCCGCTAGCCACATAGTCCACGGCCCGGAGGGCTGCAGCGCGCTTGAGTTCGTCCTGGGCGGGTGCCATACGCGTCACCTAAGATGGCTGGACGGCACGTATGGCGACAGCGGCACCGCCGGGAAAGCGCGCGGCGAGCCCCGCCTGGAACTCTCCGCCACCGAGGACGCGGAGGTCCTGCTGATCGACCTCCCTCAGACGTCCTTCTTCGCGGGGCAGGTCGAGAAGCCGAACAGGGTGTACGTCGGGCAATGCCCGACCAGCGCGGTGAGGAGCGGGACGATGCCAACCAGCCCGATGAAGCGCAGACTGCTGGACCCAAGCACTAGATAGGCGAGGAGCGCGAGCCCGAGCACCACGCGCAGTATCCTGTCGATCGTACCGACGTTCTTGTTCACCGTTCCCTCCCGAGAAGGCGGTCCAGGTCTCAGTGCTGGGACCTCGGGCGGATGCCGTCCGGGTCAGGACCGCGCCATCTTCCTACATTGCGTGCTGTGCGAGTGGCCAGGGGCAGAATTGAACTGCCGACACCGTGATTTTCAGTCACGTGCTCTACCAACTGAGCTACCTGGCCGCGAACGCCAAAAATAGTAGCTTAGTGCCACATGCGCACCTTTCCCAACCTCGCCGTCCTCACCCACCCGCTCATCGGGCATAAGCTGACGATCCTTCGAGACAAGCGGACTCCCACGAAGGACTTCCGGGATCTGGTCGCGGAGATCGCGATGCTCATGGCCTACGAGGTGACGAAGGACCTGCCGACGGAGCCGGTGGAACTGGAGACGCCGCTCGAACGCACCACCGGCGCCCGGGTCGCTGGCAAGAAGCTCACTCTCGTGCCCATCCTGCGCGCGGGCCTCGGGATGGTCGAGGGCATCTCCCGGCTCATCCCCTCCGCGCGGGTCGGCCACATCGGGTTGTACCGCAACGAGGAAACGCTCCAGCCGGTCGATTACTACTTCAAGGCGCCCAGCGCGCGTGAACAGCGCGATTTCTTCCTCCTCGACCCGATGCTGGCGACCGGCGGCTCCGCCGTGGCCGCGTGCACGACGCTCAAGCGGGTGGGTGTGCGGTCGATCCGCTTCCTGTGCATCGTGGCCGCGCCCGAGGGCGTCGAGAAGATGCTCGTTGCTCACCCGGACGTGCCGATCTACACCGCGGCGCTCGACCGCGGGCTCAACGCGAAGGGCTACATCCTGCCGGGCCTCGGCGACGCCGGCGACCGCATCTTCGGAACGAGGTGACCATGACGGAATACCAGACCGCCATCATCCGGCTCGTTGGAAAGGTCAGAGAGGATGAGGAGACACTGACGGACGAGTTCAACGAGCGCTGCCGCAGCGGCTGGGAACTCGCCGAACTGGTGCCGCTCTCCGAGGTTCGGGTCGTCGCTGTCTTCCGGCGGGAGGGCTGATGCACATCACCTGCTGGGGCGCCGCCGGCGAGGTCACCGGCTCGATGCATCTGATCGAGGCCGCGGGGAAGCGGGTCCTGCTGGACTGCGGCCTGTTCCAGGGCCGCCGCGAGGAAGCACGGGCCAAGAACGAGAAGTTGCCGCTCGATGCAGCCGACCTGGATCTCGTCGTCCTCAGCCACGCCCACATCGACCACGCGGGCCGCCTGCCGCTGCTGGTGAAGCGTGGCTTCGCGGGTCCGGTCTTCTGCACGCCCGGCACCCGGGACCTCTCGTCCATCATGCTCCCCGACTCCGGTTTCATCCAGGAGAAGGACTTCCAGTTCCTGGTGAAGCGCGGCAAGAACCACGTCGACGAGCCGCTGTATACGGTGGCCGATGCCACTCACGTCGCCGATCACATGGTGAGCGTGTCCTACGACCGGCCGCTCGATGTGACCCCGGGCATCCGCGTCACCTTTGTCGAGGCGGGGCACATCCTTGGCTCCGCGTCGGTCGTGCTCGAGATCGACGACCTGGGAACGCCCAAACGGCTCGTCTTCTCCGGCGACGTCGGCCGCACCGGGCTCCCCATCATCCGAGATCCGCGTCCGCCGGTGGGCGCGTCCGACGTGCTCATCGTCGAGAGCACGTACGCCAACCGGACCCACGAATCCGTGGCCGAGGCGCAGAACCTGCTCACACAGTACGTGAACAAGGTGGCCAAGCGCGGCGGCAAGATCTTCATCCCGAGCTTCGCCGTCGGCCGCACCCAGGAACTGGTCTATGAGTTGCACGGACTCGCCCGCGACGGGGCCATCCCGAAGATCCCGATCTACGTGGACTCCCCGCTCGCGGTGAACGCGACCGACATCTTCCGCCTCCACCCCGAGGCCTTCGACCGCAGCGAACGGCTGGTGCGCCAAACGGACGAGTTGTTCCGCTTTCCGCTGGTGAAGTACGTCCGCTCGGTAGACGAGTCGAAGGGGCTGAACGCAATGCGTGGGCCGGCCATCATCATCGCCGCGTCGGGGATGGCCGAGTCGGGGCGCATCCTGCACCACCTGCGCAACGGCATCGGCGACCACCGCAACCTCGTCCTCTTCGTCGGCTTCCAGGCCAGCTACACCCTTGGCCATCGCCTTCAGTCGGGGGTCCGCGAGGTGCGGATCTACGGCGAAGAGGTCGCCTGCCGCGCCGAGGTCGCCACTATCGGAGGATACTCCGCGCACGCCGACCGCAACGAACTGCGGAAGTGGGTCGAGGGACTCGGTCAACCGCCGAGCCACGCCCTGGCGGTGCACGGTGAGGCGGAACAAACCGAGGCGATGGCGGGCATTCTGCGCGATTGCCATGTGACCGACGTGATGATCCCGACCCTCGGCCAGACCTTCGAATTCTAGGATCGGGCCATCCAATCTCCTGAAACCGCATCTCCTTGGGAGGCGTAGTTCTAGCTGTCCCCAAGGCGTGCTGGTTCTCCAGGAGGTCGGATGGCTACGAACGCGCTCTGTCTGCTCGGCGCCGCGTGCGCGGCGCTCCTCGCGCCTCCGCACGCGGTCGGCCTCCCGGCTCCACGGCAAGCCATACCGAGCACCGTCTCGGCCCCACCGGCGCCGCAAGACACCAGCTCCAGCGCCGCCACGACCACGCCACCGGGGGTGGCACGGGCCATCCGTGCCCAGCCCGCTGCGCCGCGCGTCGATGGCCACCTCGACGACCCGGCCTGGGCGCTCGCTGCTGCGTACTCCGGGTTCATCCAGCGCGAGCCGCACGACGGCCAGCCGTCCCAGGAGCGCACCGAGTTCCGGGTGGTCTACACCGATGAGGCGCTGTACGTCGGCGTGCGGGCCTTCGACTCGCATCCCGACGCAATCGTCGGCCAGCTCACCCGGCGCGACCAGAATTCCCCGTCGGACGAGATCATCGTCACCATCGACTCGTACCGCGACCGGCGCACGGCCTTCGACTTCTGGGTCAACCCGGTGGGCGTGAAGGTGGATCTCTATCGCTCCAACGACACCGATGAGGACCAGAGCTGGGACGCGGTCTGGGACGTGGCCACGACCCGCGACGAAGGGGGGTGGACCGCCGAGTACCGGATCCCCTTCAGCCAACTCCGATTCCCGCAGGGCGAACAGTTGACCTTCGGTTTCAACGTCTGCCGCCAGGTGCTCCGCCTCAACGAGCTCGCGTGTTGGCGGCCGCTCCCGCGGTCGGCGTCCGGCATCGTCTCGCTGTTCGGCGACCTCGAAGGCCTCGAGGGCATCCGGCCCCCGCGCCGGCTCGAGATCCTGCCCTACTCCGTGGGGCGCACCGCGCGCACCATCACGGAAGACGGCAATCCATTCCGCACGGGCGAGGAGTACGACGCCCGCGCCGGGGCGGACGTCAAGGTCGGCCTCGGCTCGAACCTCACGCTCGACGCGACGGTCAACCCGGACTTCGGCCAGGTCGAAGCCGACCCGGCAGTCCTCAACCTCACCGCGTTCGAGACCTACTTCTCCGAGCGCAGGCCGTTCTTCACCGAGGGCGTGAACATCTTCCGCTTCCCCCTCTCGCTCGGCGACGGCGACGGGGCGAACGAGCAGCTCTTCTACTCGCGGCGCGTCGGTCGCGCGCCGCAGGGGTCGGCCGACGTGCCCGCTGGGGGTTACGGCGAGAGTATCCAGCAGACGACCATCCTCGCCGCCGGGAAGCTCTCCGGGCGGCTGCCGTCCGGGTGGACGATCGGCCTGCTTGGTGCCCGGACGGCCGAGGAGCGTGCCCGGGCGGAGGATTCCCTGAGTGTGCGCTCCACGCAGGTCGTCGAGCCCGCGTCCAACTACTTCGTCGGGCGGCTGGCGCGCGACTTCCGCAACGGGCGGACGATGATCGGGCTCTTCGTCACCGCGATGAACCGCGAGTTGCCGCAGGGCCTCGACTGGTTGCGTAGTTCGGCCTACAGCCTGGGCCTGGACTGGACGCACCGATTCCGCCGCGACACGTACCAGTTCCGCGGCCGGCTCGTGGGCACGCGCGTCCTGGGCTCCGAGGCGGCAATCCTCCGCGCACAGCAGTCGTCGGCGCGTTACTTCCAGCGCTCAGACCGCAACTACGGTCCGGCGCTCGACAGCACCGCCACGTCCCTGAACGGCTACGCCGGGTTGGCCGAGTTCGGGAAGATCGGCGGGGGGCACTGGCGCTTCCTGACCGCTTTGGAATTGCGCTCGCCTGGCTTCGAGCCGAACGACGCCGGCTACATGCGCGACGTGGACCAGACCGTCCACGTGCTGTGGGTCGGCTACCGGGAGTTCCGGCCGGGGCGGGTCTTTCAGAACTACGGCATCAACCTGAACTACTGGAATGCCTGGGACTTCGGTTGGGACAAGTACCAGACGTCCGGCAACATCAACGGCAACTTCACCTTCCGGAACTACTGGGGCGGCTACTTCGGGTTCGAGGCAAGCCGCGGCGGGCACTCGAACGCCACGCTCCGCGGCGGCCCGTCCATCCTGCGGCAATCGCGTGTCGGTGGGTGGGGTGGGTTCTCCAGCGACGAGCGCAAGCGCCTGCGCGGCGAGTTCAACACCTCCTCGGGGACGACCGAAGGCACTGGCGGTTGGTACCTGGATCTGTCGCAGTACCTGACGTGGCGCCCGTCCGGCCGGATGGAACTCTCGGCAGGCCCGGGCGTCAACTGGAACGTGGATGACGCGCAGTGGCTGGGGCGCGCAACGGCGCTCGGGGCGACCCGCTACCTCTTCGGCCGGCTGCACCAGCGGACGATTTCCGCGACGATCCGTGGCAACGTGACGTTCACGCCAACGCTCTCGCTGCAGATCTGGGCGCAGCCGTTCGTGACGCAGGGGCACTACGTCAACGTCAAGCAGGTGGCCGACCCGCGGGCCGCGCGCTACGCCGACCGGTTCGACGTCTTCGGCTCCGATCGGCTGACGCGCGACGCCGACGGGAACATCGCCATCGACCTCGACCGGAACGGCTCCTCCGACATCGATCTCGGCAACCCCGAATTCGGGTACATGGCGTTCCGGTCGAACGTCGTGCTCCGCTGGGAGTATCGGCCGGGCTCGACGCTCTTCCTGGTGTGGCAGCAGAGCCGCGAGGACTTCGGGACGGACGGCACCTTCCGCTCCGGCGGCGCGTTCCGCGACCTCACCCGCACGATGCCGGAGAACGTCTTCCTCGTGAAGCTGAACTACTGGTTCAGCCTCTGAGCTCCGTGCCCTCGGCCGACTGAGCAGGCAACCCCGCGGGCGCCACCGGCATCGAAGCTAGTGACGCCTGCGGGTTCCACCCGCGCGCCGACAGGTGCTGCGAAACGGCCCGATACGCCGCAGATTGAGTGGCCGCTGTCAAGAAGCGCCCCTGAACCGGAGGCCCCGTGCTACTCGCGCCACTCCTCGCCCTCGCCCTGGCCGCATCCACACTGCAGGATCCACAGGCCCTGCCCCCACGTCCTTCGACCGCGACGGATTCGCTCCTGCGGGCCTTCGTGGACTGTCCGGGGTGGGTGCCGGGGTGCGACATCGACTTCCTTCGCACCGAAATCACGTACGTGAACTACATGCGCAATCGGGAGGATGCCGACGTTCACGTGCTGGCCACCACGCAGGAGACCGGAGGCGGCGGAATCGAGTACACGCTCGCGTTCCTTGGCCGACGGCAGTTCGCGGGGCGGGGTGACACGCTGCGCTTCACTATGCCGCCGACGGTCACGGAACACGAGCGGCGTGCCGAGTTCGCGCAGCGCCTCACGCTCGGCCTGGCGCGCTACCTAGCTGCGACCAGCGCGGCGCCCCGGCTGCGTCTGACGTTTTCCGGCCCCCGACAGGCGGCCACGGCGCGCACGCACGACCCCTGGAATTACTGGGTCTTCCAGTTGCGTTTCGGCGGCTACCTCCAAGGGGTGAAGTCGTACCAGTCGCGCAGCTTCAACTACAACGCCTCCGTGAACCGCACAACGGAGGCGTGGAAGATCGGCTTCTCCGCCTACTACAACGGGGGTAGGGACGAGTTCCTCTACCCGATCGAGTACGACACCCTGGGCCTGCCCGTGCGCGACACCACGGTGGTGAGCACGTACGAGAGCTGGAGCGGATCGGGCTCGCTCGTACGGAGCCTCACCGACCACTGGTCGGCACGGATCGCCGGCTCCGTCTCCCGCAGCACAAGCGACAACCAGCTTTTCGTCTTCGAGGGGGCGCCGGCGATCGAGTACAACATCTTCCCGTATTCCGAGTCCACCAGGCGCCAGCTTGCCTTCCGTCTACGCGCGGGAGTCCAGCACGCGATCTACGACGACACTACCATCTACGATCGCACCAGCGAGACGCATGCCTTCGCCAGTGTCGGGCTCTATCTGTCCGTGACCCAGCCGTGGGGGACGGCGTATCTGTCGCTCGACCGCCGGATGTTCCTCTATGACCTGACGAAGAACCGATTGAGCCTGTACGCCAGCTTTGAGGTCCGCATCTTCCGCGGACTTTCAGCGGAGATGTGGGGCAACTACGCTCAGATTCACGACCAGTTGTTCCTGGCCAAGGGAACCGTGTCGGAGTCCGAGGTGCTGCTGCGGCGCCGCACCCTGGAGACGTCATATTCGTACTGGACCGGCTTCAGCCTCGTCTATCGCTTCGGCTCGATCTTCAACAACGTGGTCAACCCCCGATTCGGATCCTGAGACACGCGCGACAGCCTCGGGATCCGGACTGCCCCGGCGGCCGGCAGCATCGCCGAGTTGCCACGCCCTACCGCGACCGCGCCGCGTCCCCGTAGCTTTGGGCGATGCGGCGCGTAGTCGTGGCTCTCCTTCTCGCGGTCGTCCTGCTGTGGCTGGTGTCCCTGGCTGGGGTGTTCGCCGCGGCCCGGCGCGACGCGGCCGCGCCCGCGGACGCCATCGTCGTGCTGGGGGCGGCACAGTACGACGGCCGGCCCTCGCCCGTCTTCCGGGCCCGGCTCGATCACGCCGTGGCGCTGTTCCGCCGGGGCTTCGCGCCACAGGTCGTCGTCACCGGCGGGATCGGCACCGGAGACACGGTGAGCGAGGCGACAGTGGGACGCCGCTACCTCCTCGCCGCCGGGCTCCCCGAGTCCGCGGTGGACGCCGAATCGGCGGGGCGCTCGTCGGCGCCGTCGCTGCGCGCCGCCGCGGACCTGGTGCGTGCCGCGGGCGGCGCGCGCGTGATCCTGGTGAGCGACGGATTCCACATGCTGCGCCTGCGGGTCCTGGCGCGGCGCTTCCGGCTCGTGGCGCTCGGCTCGCCGGCGCCCGCGAGCCCCATTACACCCGGCAGCCAACGGGAGTTCGGCTACATCCTGGCGGAGTCGTTCAAGGCTCCCGCCGCGTTCCTCTTCCCGAGGTGAACTCAATGAACGTACGAGTGCGTTCGATGGTCGCGGCGGCGGCGCTGCTCGCGGCCGGCCTCGCGCCTCCGGGCCTGGCTGCCCAGGCGCTGCGAGTGCCGCACACCACCTTCACCCTGTCTAACGGGCTGAAGGTCATCGTCCACGAGGACCACTCGGTGCCGGTCGTGACGGTGAACACGTGGTACCACGTGGGCTCTGGCGACGAGCGAGTCGGCCGCACCGGCTTCGCGCACCTGTTCGAGCACCTGATGTTCATGGGCTCGCAGCACGTGCCGACCGGGCAGTTCGACCAACTGCTCGAAGCCGCGGGCGCCGACAACAACGGCTCGACCAGCGAGGACCGCACCAATTACTTCGAGGACGGTCCCGCCAACGCCCTCCCGCTGATGCTCCACCTCGACTCCGACCGGATGGGGTTCTTGCTCCCTGAGCTCACGGCCGAGAAGGTGGATCTCCAGCGCGGCGTGGTGCAGAACGAGCGCCGGCAGGGCGTTGAGAACCAGCCCTACGGCCTCGCCGAGGAGAACATCCTCCGCCGGCTCTACCCCGCGACCCACGCCTACAGTTGGCCGGTGATCGGGTCGATGGCCGACCTGTCCGCCGCGACCCTGGAGGATGTGCAGCAGTTCTCCAGCACCTACTACACGCCGAGCAACGCCACGATGGTAATCGGCGGCGACGTCAACCCCGCCGCGGTGCGCCGCCTGATGGAGCGGTACTTCGGCGACATCGCCCGCGGGCCCGCCATCACCCGGAACACACCGCCCCCGGCGGACCTCGAGGCGGACGTCTACGCGACCCTCGAAGACCGCGTGCAGTTGCCGCGCGTGTACTTTGCCTGGCACTCGGTCCGCGTCTTCGCGCCCGACGACGCGGCGCTCAACGTGCTGGCCGACGTGCTCGCTTCGGGCAAGTCTTCGCGGCTGTACCGCCGGCTCGTGTACGAGATGCAGATCGCCACGCAGGTCGCCGCCTACCACGACGCGCTCCGGCAGGACGGCAGCTTCCGCATCTTCACTACCGCCCGGCCCGGACACGACCTGAATGAGCTGCAGCGGGTGGTCAACGAGGAGATCCGCCGGCTCGCCGAGACCGGCCCGACCGAGCGCGAGGTCCAGAGAGTGCTCAACCAGACGGAGGCCGAGTTCCTGGACGGGATGGAGCGGGTGGGCAGCTTCGGCGGCAAGGCCGACCAGTTGGCCTACTACGACTACTTCGTCGGCACGCCCGACTACTTCCAGGCCGACCTGGACCGCCACCGTCGCGTCACGGTTGCCGACGTGCAGCGCGCGGCGCGCGAGTACCTGGCGCAGCGGCGCCGCGTCGTGCTCAGCATCGTCCCGCAGGGTCGGACAGAACTTGCAGCGACGCAGCCGGGAGGCACACAGTGAACGCCATCGCCACTTCCCGCGCCGCCCGCGGCGCGCTCTGCTTCGCGGCCACGCTGGTCGCCACGACAATCTCAGCCCCCAGCTCCGTCTCGGCGCAGGCCCTGGACCGCACGCGGCCGCCGGCTCTGGGACCAACTCCCGCTCTCCGCCTGCCGGCCATCCAGAGCGCAGTGCTCCCCAACGGGCTGCGCATGTTCGTCATCGAGATGCACGAGGTGCCGGTCGTCGACATCACCCTCTCCATCGATGCCGGCGCTGTCGGTGATCCCGCCGATCTCCCCGGTCTCGCCACGTTCACCGCCGGGATGCTCGACGAGGGCGCCGGCCGACGCGCCGCGCTGGAGATAGCCGAAGAGGCCGATTTCCTCGGAGCACGGCTCCGGACCGCCGCCGGCTTCGACATCGCCACGGTGTACCTGCACGTGCCGAAGCGCCAGCTCGGCCCGGCGCTCGACCTGATGGCCGACGTGGCACTCAGGCCCACGTTCGCCGACTCCGAGGTGACCCGGCAGCGCGAGCTCCGGCGCACTGCGATCATCCAGCAGCGCGACCAGCCCAACGCCATCGCCGCCGTGGCCTTCCCGGCCATTGTCTTCGGCAACGCGCATCCGTACGGCCGCCCCATCGGCGGCACCGAGGCGTCCACCGCCGCGCTGACCCGCGAGCGCGTGGTGGAGTTCTACCGGGGCTACTACCGCCCCTCCAACGCCCGGCTGCTGATCGTCGGCGACATCTCGCTGGCCGAGGCGCGGCAACTCGTGACCGCGCGCTTCGGGGGGTGGGAGCGCGGCGAGCCGCGTACCGCTCCTGCGGCCGCGGCGCCGCCCTCGCCGGCCCCGCGCACCATCTACATCATCGACAAACCGGGCGCCGCCCAGTCGGTGATCCGCATCGGCCACGTTGGTGTCGCCCGCGACAATCCGGACTACTTCCCGATCGAGGTGATGAACACCATTCTGGGCGGCTCCTTCACCTCGCGGCTCAACCAGAACCTTCGCGAGACGCACGGCTACACCTACGGCGCGAACTCCGGCTTCGATCAGCGCCGCATGCCCGGCCCCTTCCAGGCGGCCTCGTCCGTGCAGTCCTCGAAGTCCGACAGCGCGCTTATCGAGTTCATGCGCGAGCTGCGGCGCATCCGCGACGAGGCGGTACCGCAGGCCGAGCTGGACAAGGCCAGGTCGTACCTCGCCCTGGGAATGCCCGGGAACTTCGAGACCACGGCCGGCGCGGCACGGCAGTTCACGGAGTTGCTCACTTACGGGCTGCCGCTGGACTACTACAACACGTACATCCAGCGCATCACCGCCGTGACCGCGGCTGACGTGCAGCGCGTCGCGCGGCAGTACCTGAACCCGGACCAGTTCGTAGTCACGATCGTGGGAGACAGGGCATCTATCGAGGCGGGACTTCGCGCCCTGGGCGAGGGACCAATCTCCTTCCGTGACATCTGGGGGCAGGAAATCCGGTGAAGCTCGGCACGCGGCGGGTTTACTCCGGCCGGGTCCTGGACTTGGACGTCGACACCGTTCGCTTCCCGGACGGCTCGGTCGGTGAACTGGAGATGATCCGCCACTCCGGGGCCTCGGCGGTGGTGCCCGTCCTCTCGACGGATACCGCCGCCGACCCGGAGATCCTGCTGATCCGGCAGTTCCGGCACGCCGCCGACGGCCTGATCTGGGAAGTCCCGGCCGGCCGACTGGACCCGGGTGAGACCCCGGACGACTGCGCCCGGCGCGAACTACTCGAGGAGGCCGGCGCCATCGCCGGCCGCCTCACGCGCCTTACCACGATCTACACGACTCCAGGCTTCACCGACGAGCGGATCCACCTCTTCGTCGCCCGCGACATCACGCAGGGCCAACACCAGCGCGAGGCGGACGAGTTCATGGAAACGCGGTCGCTCCCCTTGAGTCGCATCCTGGAGATGATCGAGTCCGGAGATATGACGGATGGGAAGACTGTTGCTGCCCTACTGTTCTTCTCCCGATTTGGACTAGGCCTGTAGCATCCAGAGGACGGTCTCCGCAAGGCCGCCGGGGCATTCCAATGCGCCGGCGACCCAACATCGCTTTATATGACAACAAGTTGGCTGGCGTTGTCGCCGTGGCATACGAGGTCGGTACGGTTCCTGCTCGATGGGGGGTGGAACCCGACTTCAACGTCTGGCGGGCACTATGGACACGGCGCTCAGGGCTTCCAACAAGAGCACGACTCCCGCCCTTCTTCGCAGCTACGACGGGCTGGACGATGGCACAGTGGTACGGGCGTGCCTCGAGGGGGACGGCCGAGCCTTCACGGAACTGGTCCTTCGCTACCAGACCCGGCTCCTCAACTTCGTCTACCGGTCCATCGGCGATCGCGAGCGTGCCGAGGACCTGGTGCAGGAGGCTTTCATCCGGGTGCACCGCCACCTGCAGCGCTTCGATCAATCCAAGAAGTTTTCGACCTGGATCTACACGATCGCGTCCAACCTGGCGAAGAACGAACTGCGCAACCGCAGCCGGAACCCGCTCGTTCTCTTCCAGACGGTCAAGAAGAACTGGGAGGCGGACCACCGGCCGCTGCAGTTCGAGGACGTGCGTTCACGGCCTGACGACCTCTACCGCAAGCGCTACCTGCGCGAACTCGTCGAGGCCTCGGTGGCCCAGCTTCCCGAGCACCACCGGGTCGTCTTCGTCCTTCGTGAGCTCGAGGGCAAGAGCTACGAGGAGATCGCGGAGATCACCGGCTGCAACCTGGGCACCGTGAAGAGCCGGCTGAACCGTGCCCGCAACAGCTTCGCCATCATAGTCGCACCGCACCTCGACTAGGGGCCGTGCCCGTCCCTGTGAGGGGAGAGGGAACCCTGCGCCGCGCCGACGGTACGATAGGAGTCCCAACCCGGCGCGGCATGGACTGTCGAGAGTTCCGCGAGACCTTCTCCGACTACGTGGATGGCCTGCTCGCTGAGGCGGACGAGGTCCGTGGACGCGAGCACTTGGGCGCGTGCGTCTGCTGCCGGCGGTTCGAGCATGGGTACCGCGCCGGGGTTAGGGTGCTCCAAGGCCTTCCGACCATCGGCCCATCGCGGGATCTCGGCGCGCGGATACTGCACCGGATCCGGCGCCAGCCAGCCCTGCCCGTCGTCGCCGGGTCGTACGGATTCACGGGCGCCCTGCTCGCGGTGACGTTCGCGGGTTTTCTCGTGCTGGATCTACGGGGGCACGAAGCCACCCCGGCGCCCGATGCCACGGTCCTGGTCGAGCGGCTGCCGGCATCCCCGACGTTCGACGTGGACAGCGACGCGGACCTCATCACCGTCCACTTCGTGCGCGGCGACGGCGACCTGCTCCAGTCCGACCCTTACGCGCCTCTTCCCTCTCTAGACCTGTTCGCCTCGTCGCGCGTCCGATTCGTCGCCCCTGCCGTCTGGTCGGGACGGTAGGCGCGCGCCGTCTGTTCCCCCGGGTCCCGCCGGGCTAAGTTGCGCCCGATGCGGTCCCTCGACTACGACACCTTATGGAAGGCGCTCCGCAAAGGCGTCGTCCGGCCGGTCTACTATCTCCACGGCGACGAGGAGCTGCTCAAGGACGAAGCCGTCCGAGGCCTCATCGACGCCGGCGTGGATGCATCGACCCGCGATTTCAATCTCGACCGCCGCCGTGCCGCGGAACTAACCGCCGAGGACTTCCACTCACTCGTGCAGACACCGCCGATGATGGCAGCCCGGCGCGGCGTCGTCATTTCCGAGGTGGAGTGGCTGCAGCAGAAGAAACCGAAGGCCCAGGCGCTGCGCACAGCCGTGCTAGCGTACGCGGCCCAACCCTCGCCGGAGACGATGCTGGTCCTCGTGCAGTCGGCGAGCCGCGAGAAAGGCGACAGGCGCGAGAAGATCCTCTCGCCCGACCCGGCGCTCGCGCGTGTCGCCGAGACGGTGGCGTTCGATCCGCTCTCACCCCACCGACTCGATGGCTGGATCCGTCGCGAGGCGGGCCGCCTCTCGCTCACGCTCGACGATGCGGCGATCACTCACCTCATGGCGGCCGTCGGCAGCGACCTGCCGGCACTCGCCGCGGAACTCGCCAAGCTCGGCACGGCGATCGGCGAGCGGACGGCCACGGCCGACGACGTCGCGGACCTGGTCGGCGTGCGGCACGGAGAGACGGTGCCCGATCTCGTGGACGCGGTGACCGGTCGGCGGGCCGTCGAAGCTGCGGCGATGCTGCCGCGCCTGCTCGACGCTCCGGGCTCTTCCGCCGTGCGCCTCGTGATGTCGCTCGGAGCGGCTCTGGTGGGTGTCGGCCTGGCGCGTGCTCTGCTGGACGAGGGGATGCACCCCGACGCCGTTGAGGGCCGGTTGCCGCAGGCCATCAAGGACGCGGGCCTCTGGCTGCGGCGGGACTGGCGCCAGGAGGCGCGGGCCTGGACGCGCGACGCAGCCTGCTGGACGTTACCTGAAGTGGACGCGGCGCTCGAGGAACTGCTGCGAGCCGACCGGCGCATTAAGAACACCAAGGTCGCCGGCGGGGCCGAGATCCTCCAAGAAGCCCTGCTGGCGACGGCGGGACAAGCCGCGAGGACCGCGTGAGGATCCGGGCCGTGTTCGCCTTCGCCGCGACTGCCGTCGCGTTGTGTGCGCGGCCGGCGCGGGCCCAGGACAACCCCGCTTTGCTGGAGGCCGTGCGGCTCACCGCCGAGGGGCGTGGCGACGAGGCTCGCCGGATGGTCGGGGCCGAGTTGGCTCGCGCACGGCCTGGCGACTCGGCCTACATCGAAGCGCTCTACTGGCGCGCCCGGCTCACCGCGATCGGCGACAGCGCCGAGCGGGATCTGCGGCGGATCGCGATCGAGTACCCGACGTCACGCTGGGCGGATGACGCCCTCTTGCAACTCGCGCAGCTCGCGATGGCCGCCGGGAACCCGGTCTCGGCGTTCGCCCTCGCCGAGCGCTTGCGCAGCGACTACCCCGAGAGTGACCTCCGACCGCGTGCCGCCTTCTGGGCCGGGCGTGCCGCCTTCGACCTTGGCGACCCGCGCGGCGGGTGCGCCCTGCTCGATACCGCGCGCACCGAGGCCTCCGCCGACGTCGAGTTCGTGAACCAAGTGGCGTTCTACCGCAGCCGCTGCACGGCCCTCGTCGGCGCGGCCCCCCCACCCGCGGCACAGGAGGGCCAGCCAGTGGCCCCGGCGGCACCGCCACCCGCACCGCAGCAACCAGCTCAGGCGCCGCCGCCGCGCGCCGACACTGCGCGCCCCGTTCCGGCGCCGACCGGCCAGGCGTCATCAAGCCGGGCAGGCGACTACTCCGTCCAAGTGGCCGCAGTGAGGACCGACGCCGAGGAGCGGCGGGTCCTCCAGTTGCTGCAGCACGCCGGATACGAAGGGCGCGTCGTGACCGGTACCGACGGCTTCCGGCGCGTCCGTGTCGGCGCGTACGTGACCGACCGCGAAGCACAGGGCGCGGTCGCGTCGCTACGCCGTGTGGTCGGCGGCCGGCCTTTCGTGGTGCGCGAGCGGTGACGTTCCCCGGGATCGACCTCGGCACCCCGCTGATGCTGCAGTACCGCGAAATCAAGGCGCGGCACCGCGATGCCATCCTGCTGTTCCGGATGGGCGACTTCTACGAGATGTTCGAGGAGGACGCGCAGGTCGGCGCGCGGGCGCTCGGGCTCACGCTCACGAGCCGGAACAACGGCAGCGCCTCCGAGGTGCCGCTCGCGGGCGTGCCGGTGAAGGCGGCGGCCACGTACATCAAGCGTCTCGTCGAGAAGGGTTTCCGCGTCGCCATCGCCGAACAGGTCGAGGACCCGAAGTTCGCCAAGGGCCTCGTGCGCCGCGAGGTCGTCGAGGTGGTGACGCCCGGGGCGGTGATGGCGGATGACCTCCTCGACCAGCGTGCCAACACCTTCCTCGTCGCGCTCGTCACGGACGACGGGCGGGCGGGGCTCGCCGCGGCCGACCTCTCGACTGGCGAGTTCGTGCTCGAGACCATGGCCGCCGGCGAGATCGGCGCGGCGTTCGAGCGGTACCGCCCGTCCGAGGTGCTGGTGCCCGAAGGCGACGCGGCCCTGGCCCCGCAGGCGACGCTCGTCACGCGCCGCGAGCGCTGGCACTTCGATCCGGCGGCGGCGGTGGAGGACCTGCGGCGGTTCGCGCACGTCGCTGCCCTCGAGGGGCTCGGCGTGGAGGGCCGCGACCTGCTCGCCGTGGGCGCCGCGGGTGCGCTGCTCCGCTACCTCGCCGAGTTGCAGCCCGCCGGCCTGCCGCACCTCCGGCCCCCTATCGTCCGCCGCGCGGAGGGAATCCTATATCTCGACGCGATGACCCGGCGGAACCTCGAACTCATCGAGCCGCTTCGGCCCGACGGCCGTGACGCCACGCTGATCGGCGTACTCGACCGCACTCTGACGCCGATGGGGGCGCGGCTCCTGCGGCAATGGCTTCTCGCGCCGCTCACCGACCACGCGGCCATCGAGCGCCGCCTCGACGCCGTGGCGCTGCTGGTGGCCGACGAGCGCCGCCGGGCCGCGTTGCGCGACGCGCTCGACGGCGTACGCGACGTGGAGCGGCTAGGGGCGAAGACCGCCGCGCGCCGGGCCACTCCCCGCGACCTGGGCGGACTGCGCGATTCGTGCGCCCGCCTGCCGGACATCCATCCGTTCCTCGATGGCCTTTACGGCTTGGGGGAGGGGTTCGACGGTCTCGACGACTTGGCCAATCGCCTGCGGCACGCGCTGGTGGATCGCCCTCCCGCGGCACTGGGTGAGGGAGACACGATCCGGCACGGCGCCGATCCCGAACTCGATGAATTGCGCTCGCTGCGCGACGGCGGTCGCTCGTACATCGCCGGACTGCAGACCCGAGAGCGCCAGCGGACCGGTATCTCCACTCTCAAGGTCGGCTACAACAAGGTCTTCGGGTACTACATCGAGATCACCAAGGCGCACCGCGCGGCCGCGCCCGCAGACTATGAGCGGCGCCAGACGCTGACCGGGGCCGAGCGGTACGTGACGCCCGAGCTGAAGGCATACGAGGAGAAGGTCCTGACGGCCGAGGAGCAGATCGCGCGCCGCGAAGGGCGGCTCTTCGACGACCTGCGCGAGGGGATCGGCGCGGAGATCGGCCGCATCCAGGACACGGCGGCGCGCCTCGCGGCGGCGGATGCGCTCGCCGCCTTCGCCGACGCAGCCGCGCGCGGGGGGTACGCACGACCGGTCCTAACCGACGACTTCACGCTGGACCTGGTGGAGGGCCGGCACCCTGTCGTCGAACGAACGATGCCCAGGGGAGCCTTCATCCCGAACGACGTGCGCCTGGACGCGGACCGGCAGGTGATGATCCTGACCGGACCGAACATGGCCGGGAAGAGCACGATCCTCCGCCAGGTGGGGCTCACGGTGCTCATGGCGCAGGCGGGGTCGTTCGTGCCGGCGCGCGGCGCGACGATCGGCATCGTGGACCGGCTCTTCACCAGGGTGGGGGCGAGCGACGACCTGACGCGCGGCCAGAGCACTTTCATGGTGGAGATGAGCGAGACGGCGGCCATCCTGCACAACGCGACCCACCGGAGCCTCGTGCTGCTTGACGAGATCGGGCGCGGCACATCCACCTACGACGGCGTGGCCATCGCGTGGGCGGTCGCCGAGTACCTGCACGAGCACCTCGGCTGCAAGACGATCTTCGCGACGCACTACCACGAACTCACCCGATTGGCAGACCGGTTCGCGCGGGTTGTGAACTGCAACGTGGCGGTCCTCGAATCCGGCGACGACGTGATCTTCCTGCACCGGCTCCAGGCGGGCGGTACCGACCGCTCGTACGGCGTCCACGTGGGCCGTCTCGCCGGGCTGCCGCCCGCCGTGGTGGACCGGGCGAAGGAGATCCTCATCGCGCTCGAGCGCGGCCAGCGCGCGGTCTCCCCTGCGGCGCCCGCGGACCAACTGGCGCTCTTCCCGCCCGCCGAACACCCCGTGGTCGAGGAGTTGCGCGCACTCGACGTGGACGGCCTTACCCCGCGGCAGGCGCTGGACGCGCTCGTGCGCCTCCAGGCCCGGGCGAAGGGCGAGGACGTGTGAGGCGACACCTCGCAGCGGCGTTCCTCCTCGGCGCAGCGGCCTGCGGCCGCGGTGCCGAGACCGGCGACGGAGCTACCCGGCGCGGGGTCGAGATGCCGGTGGCCATCAACAGCGAGTCGCCGTTCCAGTACCCCGCGGACCTCTTCGACCAAGGAGTGGAGGGAGAGGTCCGCCTCCGCCTCTTCGTGGACGCGGGGGGCCGGGTGGTGCCCGAATCCACCCGCGTCGCTTCCTCGTCCGGCACGCCCGCCCTCGACACCACCGCCGTACGCGGCGCCGTGGAACTGCGGTTCGCGCCCGGGACCCGTGACGGCGCGCCCACCGGGATGGCCTTCTACCAGCCGGTCATCTTCCGGCGCCTCACCGCGCCCTCGGGCGCCCCAGTGCCGTGAACCGCAGCGCGCAGCCGATGGACAGCGTGCTCGAGGCGATCGGGCAGACGCCGCTCGAGCGGCTCACCGCACTGCTCTCGCGCGAGACGCCGGCGGCGCTGGTGCGCCACGCCGGCACTCTCGTCGGCATCGTCACCCGGTACGACGTGCTGCGGCACGTGGCGGGGATCCGATGAAAGTCGCGGTTCTGACGGGGGGCACATCCAGCGAGCGGGACGTCGCGCTCGCCTCCGGCCTCCAGGTGGCACGCGCCCTGCGCGCGCGCCGGCACCCGGTGAGCCTCGTGGACCTCGCGGCGGGGTTCGTCCCACCCGAGCACGAGGATGCGCTCCTCCCCACCGGAGTGGGACGCGAGCCGCCGCCGCTCGACCGGTTGCGTGAGCTCGAGCGGGGGATGCTCGGCTCCGGCCTCGGCGAACTGCCGGTCTTCCGCAATGCGGATGTGATCTTCCTGGCGCTGCACGGCGGCCGCGGAGAGGATGGCACCTTCCAGGCTATCCTGGACGTCATCGGCGTGCCGTACACCGGCAGCGGGCACCTCGCCTCGGCTCTCGCGATGGACAAAGACCTCGCCAAACGCATCCTGCGCGACCACGGCATCACGTGTCCCGCCTGGGCGATGACGCCGACCACGGCCGAGCGCGTGAGGCGCGAGGTCGGCTATCCGTGCGTGGTGAAGCCGTCGAAACAGGGGTCGTCGGTGGGGATGTCACTCGTGCGGCGCGGGCGCGACCTGGCCAAGGCCATCACGCTCGCCGCGCGGTACGACGACGAGGTGATGGTCGAGCAGTTCATCGCGGGGCGGGAGTATACGGTCGGCATCCTCGGCGAGGATGCCTTGCCGGTCGTCGAGATCCGCCCCAAGCACGAGCTCTTCGACTACGAGTGCAAGTACACACCCGGGATGGCCGAGGAGATCGCTCCCGCGCCGATCGACGCTGCGCTCGCCGCCAAGCTGCAGGACGCCGCCCAGCGCGCGCACCGCGCCCTCAAGCTCGGCGGGTACAGCCGCATCGACTTTCGCGCCGATGCCGACGGCGGCATCTTCTTCCTGGAAGCCAACACGCTCCCGGGCCTGACGGCGAACAGTCTCATTCCCAAGGCCGCGCGCGCCGCAGGCATTAGCTTCCCGGTGCTGTGCGAGACAATCTGCCGGCTCGCCCTGCAGGCGCGGGGAATAGATGTTTAGCTCGCGGAGGACCGTGGATCGGGCACCGTTCGTGCTGACACGCTGGGTGCGGCGACTGCTCGTCGTCACGGGCGGCGTGTACCTGTTGCAGCTCACGGTGTTCACCAGCCCCTGGTTCATCGAGACCTTCGGTTTCGCGCCGTCGCTGGCCGCCCGCCACCCGTGGAGCGTGCTCACCTACGCGTTCCTGCACGGATCACTGCTGCACCTGCTGTTCAACATGCTCGGGCTGTTCATGTTCGGCCCGCCGGTGGAAGGGCGGATCGGGAGCCGGCGCTTCCTCCGTCTGTATCTCGTCTCCGCGCTCGGTGGCGCGGCGCTGTCGCTCGCATTCGTCTCGCTTGCCGGGCGCGGTGTCATCATCGGCGCCTCCGCCGCCGTGTTCGGCGTGATGCTCGCCTTCGTTCTCGAGTGGCCCGACGCGCCGGTCTTCATCTTCCCCCTCCCGGTGCCCGTGAAGGCGAAGTGGGTGGTCGTCTTCCTTGCCGTGGTCTCGCTCGCCGCCGGGGTGAGCGGGGTACGGGACGGGGTCGCACACCTTGCGCACCTGGGTGGGTTCGGCGGGGCACTACTCTACCTGCGCGGCATGGAGCTTCTGCGGCGGCGGGGCACGCGCGTGCCCCGCGGAAGAGTGGGCGCGGTCCTCGTTCACCCTTCAAGCCTTGCGGCCCTGAGGGCCGGACCTTCTCGCCCGGCGCACCTCGGGGGGCCCGATGCCGCAACGCTGGCCGAGGTCGACCGCGTGCTCGACAAGATCTCCGCCGGCGGCCTCGCCAGCCTGACGCCTGACGAGCGGCGCTTCCTCGACGAGATCAGCCGGCGGTTCAAGCGGGACGACTGAGGCCAGCGCACGTTCGCTATCGCCCTTACCCTCGCGCTCCAGGCCGTACAACCCGACACACGGCTCGCCCGGGCCGAGTCGCTCCTCGGCGCCGGTGACTTGCCGGCGGCGCGCCGCGTCGCGGAGCGGCTCACCTGGTCACATCCCGACGACGCCCGGGCGCTCACGATCCTCGGCCGCATCATGCTGGCGTGGCCGGTGTTCGGGCGCTGGCAGGCGGACGGTCTCCTGACACGGGCCGGCGCACTCGACCCCGACAACCCGGAGCCGTTCTACTACCTCGGGCTGGTGGGCATCGCGCTGGCCGGGGACGACGGGGAGTGGGTCGCGCGCCGTGGTTTGACCCGCGCCCTCGCACTCGAACCGACGTACCGCGATGCGTGGGCGCTGTGGACCAGGCTCTACCGCGGCCCGTCGGAGCGCCGCGCCGCCGTCGCTGCGCTGGCGCGACACGCCGGCGAGCCCACGCCCGATCTCTGGCGCAGCCAGCTCCTGATCGAGCTCAAGGCGTACGACGAGGCGCGGCCGGTCCTCGACGCTCTGCTCGCGCGGTCTCCGGGTGATCCGGCTCCCCGTGCGCTCCTCGCCCAGTTGCTCTACGAGACGGAGCGCGACGCCGAGGCGGCTCCCGTCTACGAGGCCGCGCTCGAGCGCGCCGACTCCGACACGGGCGGCGTGCTCTGGCGCCAGGTGCGGAGCACGGCGTCGCCGGGAGAGCGGGAGGTGTACGGCCGGACGCCGCCGCAGGGTCGCGCCGCCTTCTTCCGCCGCTTCTGGGCGTACCGGACACCCGACCTCCGCGCGACCCTGAACGGCCGCATCGGCGAGCACTTCCGCCGCCTCCGTGTCGCCCGCCGCTCCTACACTCTGCTCCATCCCAACTCGCGCTACTTCCGTTCGCCTGTGCTGCGCTCGTTCCCGCGCTTGCAGGGTGCTGATGGCTGCCTGCGGGCGGCGATCGGGCCGGGCAGCCGCGTCACTCTCCCGCTCGCGCTGAGAGCGGCCCCCCCGAACCCCGACGAGACCTTGAACCTGGAGGACGGGCTCGATGACCGCGGGCGGATCTTCGTGCGCTACGGCGCGCCCGACGAACGGATCGCCTGCACCGTCGCCAGCGAGACCTGGCGCTATCGCCTCCGGCAAGGCGTGCTGCAGGTCTCCTTCACGAGGCGCTCGGGCCCCGATTCGAGCGGCGACGTCCTTCTGACGCCCATTGCGCCAGGCGAGTGGGCGGCGGCGCAGTGGCTCCTGGCGACCGATCGCTCGAGCGAGCCCGAGACGCTCGACTTCGTGTTCTGGAGCGTCTCCTTCCGCAGCGCCAGCCGCTGGCAGACCGACGTCCTGATCTTCCCCGACTCCGTCGCGGCCACGGCGGCGTTGCTCGACGAGGACGGTCGCACAGCAGCACGTGACTCGACGGCCGGCGCTCCGCTCCGCCTCAGGGCGGCGTCGGGGCGCTACCTGCTGTCGCTCGACGCCGAGCGGGGCGACCGCCGCGGTCGCTACCGGAGCGGCTTCGTCCTCCCCCGATTCACCGGGGACTCCCTCGCGGTTTCCGGCCTGCTCGTGACGGACCGCGACGCGCCTGGGCAGCGGGAGGCGATGGTCGCCGCAGCTCCGTCTCGCCTTCGCCTGGCAGCCGACCGGCCACTGCGCTTCTATGCCGAGGTGTACGGCCTCGCAGCAGAGGCGGGCCGCGTGCGCTATGAGGCCGAGTACCGCTTCGAGCCCGCGGACTCGGCCGGCCGCGCGTCGCAGTGTCGACGCACCTCGGTCCGCTTTCGACGCGAGCAGGTAGCGGGAGACCTCTCGATCGAGTCGCTCGTGATCGACCCAGGCCGCCTGCCTCCCGGGCGCTACCGTTTGCGCCTTGAGATCCGCGACGCCGTCGCCGATGCGCGGGCGGCAAGCGCGACGCTCGAGTTCGAACTGCGCTGAGTCTCTTGTGGCCCGCGCGTAGTGCGCCCAAATTTGGGCCACCGCAACGATGATCATCAACCTCGTCCCCGAGTTCCTCTCCCTCATCGCCTCCCCGGCGCGGGATGCCGCGTACCGCGAGTATCTCCAGCGCCACCAAGCCGTGCTCTCGGCGTACTGGCACAACTACGTTCTGGATCTCGACTCGCCCCACGCCGACGAGGTCATTCGCAGTGCGCTCGCTGCGGACCGGCGCGACCTGGAACGGCTGGTCGCGACCGTGGACCTCGAGCGGCTCGCCGCCGATGCGCTGGATCGTGCCGCCGCCGCGCTCGAGCTGGATGCGGAGGTGGACCTCTATCTCACGGTGGGAGTCGGCGCGGCGAACGCCGCGGAACTGGTGGTGGCCGGGCGAGGAGTCGCCATCATCTGCGTGGAGCACTTCACCGGCCAGATCAACCCCGACACCTTCGGGCTCGGCCTCGCGCCGGAGTTGATGCCGCTGTGGATCGCGCACGAGGTGGCGCACACGGTGCGCTACACGTCGCCGACCAGCCGCTCGCCGCTTCGCGGCCTCGTCGCCGAGGCCGGTGGCAGCTACGACTACTGGGAGACCGGTAGCTGCGGGACCCTGCGCGAACTGCTGCTCAACGAGGGCATCGCCGTCCACACCGCGCGCGCTGCGGCGCCGGGCCACCCCGCCGAGGACTACTTCGGCTTCAGCCGGCGGCAGTTCCGCCGGATGCGGGAACTGGAGACCTTCCTCCTGCGGGCGGTGGAGGGAGATCTCGACCGGGCGGGTCTCGGGCTGCGTCTACGCTATCTCAGCGACGGGATGAGCCCTGCCGCTCGCCTCGTGAAAGGCCGCGTCCTCCCCGCGCGGTCCGGGTACTACATCGGTGCACGGATGGCGGAGGCGCTCGTCGCGGAGCGTGGCGTCGCCGCCGCGGTCCGCGCCGCCCCGGAGGAGTTTCGGGCGGCCGAAGCGCGCCACACCCCCGAACAGGCAGCAAGCGCATGAGTCAGGAAAAGGACGAACGTCGAGCCAACCGCGAACTGCGGGAAGTGCTCGACGAACTCGTCGAGCACGTCCGCTACGTGGCCCGCAACGTGGGGTCGCTGAGCCGGCAGGACCTCGAGTACGCCGAGGAGCGCCTCGAGTGGCTGGCGGACGAGGTGTGGCGCGCCGCGTCCGGCCCGCGGGACAATGGCGGCTAGCCCTTCCCCTTCCGCCTGTCCATCTCCCGCTGGCGCGCCTGGTTGATGAGATACTGCTGCGGCAGACTCACCAGGTTCGAGACCGCGTAGTACAGGTTCAGCCCCGACGCGAAGTTCACGAACATCACTGTCATCATAATCGGCATGACCGTCGTCATCATCTTCGCCTGTGGGTTCGGCGGCATCCCCTTCTGCCCGAGTTTCGAAAGCGCCCACATTGACGCCCCCATCACCACCGGGACGATGTAGTACGGGTCCCGTTGCGATAGGTCGGGGAGCCACAGGAACGGTACGCCCCGGAACTCGATCGTGTTCGCGAAGACGAAGAACAGCGCGATCATGATCGGGAACGGCAGGAGCATCGGCAGGCACCCGCCGAGCGGGTTCACCTTGTGCTCCTTGTACAGCTTCATCGTTTCCTGCTGCAGTCGCTGCGGGTCGTCCTTGTGGCGCGCCTGGAGGTCCTTCATCAACGGCTGTACGGCCTGCATCGCCACGGAACTCATCATCGCCTTCTGGTTCAGCGGCCAGAGCAGCACGCGCACTAGGATGCCGAAGAGCACGAGCACGAGCCCGTAGCCCATCCGCATGTTCTGGTGCATCCAGAGAAGGAGTTGGGTGATCCAGACCGAGACCGGCATCACAATCGGCTTGAAGATCCAGCCGTACGGCGACGCCTTGTCGAGTTGCCGGCCGAGCGCGCGCAGTTCCCGGTATTCCAGCGGCCCGAGGAAGAGGCTGAACTGGAACCGTCCGTCCGCTCCGACCGCACGGGTGACCCACACCTGTGCGTGCGTGGCGGTCCGACCGGTGCGCGGGCCGCCGACCATCACGGCGCCGCCGAACTCGCGTTGCGTGCTGTCGGAGGACAGCAGCGCGGCGATGAAGTACTTCGACTTGACTCCCACCCAGTCGAACGGCCCGTCGAGCGCTGTCGTCTCCCCGGGGGCTACCTTCTGGAACGCCTTCTCCTCGGGGGTCACTCGCCGCCCGACCACGCCATACCGCCGGTAGTTGTCCGCGCTGTCGGCCTCTTCGTTCGCCAGGCCGTTGCCGAGTCCGATCAGCAGGAGGGCGCCGCGGCCCTCCAGTCCGTCGATCGTGCCGGTGATGTCCAGTTGGAAGTTGCGCCCCGCAGTCCGTGCGTAGCTGACGTCGAGCCGCACCGGCCCCCGCGTGCCGGCGAACGACACCGTCTCGCCCGACCGCTGCAGAGCGAACCCGACGCTGTCGAAGCGGAGCGTGTCGGAGCCGAGCACCACACGGTAGGCCAGCATCCGATCTCCCCGGCGGACCAGGTCCACGGAGCCGGGAGCGCGGAATGAGCGGTAGTCCGGGAGTTCGGCGGACTCGAGCACGGCGCCGACGGAATTGAAGCGAAAGTGCGACCGTGGAGAGGAGAGGCTCACGGTGTCCCCGGCGACGGGGGCCACTCCCGCTGCGGCTGGCACTCTCACGGACTGGACCCGGGAGGGCTCCACCGGTTGTGGCGTGGCGCGGGCCACTGCAGAGCTCTCCGGGGCCACGGCGGGCCCCGGCAGCTGTGGGGCGGGCCGACGCGGAGCCGGCTTCATGAAGAGCGAGGGCAGGACCGCCACCACGATCATCAGCGAAATGGCGAACAGCAGGCGCCGTTCCATCAGTCCTCAGGGCACCGGGTCATAGCCGCCCGGGTGGAAAGGGTGGCACCGCGCGATGCGCTTGGTGCCGAGCCACACGCCCCGCAGGACGCCGTAGCGCTCGACCGCATCGAGCGTGTACTGCGAACAGGTCGGCTGGTAACGGCACGCCGAGGGCAGCAAGGGTGACACGGTCACCTGGTAGCCGCGAATCAACAGAGCAACGGCGCGTGTCAGCACGAGCATAGCGCTCCGACCATCTCCTGGCGCAGAGTCTCGAAGGGCGCCTGGTAGGCCGCGGCTCGTGCGCGTACCCCGATATCCGTTGGCGCCGGGACCGAGGGGAGGACCAGCCGCCTCGCGATTTCGCGCAGTCGACGCCGCAACTGATTGCGGCGCACGGCGTTGTGTGCATATCGCGGCACCACGACAGCCAGTCTCGAATGGCCGACAGGGGAAGGCCGCGTGAACAGATCGAGGTGATCGGTTCGACGGCGCTTCCCCTGTGACATCAGCGCGCGGAGTTCCGTGGCGCGCGTAATGCGGTACGACCTCGGCAGCCGCTCGGCCGTCAGGCGCCCCGATGCTTCGACGGGATCCGGACCGTGAGTTGCTTGCGCCCCTTCTTGCGGCGCCGCGACAGCACCTCGCGCCCCCACCGCGTCTCCATGCGCGTCCGAAAGCCGTGCTTGTTGACACGCTTCCGGTTCCGCGGATTGTACGAAGGTTTCACTCTCAGCCCTCCAAGGAGCCGAAGAACGTACCCAAGACGGGGCTCTCGGGCAAGGTTGACTTTTCCACATTGACGCCGTACGTTCGGGCGCCCTTTGACCTCCCGCCTCATCCCAGCGATGTGTTGATGGAGCAGTCGGCTAGAGAAACCTGGAAGATCCTCCTCGACCAGGCGCGCAAGCGCTTGCCAGAACAGACCGTCCGGACATGGCTTGACCCGGTGGAGGCTATCGGGTTGGAGGACGGCAGACTGGTTCTTGGCGCGCCCGATCAGTTCGCCGCCGAGTGGAACGAGACGAAGCACGCAGCGTTCCTGTCGGAGCTGTCGGGCCACGCGAACGGTCGCCCACTTGCGGTGACGTTCCGGGTGGCCGAGGACCAAGCCCGTCGCCCCCAGATGGACTTCTTCGTGCCCCCGCCGACCCCAGCCGCCCCGGCTGCGGCCGCAGGGGGGATCCCCGACTGGGCGCAGCCCCTCAACAGCCGGTACACCTTCGCGCGTTTTGTCGTCGGCAAGTCGAACGAGATGGCTGCCGCCGCCGCTCACGCCGTCGCGATGGCCCCGGGCAAGACCTACAACCCGCTCTTCATCTACGGGCCCACCGGGCTCGGCAAGACCCACCTGATGCAGGCGATCGCACACGCCATTCTCGAACGCCAGACCGAGATGCGCACCGTCTACATCAGCGCTGAACAGTTCATCAACGACGTGGTTGCGGGCATCCAGTCGCGGACGATGCCGCAGTTCCACCGCAGGTACCGTAACGACCTCGACATGATTCTCGTGGACGACGTGCACTTCCTCGAAGGCAAGGAGACCACCCAGGAGGAGTTCTTCCACACCTTCAACGCCCTCCACGAGGTCGGCAAGCAGATCGTGCTGACGTCGGATCGGCCGCCGAAGGCGATCCCGGGGCTCGAGGCACGGCTCGTTTCACGCTTCGAGTGGGGGATGGTGGTGGACATCGGCCAGCCAGACCTCGAGCACCGCACGGCGATCCTGCGCAAGAAGGCAGAGCAGGACCACCTCGACATGACGATCCCGGACGACGTCATCCGGTTCATCGCCGAGCACGTGCGCAGTTCGGTGCGCGAGCTGGAGGGCTGCATCATCAAGTTGCTGCTCTTCGCGTCACTTAAGCACCGGGAGATCACGGTCGAGCTGGCGCGCGAGGCGCTCTCCGACAAGATCCAGGCGGCGGTTGACGGCGACACAGCAGCCGGCCGCCGGTCTCCGCCATCCATCGATCGGGTCCAGGAGGTCGTTGCGCGCCGCTGGGGGGTTACCCCGGAAGGGCTTCAATCCAAGGCGCGCACCAAGCGGCTGACGGTCCCCCGGCAGATCGCGATGTACCTCGCGAGAGACCTTCTTGGGATGCAGCTCGTCGAGATCGGCCAGGCGTTCGGTGGGCGGGACCACTCCACTGTGATTCACAGCCTGGACAAGGTCCACCACCAGTTGTCGCGAGACCACACGTTCCGTGAGAGAGTCGGCGCCGCACGCAATGAGCTCTCATCGCTCTAGTGGACGTGGGAAACCGGGGGATTGCTGTGGGCGGGTGTGGAGAGTGAAGAACACTCCGGCGCTGGCTGGCTGTGTGTTCCACAGCCGATGTGTCGAAGCAGGGGGCGCAAGTGCTGGCCGGCACGCACGGCTTCGCCATCCGCCCACAGTTCCACACTCTCTACCAGTACTACTAGATTATCTCTATATGGTTGGTAGAACAGCAGTCCACGCTTACGCGGTGAGGACGGGATGAAGTTCACGATCACGCGCGAGAAGCTGCAAGAAGGCCTGCTGGCCGTCGGTCCGAGCATCCCGACGAAGACCACCTTGCCTGTCCTCTCGAACATCCTGCTTGAGGCACGCAAAGAAGGCCTGAGACTGTCGGGAACGGATCTTGACATCGCCGTGTCAACGACTGTGCCGGCGGACGTCGATGAGGAAGGCTCACTCACCCTCCCGGCGAAGAAGCTGACCGAGATTGCGCGGGAGTTGCCGGGATCTCCGGTGCGCATCACGTCGGCCGGAGAGCAGCGGGCTCAGGTCGAGTGCGGCAAGACCAAGTTCCGGCTCCTCGGTCTCCCGCGCGACGAGTTCCCGTCCTTCCCGCACGTGAAGTTCGACAATCCCTGGCACATTACGGCCAAGGAACTGCACAAGCTCATCGGTCACGTGGCGTTTGCGACGTCCACGGAAGAGAGTCGACCCATACTCAACGGGGTTCTCTGGGATCTGCGCAAGGACCGGATGCGGATGGTGGCGACGAACGGCCACCGGTTGGCGAAGATGGACATCGCACTCAGCGGGGACAGCGGGGCATCGCCAGCCGAGTTGATCGTTCCGCCGAAGGCACTTGAGCAGATTCGCCGGCTCTTCCCGGCGGACGTGGCCGTCGAGATCGCGAAGAGTGAGAACCACCTCGGGTTCCGGTCGCAGGGGACGCAGGTCTTCACGCGGCTCATAGAGGGTCCGTACCCGAACTACGAGCAGGTCATTCCGCGCGAGAACGACAAGTTCGCCACGGTGGACAAGGTCGCCATGGCAGCCGCGCTGCGGCGGATGAGCATCGTCGCCAGCGACCAGACCCACCGGATCCGTCTCTCCTTCGGAGGTGGCACACTGAAGTTCAGCGTCCAGACTCCGGACCTCGGCGAAGCGCAGGACGAGATGGCGGTGACCTACGAGGGTGACCCCTTGGAGATCGGCTTCAACGCGGCGTACCTGCTGGAGGTCCTCAAGTACATGCCCACGGACGAGGCGCGCTTCACGTTCAAGGCGCCCGAACGGGCCGCGACCGCGGAGCCGGTGGGCTGGGACGACACGGCATCCTACCTCTGCCTGGTGATGCCGCTCCGGTTGGTAGACTAGGAGGGCGGTGGCGGGGGAGCGGGCGGCTTGGCGGCCGCCGTGTCGGGCTCGGGCGCCGGCGCGGCGGCCGAGTCCTTCTGTGGCCAGACGAAGGAGTCGATGGCCGGCGTCGCGGTGGGCACCGCCGTTTCCGCATCCTCCTGGGGGACCACCACGCTCTCCCCGCGCAGCCGCCGCAGGATGAGCTGTTGCCGCCAGACGGTGCGGCCTGACCGGAGCGCCGGATTGGAAGTGAGAGGGTGCGGAAGAGTGGCCACGAGCAGCGCCGCTTGGTTCATCGAGAGCCCGGCGGCGTCGCGGCCGAAGTAACGCTCGCTCGCCGCAGCGACTCCCCACAGATTCGGTCCGAACTCCGCCACGTTCAGGTACAGCTCTAGAATGCGCTGCTTGCCAAGCGCCCACTCGAGGCGATAGGCGATCACCGCCTCCTTCAGCTTGCGGAGCGGGTTCCGTGAGGGCGAGAGGTAGAGGTTCTTCGCGAGTTGCTGTGTGATGGTGCTCGCGCCGCGCAGTTTGTCCCGGCGTTCGCCCGCGCGGCCCAAGGCCCGCTGCAACTCAGAGCGGTCGCGCGGGTTGCCCAAGGAGAAGGCGGTGCGGCGGTAGCCCAGGGCGTCGCGAAGGGAGCGCCAGTCGATGCCGTGATGCTGGTAGAAAGCGTCGTCCTCCCCGGCCACGGCGGCCTTGCCCACCCACGCCGAGATGGAGCCGAGCGGCACGGGACGGTAACGGCGCGGCGTGGTGTCGTTGGCGGCGCGGTGCTGCCGTGCCCGCAGCGCCATGAACGCCGTCTCCGCTGGCCAGTGGCTGCGCCACCACGACGGCGGTGGCCAGACGAACAGCAGCCAGCCGGAGAACACGGCGGCCGTGAGAAGACCGGTGAAGACGACGCAGCGGACAATTCTGCGCATCGGCGGCCTCAGCGCGGCTGGCGCGTCGGCGGCGTCGCGACGATGAGGCCGGCCGCGCCGATGGCGTCGAGCGAGCCCGCGTCGGCTGGCAGGAGGGCTACGAGGGCCGCGCGACTTGCGGCTCGGCTCCACGTGAGAGCGGCAGCGAAGCCGCGGCGGTGGTCGAGGGTCGGCGAGAAGTCCCCGCGCAGCGCGAGAGCGAGACCCCAGCCCAAGGCGAGCACCGCGCCGGCGCGCACCTCGCGGACACCGGAGAGGTCGGCCTCCACTTGGGCTTCCATGCTCGCGTGCAGCCGCCCGCCGAACAGCAGGAGGCCTGCTGCGGGGATGATGCTCGTGGGCCATTCGTGGGGGACGGTGTCACGCACGATGGGCGAACCGATGTCTCGCCAGACGAACGAGACTTCGAGGGCAGGGGTGACCCGCGCACGGATCGCGACGTCCCAGGATCCCGTGCTGAGCCCTCCGCGGAACCAGTGTCTCGTGGCGCCCACCGAGAGCGCTTCGTCGCCGAGCGCGAGGGCGAGTGCGTAGTCGTTGGCGGAGAATCCGCCCGGGTAGCGGTTGTGGCTCCAGCCGAAACCGAGGTTCCTGCTCTGGATCGAGAGACCGAACTGAGCAAGGCGGAGTGCTCCGCCTGTGCGATCCAGCGTCGCATCGCCGCCGAGGCTGGCCTCGATCCCGCGCATGAGGGCGGCCGGGTTCACCCACAGGGCCCGCGCGTCGCTCACGTTGGTGGTGAGGAGATAGCGCGCGGGCTGGGCCGCATAGCGCTGGGCGGCCGCCTGCCAGGGGCAGGCAACCACCCACACCGCCGATCCGGCGACGGCGCGGAGCGCCGAACGGAGCCTCACTGCAGGCGGGATACGGTGGTGCGCCGGGACTGTCTGATCGGAATGGTCATGCCCATCGCTGTCACGGTCGCGGTTATCGATGAGCTGTCGCTCTCGACGCTGCCCAGGTAGGCGCCCGCGGCTGATACGAACGCGTCGCGCGTGGAATGGCCGTTCCCGCTCACCTCCACAGCCTGTCCCTGCGTTTCACCGGAGCCGGAGACGCTGTACGTGGAGGTGCTGGTGACGTGCAGGACGCGCACCCCGTTCCGATCCTCCCAGCCGACCACGTTGTGCTGGCGCACCGCACGGATGGTGACCGAGACCTCGCCGGCGCTGGTCGTCGACACGGTGTCGGTCCAGGCCTGGCCAGCGGCGGACACCCCCGGAAGTTGGGGGAAGAAATCGCGCAGTCCGTTGCTCGCCTGGCGCAGGAGGACGTTGGCGCTGTCCTGTGCGGCCACCGAGACCACCAGGCCGGACGGCGCCATCACGATGCGGAATGTCTGGCCGCGCATGGCGGCCAGAGACGCGTCGGCGCCGGGCGGTGCCCCCGTCACCTCCATCGAGTCCACCGTCAGAGCGACCGTGAGGTTCCCCGCGGCTTCGGTCGCCACGGCCGAGACTAGTTGTCTCGTGCCGAGGTCGACGGTCGTCGACTGTCCCATCAGGTCCTGCACGACATATGAGTTCTGCTCGATGCGGTAGCGCGCCGACCCAGCGGTATAGCGGAGCGAAGAGGGGTCGCGGCTCACGGGGACGGAGGGCGTGACAGCGGCCTGGGGCGCGGATTGGGCGGGCGTCGCGGGTCGGTGCCCGGCGCACGCGGTGGATAGAAGGGCGGCGGCGAGAGCAAGCGGGCGGCGGTCCATGCGGGTCAGTCTCCCTTGGGTGTCGGGCCCGGCACCTCGTCGCGCCGGGCTCAGGGCATAGTACCCTGCGCGGTGAAGCGGGGGCAAGCCGATGTAGAACGGAGCGGCGCCGGCGGCCGTGGAGGCACGCCGGCGCCGCACGCGGAGCCGTAAGCCGAGTTCTGTTCGACCCGAGGGTCGGATGGTCATCTCTCTGGGATGGCGGTCGCCCGCCACCTCGCGCGGCCTACCCGCGGCTCGTCGGCGTGACACCTCGCGGCGCCTCCGACGTGGACGGTCCGGGCCGGACCTCGCCGCCTATTTGGCCTTGCTCCAGCTGGGGGTTGCCGTGCCGCCCCTGTTGCCAGGGACGCGGTGGGCTCTTACCCCACCGTTTCACCCTTACCTCGCCTTGCGGCAAGGCGGTCTGTTCTCTGTGGCCCTGTCCGTCGCCTTGCGGCGCCCAGGCGTTGCCTGGCAGCCTGCCCTTGGAGCTCGGACTTTCCTCGAGCCCGCCACGAAGGCGGACCCGCGACCATCACGCTCCGCGGCCCAAAGCTAGCACGGCGCCCGGGGCGCGTCCACGTTCCGGTGACGGCCCGGTGACGCGGCCCCGTAGAATCGGGACGACCCATTCGCAGAGGACGCGCATGACCGCCGCCGCTACCGCCGCTACCGTCGCCACCGTCCTGCTCCCCACGGAGCGCCCACGCGTCGAGGCTGCGGGTCAGGGGTGTTACCGCGTCCTGCACGGAGAGTCGGTCGAGGAGGCCATCCGTCAGGTGCGGCGTGCGCCAGTGGATGCCGTCTTTCTCTCTGTGCACCGTTGCAGCGAGGCCGACCTGCCGCGGGTCGCGCAGTTCGTGCGCGAGTTTCCGCACGTCCCAGCGGTGGCCCTCCTCTCGCGTGCCGACCAGCACGCGCACGAGCGCGTCCTCCGGCTCGGTGCCTCGGGCGTCCAAGAGGTGGTGGATGTGTCGGTGCCCTCCGGCTGGCACCGGCTGCGGACGCTGATGCGGGAGCCGAATACGCAGGTCGTGGCGCGCGCGATGACGGCGCTGGATGGGGAGTTGCGCGAGGCACCACCGGACTGCCGCTTCTTCTTCGAGGTCGCGCTGCGGCGCGCCCCCGACTTGCGGACGGTCCAGGCCCTCGCCCGGGTGCTGGGTGTGGTGCCGAGTTCACTGATGTCACGCTTCTATCGCTCGCAGCTCCCGTCTCCGAAGACGTACCTGGCCTTCGCACGGCTGCTCCACGCTGCGTACCTGTTCCGCTGTGGCGGACACAGCATCGCCGACGTGGCGAACCGGCTCGACTACTCCTCGCCACAGAGCTTCGGGCGGCACCTGCGGGAGTTCCTGGGGGTCACCGCGGGCGAGTTCCGCCGGCGGATGCCGTTCGACACCGCGGTCGAGCGGTTTCGGGAGCGTCTCGTCACCCCGTATCGGGACCGGCTGCTCGCGTTCCATCCATTCGGAACATGGCCCGGGGATCACGGACAATCCACGGCGCGAGCCGCCGGTCCGGCGGGGTGAAGGGAGAGGACGAAACGGGACGTGGGCTACGCGGTGCGGTGGCGGCCGCCGTCCACGGAGAAACGGGCGGCGGCCGCGCGCATCCGTTCGGCCAGTTCCGCGAGCTGCCGCGTGGTTGCGGTGAGAGCCTCGGCGCCCAGCGATACTGCCGCTGGCGCGCTCACGCGGGTCCCTCCAAGAGGTCGCCGACCAGGACGAGGGAGTGTACGGGAAAGCCGGACCGCTCGATCGCCTCCCGTCCTCCCTCTCCCCGATCTACCACAGCCAACACTCCGAGGACCGTGCCGCCCTCGTCCCGGACGGCCTGCGCGGCCCGCAGTGCCGAGCCCCCGGAGGTGATCACGTCTTCGGCGACCACGACCCGCGCGCCCGGCTCGAAGCATCCCTCGATCAGCCGCCCCGCGCCGTGCGTCTTCGCCGCCGTGCGCACCGTGAACGCGTTGACGATTGGGGGCGCCGAGCAGGAAGTGCGGGCGACCGCGTACGCCACGGGGTCGGCGCCCAACGTGAGGCCGCCGATGGCGTCGGCGACCCAGCCCCGTTCGCGCAGGACGGCGAGGCCGAGCCGGCCGATGAGGTCGAGGCCCTCAGCGTGCATCGTCGTCTTGCGGCAGTCGATGTAATACGTGGAACGGCGTCCAGAGGCGAGGACGAAGTCGCCGAGCAGTACGGAGCGGGAACGCAGCAGGGCCACCAGGCGTTCGTGGCCGGTCTTCAGAGGATCACTCACCGCCCCATCCCTCGGGCCTTGACTCAGCGGCCCGCGCCGAACATGCCTTTGAGGGACCCGAGGAGGCCGGCGCGCGGGCTGGCCGACGGCTGAGTCGCGGCGTCGGCGAATTCCCCGGCGAAAGAGACCACCGTGGACTGGCGCTTCGCGGGTTCCCGGTGGAGGCCTCGCGCCACGACATCCTCCAGTTCCCGCGAGAAATTCAAGTCGTGGCGTGCTTGGTTCAACGTATGCGGCGGCTTGGTCAGCAACTGGTGGAAGAGCTCCCGGGGAGACTTCGCGGAATACGGCAGCACTCCGGTGAGCAGGAGGAAGGCGATGGTCGCGAGCGAGTAGATGTCCGCCGCCTCGCCAACCAGGGCGCCGGAGAGAGCTTCCGGGGCGACGTACTGGAGCGTGCCGACGAAGAACCCGGTGCGGGTGAGCCGCTCCTCGGGAGAAACTTCGGCGTCCCGGGCGTGGCCGAAGTCCAGCAACCGCGCAAGCTGGGTGCGCGGGTCGTAGATGATGTTCTCGGGCTTGAGGTCGCGGTGGATGATGCCGGCCGCGTGTGCCGCAGCCAGAGCCTCCGCCACCTGGCGCACCACGCTGGACGCGAGGGTCAGCGCGACCGGTCCGGTGCGCCGGACGAACTTGGCGAGCAATTCTCCTTCCGCCCACTCGAGCGCGAGGTATTGGACTCCGTCGGGCGCCTCGCCATACTCGAACGTGCGTACCACTCCCGGGTGCCGCACCCGCGCCCCATAGGCCGCTTCGCGCAGGAAACGCTGCGCCGCCGTGCGATCGGCCCGCATCCTCGGACGAAGGACCTTGAGAGCGCAGACCCCGCGACTCGCGTGCTGGGCGCGGTAGACCGTGGCCGTCCCGCCCTCGCCGACCCGTTCGAGGAGGTGGTAGCCGGCGACGTGAGAGCCCGTAAGGTCTTCGGATGACATGGAGTTAGGCGAATGTACCGAGCGCCTTGCCGGGCGGCAAGGCGCGGCGTGGCCACGGCTTGACGGGCGTGCGCGGCCGCTCGTAGCTTGCCGGGGCCGGTATGCCGCTCGCGCGGGGTCCGTTCCCCTCACATTCCCCGAGGCACCCACACTGCGTCGCCTATCGCGGTTCATCATCCTCTTCGCGCCGCTCGTTCTTGCGTGCGGTTCCTGGAAGCGTGTCGGCGACCCTGGCGCGCCGACCGGCACAGAGCAGATGCCCCGGGTCTTCGATCCGACCGCGGTCTTCCGGCAGATGGGGCTCATCGCCGATGCCGGGCCGCTTTCCATTGTTGGCAACGTGCGGCTCCTCGCCGGGCCGCCGCCGGACACAACACTTGTCCTGGTCGCCCTCTCGCTCCACAACCGTGGCCTGACGTTCCGGCGCGAGCGGAACGAGTTCGTCGCCGACTACCGAGCCGATCTCCAGTTCCTCCGGGGCACGGAGATCGTCCAGCAGGTGGCGCGCGACGAGCGCATCCGCGTCAGCAACTTCCGCGAGACGCTGCGGACCGAGGAGAGCGTCATCTTCCAGCAGATCGTCCCCGTGCGGGCGGGCGAGTACGTGCTCAGTATCACCGTCCGCGACCGCAACGGGCCGAACGTCTCGCGCAACCAGGTCACGCTGAGTGTTCCCGGGATGGTCGCCCCCGCGGTCTCGGGCCCCGTCGCGGTATATGAGGCCACTCGGCGCACGTCCCTCTCGGTGTTGCCGACCCTGGTCGCGAATCCCCGCAACGCGGTCGGCTACGGCGGTGATTCGCTGCGGTTCTACGTCGAGGCGTACGGCATGCCGACCGGCAGCGCGCTGGCGATCTCGGCGACCGACCCGGCCGGCCGGCCGGTCTTCGCGGACACGGTGCGGCTCGACACCACACGCGCCGTGGACGCCCGCATCCTCGCGATCGCACCAGCGCAACTGTCCATCGGGCGCCACGAGTTGCGCATCGGTGTCGTGGGGGGCGGCGTAGTGGCGTCCGGGTCGTTCCTCGTGGCGTTCTCCGACTTCTGGGCCGTCGCGAACTTCGAAGACATGCTCAACCTGCTCCGGTACTTCGCGCCGACCGACACGTTGCGCCATATCGCGAACGCGCCGCCGGAAGAGCGGGCGGCGGCGTGGCAGAGCTTCTTGCGTGCTACGGACCCGAATTCCGCCACGCCGGAGAACGAGGCGCTCGACCGGTACTTCGCGCGCATCCAGGTTGCGAACCAGCGGTTCAGGGACGAGGGCGTTGCCGGGTGGCTCACCGACCGCGGCGAGATCTACATCACACTCGGCGAGCCCGATGAGATTCTCGATCCGCGGCCCGATATCCAGGGCCGGGGCCGCATCATCTACTGGGTTTACACCCAGTACCGCCTCCAACTCGTGTTCATGGACGACGCCGGCTTCGGCCGTTTCCGCCTTGACCCCCGCTCCCGGTCCGAGTACCTGGTCGTGCTGAACCGCTTGCGTCGGCAGTGACCGGCAGCGGTACCCTCGACGACCCCATGCAGACTCCGCCGCCGGCAATCCCGGCGCGGACGGCGGATCGGGAGGATTGGCGTCGCGTGTTGCATGCCGCGTCGGCGGTCCTCGGACCGCTGGCGCTCCGACTTCCTGGCTACGGGGGAACGATCGCGCTGGCCGCGTTGGCCGGCCTTGCTCTCGTCCTAGAGGCGGCACGGCATACGATTCCCTCCGTCCAGCGTGCAGTCGGCAACCTCGGGCGCGCGGTCTTCAGGCCCGGCGAGGAGCGCGGGATAAGTGGCGCCACTGCGCTCGCCTTCGGCTATCTCGCGACGTGGGGTCTCTTCGATGCCCGTTCTGCCGCTGCGGCCATCGTCGTCGGTGGGCTGGCCGATCCGGCTGCGGCGCTCGTCGGATGCCGCTGGGGCCGGCAGGGCGGCAAGTCGATGGCTGGCTCCGCGGCCTGCGCCGGCACGGCGGCCGTGACGTTGCTGGCCTGCGGATACTCCGCGGCCCCGGCGCTGATGGGCGGAGCTGTGGCGGCGGTCGCCGAACGGGCTCCGTGGCGCGGCGCGGACAACGTACTGGTGCCCCTCGCGGTCGGCGGGGTGCTCTCGATGCTCGGCCTTCGATGAACGGCGAGAAGCGACTGTTCCTCGTGGACGGCTACGCGCTGATCTATCGCGCGTTCTTCGCGATGATCAGCCGCCCGCTCAGGACGAGCCGCGGCGAGAATACTTCCGCGGCCTGGGGCGTCGCGAACTTCATCCTTCGCCTGATCGAGAGGCACCGCCCCGGGTACCTCGCGTGGGTGCACGACGCCGGGACCAGTTTCCGGCACGTGACATTCCCCGAGTACAAGGCGACCCGCGAGAAGCTGGACGAGGAACTACAGCAGGACTTCGACCGCTCCGTGGAGCGCATCGAGTCGCTGCTGGCCGCATTCCGGATTCCACTGGTCGAGATCGAGGGCTTCGAGGCGGACGACGTGATCGGCACGCTGGCCACACAGGCGACCGAGCAGGGGCTCGACACGGTCATAGTCTCTGGGGACAAGGACTTCTACCAGTTGATCGACAAGCACGTCACACTACTGAACCCGGGGCGCGGGGGACCGGCGGCCGTGGAGGAACAGCACGTGACACCGGCGAACGCCGCCGAGCGGCTGGGCGTGCGTCCCGACCAGACGATCGACTTCCTGGCGCTCGTCGGCGATAGCGCGGACAACATCCCGGGCGTGCGGGGGATCGGCGAGAAGACCGCGCAGAGACTGCTTGCGGAGTACGGGACGCTGGACGCCGTGCTTGAGAAGGCGGAAGACATCGCCGCCAAGCGGGTGCGCGAGGCGCTGCTGGCCGAGGCGGATCGGGCGCGCCTGTCGCGCGACCTGGTCACCATCCACCGGAACGTGCCGGTGTCGCTGGACCTTGCCGCCCTCGTTGCCGCCGAGCCCGACTGGCCGCGCCTCCTTGAGTTGTTCGGCGACTTGGAGTTCCACGGGCTCGTCCGCCAGCTCTCGGCACGGCGGCAGGAGACGCAGGCCGGCACGTACGGGATCGCCGACACCCTCGCCGGCGCATTGGAGGTGGTGCGACGGGCCCGGGAAGCGGGCACTGTCGCGGTGGACACCGAAACGACGTCCCTCGACGCGATGCGCGCGAGCCTCATCGGCCTCTCGCTCGCGCTGGCACCCGGCGTCGCCTGGTATCTGCCCTTCGGCCACAGGTCCTCGTCGGACATACTGGAGAGCGCGCCGGCGCTGAACCTGCCGCCCATCACCGACCCCGTGCTCGCTCCGCTCGTGGACCTACTCGGCGATCCGGCGGTCGAGAAGGTCGGGCACAACATCAAGTACGACTGGCTCGTGCTCCGGCGCGCGGGCGTGGCGCTGCGGGGTGTCGCATTTGACTCGATGATTGCCAGCTTCATGATCGACCCGGGCAAGCGCTCGCACGCGCTCGACAGCTTGGCGCTCGAGCACTTCAGCGTTCAGTTGCGCACGTTCCAGGACCTGGTCGGCCGCGGCAAGAGCGAACGGCCCTTCGCCGAGGTCCCGGTGCGTGCGGCCGCAGACTACTGCTGCGCCGACAGCGACTTCACGCTCCGCCTCCGAAGCGTGCTGGGCCCCACGCTCGCGGACCACCGCCTCGACGCGCTGTTCCGCGATGTCGAGGTCCCCCTGGTCGCGGTGCTCGCCGACATGGAGTGGGAGGGGATAGCGATCGACCGCGAGCTCTTCGCGCGGCTGACGGGCGAGTTCCGGGAGGAGCTGAGGACGCTCGAACAGGCGACGTACGCGGCGGCGGGCACCGAGTTCAACCTGAACTCCAACCCGCAGCTCCGGCACGTCCTCTTCGAGAAGCTCCAGCTGCCGATGTTGAAGAAGGGCAAGACCGGCCCCTCCACCGACGCCGACGTGCTCGAAGAGCTGGCGGCGATGGGGCACGAGGTGCCCCGCCTACTGCTGGAGTACCGCGAGCTGGCCAAGCTCCTCTCCACCTATCTCGAGACCCTGCCCGCCGAGGTGCACCCGGAGACGGGGCGGATCCACACCTCGTTCAACCAGATCGGCGCCACCACCGGGCGGTTGAGTTCGACGCGGCCCAACCTCCAGAACATCCCAGTGCGCTCGGCCCGCGGTGAGGGCATCCGCCGGGGGTTCGTGCCGCGCCGCGGCTGGCGGTTCGTGGTCGCCGACTACTCGCAGATAGAACTGCGCCTGCTCGCGCATCTCTCCGCCGACCCGGCCTTCGTCGCCGTCTTCCGCGCGGGAGGCGACATCCACCGGCAGACGGCCGCCGTGATCTTCGGTGTGGAGCCGGACGCGGTGACGCCGGAGATGAGGGTCCGGGCCAAGACGATCAACTTCGCGACGATCTACGGACAGGGCCCCCGTGCTCTCTCTCGCCAGCTCGGGATACCGTTCGATGAGGCCAAGAGGTTCATCGCGGAGTACTTCGAGCGCTTCGCGGGCGTGCGGGTGTTCCTCGACCGCACGGTGGCGGAGGCCCGCGAGCGTGGGTACGTCGAGACGATCTTCGGGCGTCGCCGCTACATCCCCGAGTTGCGCGACTCCAATTTCAACATGCGGGCTTTCGGTGAGCGCACCGCTGCGAACTCCCCACTCCAGGGTAGCGCGGCGGACCTGATCAAGGTGGCGATGGTGCGCATCGCCGCGGCACTGCGGACCGGGCCGCGGGCCCGGTTGCTCCTGCAGGTGCACGACGAACTCGTGGTGGAGTGCCCGGCCGAGGAGGCCGAGGACATCGTGCGGCTCGTCCGGTGCGAGATGGAGGGTGCCGCCCAGTTGTCGGTGCCGCTGGTCGTGGACGTCGGAATCGGGGACACGTGGCTGGACGCCAAGGCGGGGCCGTGACCTTGATGGGCCCGCTGCGGGGCCGTAGGTTGGAAACTGGGCCGGTTCCCGGCCCGGTGCCCCGACGAGGAGTTCGCGTGCGGCGGAAGCGCGGCTTCACACTGATCGAACTTCTGCTCGTCCTGGTGATCATCGGGATCCTCGTGGCGGTCCTCATCCCGCGCTGGGCCACTTCGCGGGACCGGGCCTTCCAGGCGGCGATGAAATCCGACTTGCGCAACCTGGCGACCGCCGAGGAGTCGTACTTCTCCGACAACGCCTCGTATTCGACGTCGCTCTCGGCGTTGAGCGAATACCGGTTGTCGCAAGGCGTGGTCGTCACCATCAATCAGGCCTTGATGGGAGGCTGGTCCGCGTCAGCCTCCCACCCCGCCAGCGCCAAGAAGTGCTATCTCTTCACCGGGAACGCCTCGCCCATCGGCGCTGCGACCGCGGAGGGCCAGGTCTCCTGCCAGTAGCTTGGGGGTGATCTGGCGCGAGTTCCCGCGCCGCCGGGACGGACTACAGTACGCGCTCGACGGCGGCCTCTGGCTGCACCGCTTCTCCCTCGATGGCGCCCCCATGGCGCACCTCGTGAGCAGTGATCGCGGGGTGTTGCTCGCGTGGGGTCGGGTCGCCGGGCTCGATCCGCGCTGGCTCCAGTTCAAGCCCCTGCGGAACCCGCGCACCGGCGAGCGGGTCCCGGCATGGCACTGGGATCTCTGGGGCGACCGGTTGCCGCCCCCCGCGCCGAGCCCGGACGTTGCCTGGGCAGGCACCGCGCCGCAGATTGACCGCGTGTAGGTCCCGACGGCGTCGCCCGGTGGGACCACCTCGTGGGGGGTGCCGTGAAACAACTCGTCCGTGTATCGCTCGCGGTCCTTTCGTTCCTCGCCGCCGCCGCCGCGGGAATCGCGCGCCCAGCCCATGGTCAACGCCCTCCCTCTCCGATTGGCGCGGCGCCGCGCGCCGCTCGAATCCGCCTCCCCGAGGTGCTCGCCGTCAACGCCGATTCCGCCTATCAGCTCCTCGTGCCGTCGCTCTACGAGCGCCGCCAGGTGTTCCGACTACTGGGCCGCGAATGGACTACGGTTGAGACGGTCATCGCGCGCGACAGTCTGCGGGGCGCGAACGAGGTCGCGGGCAAGGCGGTGGGTCTCTACGTGGAAGGGATCCCGGTGGGCGCGGGGCGGGTGAGCGAGGTTCAACTGAACCTCTGCGCCGAGCCGCCAGCCTGGTGCCCGCCGCGTGCGGTAGTGGGCGTGATCGGTGCACTCGAGCGAGAAGGGGGCCGTGTCGTTGCGGTGAGCCCGCCTCCCGCTCTCTCGGCGGAGACGGTGGAACCGACGGAGGACGAGGTGGGTGCCGTCTCGCGTGCGCTTCTGGCCGTGCTGCGTACCGCAGCCGGGGTCCGCGTGCGGGTCCGCGAGGATCAGATGGCGGCGCCGAACGTGTACGCGGTCGAAGACCGCGTCGGGGGCCGTCGCCTCTTGGTAGCCGCCGCGCAACTGGATCTCGGAGGCGCAGGGGCGTACAGCGGCCTAGTGCTGGGTGTCGCCGTCGATACACTGCTCCGGTCGGCGTCAGGGCGAGCGACCCGCCTCGCCGCACGGGCGTCGCAGGACCTGCAGCTGGTCTCGGCGCAAGACCTCAACGGCGACGGCACGCTCGAACTGCTGCTCGGCTGGCTGACCGGCGCCGAGTGGAGGTTCGAGGTCCTCGCGACCGATGGACTGGGGCGCTGGAGCGTGCACTGGTCGGGCCCGGACCGCACGCCGCCCGCTGCCGCCGGGCCGCGCGCTCGACGCTAAACGCGATGAGCGGTGGGCGCCCGCGCCGGGGCACCCACCGCTCGGAGATCCGCACGGCAGAGGACTAGGTGGACTTCGTGGGCGTTCCGCCGCTGCCGCGGCGGTAGGGGCCCACGGTACCCCTGCGCCGGTAGCCGGGCCACCAGTTGAAGCGGCCCGCGAGGTGCATCACCGCAGGCACCATCACCATCCGGATCACCGTGGCGTCGAGCAGCACGGCGACCGCGAGCCCGAACCCGATCATCTGGACCGCCATCACCCGCGCGAAAACGAACGCGCCGAAGACGAGGATCATGATCCCCGCCGCGCTGGTGATGGTCCGGCCGGTGGCCGAGAGGCCCGCGATGGTCGCGGCGTCGTTGTCGTGCGACAGGTCGAATTCCTCCTTGATACGGGACAGGAGGAAGACCTCGTAGTCCATCGACAGACCGAAGACTATGGCGAAGACGAGCACCGGCCCCATCACGAAGATGGCCTTGGTCGGCGCGTCGATCCCGATCACGGAGCCGCCGATGCCCCACTGGAACACGACGACGGTGAGCCCGAACGCCGCGCCTACCGAGAGTGTGTTCATCACTACGGCTTTCAGGGGCACGAGCAGCGAGCGGAAGACCAGCGCGAGCATCACCGCGGTCACGCCCAGCACGAGGGCGACGATGAGCGGGAACTTCCGCGTCAACGCGTCCCGGAAGTCGAGCGCCGAGGGCGCGAAGCCGCCGACCAGCATCCTGGCGTTTTCGAGCGTCGGGTACCGCTGGACCTGGATGCGACGCACGTCGCGCACGGACTGGAGCGCGCCGTCGAGCGTCACGGTGTCGCGCAGGAAGACGTCCAGGACCGTGGTCGAGCCGTCGCGGCTCAGGTAAGAGTTGAACGCGTCCGGCATCCGCGCCCTAGCCCTTGCCGTGTCGCCGTAAAGCTGTACGTACTGCCAGAGCGGGACGCCCGGTCGCAAGTCCACGAGGCCGCGCACCTGCTGTACCCGTGGGTTCGCGCGGAGTGAGTCGCCGAGGACACGCAGCCCACGCAGCCGGTCGAGGTCGAGCACCGGCGTGCCCGACGGGAGTTGCACCACAACGCGAATCGGCTCGAAGGCACCCGCCTGCCCCATCTCCTGCAAGGCGTTGAGCCCGCGCGCCGAATCGGTGTCCTTCGGGAACCAGTTCGCCGCAGGCAGGCCGATCCGCAGCCACAGCGCCGGCGCCGCGAGCAAGAGGATGATCGCGCCCGAGATCGTCAGAGCCCGCAACGGGTTGCGGGCGATGCTCTCCGCGTACCGGGTCCACCCCGTGTCGTGCCGGAACCACGCCAGCCGCGCGGCCAGGAACTTCGGCCGGTCGACGTCGTGTCCGAGGATCGCGAGGATCGCGGGCAGGAAGGTGACCGAGAGCGTCATGGCCGTGAACACCACGATCAGGCCGCCGAGGCCGACCGACCGTGTCTCCACGATGGGCACGATCATCAGCGCCGCGACCCCCACCATCACCATGCCGCCCGACGTGAGCACCGTCTGCGCGGCCGTCCGGATCGTCCGCTCGGCTGCCTCCAACCGGTCGGCGCCGGCCTCGAGCTCTTCCCGGAAACGGGTCACGACGAGGAGTGAGTAGTCGATTCCGACGCCGAGCCCCACCATCGTCGTGATGTTCAGCACGAAGATGGACATCGGGATCAGGCCGGCGAGCATCGACTCGATGCCCATGGCGATGAAGATCGAGAGGAAACCCACCGCGACGGGGAGGAACGCCGCCACGAGGGCACCGAAGGCGAAGAGGAGCAGCAGCCACGTCAGCGGCAAGAGCCGTCGCTCGAGTCGATCGGAGTCCTGCGCGGCTACCGTGCGGGTGTCGTAGTCGAACGCCGGGCCGCCGGTGACGTACGTCGTGAAGTCGGGGCCGAGCGGTTGCCGGACCGCATCCAGCGCCTCGCGCAGCCGCGGGATGTGGGAGGTCGCGCCGTCGCGTTCTTCGCGAAGGCTGGCGAGCACGAAGGTGATGTGGCCGTCCGGGCCCACGAGGCTCGGATCGCCGGTCGAGCGCCAGGTCACGGTCTTCTGCACGAAGGGTAGCCGGTCCATCGCGCGGGCCAGTGAGTCGACGTACGCGCCGTAACGCGCACTGTCTACCGTGAGCGTCTGGTGTCGCACCACGACGAGCGCGAACGACGAGAACGAAGAGGCGAACTGGCTGCGGACGACACTCTCCGCTGCGGTCGACTCGGCCCCCGGCATGTCCGTACCGCCGACCTGGAGCCGCGTGTGGATCTCCCGCGCCACCGGCGTCAGCGCCGCGCCCAGGAGTGCCCAGGCGACGACAATGGGCCAGCGCCACCGGACGATGAAGTGTGCGGGTAGACGGATCAGCACAGGGGCGTCAGGGTCTCGCGGAGCGAAGCGTGCATAGACCGGCGCGTCGGGACGGCGCAACTTCGCGCCTCAAGCGCGGTTTCGCAATCACGCGGGGTTTGCCGCGGGTCCGCGATGGCGTCATCATTCGCGGCGATGTCCGAATCACGCAGGACCGGGTATGTCATCCCGTTGCTCGCCGCCGTCCTCCTGCTCCTCGTGGTCGGCGACCGGCTCTGGCGTCTGAGACCGCGGAGCGCGCCTCCGGCCACGCCAGCCGGTATTGACCGCCCGCCTGCAGCGCCGGCTACGGATCTCGGAAACGTACCCGCTGGCCGACCGCCGGTCTCGCCGCTGGCCGGCGGCGGCGCCGCGCGGCAGGCCGTCCGCGAGCGTCTGCGCCAGGAGGGGGCGGGCACCTATCTCCCCGAGATACTCGCTGAGAACGACTCGGTCCTGCGCCGTTGGCCAGCCCGTGCGGGGCGGACCCTCCGGGTGGCGGTCGTACGTCTGGACGCGGAGGGCTACGTCGAGAGCTTTGCCGGGGCGGTGAGTTGGGCGGTCACGCGCTGGAACGGGGTCGGACTCCCCGTCCAACTGGAGACCGGCGCCGACTCGGCGGGCGCGGACATCGTGGTGGCGTGGGTGGACTCGCTCGGTGCGGGTCGCCTGGGCCGCGCGGAAGTGACGTGGGACGGAAAGGGCGAAGTCGTCCGCGTCGCGCTCGCACTCGCCACTCACGCCCCCGACGGCACGCCGCTCTCGCAGCGACTGATGGTGACCCTGGCCCTGCACGAACTCGGGCACGCCCTCGGTCTCGGACACTCTTCGGATCGCGCGGACGCGCTCTTTCCCACGAGCACGGCCACCGAGCTCACGCCGCGCGACCGCCGCACCGCGACCCTCCTCTACGACCTCCCGACAGGCAGCCTCAAGAACTGAGCGCGCTGCTCAGCGCGGCGGGATGATTGCGGGGCGCGGCCCGGAGGCCACCTCGAGCCCGAGGCGGTACGCGTACTCCGCGTAGCGCACCAGCCCGCTGAAAGGGAAGTCCGCGAACCAGTGGTCGCCCGGTTGGTGGTAGTGGTCCCACCGCCGGCGCAGAGCATTGGAAGACTCCGTCGTCATGCCCTCGAAAGCGCCCGGCCCTGGGACCAGGAAGACGGCGGGCACCCCGATGCGCAGCAACGGATAGTAGTCGGAGTTCGGGCTCGCCGGCGCCACCTGCGCCTCCCAGCCCGCCCGGTGCGCCACGGCGATAGCCACGGCGCCCAGCGTGGAGAGGCCCCCGCCCGCGATGCGCCAGCTCACGCCCGGCGCGGGGGGGGCACCGGCGTCCAGGTTGATCCCGGCCGCGGTGCGCGCGGGCGGGAAGAGCGGGTTCGCGGCGTAGTAGTCCGAGCCGAGAAGGCCACGCTCCTCGCCCGTGAGGAAAAGGAACAGCACCGACCGCGCTGGCCGCGGCTCGGACTGCATCGCCTTCGCTATCACGAGCAGCATCGCTGCGCCGGCCGCGTCGTCCGAGAACCCGTTGTAGATCGAATCCCCCCGTTCGTCCGGAGTCGAAAGGCCCAGGTGGTCGTAGTGCGCCGTGTAGACGACCACCTCGTCGGCCAGCAGTGGATCGGTGCCCGGCAGGAGCGCCGCCACGTTGCGCGCGGGCAACGGGCGTGTCGTGACGCCGATGCTGACCTCGACGCGCTTCCCGGCGAGGACGATCGGCCGCTCGAGGCGCGCCGCGGATGCCTCGGCGCCCTGCAGGCCCGCGAGAAGCACGCGTTCGAGCCCGGGGCTCGCGATCACCGCAGGGATATCGGGGATGAACGACGAGACGGCGCCCGCCTCTTCGGCGATGAACATCCGGGAGGGGCCACGGCTTCGGACGTAGAGCTGGAACCGCTCGTCGTCGCCGACGAGGTGGATCACGCCGGTCGCGCCACGCGCACGCAGGGTGTCGGCCGCCGCACCCTCGGAGCCGAACATCCCGGCCAGCAGGATGACGCGACCGACCAGTGGCGGCAGGCGGTCGCGCGCCGCCAGCACGTCCTGTGCAGAACCCACGTACACAGGCTCACCGGCGAAGGGCACCAGTGTGCGAGCGGTCCCTACGTTGGGGATGAAACCGGTACCGTACGCGAGCTCCTCGCTCGTCCCCGGGCCCGTGAGTATCAGGCGGGTGCGCGCCGAGTCGATGGTGGCCTCGATGAGCGGGACAGGCTGAAAGAACCCTCCGCCCGGCCCGGCCCCGTGGAGCCCTAGGCGTTCGGCCTCGGTCGCGAGGTACAGCGCAGCGACATCGGCGCCCCGACGCCCCGTGCCGCGGCCTTCGAGAAGATCGTGCGCGAGGACGTAGGTATGGGCGCGGAGGGCCATCGAGTCGATGGCGGCGAGAGCGACAGGGCGCAGCGAAGGGGCGGCGGCTGGTCGGGCGCACGCGGCCAGCAGAGCGGCGAGCGCGAGCGGGGCGAGACGGTGCGTGATCACGCAGTCATCCTAAGCCGTCAACTGGCGCCGCTGCAAGCGCCTCGTCAACTTTGGATACATGGCAGAAGGGAACGGCCGGAAGATCACACCGCTCGTGGCGGGCGGTGGGGCGTCGAGTTCGACACTGCAGCAGTCCCTGGATCGCCTCGCCGTCCCTGGGGAACTCTGGCACGCCGAGGGCCCGGGCGACGTGCGGTGCGTGGCCTGCGGCCACCGCTGTCTCATCCGTGATGGGCGGCGCGGCGTCTGCAAGGTGCGCTTCAATGATGCCGGCGTGCTCAAGGTGCCGCACGGCTACGTCGTTGCCCTCCAGTGCGACCCGGTCGAGAAGAAGCCCTTCTACCACGTCCTCCCCGGTGCCGACGCGCTCACCTTCGGGATGCTGGGCTGCGACTTCCATTGCGGCTACTGCCAGAACTGGCTCACCTCGCAGGCGCTCCGCGATGGAGCGGCGGGCAGCGCGCCCACGCCGATCACCGCCGAGGAGATCGTGGACCTCGCGACCCGGTGCGGCGCGGCGGCCATCGTGTCCTCGTACAACGAGCCGCTCATCACGGCCGAGTGGGCGATGGCGGTCTTCCGCCTCGGCCGATCCCGCGGTCTCCGGACGGGGATGGTCTCGAACGGCAACGCCACGCCGGAGGTCCTCGATCACATCCGGCCCTGGACCGACGCCTTCAAGGTGGATCTCAAGGCGATCGACGAACGGCCCTATCGCTCCCTAGGAGGGACTCTGCAGCACGTGCTCGAGTCCATCCGGCTGGCCTTCGAGCGCGGTTTCTGGGTCGAGATTGTCACGTTGCTGGTGCCGGGGTTCAACGACCGGGACGATGCGGTGCAGCGGATGGCCGACGCGATCGCGGGCGTCTCGCCGGCCATCCCGTGGCACGTGACGGCATTCCATCAGGACTATCGGATGACCGAGTCGCGCAACACTACAGCCGAGGACCTCGTGCAGGCGTGCGAGACCGGCCGGGCGGCGGGGCTCCAGTTCGTGTACGCCGGCAATCTCCCCGGCCGCGTGGGGCGCTGGGAGCACACCTGGTGCCCGGACTGCGGAGAACTCCTCGTCGAGCGGTTCGGCTACAGCATCCTGCGGCAGCGCGTCGGCGCGTCGGGCGACTGCCCGGCGTGCGGGGCGCTCATCCCGGGCATTTGGGTGAAGGAGGAGTCGTGACGCCGGTGACCGAAGACGCCGTCCGCACGGCGCTGCGCAAGGTCAAGGACCCCGAGTTGAACCTGAGCCTCATCGATCTCGGTCTCGTCTACGCCGTGGCGGTCGCCGAGGGAGAAGTGCACGTGGAGATGACCCTCACGTCGCCGGGGTGTCCGTCGGGTCCCGAGATCCTGTCCGATGCGCAACATGCGGTTGAGGCCGTCGAAGGGGTGACGAAGGTGGATGTCGAGTTGGTGTGGTCGCCCTACTGGACTCCGGAGCGGATCGACCCGAAAGTGCGGGCCTACCTGGGGCTCGGCTGAGCCTGCAGCGCGTTCAGGAACTCCTCGCCTAGCACCTCGACCTGCCAGGTCCGCAACTCCGGGATCTCGCCGAGCCCCGCAGTTGACGTCGGCCACGCGCGCGCCACGGCTTCGAGCGTGCCCTTTGGGCAGAGCACGCCGGGGTCAAGCCCGAGCCGGGTCGCTGCAGCGTTGCGAACCGCCTTCAGTCGGTCGACATGGTGTTCGAAGGCCGGGTCGTTCACGCGCCGCTCGCTGCGCGGGAAGCGGGGCAGGTCTCGTTCCGGCACGTCGAGCCCGCGCGCGATGGCCTCGAGGATGGCCGCACCGCGCTGCTCGAGGAGCCGCTCCGAGATCCCCCGGATCCCTTTCAGCGCTTCCAGATCGCTCGGCGCGGTGCCCGCGAGGGCGACCAGGGCCTCGTTCGAGAGCACCCGGAAGCTCGCGCGGTCCAGTTCCGCCGCCACACCATCCCGCCAGTGCCATAGCCCTTGGAGCACGGCGAGCACCCGGCGAGAGAGAGCGCGCGCGCCCTTGATCCGGAAGGCGGCGTCGCCGTTGGCCAGCGGCGGGGTCCACCGCACGCCCTCGAGGCGCCGGAACTCCTCCTCGGCCCATGCGAGGCGGCCCTTGGCCAGTAGGTCGGCGCGCAGCCGGTCGCGCAGCGGCAGGAGATACTGGGTGTCGAGCGCCGCGTAGTTCAGCATCTCGCGCGGGAGCGGGCGTCGAGACCAATCGGCGCGCTGGTACTTCTTGTCGAGATGCACTCCGACGTGTTTCTCCAGCAGCGCGGCCAGCCCGACGGCCGGCTCGCCCAGTAGATGCGCCGCCACCCGCGTGTCGAACAATCGGCGCGCCCGGACACCACAGTCGCGGTCGAGGATGCGCAGGTCGTAGTCGGCATCGTGGAAGACCACCTCGATCGCCGGGTCGGAAAGGACCGCTCCCAGCGCGCTCACTTCGCCCACGGTCAGTGGATCGATGACGGCGGTCTCGTGACGCGTGGAGAGTTGGATGAGGTAGATGCGGTCGACGAAGCGGTGGAAGCTGGCGGCCTCGGTGTCCACGGCGAGTTCGCTTTCTCGCGCGACCCGCTTCACCAGCGCGGCAAGCTCCGCAGGTGTCTTGACATAGCGATGCGCGACGGGGCGCGGCAGAGCGGGGGTCATGGACCGCTAGAAGCTTGCCCCGTCGAGGGACGTGGCGCAACTGCCGTCGCTGCGGACGGTCTGAGTGTCCATGGCGGGACCACTCGAACCATCGACAACGGAAAGACAGTGTCGTGACTACAACTCGACACCGACACTAGTTTATCGGACATGGTTGCGTCAATCACACGACACAGCCACGACACTGGACTACGCCTACTCCCGCGCCTACAGTAACTCAGCGCTCTCGTCCACCCAGGACGTGCGGCTGCTGGGCGGAGGACTCGGTGTAGTGCTGGGGACCCGGCTGGCGCAGCGTGGACCTGTCGGGAGAGCTTCGCCGCATTCGGCGCGTGAGCCGCTCGAGCCGACGGCCCGCAGGTCTGCGGGGGTGCGCGCGTCACGGCAGAGGCGTAGTTTTCATTTCGGCGCACACGATGCGGTGCACCCGTCAGTGAACCCTTGCTCGTGCCACCGTGAGCCGACTGCCTGCCATCGAAGTGACCGTCTACCCGTACGAGTGCGATGCGTACGGGCACCTCAACGAGACCGCCTGGCTAGTGGTCTTCGAGCGGGCACGCTGGGAAGCCATGGCGCGTGGCCCCGGAGCCGACTTCTTCTCTCGCCACGGCATATGGCCTGCGGTGCGGCGTGCCACCGTGGAGTTCCACAAGCCCGCTTTTCCCGGCGACGTGCTCTCGGTGGACCTCCATTTCGAGAAACTCGGCCGGACGTCCATCACGCTGAAGCAGCACGCAGTGCGCACCTCCGACGGCGCCCTGCTCGCCGAGGCGCATCTAGTCTTCGTGATGATTGACGGCGAGGGCAAGGCGGTGGCGGTGCCGGACGAGGTCGCGGCCCTCTTCGGCAGCCGGGTATCCACGCGCCCGGGCGAGATGGTCCGCTACGACGTCGGCGAGGTGACGCTGGCCGCAGACGTGCGCGGCGACGGGCCAGCGCTGCTGCTCGTGCACGGTTTTCCGCTCGACCGCTTCCTGTGGACGCACCAGGTCGCCACGCTGGCTGGCTGGCGGCGCATCGCGCCCGATCTGCGCGGCCTCGGCGGGTCCGATGCCCCTGCAGACGGCTATACGATGGCGGCGTACGCCGACGACTTGATCCAACTCCTGGACCGCCTCAGGGTCCCGCGTGCAGTTGTGGCCGGTCTGTCGATGGGCGGGTACGTGGCCTTCGAGATGCTGCGGCGGCACCGCGAACGCGTTGCCGGCCTCATCTTGGTGGACACACGTGCCGACGCCGATGGGCCCGATGCGCGCGCGGCGCGGGACGCGATGGCCCAGCTCGCGCAGGCGGACGGTGTCCGCGCCCTCGCCGAGCGGTTGCTGCCGCGGCTGGTGGGCCGCTCCACGCAACAGACGCAGCCGCACCTCGTCGAGCAGGTGCGCGAGATGATGGCGCGGGCGCCCCTGGCGGGAGTGGTGGGCGCGCTTCGAGCGATGAAGGAACGCGCTGACGCGACGCCGCTCCTGGCGGGGATCGACGTGCCGACCCTCGTAGTTGTCGGCCAGGAGGACGAGATGACTCCCCCCGCCGTCGCCAGGGCGATGACCGACGCCATCCCGTCCGCTGCGATGACGGTGATCCCCGGTGCCGGCCACCTCTCGCCGCTCGAAGCTCCCACAGCCGTGAGCCGCGTGTGCGCGGAGTTCCTCGAGGCGATGCACGAGTCTATCCGGTGAGCCGCGACACGCCCAGCGGCCAGCGCCGCTCCGGCGGCTTCGGTTCCCCCGACCTGGGGCCCGACGCATACCAGGACTCCAACCGCCAGGGCTTCATCGGCTACTTCAATGCCGAGGGCTTCCAGTGGCGGGTGATGATCCACCTGCACCTCGACGACGAGACGTGGTGGTGCGGGCGGCTCTGTTTCTCCGAGCGCAGCGGCACGGAGGTGTGGGACAAGGAGGAGATCGTCGGCAGTACCGCGGAGGACGTGCTGAAGCAGGCGCGCCTCCTGCCGCACGAAGAGGTCCTCCGCCGGCTCAAGCAGTCGTTCGACGAGCGGCGGCGGTACTTCGCCGTGCGGGCCCTGCTGGACGACCTCCTCGACAAGGGTCGCCAACTCAACCGCATCGCTGTCCGCGTCTCGTCTGGCGAGATGGATCGCGAGAGGGCGGCGCATGAACTGGATCGCATCCAGCAGGACATGCGCACCATCGTGGATGGGCTGCGCGATGTGGCCGGCAAGGAAGGGCGCGGGCGCGGGCCCTGAGGCCCGGCGGGTCCCGGCGCTTCGTGCGTGTACGCCCGACATGGGCGGTGGTCAGGAGGTGGAAGTCCTCCCGGGACCTGGTCGCAGGGACCGAAGCGATCCGCCAGGTGCCGACCGTGAGGGGAGCGCTGAAGGCAGCGGGGTAGCGACGTCGCGAGCCGACGAACAGAAACCGGATGTGAGGCGTTGCCGACCGGGGCGAGCGGGCCACGAACCGCGAAGCTCCTGCGACCAAAGGAAAGCGGCGTAGATCCGGCGGTTGTGCGACGAAGGCCACCGTTCTTATGCGGGGAGATCTCGCCTCACGCCTGAAAGGGCGACGTGCGGCAGCGGTACGCCGCGCGGCGCGAGAAGTCAGCAGCGGCCGTAGTAGCGGGACGGCATCATCGACGCCCGGACCGCGAAGGGCCAAACGGAGAGGAGAGCGGAACGACCGTGCATCTCGGGGAGGCCGCGCACCAGAAGTCCAAGACCCAATTGGAGCTCCCGCTGGAGGGTAGGGGTGAAGCCCCGAGAGGAAAGCGGAGCGGTGAAGCCGATCCGGCGATGTGCAGACTCGGACGCTCAGGAGACGACGACACGCGACTGATGGAACGCGTCGTCGAACGGGGGAATCTGCTGCGCGCCTTGCAACGCGTGCGGCGGAATCAGGGGAGCCCCGGCGTGGATGGCCGGACGGTGGACGATCTTCCCGTTGACCTACGCGAGCACTGGCCTGCGATTCGGGAGCAATTGCTCACGGGTCGCTACCAGCCGAGCGTGGTGCAGCGGTGTGAGATTCCGAAGCCGGGCGGCGGGGTGCGGCAGTTGGGCATCCCGACCGTGCTCGACCGGTTCATTCAGCAGGCCATCTTACAGGTCCTGCAACCCATGATCGATCCCAGCTTCTCGGACCACAGCTACGGATTCCGACCGGGACGGAGTGCACATGGCGCGGTATGCCAGGCGCAGCGATACGTCCAGTCGGGCCAGCGCTGGGTGGTGGATGTGGACTTGGAGCAGTTCTTCGACCGGGTCAACCACGATGTGCTGATGGGCAAGCTGGCGATGCGGATCACGGATGGTCGGGTGCTCAGGCTCATCCGGCGTTATCTCGAAGCCGGGGTGATGGCGAACGGGGTGGTGCTGGAACGGCACGAAGGGACGCCGCAGGGTGGCCCCCTGTCGCCGCTATTGGCGAACGTGCTGCTGGACGCGGTGGACAAGGCTTTGGAGCGACGCGGTCACCAATTTGTCCGCTATGCCGACGACTGCAACGTGTATGTGCAATCGCGGCGGGCGGGGGAGCGGGTGATGCAGGGCTTGATCAGCCTGTATGCGGAACTCCATCTCCGGGTCAACGCGGCCAAGAGCGCGGTGGCTCGGGTGTGGGAGCGCACGTTTCTGGGCTACAGCTTCTGGGTAGCTGCGGGACGGGTGATCAAACGCCGGGTGTCACCGAAAGCCCTGAAGACGATGAAGGAGCGCGTCCGGGAGATTACTTCCCGGAACGGCGGGCGCAGCGTCGCGCAGGTCGTGGCGGAGCTGCGGAGCTACCTGGTGGGGTGGAGGGCCTACTTCCGTCTCGCCGACACGCCTGGCGTTTTCGCGGACGTGGACAAGTGGCTCCACCGTCGGCTGCGGATGCTCATCTTGAAACAATGGAAACGTGGGCCGACGGCGTACCGAGCCCTGCGGGCCAGAGGACTCTCTCTCCGCTCGGCGCGGGCAGCAGCGGCACACGTCTCTTGCTGGTGGGGGATGGCCACGCACGGCGCGCTCAACACGGCATTCCCGGTGCGGTACTTCGAAGCTCTTGGCGTACCGCGCTTGGGTCCCTCGTGACCCTCAACTTTCCGAACCGCCGGATGCGGACCCGCATGTCCGGTGGTGTGGGAGGGGAGTAGCCGGTCCCTACCGGCTACCCCCTATCCCGATCGGGGTAGTGGCCAGCGCGGCGACTAGTGCTCCTTCTTCGTCGGCTTGCCGGGCGGATTGTCGCCCTGGAAGATGTCCTTGTTCAGGGCGATGAAGTCCTTCCACTGCGGCGGCACGTCCTCCTCCGGGAAGATCGCGCTCACCGGGCACTCAGGCTCGCACGCGCCGCAGTCGATGCACTCGTCGGGGTGGATGTAGAGCATCTTCTCGTCTTCATAGAAGCAGTCGACCGGGCAGACCTCGACGCACGCCTTGTCCTTCACGTTGATGCAGGGTTCACAGACTATGTGCGGCATGAGGGTTCCTCCAGGAACGGCGAGCGTAGAACAGCACGGGTTCGCGAAATTGGCAAGCGGCCTTTCGGACTGTCAAGTGCGTCCGCGCGGAAACAGTGCGTCCGCGCGGAAGACCCCGCAAAGAGCGCGCCGCCGCGGCGCCCGAGACGGACGGCCCCCTCCGAGTGACGCGAGGGCGCCCCCCTTCTCTCCGCTGGATCCGCTCCTATCGAAGCGGGTTGCCGAGCCACTCCACGCCGGGCGCGTCACCAGATCGTCAGCGGGGGAGCCCGGCGTGCGGTTCCAGCCGCGCGTCAAGCCGCTGGTACTCCCGCCTGGCGCTGCAGGTCACGGGTGAGGTGCATCGAACAGAGGCGCGGCCCGCACATCGAGCAGAACTCCTCGGACTTGAAATGCTCCGCCGGCAGCGTCGCGTCGTGGTAGGCGCGCGCTCGCTCGGGATCCAGCGCCAGCCGGAACTGCGTCTCCCAGTCGAAGGCGAACCGCGCACGGCTCAGTGCATCGTCCCGGTCGCGGGCCCCGGCACGCCCCCGAGCGATGTCGGCCGCATGGGCGGCGATCCTGTAGGCGATGACGCCCACCCGCACATCGTCTGCGTCCGGCAGCCCGAGGTGCTCCTTGGGCGTCACGCAGCAGAGCATGGACGCCCCATACCACCCGATCATCGCCGCGCCGATCGCACTGGTGATGTGATCGTAGCCGGGCGCGATGTCGGTGACGAGTGGCCCCAGCGTGTAGAACGGCGCCTCGCGGCAGATCTCCTGCTCCATCCGCACGTTCATCTCGATCTCGTGCATCGGGATGTGGCCGGGGCCTTCCACCAAGACCTGGACGTCGCGCCGCCACGCCCGCTCGACGAGCTCGCCGAGCGTCCGCAACTCGGCGAACTGCGCCGCATCCGAGGCGTCGGCGAGCGAGCCGGGCCGCAGTCCGTCGCCTAGGGACAAGGTCACGTCGTGTGCGGCGGCGATCTCCAGCAACTCGTCGAAATGAGTGTACAGCGGGTTCTCCTCGCCCCGTGCGGTCATCCACGCGGCCATCAGCGCGCCGCCACGGCTCACGATGCCGGTCACGCGGCGCAGCGCCAGCGGCACGTGCGCCCGGAGGATGCCGCAGTGCACCGTCACGTAGTCGACGCCCTGCCGTGCCTGGTGCTCGATGTTGTCGAGCAGCGCCTGCGAGGCCAGGTCCGCCACGTCAGTCACCGCTAGACCGGCCTGGTAGATGGGCACGGTGCCGATCGGCACCGTGCTCGCCGCGAGGATGGCCTCGCGGATCTCGTCGATCCCGCCGCCGGTCGAGAGGTCCATCACCGTGTCGGCGCCGTACTGGATGGCGAGGTGCAGTTTCTCCAGTTCGCCGGACACGTCCGACGTCACTGAGGAGTTCCCGATGTTGGCGTTGATCTTCACGCTCGCCACGGTGCCGATCCCCATCGGCACCAGTTGCCCGGCGAGGTGGCGGACGTTCGCCGGGATGACGAGGCGGCCTCGCGCGACCTCGGCGCGCACGACCTCGGGAGCGAGGCCCTCCCGCTCGGCGACGGTGCGCATGGCATCGGTGGTCTCGCCGCGCCGGGCGGCGTGCATCTGGGTGAAACAGGTGGTCATGGCGGTGCGGCTCCTGGACAAGGCAAACGCCCCCGTCGCGGGGCAGGGGTCCGCGACGAAGGCGTCCTTGAGCCTGAGGGTGACTCCCTACGCCGGTGCGAGCCGGGTCAGGTTCGAAGGGTGTGATCTCAGCCCGCCGGAGCGGGCACCCCTGTCAACGGGCAATCTAGCGTACCAGTGAATCCCGGTCCACGAGGCCGACCGGAACGGGGATCTGCCGCGGCACCACCTCGCCTCGCAGGTGTGCCGCCACCGCTTCGATGGTCCGGCGTCCGATGACTGTCGGATACTGGATTGCGTCGGCGAGGAGCGCGGTGCCTTCGCGGATCGAGGCCTGTGCTTCCGGTGTCGCATCGAAACCCACGATGAGCACGTTGCCCCGCCCCGCCGCGCGCACTGACGCCAGCGCCCCGAGGGCGCAGTCGTCGTTGCTGCCGAAGATGGCGGAGATGGCGGGATGCGACTGCAGGAGGTTGTCCGTCTTCTGCTTAGCCACCTCGCGGAGGCCGCGCTCGACCGCCGGGGCCGCCACGATCTCGATCCCGGGGTGGGACGCGATCTCCTCCCGGAAGCCGCGCACACGGTCGATGACCGACGTGACCGTGGGCTGGTCGAGGATCGCGACCGTGCCGCGCCCCGAGAGGCGCCGGGCCAGGTACTCGCCCACGAGCCGCCCGCCCTGCGCGTTGTCGGAGGCGATGTGCGCGACCACGTCACCGCCGGCCGCCGCGATGTCGGCCGTGAAGACGGGGATGCCCGCCCGGTTGGCCTCCTCCACGGCGCTCACGATGCCGCGCGAGTCCACTGGCGCGATGATGATCGCGCTCATCCGCTGGGTGATGAAGTTCTCGACCTGCGATGTCTGTCGCGCCAGGTCCCACTCGCCGGCGACGACGTGAAGGTCGATGCCCAGGCTGTCGGCGGCGCGCTGCATCCCGCGCTTCAGGTCCTGGTAGAAGACGTGCGCCTCGGTGAGGAGCGTGACGCCCACCTGCGGGCGGGAGGTCACGGATCGCTTCGCGCAGCCGGACGTCATGGCGCCGGCGGCGAGCAGCGCCACCACAGCGATCCGCGTGGCGCGGGGGAGCGAATGTCGGTGGTGCGTCGGCACGATCGAGACTCCTGTCATCGGACGGGTTCCACGAGGATGGTCGCGATCTCATAGGGCCGGAGCGCGATGCGGAAGGTCCGCCCGGTCACAGGGATCACCTCGCCCGGGTCCTCGAGCAGGTTGGCGCGGCGCGCCGAGCGGATCGGCTCGCGCAGAGTCACGGTGGTCGTCGCGGGCCGTCCGTCCCACTCCACGAAACGCAGCACGAGCGCCTCGGAATCCTCGGCGCGTTTCACCGAGGTCAACTCCACGCCGGGCACGTCCACCGAAGCGAAGCTCACAGTGCGTCCGAGTCCTCCCTGGTGCTCGGGCTCGGCGGCGGAAACGAACGGTGTCACGAACTCGGCGGTGCGGCGAACGGTGCCGGCGGCCCGCCAATCGCCAGCGTGCGGATAGATGGCATAGCGGAAGGTGTGGTGCCCCCGGTCCGCGACCGAGTCTGGCCACGTGGGCGCCCGCAGCAGCGACAACCGCAGCACGTTCCCGTGGTAGTCCCAGCCGAACTTGCTGTCGGTGACGATGCTGACGCCGAAGGTGGAGTCCGACACGTCGGCCCACCGCTGGCCCGGCACCTCGTATTTGGCGCGCTCCGCCTGGGTCCGCGGAGTGCCGGACCGACCGATGGTGCCGTAGGGGATGGCGTACGTCGCGGAATCCGCCCGCACGCCAAGGGTGAAACCGACCTTGAGCAGCCTGTGGTCCTCGTGCCAGTCGGCTTCGTTCCGTACCTCGAGGAATGGGGTCTCTCGCCCGAGGACCAGCGTCTGCGCGACCGTCGAGGTGCCCCATCGCCGGGTGAAAGCGAACCGCGCTTCCGCGTCGTCGGCGCCACGCGTGACAGCGGAGGTCTCCGTCACGTCCCAGCGCTCGCCCGTGTAGCCGATGTCCCATGCGTCCCAGGTCCGGGGCAGATCGCCGAAGACCTCGAAGACGTTGCCGCGCGCGCCGGGCGCCAGCGCCTCGCGGCGGGTGCGCTTGTCGTAGATGCGCGTGATGCTGCCCGTGGACGTGTCCACCTCCACCCGCAGGTACCAGTTCTCGATCCAGTTGGGCCCGGCCGCCGGTGCGGGCAGCGCGCTCCCGAGCGGCGGCGTCCCAGTGAGTGGCACCCAGAACACCTTCGCGCCGAGTGAGGGAACGTCCCGCGCCGCGAGGAGCACGGAATCTCCGCCGTCGCGAGCCACTCTCACGAACGCCGACCGCGCCCAAGTGAGCGGGTTGAACACGACGACTGGAACGGTTCCGCGGCCGCGCGGCGATCGCGTGTCCATCCGGGCCCGCAGGCCCGCGAGGCCTCGTCCCATCAGGGTGTCCAGCGCGGCCCACGCGGTGTCGTACTGGGCGCTTGCGTCCAGGTACACCTGGTGGATGCTCGAGCCGGGCAGAATGTCATGGAACTGGTTGAAGAGCACGCGCCGCCAGACGCCCTCGAGGCGCTGGCGCGGGTATGCGGCAGTGTCAAACGAAAGGAGAGCCTCCGCGGTGCGCAGCATCGCCTCGCTCCGCGCCAGCGCCCATTTCTGGCGGGCCTGCGTTGTGTACGTGCCGCGGTGGTACTCGAGGTACAGCTCATCCCGCCAGGTCGGGAACGCCGCGTCGCCGAGCCCGGTGCGCACAGCGTCGAGCGCACTGTCGGGATGTGCGTAGCGCATGGCCGGGAAGGTCGGCACGCGGCGCAGGTCCTGCGCCCGCTGCAGCATCTCGATCGTCGGTCCGCCGCCGTGGTCGCCCACGCCGTACAGCACAACCTGGTGGTTGCCGCCGGTGCGCTGCCGGTCCTCGAGGCGCTCGCGCACGAGCATCGCCACGTCGAGGTCGTGGGTGTAGCCGTACGGGTTATAGCTGAAGATCCGCGTGCCGTCGCGGCCCTCCCAGAAGAAGGCATTGTACGGCAGTTCGGTCGAGTCGTTCCAGCGGATCTTCTGGGTGACGAAGGCGTCGAAGCCCAGTTGCCTGAAGATCTGCGGCAGGGTCCACGGGAAGCCGAAGGAGTCGGGGATCCACGAGACGCGCGATCGCGTGCCGAACCGCTGCTGGAAGTAGCGCTGGCCGTACAGCCCCTGTCGGGCCAGCGACTCACCCGAGGGCGAATTGAGGTCCGGCTCGACCCACATCCCGCCGACCGTGGCCCACTGCCCCGCTCGGGCCGCGCGCCTGACCGAGTCGGCAAGGGACGGGATCTCGCGGTCCAGGTAGTCGTAGAACGCCGCCGAACTGCCGGTGAAGACATAGCCCGGGAACATCTCCGCGAGCTTCAGGGAGGTCCGCCAGGTGTTTCGGATGACCTCCTCCGTCTCGCTCCACGGCCACAGCCAGGCGGCGTCGATGTGCGAGTTGCCGACGAGGTGCAGCGTATCGCGACGGATCGTTGCGGCGAGCGGCGCGTAGGCGTCGCGGTAGCGCGCGGCCAGCGCGGCATAGGCACCGCCGTCCTCCGCGCCGAGGGCCGCCAGCCACTCCCGCGCGTCGGGCGGTGCGATGTCGGGGGCGCGGCCGGCGAACGCGCGGGCGTACCCGTAACCCTCCGTGTACTCGGCGAAACCGGCATCGCGCACGCGGGCCGTCGGAAGCGTCCACCACGGCCGGCCCGGCTCGAGGGTGATCGCCAGGCGGAGTGTGTCGCCCATCCGGCACGGGGCGCACAGTTCGACCGCACCCGCGCGCCACGGTCTGCCGGTGCCGCCCACGAGGTACGTGGCGCGGGGCCCGAATTCGGGTGCGAGCAGGTCGAACCGCTGTCCGGCAAGAGCGGAAGGCACAACGACCCAGGCTTGGAAGCGGCGCTGTCCGGCCGACGAATCGGATATCCATGAGCCGAAGCCGAGGCGCGAGCCAGCCAACCGGAGCACGCTGCCTGCGTCCACGCTCACCGCCGTCTCCACTCCAGGAGATCGAGCCGCCGGGGCCCGCGGACCGACCGGCGGGGCTGTCGGTTGGCCCGCCCACGTGATGAGGGCCCTCAGCGGCGTGGCGCCGCGCGCGGCGGCGCGCAATTCCTCGAACCTCGGCCGGAGTCCGACCGGCGTCGGTGCGCCTGGGGCCAGCGTGCCGACCGAGTCGACTGACCACGTGGCGACGCCTTGCACGAACCGCACACCCACGCCGCGCAGCGTATCGCGACCCCACGCTGTCACAGTAGCGGTCGCCGCGACATCCAGTTGGTCGCCGGTCCATACCAGGGGTCCGTCGAGCCGGAGCGGGGAGACGGTCAGCGTGGCCGCCGGGTAATTGTGCTCGCCCGGGCGCACCTCAGCGGGCCGCCGGGCCTGCGTCCGTACTCCCTCCAGCGAACCGGCACCTGGGATCGCCGCGATGCGGCCGAGCACGTCGAAACCGCCGGTGCGATTGACGGGTTTGAGCAGCAGGCTGTTCCATCCCGCCGCGAAGCGCACGGTAGTTGTGTCGCGTCCCTGCCCGATGCCCCGCGCGATGTAGTGCGTCCACACGCGCTGGCCGTTCACGAACGCGACGATGTCGTCGTCGCTGTCCATCACGAGCAACAGGGTCCGCTCGGTGGGAGCGAACACGTAGGCGTGGGCGTACGCGGTGGCGTGGTCGGTTCCGGTCCGCAGTAGGTCCACGAGGTCGATCCGCCCCAGCGAATCGGCGGTCGCCGGCGCGAAGAAACCGCCCGCGATGACGTCGCCCGCGTCGGGCAGTAGACGGCCCTCCCCATCCGCGTAGTCGCGGAGGAGGCCCTGGAACCCGGAGACTGCGGGGATCGGCCCGCGCACGAGCCACGTGCGGACGACGAGGTCCTGGGCGCGGAGCATGCCGGTCGACACTAGGAGGGCGCCGGAGAGGACCAGGACGCGACGGAGAACCGTCATGAGTTGCGTCTCCCTTGGCGTATGGCGGCCGCCGCGCTGGCACGCGTGACCCACACGTCGAACAGCACCGCGAGGAGGATGATGCCGCCCTTGGCGATCTCCTGCCAGAACGCCTGCACTCCGAGGAGGTCGAGGGCGTTGTTGAGAACGCCCAGCAGCAGCGCGCCGATCAGGGTGCCCCATGCGCTCCCGGTACCGCCGAGGAGCGAGGTGCCGCCGATGACCGCTGCGGCGATGGCATTGAGTTCGTAGAAGGTCCCGGCGTCGGGACCGCCGGAGCGGAGCTGGCCGAGCAGCAGGATGGCCGCGAGTCCCGAGCACGCCCCGGAGATGGCGTACGCGGCCAGCTTCACCCGAGTCACCGGCACGCCCGAGAGGCGCGAGGCCTCCTCGTTCCCGCCTACCGCGTAGATGTAGCGGCCGAAGCGGGTCCGAGTGAGCACGAACGCGCCGACGGCGATGACCGCGAGCATCACCAGCGCCGGCACCGGGAAGCCGCCCGGCAACCCGGGCAGCGGTATCCGCCCACCGCCGAGGCCGTGCAGCACGTCGAGCGCGGCGACCTTGAGAGTGTACGTCTGGTCACCGGGATCGGGGTAGCCGACAGGCACACCACCCGTTACGAGGCGCGCGGTGCCGCGCGCCACGGTCATGGTCGCGAGGGTGACGATGAACGGAGCCACCCGCAGGTGCGCCACGGCGCTGCCGTTGAGCATCCCGAGTCCGGCGCCCACACCGAGCCCCACGGCGATCGCGAGGAGCGCGGCGCCCACGGGCCCCACGGCGCCAAGTACGGCGCCGTTCGTCAGCGTCGTGGCGGCGAGCACCCCGCCAAGCGCGACGATGGAACCGACCGACAGGTCGATGCCGGCGGTGATGATGACGAACGTCATCCCGAGGGCGAGGATGGCGTTGATGGAGACGTGCAGCAGGATAGTGGTGAGGTTCGCGGCGCTCAGGAATCCGGGGATGAGCGTGGCGGCCACCACGATCATGCCAGCGAGCGCGATGGGCACGCCGAACTTCGCGAGCCGTGGACGACCGCCGCGCGCGTGCCGGTCCTTGCGGTTCTCCGCTCGGCCGCTCACGCGGCGTGCGCTCCAGGCAGCGCCGCGGCGAGGATCCGCTCCGCGGTGGCCTCCGCGGCGTCGAACGTGGCGGACACGACGCCCTCGCGCAGGACGACGATGCGGTCAGCCAGGGCGAGCACCTCGGGAAGTTCCGACGAGATCACGAGCACCGCCTTGCCGCGATCGGCGAGAGAGCGCAGCTGTTTGTGGATCTCGATCTTGGCCCCGACGTCCACGCCGCGTGTCGGTTCGTCCACGATCAGGACGTCGGCGTTCGCGAGCAGCCACTTGGCGAGCACGACTTTCTGCTGGGTTCCCCCGGAGAGCGTCCGTGCCGGTCGCTCCAGCGTTGCGGCGTCGAGTTCAACGGCCGCGATCTGGTCCGCCGCCGCCACGCGCTCCGCGCGGAGGCGAAGCACGCCCCACGGCGCGAAGCGGCGCAGCGAGGGCAGGACCGTGTTCTCGCGCACCGTGAGCCCGAGCACGAGGCCCTGCGTCTTGCGGTCCTCCGGGAGGTAGGCGACGCCGCTGGCGATGGCGTCGCGCGGAGTGCGCGGCCGGAATGGGCGGCCGCGGAGCAGCACCTCACCACTCTCCCACCGGTCGGCGCCCGCCAGACACCGCGCGAACTCGGTGCGCCCCGCGCCCACGAGGCCGGCGAGTCCGACGATCTCGCCGCGCCGCAGGGAGATCGAGACGTCCGCGAACTTCGGCTTCCGTGTGAGGCCGTGGACCTCCAGGATCACCTCGGAACCCTCGTCGACGGCCGCGCCGGCGCGCCCGGGATGGCCGGAGAGGCGCTCGTACTCGACGTCGCGTCCCACCATGTGCCGGACGAGCGCCGCGTCGTCGGTCTCGGAGGTCGGGCCGGAGAACACTCGTCGCCCGTCGCGCAGTACCGTCACGCGTGAGGCGACGGAGCGGACCTCCTCCAGCCGGTGTGACACGAAAATGACGCCGAGGCCGCGCTCGGCCATGTGGCGCATCTGGGCGAAGAGATGGCCGGTCTCACGACTGGAGAGCGTCGCGGTGGGCTCGTCGAGCGCGATGATCCGCGCGTCCCGCACCAGCGCACGTGCCAACTCGACGAGTTGGCATTCCGCGGTCGAGAGCTGGGCGACGGGAGTGGACGGGTCGAACGAGGCGCCGAGGTCCTCGAGCGCGCGCCGCGCGGCGCGCCGCGCGGCGGTGCCGTCCAGGAGCCCTGCCCGCATCGGCTCCATCCCCAGGAAGACATTGGCGTCCGCGCCGAGCAGCGGGACGAGCGCGAACTCCTGGTAGATGACGGTGATGCCGCGCCGGAGGGCATCGCGCGGCGTGGCCAGGTGCACCGCTTCGCCCGCGAGTTCGATGACGCCGGCGTCGGCGCGCTCAGCGCCCGCGAGGATCTTGAGCAGAGTGGACTTCCCCGCCCCGTTCTCGCCCACCAGCGCGTGCACCGTCCCGGCCTCGACCTCGAGACCGACGGCGTCGAGTGCCGTGACGCCGGGATAGCGTTTCGTGACGTTGCGGAGCGCGAGCAGGGCCACGCGCCCAAGCTAACGCGAGTCGCCCGTGCCCGCACGCCGACATGGCGCCGCGCCGTCCGGTGCAGTAGCATCGAAGCCGTGATCGCTTTCACCCTTGCCCTGCTCGTCGCGAGCGCCGTCCCGCAGGACACCGGGATGCTTGACGTCCCGATATACCGCAACCCGGCCTACGGCGTCGCGCTGCCGCGCCCGTTCGAGGACTGGGTGTTCTCGCCTGGCCGCTCCCGCCAGACGACCACCGTCCTGTTCCACCCGCGACGGGCATCGCTGCGCGAGCAACTCTGGGGCGCGCTCGTGCTGACGTCGTTCGAGGGCCCGATCCCCTTGAGCGCCGTCGCCGACCAGCGCGTGCAGGGGTCCTGGCAGGCGGAACTGGGGCCCACGTTCAGGATCCTGACCCGCGACTCGCTCACCGTGGCGGGCTTCCCTGCCATCCACGTGGTGATGAGCGGAGCGGTGAACCACGTGGCGGTGGACGTCGAGGAGTACGTCATCGCCCGTAGCCACGACCTCATCGTGCTGCAGTTCCGCTATCCGCGAGGCCTGCCGCGGGACTCCATCGCCGCGGGCTATGAGCGGTCGCTCGTCGGCCTGACCATTCGGCTCTCGGACGGGGCGGCCGCGCCGCCGCGGACCACCGCGCTCCCGCCGACCGATCCAGCGGAACACGACGCCTCCGCGAACCGCGCGCTGGCGAACTCGCCCTGGCGCCCACGTGCCTACGATGCGCGCGTGCGCTTCGATCCCGAGTCCGCGCGGGCCGAGATCACGGTGCGCGTCGAGATCGTCAACGAGGATGTTCGCCCGCGTGACACCCTCACTCTCGCGTTGCGGTGGCCGTTCGCGATCGCTGGCGTTCGGAGCGCGACCGGTCTCGCGCTCAGCGACGAGCGCGCAGCGATAGTGGCCGTGCGCCTCCCGCAGACCGTGGAACCGCAGGCGGCGACGGCGGTGACGGTTAGCTACCGTCTTGAGCTTGCCCCGCCTGGGCGCGGCCGTCAGTGGCCCGCCGGCCTCAGCATCTCACACGAAGGCGTGTCCTGTCTCGTGGACTGGTTCCCAGCGATCCAGCCGTGGGCTGACTCGGCGGGTCGCCCCCTGCCCTTCATCCGTGCTCGCTTCACCGCGCGATTCGATCTGCCGGAAGCCTACACCGCGGTCGCGGCGGGACGCTTGGCCGTGGACCTCACCGTGGCGGGGCGCCGCCGGATGACGTGGGTCGTTGACAGTGATCCAGCGCCGGGGCCCGCGTTCGTCGCAGGCCGACTGCGGCGTGTTGCGGCGCGCTACACGCCGTTGGTCACGCTCCGGGTGTGGGCGTTGGAGGCGGACTCCGCAACGTCGTCGGCCCGCGCCGATTCCATCGCAAGAGAGGCGTCGGAAGCTTGGAGGTACTACACCCAGGCGTTCGGCCGTCTCCCGATCGGCGATGCGGACGTGGTTCTGGCCGAGGTCGAACGGGCTCACGTTGCCGGCTCCACTCTCTTCCTCTCTCCGACTCTCCCCGCGGATTCCGTGCGCGTCGCGGTAGCCCGGATCTGGTGGGGTGAGACGGTTCGATTCGTCGGCTCCGGAGCCCGATGGCTCAATGCCGCACTCCCGGCTTGGGCAGCACTGGCGTTCCGAGCCGCGACGGAAGGCGACTCGGTCGGCCAACGGCTCATCCGCCTGGCCGAGGTTGCCGGCCAGCCGCTTGCGGGCCTTGAGGCGGCGCGACGCGCCGTAGGTGACGCCTCATTCCGGGTCGCCATTCGCACGTTGTTCCTGGAACACCGCCGTCGCCCGGCCGCCGTTGCCGACCTCCTAGCCCTGCTCGGCCCGGACGGCTCAGTTGCCGCGATTCCTCGCCCAGATGAGCGCTGAATCGATTTAACAAACAAAACCATTCACGAAGTTGACTTTTACAGTGCCGCAGACTAGAATCCATGACATGGGGCACTTGGATACTAACGGCGGCGTAACCGGACAGAGGGGCTTGCGCGGGCAGGTCCTGGTGGCCGTGAAAAAATCGCAACCGATTACTACAAAAAAACTTAGCTTGGTATTCGGCGTTTCGGCGAACGCGATCAGGCGCCACCTGAAGGAGCTTGAAGTCGACGGCCTAGTCTCCTACGGTAGGGAGCAGCGCGGTCTGGGCGCCCCGACATACGAATACCGACTCACCGAGCGAGGCGAAGCGCTATTCCCCAACCGATACCAGGACGCGCTCACCGAGCTGCTCGCGCATGTTGAGGAACGGGCGGGCCGCGGCGAGATCAACCAGATGTTCGTCGAGCGGTTCCGCGCCCGCGCGGAGCGGTTGAAGGGGGAACTGGCTGACCAGCCGGTCGAACTCCGGCTCCAGCGTCTGGTGCGGCTGCTATCCGACGAAGGGTACATGGCGGAGTGGAGGACGGAGAACGGCGCGATCACGCTGGCCGAGCATAATTGCGCCATCCGCGCGGTGGCCCAGCGCTATCCTGAGATATGTGCCGCCGAAGCGCAGTTCCTCACCGACGTGCTCGCGGCCGGCGTGGAGCGCCGCGAGAGCATCGCGGAGGGTTCGAACTCCTGTACGTACCAGATCACCGTCGGCGAAGCCCGGACCCAGGCGGCGCCCTCGCCGAGGCCGCTCCAGGAGCAGGAGAAGGCATGACGTCGATCGAATCCCAGGTCCTCCAGCCGTACAAGTACGGGTTCGTCACGGAGATCGACTCCGACACCGTGCCGCCCGGACTGAACGAGGACGTCATCCGGCTCATCTCGGCCAAGAAGGGCGAGCCGCAGTTCATGCTCGACTGGCGGCTCAAGGCCTACCGGCACTGGCTCACGATGCGGGAACCGCGCTGGCCGAACGTGACGTACGGAGCGATCGACTACCAGGCGATTCGCTACTACTCGTCGCCCAAGGACCAGAAGAAGTGGAACAGCCTCGAGGAGGTGGACCCCAAGCTCCTCGAGACTTTCGACAAGCTCGGTATCCCCCTCGGCGAGCAGAAACGCCTGACCGGAGTGGCCGTGGACGCCGTGTTCGACAGCGTCTCGGTGGCCACGACCTTCAAGGGGACGCTCGCCAAGGAAGGGATCATCTTCTGCCCCTTCTCGGAGGCGGTCCGCGAACACCCGGGTCTCGTCGAGAAGTACCTCGGCTCCGTCGTGCCCTCCACCGACAACTTCTTCGCTGCCCTGAACGCGGCGGTCTTCAGCGACGGCTCGTTCGCCTACATCCCGAAGGGCGTGCGCTGTCCGCTCGAGCTGTCCACGTACTTCCGCATCAACGCGTCGTCCACCGGCCAGTTCGAGCGGACGCTCATCGTGGCGGAAGAGGGGGCGTACGTCAGCTATCTCGAGGGGTGCTCGGCGCCGATGCGGGACGAGAACCAACTGCACGCGGCCGTCGTCGAACTCGTCGCGCTCGACAACGCCCAGATCAAGTACTCGACGGTGCAGAACTGGTACCCGGGAGACGCGGACGGGCGCGGCGGCATCTACAACTTCGTCACCAAGCGCGGTAAGTGCGCCGGCGCGAACTCGAAGATCTCCTGGACCCAGGTGGAGACCGGATCGGCCATCACCTGGAAGTACCCGAGTTGCATCCTCCAGGGCGACAACTCGGTCGGCGAGTTCTACTCAGTGGCCGTGACGGCCAACCGCCAGCAGGCGGATACCGGCACGAAGATGATCCACATCGGGAAGAACACGCGCAGCACGATTGTCTCGAAGGGCATCTCAGCCGGGCGGGGGCAGAACACCTACCGCGGTCAGGTGAAGATACTGAAGAGCGCGACCGGGGCGCGGAACTACTCCCAGTGCGACTCGATGCTGATCGGCGACCAGTGCGGTGCGCACACCTTCCCCTACATCGATGTGCGCAACAGCACCGCCATCATGGAGCACGAGGCGTCCACGTCGAAGATCGGGGAGGACCAGATCTTCTACTGCAAGCAGCGCGGCCTGTCCGCGGAGGACGCGGTGTCGATGATCGTGAACGGATTCTGCAAGGAAGTCTTCCGCGAACTGCCGATGGAGTTCGCCGTCGAGGCCCAGAATCTCCTCGGCATCAGCCTCGAAGGCAGCGTCGGCTGACCTTCATCGGAGCGAGTACCGGGCAATGCTCGAAATCAGGGGTTTGAGGGCGACGGTCCAGGGCACGGAGATACTCCACGGCGTGGACCTCGCGGTGCATCCAGGCGAGGTGCACGCCATCATGGGGCCGAACGGCTCGGGCAAGAGCACCCTCGCCGGAGTGCTCGCGGGCCATCCGGCGTACACCGTCACGGGCGGCAGCGTGACGTTCGAGGGCAAGGACCTGCTCGGGATGGTGGCCGAGGAACGGGCCCGCGAGGGAGTGTTCCTCGCGTTCCAGTACCCCGTGGAGATTCGCGGCATCACCAACGCCTACTTTCTGCGTTCGGCGCTGAACGCCATCCGCAAGCACCGGGGACTCGAGGAACTCGACCCGATCGACTTCATCGGAGTGCTCGAGGAGAAGGCGAAGGTCGTGGACCTCGACGAGGGGCTGATGAACCGGCCGGTCAACGACGGGTTCTCCGGCGGAGAGAAGAAGCGCAACGAGATCCTGCAGATGACCGTGCTCGAGCCGAAGCTGGCCATTCTCGACGAGACCGACTCCGGACTCGACATCGACGCGCTCAGGATAGTGGCCAGCGCGGTGAACACGCTGCGGCGCCCCGACAACGCCACCATCGTCGTGACGCACTACCAACGCCTGCTGAACTACATCACGCCGGACTACGTGCACGTGCTCGCGGACGGACGGATCGTGAGGTCGGGCGGCAAGGAACTGGCGCACGAACTCGAGGCCCGGGGCTACGACTGGCTCCGGGTCGAGGCGGCCGTGTGACGGGGAGCTACGACCGATGACGGAAGACGCCGCCGCGGCAGCCGAGCGCTACGTCGCCGCCTATCGGTCTTTCGCGGCGAACGGGGCATCGTCGGCGCCCGCGTGGCTCCGGGACCTGCGGGACGCGGGGATCGCGCGGTTCGCGGACCTCGGCTTCCCGTCCGCGGACCTTGAGGAGTGGCGCTTCACGAGCGTCGCTCCGATCACCGAGACGGCGTTCGTGCTCCCCCACGGCCCGGCCGCGGGGGCCGATCCCGCGCCGTTCCTCCTGCCCGGCGTCGGCCGGCACCGGCTGGTGTTCGTGAACGGGCGGTTGGATGAACACTCGTCGGCCCTCGTTGGCCTGCCCGAAGGCGTGACAGTGACGAGCCTCGGCGACGCGCTCTCGCGCGAGCCGGAGCGGGTGCGCGAGCATCTCGGCCGGTCGGGCACTGGCGGCCAAGGCGCGTTCGCCGCGCTCAACACCGCGTTCGTGGCGGAAGGGGCCTACGTCCATGTGCGGGCCGGCGTAGAGGTGGCGGAGCCGCTGCAGGTCCTCTTCCTGTCGATGGCGACGGACGGCGTCGCGCCGGTGGTCACGCACCCCCGGGTCCTGGTCGTGGTGGAGCGTCTCGCGCGGATCGTGCTCGTTGAGAGCTACGCCGGCGACGGTGTGTACTGGACGAACGCCGTGACCGAGATGGTCGTGGGCGACGGTGCGCGAGCGGATCTCTATCGCATCCAGCGCGAGAGCGAACGTGCCTGCCACGTCGCGACGACTCACACGCGCCAGGGACGGGACAGCGTCGTCAACGTCCATCCGGTGTCGTTCGGGGCGGCCCTCGCACGGCACGACATCGCCGCGGTGCTCGATGGCGAGGGCGGCCGGTGCCTGCTCAACGGGCTGTACCTCGGGAACGGCAGTCAACACGTGGATCACCACACCGTGATCGATCACGCGAAACCCCACTGCGAGAGCCACGAGTACTTCAACGGAGTGCTCGACGACCGGGCCCGGAGCGTCTTCGCCGGCCGCATCGTCGTGCGGCCGGGGGCACAGCGCACCGACTCCAAGCAGACCAACAACAACCTGCTGCTTTCGGCGGATGCCCGCGCGGACAGCCAACCGCAGCTCGAGATCTACGCCGATGACGTGAAGTGCACGCACGGCGCCACGCTCGGGCCGATCGACGAGAAGGCGCTCTTCTATCTGGCGAGCCGCGGGCTCGGCGGCGACGAAGGGCGCGCGATGCTGACCTACGGCTTCGGTGCAGAAATCCTGGGGAGGATGGACGTGCCCGCGCTCCGGGAGCAACTCGACGGCATCCTCCGGGGCCGCCTGCTCGGCGGTGCGGTGCGGCGGGCGGCCCGGTGACCGACGCGCAGCGGGCCGCGATGCGACCCTCGTCGCGTACGCCGTTCGACGTGGAACGGGTGCGTGCGGACTTCCCCCTGCTCCGTCAGAGGGTGGCCGACGGCCGGCCGCTGGTGTACCTCGACAACGCCGCCACGACCCAGAAGCCCCAGAAGGTCATCGACGCGATGTCGCGGTTCTACGCCGAGGACAACGCCAACATCCACCGCGGCGTTTACGATCTGTGCGAGAGAGCGACGCGTCTCTACGAGGGCGCGCGGTTCACGGCGCAGCGATTCCTGAACGCGGCGGAGGCGCGCGAGATCGTGTTCGTGCGCGGCACGACGGAGGGAGTGAACCTCGTCGCGCAGAGTTTCTGCCGGCCCCGGCTTTCCCCGGGAGATGAAGTCGTCGTCTCCGCGATGGAGCACCATTCGAACATCGTGCCGTGGCAGCTCGTGTGCGAGGAACGGGGCGCGCGACTGCGCGTGGTCCCGATGAACGCACGCGGCGAGTTGGTGCTCGACGGCCTCGAGGATTTGCTGGGCCCGCGCACGCGGATGCTCGCGGTCACGCACGTCTCGAACGCCCTCGGCACCGTTAACCCGGTGAGGGAGATCGTGGCGCGGGCGCACGCCCGTGGAGTGCCGGTGCTCGTGGACGGCGCCCAGGCGACGCCGCATTTCCGCGTCGACGTGCGCGATCTCGGCTGTGACTTCTATACGGTTTCCGGACACAAGGTTTTCGGCCCCACCGGCGTCGGCCTGCTCTACGGGAGACTGGAGCACCTCGAGGCGATGCCGCCGTACCAGGGCGGCGGCGACATGATTCGCTCCGTGAGCTTCGAGAAGACGACCTTCGCCGCGCCGCCGGCGCGGTTCGAGGCCGGGACCCCCAACATCGGGGGGGCGATCGGCCTTGCGGCGGCGCTCGACTACGTCGTGGCACTCGACTGGGACGCCGTCGGCGTGCACGAGGGGGACCTGCTGGCGCATGCGAGCGAGACGCTCTCCGCCATCCCGGGACTGCGGATCATCGGCACCGCGGCGCAGAAGGTGGGCGTGGTCTCGTTCGTGCTCGACGGTGCGCACGCGCACGACATCGGCACCATCGTGGACGAGGACGGCGTCGCGCTCCGGACCGGTCACCACTGTGCGCAACCGGCGATGGAGTTCTTCGGGGTGCCGGCGACGGCACGCGCGTCGTTCGCCTTCTACAACACGCACGCGGAGATCGAGGTGCTGGTCGCCGCGGTCGCGCGCGTACGCGAAGTGCTCGGCTGATGGCGGAACTGCGCGACCTGTACCAGCAGGTCATCCTCGACCACAACAAGAACCCGCGGCACCACCACCGCCTCGGCGACGCCAACCACACGGCGGAGGGCAACAACCCGCTGTGCGGGGACCGCATCACCGTCTTCCTCAAGGTGGAGGACGGCGTCATCCGCGACATCGGTTTCGAGGGGTCCGGCTGCGCGATCTCGACCGCGTCGGCCTCCCTGATGACCTCGGCGGTGATCGGCAGGACGACGGCCGAAGCGGCGCGCCTCTTCGATGCGTTCCATGCGATGGTCGTAGACCCGGATGCTCCTGCGGACCCGAACACGCTCGGCAAGCTGGCGGCGTTCGCGGGAGTGCGGGGCTTCCCGGCACGCGTGAAGTGCGCGAACCTGCCGTGGCACACGCTGCACGCGGCGCTCGCCGCCGACTCGGGGCGCGTGACGACGGAGTAGGCGGCGCCGCACGTGGGCCGCCGCTTGCTTATGGCGCGGCGCCCCGGCAAACTCCTTGGATGTCTCCCATTCCCCACACGACCAGCGAACGCATCGTAGACCTGGAGCGCATCACCAAGCGCTTCGCCGGGCACGTCGCGGTGTCGGAACTCTCCCTGTCGGTGCCGCGCGGAGTGGTCTTCGGCCTGCTCGGCCCGAACGGCGCGGGCAAGACCACCACGATCCGGATGATGATGAACATCATGATCCCGGACGAGGGGGTCGTCCGCCTGTTCGGCGACGATCTCGGCGGTCGCCATCACAGTGCCCGCATCGGCTACCTTCCGGAGGAGCGCGGGCTGTACAAGAAGATGCGCGTGCGTGAGGTGCTGATCTTCCTCGCCGAAACGAAGGGGGTCGCGCGAGCGGTGGCGGCGAAGAAGGCCGATCACTGGCTCGAGCGCCTCGACCTTGCGGATTGGCGGCTGCGCAAGGTGGAGGAGTTGTCCAAGGGCATGCAGCAGAAGGTGCAGTTCATCTCGACGATGCTGCACTCGCCGGAACTCCTGATCCTCGATGAGCCTTTCGCTGGCCTCGACCCGATCAACGCGCAGACGCTCAAGGACATTATCGTCGAACTCGCCCGTGGCGGGACGACCATCATCTTCTCGACGCACCAGATGGACGTGGCAGAAAAGATTTGTGATCACGTCTGCATCATCGCCCGCGGCCGGAAGGTGCTCGACGGCGGCCTCGCGGAGGTGAAGCAGGTGCACGGTGGCACGCACGTGGCGGTCGCCTTTGAGGACGGCGGCGAGCGGGCGGCGGACACCCTGAATGACCGGTGTCTCGTGGCGAAGGCCGACGACTACGGTCCATTCGCGGAACTCGCGCTCGCCGATGGAGCCGATCCACAGGACCTACTGGAGCGCTTGGTGCGCTCGGGCGCGCGGCTGCGGCGCTTCGAGCGCATCGAACCTTCTCTGCACCGCATCTTCCTGGACAAGGTGGGCGCGGAGACCGAGCAGCACGGTGCGGAGGTGTCCCGTGCATAAGATCTGGGCGGTGGTCCGGCGCGAGTTTCTGGAGCGCGTGCGCACGAAGTGGTTCATCATCTCGACGGTGCTCGGGCCGGTCTTCATGATCGGCATCACCGTGTTGCCGGCAGTGCTCGCCTCGAGCGGCGGCGGGCCGCGGGCGGTGGCCGTGGTGGACGAGGGCAGCGGAGAGTTCGCCGCGCGGCTCGTGACCCAACTCGGGACCGGCAACCGTTTCACTGCGACGCGAGTTTCCGCGGATGGACCCCGGGCCAGCGAGGTCCTCGATTCACTGACGCGCACCGTCCAGGCGAAGACGCTGGACGGTTTCCTGATCGTCGGGCCGTCCGCCGTCGAGTCGGGCATCGTCGAGTATCGGGGCCGCAACGTCTCGTCGCTCCGCGACATGGCGCTACTGGAGGGGGTGCTCCGACAGGTTGTGGTCGTCGAGCGGTTGACGCGGCGGGGGATAGATCCGGCGGTGGTGCAGGAGGCGCAAGAGAGGATCGACTTCCGGACCTCGCGCATCACGAAGCGGGGCGCGACCGCCGAGACGGGCGAAGCGACATTCTTCCTGGCCTACTTCGTCGGCTTCGTCCTGTACATGGCGATCTTTCTGTACAGCGTGAACGTGATGCGGAGCGTCATCGACGAGAAGCAGACCCGCATCATCGAGGTGCTCGTCTCCAGCCTGAAGCCGTTCCAGTTGATGTTCGGCAAGGTGATCGGCGTCGGCGGCGTGGGGCTCTTCCAGTTCTCTATTTGGGGTGCTACTGCTGCTCTGCTCTTCAGGTACCGGCAGGCGGTCTTCTCCGCCATCGGTGTGTCGTCGGAGCAGGCGGCGGCTGTGCAGATGCCGGTGGTCGGCGGGGCGCTCGTCGTTCTGATTCTCCTCTACTTCCTGTTCGGCTACGTTCTCTACTCCGCGCTGTTCGCCGTCGTCGGAGCCTCCGTGAATACCGAGTCCGAGGCTCAGCAGGCGCAGATGCCGGTGACGATGCTGCTCGTGGCGGCCATCATCATGTTCCCGGTCGTGCTCAACGAGCCCAGTGGGAAGCTGGCCATGGTGATGGGGCTGATTCCATTCTTCTCTCCCATCATCATGCCCATTCGCTACGCCGCGTCGGAGGTGCCGCTCGGGGAGGTCGTCCTCTCGCTCGCCGTGTTGGCGCTTTCGACCCTCGCCATCGTGTGGCTCGCCAGCCGGATCTACCGGGTAGGGATCCTGATGTACGGCAAGCGGCCCAGCGTGCGAGAGATGCTCCGCTGGGCCAAGGAGAGTTGACGCCCTGGGCCTGGGGTGTGCCGGGGGTGTTGCACGTGAAACACCCCCGGTCCGTTTTCCGGCCCTCCTTCCCTGCTCCATCCTGTTGCACGTGCAACACTTCCCTTGTTGCGGCCCGCGGCGCCGGATAGATTCCTCGCCCCATGGCCCGGGTCATCGCAATCGCCAATCAGAAGGGCGGCGTCGGCAAGACGACGACGGCCGTCAACCTCGCCGCATCGCTGGCCGCCGCCGAGAAGCGGACGCTCCTGATCGATGCGGACCCCCAGGCAAACGCGACGAGCGGTGTCGGCATCGAGCGCGAGGGCCTCCAACTCACCGTCTACGAGGTGCTGCTGGACAACCGGCCCCTGGCGGACGTGATACGCCGGGGCGTCCATTTTCCCCGCCTCGATGTCGCCCCCGCCTCCCGCGACCTTGTGGGGGCCGAGGTCGAACTCATCTCGCGTGCGCATCGGGAGTCGGTGATGCGGAAGGCCCTTGAGGGCGTGCGGAACGAGTACGACTTCATCCTGATCGACTGCCCACCCTCCCTCGGCCTGCTGACGCTGAACATGCTGACGGCGGCGGACGCCGTCATCGTGCCTATCCAGTGCGAGTACTACGCCCTGGAAGGTCTCTCCCAGCTACTCAACACCATCCGGGTGGTGCAGCGGAGCTTCAATCCGCGCCTGGCCATCGACGGGGTGTTGCTCACGATGTTCGACGCGCGGCTCAACCTCTCCCGGCAGGTAGCCGACGAGGCCAGGGAGTACTTCGGGCCGCGGATGTTCAGCACCGTCGTGCCTCGCAACGTCCGCCTAGCCGAGGCGCCCAGCTTCGGCAAGCCCATCCTGCTCTACGATATCGGCTCGGTCGGCGCGCAGAGCTATCTCAATGTTGCAGAAGAGCTTATCAAACGTACGCCAGCTAAGTCTCGGGGTCACCGCGACGGACAGGCTTCGCCTCATCCCGGTAGCGGCCGATGAGCCCGGAAACGGGAAGCAAGCGCCGTCTGGGCAGAGGCCTCGAGGCCCTGCTCGGCGTTCCGAGCGTTGACGAGGCCGCGCGCGACGGCGAACTGCGCGAGCTGCCCCTCAGCGAGATCGAGCCCAATCGGTTTCAGCCCCGGCGCGCCTTCGACCCAGCCGCGCTCGAGGATCTCAAGCGCTCACTAGCAGCCACGGGCCTCCTGCAGCCGGTGGTGGTGCGCGAGACGGACGGCGGCTACGAACTCGTGGCCGGCGAGCGGCGGTGGCGTGCGGCGCGCGAACTCGGCTGGAAGCGGATTCCCGCGGTGGTCCGCGAAGTGGACGACCGCACACTTCTGACTCTGGCGTTGGTCGAGAATCTCCAGCGCGCTTCTCTCTCGCCCATCGACGAGGCAGTGGGGTACGACCGACTGGTCCGGGAGTTCGGTCTCTCACAGGGCGACATTGCCGAGCGGGTCGGACGCGACCGTTCGACGGTGGCCAACGCCATCCGTCTGCTGAAGCTGCCGAAAGGCGTGCAGGCGCTACTGGACTCCAGCGCCCTCACGGCCGGGCACGCCCGCGCACTCCTCAGTGTCGAGGACGAACGGGAGATCCTGCGGCTGGCGCGGGAAGCCGTTGCGAAGGACTGGTCGGTACGCGAGATGGAGCATCGCGCGCGCACGCCACGCAAGGCCGACGCCGCCCGCGGCGCAAAAGGCCAGCCGGCTAGGCGCGCGGCGGGAACTGTCGAGGTCCGGAGGATCGAGGACGCGTTGCGCAAGAAACTCGGCACCGATGCGCGTGTCGTGGTGACCGGCAAGGGCAACGGGCACGTCACGCTCCGGTTCTACTCGTCGGACGACCTGGCGCGACTCCTCGAGATCATCACGGGCCGGAGATGGGACGGCTAGTGCGCGGTCCAGGCTACACGGTGATGGTGCACCGCGACGGCTCGCTGCGATCGAGGGAACTCCGGGTGCCGCTGTGGATCGCGCGAGGGGGCCTCCTGCTTCTCATGGCGGTGGCGCTCGGCGTGTTGCTCGTCGTGGCCACCTATGGACCCATCGTGATGGCGGCGGCGCGCGAGCCGCTCCTGGTGCGGCAGGTGGCGCGTCTCACCGAGGAGAACGAGCGCATCGCCGAGCTGGCTACCGCGCTCGACGAGGCGGAAGCGCGCTACGCGCAACTCCGAGGGATGCTCGGTGCCCAGATTGGGCAACCCCCCTCGCAGGCGGGCTATGCTGGAGCGACCCAGATCGCAGACGAGCGGCTCTATGTCGCGCCGCCGCTCGTCGCGCGGGCGCCGAGCACGCAGAACGATAGTGCGGCGACGGCCGGGCCCTCGGTACCGCAGGTGTGGCCGCTGTCGGTGCCGTCATATCGGACCCGGGGGATGGTGGGTTCGAACTCGCGGCAGGAAGTGCACCCCGGTATCGATCTCGCGGTCCCGGTCGGCTCTGACGTGCGTGCGGCGGGCGGCGGCATCGTCCGCCAACTCGGGGAGGACCCGTCGTACGGGCTGTTCGTGATGGTGCAGCACCCCGAGGGATACCTGACCATGTACGGTCACCTCTCGCGCGTGCTGGTCATACGAAACGACATGGTGAGGGCAGGGCAGGTGATCGCGCTCTCGGGGAACACCGGGCGTTCCACCGCGCCGCACCTGCATTTCGAGATCCGTCTCGGGGGACGATCCATCGACCCCTTGACGCTTATGAGGGAAGGACGGTAGCGATGGCCATCTTCGGCGGTTCCGAGAAAAAGTCGACACCTCACGTTGCAGCGGGCCGCGGCGCGCCAGCGGGCGGGGCGGGGCTGTCGATCATCGGCGTTGGCATGACGGTGCACGGCGACGTGGAGACCGGTGGCGTCGTCAAGATCGAAGGAACCGTCAACGGCCACGTCTCAGCCTCGCAGCAAGTGCTGGTCGCCAAAGGGGGCGAGATCGACGGCGACGTGGATACCCGCGAAGCCGTCGTCGGTGGAACCATCCGCGGGGCCGTCCGCGCGCTTGAACGCGTGGAGATCCAGGCTGGCGCGACGGTGCAGGGGGACATCACCACCAAGCGCATCGTGGTGGCCGAAGGGGCGGTGCTGAACGGCTCGATCAAGATGGGCGAGGTGGAGGAAGTCGCCAGGTCCGCTCCACAGCGCCCGGTCGCGCAGCCGACACTACCGCGCCCGAGTAGCCCGATTGCTCGAGTGGCCGTCCCGCCTAGGGTCGCTGCCAGTCAGTAGCCGCCAACGCGGCGTCTAGAAGCACAAGGAGACGTCTAACCTGTTGTCATGCTGTTCAGTAGGCTGTTGACACGACGAGTAGACACCACAACATGATATTGTGACCGTGCGTCGTCGGTGTTGCGTCGCTGTCGTCGATTTCGTCTGGAGGTCGCTGCGCCCGCTGAGCTTGGCGAGGCGTACGGTCACTTTGTCTCGCGCTGGTATCGTCCAGTTTTTTGACACACACTCGAGTTCCAGGACGCTGCCACCACAGCCCTCATCACGACGTCCGACTTGACGCTCCGCGGCAACGTCGCGCCGCAGCGTCGCTGGGCGTCTTCCAGGCAGCCCGGGAATCGCCGGGCGTGCCCTCGACCCGGCGGTAGCCCAATGCGACTGGATGACATTGTCCGATACCTCGACGACTACCTGCGCATCCGCGAGGTGGCCGACGAGCGGAACGCGCTCAATGGCCTGCAGGTCGAGAACGCAGGCCAGGTCGGCCAGATCGCTGCCGCGGTGGACGCCTGCCAGGCGACGATCGATGCCGCGGCGGAGCGCGGCGCCGACCTCCTCCTCGTGCATCACGGGCTGTTCTGGGGCGGGCTTGAGCCGCTCACCGGCCGCGCGTACCGGCGCGCGGCGGCTCTCGTGCGACACGGCATCGCGGTGTACGCCTGCCACATCCCGCTGGACCGGCACCCCGACGTGGGCAACAACGTGCTGCTCGCCCGGAAGCTCGGAATGGACGTGCGCGGGTGGTTCGGCGACTACCTCGGTACGCCGATCGGCGTGTGGGGCGAACTCGACCTGCCGCGCGAGGCACTCCGCGACGCGCTGGGCGGAGTGCTCGGCACACCGGCCCAGCTCGTTCCCGCTGGGCCCGTGCGCGCTCGCCGCGTCGGCATCATCACTGGCGCGGCGGGATCGCAGATCCGCCAGGCCCACGAGGCGGGCCTCGACACATTCATCACCGGCGAAGGCCAGCACTGGACGTATTTCGACGCGGAAGAACTCGGCGTCAACGTACTCTACGGCGGCCACTACGCCACCGAGACCCTTGGCGTCCAGGCGCTCGCGGTGCACCTCTCGCAGCGCTTCCAGCTGCCCTGGTCGTTCATCGACCACCCCACCGGGCTGTGAGGTTCGGGTAGGGGACTCCGGCGGGTCGGCGGGCGCCTGTTGAGCGCCGGGGTATTGACAGGCGCGGCGGAGTGTACTACTGTATCGCTACAGTAATACACTTGGGGAGCCCTGGCGGACCGATGTTCCGGCACATAGATCCTCGCAGTCCCATTCCGCTCTACGTGCAGATCGCCAACCGACTGAGGGTTGCGGTCGCGACGGGGGAAGTGGTCCCGGCGACGCCGCTCCCCTCGGTCCGACAGCTCGCTGCGGAGATCCGGGTCAACCCAGCCACTGTGGTCCAGGCGTACCGGGAACTGGAGCGGGACGGCATCGTCGAGAGCCGCCAGGGAGCCGGGACCTTCGTGCGGGAGCTGGCTGAGCCGAAGCGAGCGTCGGAGCGCCAGAGGGAAGCGCGGCGGCTGGTGCGCGCACTTGTCGCCCAGGCGTCGGGCTTGGCGCTGACGCGCGAGGACCTCGAGCACGCTTGGAAGAACGAGACAGGAGGGCGGTCGTGATTGCGCACGCCATCGAGACGCACGACATGTGCTACCGACCGGGGCGCCGGGGTTCGAACTTCGCGACGTGAGCCTCAAGGTGCGCCAAGGCGCGATCTACGGCTTCCTCGGACCGAACGGGGCGGGGAAAACGACGACGATTCAACTCCTGCTGGGCCTGCTGCGGCCGCAGGGCGGCTCGATAAGCGTCCTCGGACGGCAGGTCCCGCTGGAACTCCCCCGCATACTTGGCGCGACGGGCTACATCCCCGAGCGGCCGCATCTCTACCCGTTCCTCACGGTTGCGCAGGCGATCCGCTTCCACGGGGCGTTCTACCGGGGTTTCGACTGGGCCTACGCCGAGGAGTTGCGGCGCGGGTTCGACCTTCGTGGCGAGGCCAAGCTGGCCCGGCTCTCCAAGGGCGAAATGGGAAAGCTCCATGTCCTTCTCGTGCTCGCGCAGCGCCCGGAACTCCTGGTGCTCGACGAGCCGACCGACGGGCTGGACCCCGTGGTACGGCGCGACGGGCTCTCGGCGCTGCTCGACTTCTGCTCGCAGGGCGCGGCGACGGTGTTCATCTCGAGCCACCTCGTGCACGAGCTCGAGCGGATCTGCGACTGGATCGGCGTGCTGGATCGCGGGCGGCTGGTGGCCGAACTACCGATGCACGCCTTCAAGAACGGGATCAAGCGGATCCGCCTGGACCACGCCCCTAGCCTGATCGGCGATACGCCGTTCCTGCTCGTGTCGCGGCAGCAGTCGGCGCTCGACCAGGTGTGGGTGGTGCGCGGCTGGCAGCCGACCATGGTGCAGTGGTTCCAGGGGGCAGGAGCCAAGGTGAAGGAGATCGTGGACCTTGACCTCGAGGAGGGGTTCGTGGAACTCCTCCGCGGGGCACGGACTCCGACGAGCTAGTACCCTCGGCCATAAATACAGTTACGTAATATGACTGGACTTTCTGGGCGTGGTAGTGCATCTTCTCTCCACCCGGAGGGACGCCATGCCCAGAGAGAGCCCGTATCCGATTCTGCTGTCGCGCGCGGAGCGCGAGATCCTGGATGCACGCAGCCGCCAGTATACGTTACCATATCGCGAGGTCGTGCGCGCCAAGATTGTGCTGTTCACCGCCGAGGGGCTGACCAACCAGGTGATCGGCGAGCGCCTGGACGTGCCCCGACCCATCGTGAGCAAGTGGCGGCAGCGCTTCTTCCGAGAACGCCTCGCGGGACTCGAGGAACGTCCCCGCCAGGGCCGCCCGCCCGTCTTTTCCCCCTCGGGTCGTCGCGCTCGTCAAAGCCCTCGCCTGTGAGCTGCCGGCCACCCTCGGCCTGCCCCTCTCGCGCTTCAGTCGCGCCGAACTGCGCCGCCACGTCCTCACCGCCGGCATCGTGGCCCAGATCTCGGGCGTGACCATCTGGCGCTGGCTCAGCGAGGATGCCCTCCGCCCGTGGACGCGGCGCAGCTGGATCTTTCCCCGCGACCCCCACTTCGCGGAGAAGGCCGGCCGCGTGCTCGACCTCTATCACCGCCTCTGGGAGGGGCAGCCCCTCGGCCCGCAGGACTACGTGCTCTCGGCCGACGAGAAGACGCAGATCCAGATCCTCCACCGCTGCCACCCGAGCACCCCACCCGGGCCCGGCCGTCCGCTGCGCGTGGAGTCCGAATACCAGCGGCTCGGCACCTGCGCCTACGTCGCCGCCTGGGACGTGCATCGTGCCGCGCTCTTCGGCGCGGCGTAGTCGAGCGGCTCTCGATCCTGGCCTTCGATGCCCTGGTCGCGCACGTCATGGCCCAGCCGCCCTACTGTACGGCCCGGCGCGTCTTCTGGGTGGTGGATACTGACCAGTCCATAAGTTAGACTACACATTTCGTGCTGCATGTGTTACCTTGTCCGTCATGACGACCGACGGCCGCACCCTCGCGCACGAAACGCTCGAAACGATCCGCCTCATGGCCGTGCGCCGCGTGCGCGAGGGCGAGGCGCCCAGCGAAGTCATCAAGAGCTACGGCTTCTGCCGCACCACGATCTATCGGTGGTTGCGGCAGGCGCGCCGGGGCGGCGAGCCGGCGCTGCGGGCGCGCAAGGCGACGGGGCGCCCGCCGCGCTTGCGCGGGCGGCAGCAGGCCGCCGTGGCGCGGTGGATCACGGGCAAGGATCCCCGGCAGTACGGCTTCGACTTCGCGTTGTGGACCCGGCAGGTCGTGGCGGAGTTGATCGCCCAGCGCTTCGGCGTCCGCTTGAGTCGGACGGCCGTCGGCCGGCTGTTGGCGGCGTTGGAGATCACGCCGCAGAAGCCGCTGCGCCGGGCCTACGAACGGGATCCGGTGGCGATCGAGCGGTGGATGCGGGAGGAGTACCCGGCCATCCGCCGACGCGCCCGGCGCCGAGGGGCGGACGTGTTCTTCGTGGACGAAGTGGGCGTGCGGTCCGACTCGGCCTTGGGTCGGACGTGGGGCAAGAAGGGGCGGACGCCGGTGGTGGCCACCAGTGGCCAGCGGCAGTCGGTCAATGCGATTTCGGCGGTCACGGCCCGCGGCGCCTTCTGGTCCGACGTCTACACCGACCGATTGAACGCGGGGCGCTTTGTGGCGCTGCTCAAGAAGTTCCTGCGGCGCCGCCGCCGCCGGGTGCTGCTGATCCTCGACCGCCACCCCGCGCATGTCGCCAAGCTGGTCGCGAAGTTCGTGCAAGCGCAGCGCGGGCGGCTCGAGTTGTACTTCCTGCCCGGCTATGCGCCGGATCTGAACCCGGACGAATTCGTGTGGCAGCATCTCAAGACCAACGGCGTGGCCAAGCAGCCGCTCCGGCGCAACGAGTCGCTGCACAAGCGCGTCGTGGCCGACCTGGCTGCCATCGGCCGCGACCCGCGCCTCGTCCGGTCCTTCTTCGACGCCCCAAGTGTAGCCTATATTATGGACCGGTGAGTATCAGAGACGCGGCCGGCGCATCGGAGGTGGGCCACGCCTGTATCGAGGGCGTCGACGCGGCGTGTATCGCCTTCTTTCGGGCTCAGAGTTTCTCCGACATATCGGCTCCCGAGACCAGTCGGCGCGGACTGCTGCGCCTCTTCCGCTCTCTGTACGGGGCTGACGCCATCGAGCGCGCGGTCGCCGACACGGTCGGGTCGATCGCGCAGCGGCTCGCCCGCGCGGCGAGCGTGAACGAGGACTCGCTGGTGATGCGCTGGAGGTATTGGACACTCACCCGTGGCGGCCAGCCGCGAGACCGGTCGACGGCAGCCGACGCGGCGCCGGGACTCGTGCTCGCCGTGGTACTGCTCGCGCTCGTCGTACGGGGGCGCCGGTCGTGATGACGCAACGCCGGTTGGCGATCGCGGTGTGCGCAATTGCCGCCCTGGTCCTCGTCGCGGCACTCCCGCCGCGGCCGGCGCCCGACAAGCCGACGATCCTCACCTCCCTGATGGGGTTCGGGTACTACGGCGGCTGGTGGTGGCGAGGTGGCCGTCACCGCCTCACGGTCGAACGGACGGTCCACACCCTGGCGCGGCACATCCGGGCGCGGGAGCATGGGGCCGCCGTCCTCAGGGGTGACGGGGCGAATCGGCGTTCGATCGCGTCGGAGCGGGAGTCGCTGCGCGTAGTGTACGACGCCGGCATCCCTCCGAGAGCGGCCCGCGAGTGGCTCGCTTCCGCCGAACGCGAACTTGCGCTCTACCCGCGCTCCGGCGCGGGCATCCCCGTCGTGATAGAACTGGCGGCCGCCTGGCCGTACCCGGGCAATCGCTGGTCGCAAGCCTACAGCGTGGGCCGGATGGTTGTGGAGGGGCCTCGACCGACGTGCCTCGTGACGCGGTTCTTCTCCCGAGCGGATGCCGAGAAGAACGGCTACGGCGTCCCCGTCGACCTTCGCGGCGTCGTACTGGATCGCTGCGCCCTGTATGCGCGGTACGGTCTCCCCGGGGCCCAAGTGCGGAACTGGCTCGGATTGGGGGACGCTTGGGCGAATACCTGGTTCCGCACGGGTGTGTCCGCGAGTATGCGCCGCGCCACCTGGCGGACGCTCCCCGACACGGTCGAGTTGTTCCGTGCCGATTGGTGGATCGGAGAGGCGCTCAGCGCTGTCCAGTGCCTCCGCGGCGACGACTCGACGTGCGAGGTCGTGGCGGCGATCAGGCCGACTCGGAACGCCCCCGGTTCGTGGTACGGTGCCGGTATCTTCGCTGCCGAGCGCGCCGCCGCGCACCTGCTCGCATCGCAGCCCACCGAGGCGTTCGTCCGCTTCTGGCGGTCGGATCTCCCGGTGGCGGACGCCCTTGAGTCCGCGTACGGCGCGCCCGCCGGCGCGTTGGTGCGCCGGGCACTGTCTCGCCAGTATGCGCCGCCGGCGAAGGCGCACACGAGCATCGGGCGACTCGTCCTGGCGCCAGCGTGGATCCTAGCCGTGCTCGGTCTTGCCTCGGTCGGGGTGCGCCGGAAGGAAGTCGTCAGCTAGAGCCCGTCAGGCGGGATTGCGCCCGCCCCGCCGATTCTCCAGGACGACGCGGGCATTCCGAGCGAGCCCCGCACAGCCGGCCCGCTCGAGGGCCGTCCCGTCGAACGTCTCCTCGCACTCGTGCTCCCGCATCTGCAGGATCTCATCGAGCGTGGGCCACTCCTCCGGGCGACGCGACCGATAGCGCGGCTCCGCCGTCTCCACCGCGAAGCGAACGTTCCACGGGCAGACATCCTGGCACACGTCGCAGCCAAAGAGCCAGTCGCCGACACCGCGCCTGAGCGTGTCGGGCGCCGGGCCGCGCGCCTCGATGGTCAGGTACGACACGCACCGCGTTGCGTCGAGGACGTGGGGTCCCGGGAAAGCGGCTGTCGGGCAGGTATCGAGGCAGCGGCGGCACGAGCCGCAGCGGTCGGCCTCGAACGGCTCGTCGAAGGCGATCTCCAGGTCGGTGAGCACCACGCCGATGAAGGTGAACGAGCCGAGGCGCGGGTGGATGAGCATCGTGTTCTTGCCGTACCAGCCGAGACCGGCGCGGCGTGCCAACTCGCGCTCGGGCAGGGGGCCGGCGTCCACGTAGGAGCGGCACGAACCCGATCGCGCTGCGGCGACGAGTGTCGCGCCCAGTGCCGCGAGCTTGCCGCGCATCACGTCGTGGTAATCGTCGCCGAGGGCGTAACGCGCTATGCGGCCGCGGCCCGCAGCGGGTTCGCCGGTGGCTTGATAGTAGTTGTGGAGGAGCACGACCGCGGAGCATGCCTCGGGCCAGGCACCCTGGGGCTCGCGGCGGATCGGTGCTTGGCGCTCCATGTAGCGCATCTCGCCGTGCATCCGCGCGGCGAGCCAGGCGTCCAGCGCGGGGGTAGTACGCGAGGGCGCGAGGCCGGTCACACCGCAGGCGTCGAAGCCCAAGACGCGCGCGGCGGCCTTTGCCGCCGCCGCCAGGTCCCTCGGGTTCACGGCCGGAGCAGGTCCCGTCGCCAGCGCGCGTAGCGCAGCACGTCGCGCAGCGGCGGCAGCGCGTTCTCGTCTCCGTAGGCGGTGTGCATCCGCCAGCGGAGGTACTCGGCTGGGGGGACGGGCAGGAAGGGCGGCGTGCGATACCACCCACGCGTCCGCATCGCCCACGCGAGGCTGAGGAGATCCCACGCCACGCGCGGATTGATCAGCGCGCGCCACGTGAGGCCGAGCACGAGTGCCGTCCACGCTTGCATGGTTTCCTTTATATTCCCTCGCCCGTCCCGTGACAAGAGGATGCCATGGATGACGCCGAAGGCGCAAAGGGACCCGCAGCGCGCCGGCTGGGCGCGACCGAGGACGAACGGCTCTTCAGTCTGCCGCTCGCGCCGACGCCCGCGCTCCCCGCGTCGGCCCCGGATACGTGGCGCGTGCTGCGCATCCTGGGCGAGTTCGTCGAGGGATTCGACACGCTGGCGGGAATCCCGCCGGGCGTAACGGTTTTCGGCTCGGCCCGCACGACGCCCGGCGACCCGTACTACGTCGCCGCGACGGAGACGGCGCGCCTGCTCGCACAAGCGGGGTTCGCGGTCATCACGGGCGGCGGGCCCGGCATCATGGAGGCGGCGAACAGGGGGGCGCAGGAGGGCGGCGGCGAGTCGATCGGGCTCAACATCGAGCTTCCCTTCGAGCAGGGCACCAACGCCTACGTGGACACCGCCGTGAACTTCCGGTACTTCTTCGTGCGCAAGACGATGTTCGTGAAGTACTCGGTCGGGTTCATCGTCTTCCCGGGCGGGTTCGGCACCCTGGATGAGCTCTTCGAGGCAGTGACACTCATCCAGACGGAGAAGATCAAACACTTTCCCCTGGTGCTCTTCGGCGGCGCGTACTGGAGCGGCCTCGTGTCGTGGCTGCGGGAAACGGCGGCCGCACAGCGGAAGATCTCCCCCAAGGACCTGGAGATACTCCAGGTGACGGACGACCCGGCAGAGGCGGTGGAGGCGGTGACCCGCGCCCGCGCCACCCTGATGGCGATCGCGGAGAAGAACGAACGGGCGAGGTCGGGTCATGGCCTCTGGTAGCGCGGCGTACCTGCGGGGGCAGGCGATCAGTCCGCCGCCCGTGCGCGGCGACATCTCTGTCGCCGAGCTGGTGGACGGGACGTTCCTGGCGTACAACGCGGGCCGCCTGCGCGACGCGTGCCGCCTCTTCACCACGAAGATGCTCGAGGCGGATTGCACCGTCGGGCTGAGCCTCACGGGCGCGCTGACGCCGGCCGGACTCGGCATGTCCACCATCATCCCGCTGCTGGAGGCAGGCTTCGTGGACTGGGTCGTGTCCACGGGCGCGAACCTCTACCACGATGTCCACTTCGGGCTCGGGATGTCGATGCACCGCGGCTCACCGTTCACGGACGACGTGGAGCTGCGGGAGCACGGCGTCGTGCGGATCTACGACATCGTCTTCGACTACCGTGTCCTGCTCGACACCGATGTCTTCTTCCGCGAGGTGAGCCGGCTGCCGGAGTTCCAGCGGCCGATGTCCACGGCCGAGTACCACTATCGCATCGGCGGCTACGTGCTGGAGAGGGAGCGGGCACTCGGGATCGAGCGGAAGTCCATCCTCGGCGTCGCGCACCGCTGCGCGGTCCCGCTGTACACCTCCGCGCCCGGCGATTCGTCCATCGGGATGAACGTGGCCGCACTCGCGCTCACGGGCTCGGCACTCCGCTTTGACGTCAGCGCGGACGTGAACGAGACCGCCGCCATCGTGCTCGACGCGAAGCGAAGCGGCGGGCAGTCGGCGGTGCTCATCGCTGGCGGCGGGAGCCCGAAGAACTTCGTGCTGCAGACGGAACCGCAGATCCAGGAGGTGCTCGGGATCGACGAGCGCGGGCACGACTACTTCCTGCAGATCACCGATGCGCGCCCGGACACGGGCGGACTGTCGGGTGCGACACCCTCGGAAGCGGTGTCGTGGGGCAAAGTGGACCCTGATCGCTTGCCGGACGCGGTGGTCTGCTACCTCGACACCACGGTAGGACTGCCCATCCTGGCGGCGTACGCGCTGGCACGGCACGCTCCGCGCCCGCTGAAGCGGCTGTACGACCGGCGGGACGAGCTGATCACGCGGCTGCGCGCCGAACACGCAGCGGCGCGGGGCGGCCCAGTGTCGGCGTGAGCGGTTCCGGAGGGATCGCCCGCCCGAGCAGGGAGTACGTCTGGTACGCCCTCCTTCTCCTGTCGTTGGGCAACCTCCTCAACTACCTCGACCGCAGCATAATCTTCGCGCTCTTCGAGCCGATCAAGAACGATCTGCACGTGACGGACACCCAGCTCGGCTGGCTGGGCTCGGTGTTCGCCATCGTGTTCGCGCTGGGCTCACTCGTGGCGGGGGTTCTCTCCGACCTCCTGCCGCGGCGGCTCGTCATCGCCGGCGGCGTGGCCGCCTGGAGTGGTTTCACGGCGCTGGGCGGCGCCGCCCGCTCGTTCGGGCAGCTCTTCATCTCGCGGGCCGTGGTGGGGGTGTCGCAGTCGTCGTACCTCCCGGCGGCACAAGCCCTCCTTGCCGATTACTTCCCCGACAAGGGACGCGCCCAGGCGATGGGGATCTTCTGGTCCGGCCTGGTCCTCGGGGGTGTCCTCGCGGTGTGGATCGGCGGCTTGCTGGCGAGCGCCTTCGGCTGGCGGAGCGCACTATTGCTGGTAGGTTTGCCGGGCGTGCTGTTCGCCGGAGTGCTGGCGCGGCTGCGCGACCCTTGGGCACGGGTGATCGTGGCTAAGCCCCGGCCGCCGCGCCGCAAGTTCGACGTCACGGTCCGCCAGGCGCTGCGCGCCGTCGCGCCGCTCCTCTGGTCGGTGCCGCTCGCGACCCTGGTGGTGGCGGTGATGGCTCTCGTCGAAGGGATGCCGGCGCAGGCCGACACGGCGGCCTTCCTGGTCATCGCCGGCGCGGGACTGGTGTGGACGGTGTGGAAGTGGGTGCGGGTGGTGCTCCGCCGCGTCGCCGAACTGCCGGTGGAGGCGCCCGCGGACATCGTGGACGAGATGCTGGACGCCGCCGCGCTCGTGCTACGGACGCCGACACTGGTCTGGATGTTCGTTGGCGGCGCGCTCACCGCCGCGAGCATGAACTCGCTCGTCGCGTGGTCGCTGAGCTACGTGCAACGCGAGCTGGGGATGGGCCTCGCGGCCGCCGGCCGGCAGATCGGGATGATAGGCCTCGCGGGCGGCGTGCTCGGGTCGTGGGCCGGCGGCCGCCTCGGCGACCGGCTGATGGAACGGTGGGTGAGCGGCCGGGTGATCGCGAGCGCTTCAGGGTTCCTGGTTGGCGCGCCACTGTGCGTGGCGCTGCTGCTCACGCACGACGTGGCGGTCTTCTCGGCGCTCTTCTTCGCCGTGGTGTTCCTGTTCACGTGGTACAACGGGCCGGTCGCCGCCGTGTTGTTCGACGTGGTACCGCGTAACGTGGCTGCGACAGTGATGGGCGCGTACGTCTTCTTCATACACATCGCGGGTGATGCGGTCGCCTTTCCGGTGGTGGGGTTCCTCTCCGACCGCTACGGTCTGCAGGCCGCGATGCTCACGCTCCCGGCAGTCGGGCTCCTCGGTGGGTTGATCCTGCTCATCTCGGTGCGGACCGTCGGCCGTGACATGGCCCGTGTCAGGCAGGTTGCGCCGGCGTGATCGCGCGGCGCATCCGCGCCGCCTCGTCCCGATATGCCTGTGCCTGCTTGTCCCTCTCCTCCGCACTCCACCCAAGTTCCGCCGCCAACAGCCAGGCCACGGCCGGAGCGGCCTCGATTGCCTGGTGCGGATCTTCAAGAAAGAGGCGGGTACGGCGCGCCAGAACGTCGGCGACGGTCATGGCCATCTCTCGCCGTGCCTGGTGAACCACCTCCGCGCCGATGACCGACTGCCCAGGTAGCAGCGGCCGGGCGAGCGCCGGCTCACGGCGTGCCAGATTGGCGACCGCTGCAGCCTCCGTTCCGTAGCGCGACACGAGCGCCCACGCCAGCGGCTCCTCCATGCCCTCGTCAACGAGGTCGCGGACGATCAGGTTCAAGTCCGGCACCTCGCCGCCGGGGAGCGGCTCGGTGTCGGTTGCGGCGCGCCGCGGCACACGGCGGCCGTCGAGCCTCCGGAGGCGGCGGGCCACGCGATCCACGACTTCGGCGGCCATGGATCTGTAGGTGGTGAGCTTGCCCCCCGCGATCGTGACAAGTCCGCTGGAGCTCTCGACGATCCGGTGTTCGCGAGGGACCGCCGCCGTCGAGGTCGCCCCCGGGGAGGCGAGGAGGGGCCGCAGCCCCGCCCAGGCCGAAACCACGTCGCCGAGGTTGAGGCGCGCATCCGGGAAATACGCGTTGGCGGAGCGCAGGAGATAGGTGACGTCATCGATGTCGGCGAGAGGTTCCTCGGGGACGTCGGTGATGTCGGTGTCGGTGGTCCCGAGGATGGAGAGGTCGCCCCACGGGAGAACGAACATCACGCGCCCGTCCAGCGGCGACGTGAGGGTGAGTGCCTCCGTGTGTCCAACGCGGTGCCGCGGCACCACGACGTGCACGCCCTTGGTTGGCCGGAGCAGGGGAGCGGCCGAAGGTTCGTCCAGGCGGCGCACGAGATCGGTCCAAGGTCCGGTGGCGTTCACGACCACGTGTGCGTGCAGCGCCAGCCGCGCGCCGGAGACCCGGTCTAGAGTGAGGGCCCCGCGCACCCGTCCGCCCGCCTTTTCGAACCCCGTCACCGCGACGTAGTTCGCGATCCGCGCGCCGTGGCGGTGAGCGGATCGGAGAGTGGCGAGAGTCAGCCGGGCGTCGTCGCACTGGGCGTCGTAGTAGACGGCCCCGCCCTTCAGGTCTTGGTCCCGCAACGCGGGCTCGAGCCGCCGCACCCCCTTCCGGCTCAAACCATGATGCCGCCGGACGTTGCGGAACAGCGACAGGGCGTCGTAGAGCCACAAGCCCGCGGCGAGGGTCCACCGGCCGACCCGGCCGCCCGCGTGCACCGGGAAGAGGAACGGAGCGGGCCTGACGAGGTGCGGCGCGATGCGCAGCAGAGTTCCCCGCTCGCGGCTCGACTCGAAGACGAGGTGCAGCCAGCCGTGTTCGAGATAGCGCAGTCCGCCGTGAACGAGGCGGGAGGAACGGGACGAGGTGCCCCGCCCGAAGTCGCCCGCATCCACGAGCGCGGTGGTGAGGCCGCGCATCGAGGCGTCCCGGGCGATGCCGGCACCCGTGATGCCGCCGCCGACCACGAGCAGATCGACGGTCTCGGCCGACAGGGCCTCGAGGGTGGCGCGGCGCGTGGCCGCCGAGAAGGGCTGGTCCATGATGCCTATCCGGCGTGAGGAATCTGCAGCAGAAACGCCGCTACCGCACCCTGCCTCCGTGCTGGCCCGGGTTCGGGGGGTCGGGTAGCTTTTGCGCACCGGCTGTGCCTCGCCGGCGTGGCTTCAAGGGAGCGGTTCGGATGAGCGTCGGGAAAGGACGGCGGGTCGCCATCGTCGCCGGGTGCCGGACGCCGTTCGCCAAGGCCGGAACGGTGTTCCGGAACCTCAGCGCGGTCGAGCTGGCGAAGTACGCCACGCGGGAAATCCTCGCGCGAACCGAGATCGACCCGCGCCTCGTGGACCAGGTCGTGTTCGGCCAAGTCGTACCGTCGATACTCGCGCCAAACGTGGCCCGCGAGGTCAGCCTCCTCCCCCAGTTCCCGCGCACCATCCCCGCGCACACGTTGAACCGCGCCTGTGCCTCCTCCAACCAGGCCATCGCCGAGGCGCACGACCAGATAGCCCTCGGCCAGGCGGAGGTGGTCATCGCGGGCGGTACCGAAGCGCTCTCCGACATCCCCATCCTGCACTCGCGCCGTTTCAGCGCCCTCCTCGTGGAGGCGGGCAAGGCCAAGACCATCGGCGCGCGACTCGCGGTGCTCTCCCGTGTGCGGCCCCGCGACCTCGTCCCGGTCACGCCGGCCATCGCCGAGCCGTCCACCGGGATGACGATGGGGCAGTCGGCCGAGAAGATGGCGAAGGAGAACGGGGTCTCGCGGGAGGCGCAGGATCGTGTCGCGCTCCGGTCGCACCAACTGGCCGCGCAAGGCACGGCGGACGGGCGTCTCACGGCGGAGATCGCGCCGGTCTTCGTTCCGCCGGAGTACGACGAGACCGTCGTTTCGGACAACGGCATCCGCGCGGACACCAGCCTGGACCAACTCGCCCAGTTGAGACCGGTTTTCGACCGCCGCTACGGCAGTGTCACCGCGGGGAACTCGTCGCCGCTCACCGACGGCGCCGCGGCCGTCCTGCTGATGAGCGAGGATGCGGCGCGGGCCCACGGCTTCGCGCCGCTCGCCACCATCCGGTCGTACGCGGTGGCTGCGGTGGATCCGGGCGACCAGTTGCTGATGGGGCCGGCCTACGCCGTGCCGAAGGCTCTCGAGCGGGCCGGCATCACCTGGAAGGACCTCGGCTTGATCGAGATGCACGAGGCCTTCGCGGCGCAGGTGCTCTCCAACGTCCAGGCGTTCGAGTCCCGTTCGTGGGCGGAGCAGCACCTGGGCCGCGGTGAACCGGTCGGCGCGGTGAACTGGGACATCGTCAACGTGATGGGCGGTTCGCTCGCGATCGGCCACCCGTTCGGCGCGACGGGTGCCCGCATCACGACCACGCTGGCGAACGAGATGCGCCGGCGAAGCGTGGAGTTCGGCCTCATCTCGGTGTGCGCGCAGGGCGGCATGGGCTTCGCGATGGTCCTTGAGGTTGCGCGGTGAGCGCGCACGCGTTCCACGTCGAGGTCGCCGGCGGAGTGGCCATCGTCACGTTCGACCTGCCCGGCGAGCCGGTGAACAAGTTCTCCCGAAGCGTGAAGGACGAGTTCGCCGCACTCGTCACGCAGTTCGAGCGCGACGCGGCGGTCCGGGCCGTGGTCCTGGTCTCCGGCAAGAGGGACGCCTTCATCGCCGGTGCCGACATCGAGGAGTTCGTCGCGCTGCAGACGGTCGAGGAAGCGACCGAACTGTCCCGCGGGGGGCAGCGGTTCGTGGACGCCATCGCCGCATTCCCGAAGCCGTTCGTCGTCGCGATCCACGGCGCGTGCGTCGGAGGCGGGCTCGAGCTGGCGTTGGCCTGTCACTACCGGATCGCCACTGACCACCCGAAGACCGTCCTGGCCCTGCCGGAGGTGCGGCTCGGCGTCATCCCGGGCGCAGGCGGGTGCAACCGGCTGCCGCGCACCGTTGGCTTGCGTGCGGCACTCGAGATGATCCTCTCGGGCAAGAGCATCCGTGCCTCGAGAGCCTTCAAGACGGGGCTCGTGGACGAACTCGTTCCGCCGGCGATCCTGCGCGAGGTCGCTGTCGCCGCAGCGCGGCGGCTCGCGGGTGGCGAACTACCGCGGCGCAGCGGTTGCGGCGGGCTGGCAGGGTGGTTCTTCGACCGGAGTGCTCCGGGGCGGGCCCTGGTACTGCGACAGGCGCGGGCGATGACTAGGAAACGGACGTGGGGCAACTACCCCGCTCCGCTCGCCGCGCTGGATGCCGTCGGCCACAGTTTGGCGCACGGCATGGAGCGCGGGCTGTCCCGTGAGGCGGAGCTGTTCGGGGAACTGGCGCACAGCGAGGTCTCACGGCGGCTCGTCGAGGTCTTTTTCGCCACGGCGGCCCTCAAGAAGGACCTCGGAGTGCCAGCGCCGGCGCCCTCGCCGGCGCCGGTCGAGAGGTTCGGCATCCTGGGCGCGGGGTTCATGGGCTCCGGCATCGCGGCGATGGCAGCCATCCACGGCGGAGTGCCGGTGCGGATGCGCGACGCGGACCTGCCGCGCGTCGGGAAGGGCATCAAGGCCGTCGCGGACATCATCCAGGAGCGGGTGCGCCGGCACAGCTCCACGCGTCTCGAGGGCGCCCGGCAACTGGCGCTCGTCTCCGGCGCGACCGACCTCAGCGGGTTCCGTCGCATGGACCTGGTCGCCGAAGCGGTCTACGAGGACCTCGGGGTGAAGCAGGCCGTGTTGCGCGAACTGGAAGCCGTCGCCCAGCCGGACTGCATCTTCGCTTCGAACACCTCGACGATCCCCATCGGCCGCATCGCCGAAGCGTCGCGGCATCCCGAGACGGTCGTGGGGATGCACTTCTTCTCGCCCGTCCACCGGATGCCGCTCCTCGAGGTCATCGCGGCCGAGCGCACGGCGCCGCGGACGATCGTCACCGCGGTCGCCTTCGGACGGCGGCTCGGGAAGACGGTCATCGTCGTGCGCGACCGGCCCGGTTTCTTCGTCAATCGCATTCTTATGCCCTACCTCAACGAGGCAGGCCGGCTGCTGACGGAAGGCGTGCCGATCGAGGCGCTCGACCGCGCGATGACGACCTGGGGGTTCCCCGTGGGTCCGATCACCCTACTGGACGAGATCGGCCTCGACGTGGCGGTGAAGGCCGGAGCCGTAATGCACGAGGCCTTCGGCGAGCGGCTGGCGCCAGCCGCGGACCTCGCGGCTCTCGTGAAGGACGGTCGGCTGGGCCGCAAGAACGGCCGGGGCTTCCTGCGCTACCGGGGTGGCCGCAGAAGCGGAGTCGACCCGACGGCCTACGGGGTTCTCGGGATAGCGCGGGGCCGCGCGCCTGCCGCCGAGGTGCTGGCGGGGCGGATGGCATCCATCATGCTGAACGAGGCGGCCCGGGCGCTCGAGGAAGGCGTGATTCGCTCACCTCGAGACGGGGACATCGGCGCCATCTTCGGAATCGGCTTCCCGCCGTTCCGCGGTGGCCCGTTCCGTGCGTTGGATACGATGGGCCCCGCGAAGGCCGTCGGGATTCTCGAACGACTTGTGGGGGATTGTGGTGACCGTTTCGCGCCCGCTCCGATCCTCGCCGACCTCGCGCGGCGGGGCGGGCGCTTCTACCCTAGCGACTCCTAGGATCTATGCTGCGCAAGACCCTGATCTACCTCAGCAAGCAGCAGCGGATCTTCGACTTCATCCGAGGCAACCCGCTCGCGTCGCGGTTCGCCTCCCGCTTCGTGGCCGGCGACACGCTGGACACTGCAGTGGCGGCGGTGCGCTTGCTGAACGCCAAGGGCATCACCGCGACCCTGGACCTCCTCGGTGAGAGCGTATCCACCCAGAGCGAGGCGGACGCCGCCGTGGCCGGAGCGATCGCGATCCTCGAGCGCATCGCCGCGGAGAAGCCCCAGGCGAACCTCTCGGTCAAGCTGACACAGCTCGGCTTCGACGTCGACCCCGCGAAGTTTGCGGCGAACATCCGGAGCATCCTCGACCGCGCCAAAGCGCTGGGGGTCTTCGTCCGCGTCGACATGGAGGGCAGCGCACACACGCAGCGTACGCTTGACCTCTTCGAGAAGGAGCTGCATCCCGTCTACGGCGACGGCGTCGGCATCGTCATCCAGTCGTACCTGCGGCGCAGCGCGGCCGACATCGAGCGACTGGTCGCGGCGGGGGCGAAGGTGCGTCTCTGCAAAGGCGCGTACCTCGAGCCGCCGACGGTGGCGTTCCCCTCCAAGCGGGGAATCGACGCCAGCTACGTCCGTCTCACCCAGCGCCTTCTCCAGTCCGGCCAGTACCACGGCATCGCCACGCACGACGCGGTGATCATCGAGCAAGTGAGGCGGTTCGCCACGGAGCAGGGGATCGGGAAGGAGCGTTTCGAGTTCCAGATGCTGTTCGGCATCCGGCGCGACCTTCAGCAGGCCTTGCGCGCCGAGGGCTACGGCGTCCGCGTGTACGTGCCCTTCGGCACCCACTGGTATCCCTATTTCATGCGGCGCCTGGCGGAGAGTCCGTCCACGCTCTTCTTCATCCCGATGAGTGTCCTGAAGGAAGCGTTCCGCCGGTGACGACGGACGATGCCACGATGCGCGGCTACCAGGCGGCGCACAGCCGTCCGCCGGCGTTCGAGGGCTCCGACGGCCGGGCGTACTCGGCTGGAGTGTTCTCCGAGGACGACCCCGGCCTGGACGGGCGCTATGGCGCTGCGCTCATCTTCGTACGCTGGTCCCCCACCAACGAGCCCGACGGCCATCTGGAGACGGGATTCCTCGTGTACGATGCCGACCCGGCACGGGCGGAGGAAGTCGTGGGGCAGACCACACTGCACGAAGTGAAGCACCACCTCGACCAACTCATCGCCAAGCGGCGTGAGACGGAGGCCAAGTGACCCAGATCCCACTGCTCGCCACCTTCCGTGGAGAGCGCTACGCCGATGCGGCCTCTCTCTCTCGACGGCTCGCACCGCCCTACGACGTTATCAGCTCCTCGCAGCGGGCCGAACTCGCCAGTCGGGACCCGGCCAACGTCGTGCACGTGGATCTGCCGCTCGCGCCCAGCGGCGGCGATCCCTATCTCGTCGCGGCGGCATTGCTGGCCGTGTGGCGCGCCGAGGGCACCATCGTCCGCGAGGGACAGCCCTCGGCCTACGTGCTGCGCACGACCGCCAAACTGCCGGACGGGAGCGTCCGCACGCGGGCCGGCGCGTTCCTGGCGCTCAGCGCGGAGCCGTTCGCCGCCGGTCGCGTGTTGCCGCACGAGAAGACGCACGCCGGACCCAAGGAGGATCGGCGGCGCCTGATGCACGCCACCGGAGGCAACCTGAGTTCGGTGTTCGTGCTTGCGCCGGACGCCTCCGGGACGCTCGCCTCATTGCTCGCGGACGTCGGCCGGAGCACTCCGTGGGCCCGCTGTGAGGCGATCGGAGCGTCCCACGAGGCGTGGATCGTCGAGGGGGCGGTGGCCGAGCGCATCGCGCAGGCGGCGGGCAGTTCTACCGTGTACATCGCCGATGGCCATCACCGGTTCGAGACATCGGTGCTGTTCCGCGACGAGGCCCCCGCCGAATGGAAAGCGGGCGCGGCCCGGACGCTGGCGCATGTGGTCTCGTTCCAGGATACTGGCCTGGCCATCCTGCCGACGCACCGGATCGTGCAGGGGGCCCCGCTCAGCCGCGAGGCGTTCCTCGCCGCGGCGCAGCCCTATTTCGCTCCCGCGGAGAAGGCGAAGGCGACACTCACCGTGATCTTCGCCGACCGTGTCGAGTTGCCCCTCGTGCTCCGCGCAGACGCCGACCTGACGCAGGTGAAAGACCTGCCGCAGCACCCGGCAGTGCGGGACCTGGCGGTCGCGATCGCCGACACCGTGGCGATCCGCACGGTCGGCGCCGGGTTGATGCGCGGCGCCCCCGTGCTGAGCTACACTGCTGATGAGGACGAGGCCAAGGCAGCCGCGTGCGGTGCGGAGTGTGCCTTCGTCGTGGTGCTCCCGCCTACGCGTCTCGATCAGGTCCGGCGGGTGGCCGACGCGGGGCAGGTGATGCCCCAGAAGTCGACGTTCTTCGCCCCGAAGATCCCGACGGGGGTGGTCATCCGGCCCTTCGCCGGAGAGGGCTAGGCCGGAGTCTCGCCGGCGAGCGCCGCGATCAGCGCAAGGCAGAACTGGGGCAGGTCGGCCGGCGTGCGCGACGAGATGAGGTTGCCGTCCACCACCACCGGCTCATCGACGTACTGCGCCCCGGCGTTTACCACGTCGTCCCGGATGGCGCGGACGCACGTGGCCCGGCGGCCCTTCAGTATCCCCGCGGAGATCGGCACCCACGCCGCGTGACAGATGAACGCGACGGGCTTCCCGGCGGTCGCGATCTCTTTCGTGATCCGCAGCAACTTGTCCGATCGCCGCATGACGTCGGGCGCCCAGCCCCCCGGGATGACCAGGCCATCGTATTCCTCTGCGTAGATGTCATCGACGTTCCGGTCCACCGTCACCGGGTATCCTCTCTTGCCGGCGTAGGTCTTCTCGCCCAGCCCGGCCACCACCGTCGTGGCACCTTCCTCCTCTAGACGGATCTTGGGATACCACAGTTCGAGGTCTTCGTAGTGCGGGGCAGCGAAGATCAGGACGGTCTTGCCCTGGAGTCTCATGGCATCTCTCGCGGGTTCGGCGTGTTCGCAAGTGCCTTCGGGGGACGGGTGCGTTCCGGCGGCGGCTGCAGATCCACGCCGGTGACGAGCCGCAGCGCCTCGGCGACCTGCTGCAGGCTGATGGGTGCGGTGCCCGCCACGACGCGGTCCCACTCGCGGCCGGCCGGCGTCCCTCCCGCCGCGATCAGGGCGTTGTGCGTCTCTGTTGCGCTGATCCGGTGTGACGGTCGCTCGGCGGCGAGGGCGAGCATGTGGCGGGCAACGTCGTCCAGGCGTGCCCGGCCGCCCGAACCGCGTCGGACGGCGGCGTCGAGGAGCAGGCCGGCGAGCATGCCCTTTCGATAGACGAGCCGGATGGTGTTGTCTCCGCCCGGCAGAGTCCGGCTCTCCTCCACCATAGTCATCGACGTCTTGTGGGGGATGCGTTGGTAGTTGCGCCACGATTCGTAGCAGAGTGCGGCCAGGTCGCTCGGAACGCCCCGCCACTCCGCGTAGAAGCGCGCGGCGAAGTAGTCCGTGACCCCCTCGGTCCACCAGCGTTCGGCTTCCATCGCGCCGCCGAACCAGAGGTGCAGCGTCTCGTGGAAGGCGTCGTGGCCGCGCGGGCGCTCGAGCATCTCGCCGGGCTCCCAGAGCAGGCCGATAGCCGACGTCCCCTGCAGGCTCCCGCTCGTGCGGCCCACTCGGCCGGCGTCGCTGATGTAGACGACGCGGGACACGGGCACGGGCCCGAACGCTGCAGCGCCGAGCCGCAGGCTCGCGGCGACCAGGTCGACCAGGGCCGAATCGGGGAAGGCGCGCTGGCCGCGCACGGCTACCGTGTACGCGCCGGAACCCACGGCACCGGAGTAGGTGCGGTAATCGGCTGCTGCGGCGAGCGCGCTTTCCATCAAGTCATCGCCGGAGCGGGGCCGGAATTCCGCGCCGGCGCTGTCCCAGTTCGTGATGAGCCGCCAGCCGTCCGGCAAGACGAAGCGCACCCGCACGAGCGGGTAGGGCCGCCAGGTCTTGCGATTGGCCGCGGGATCGGGTGCGACGAAGAGGCTGCGGGTGATGGCGTAAAGACGCGTGGGGTCAAGGCCCGAGGCCGTCGAACCGCCGGAGATGGAGTCGTTGAAATCGAGGCGATAGCGGAACCGGATCGCGCCGGGGCGGATCCCCTCCACCACGTAGCCGCTGCCGGTGCGCTGGACGTGAAGCGGCGCGCCGCGGTCGTCCGTTGCGATGAACCCGGCGACCGTGGTGCCCGCCGGGGCAGCGCGCGGCGGGATCGCCAGCGGCACGCCACCGGCACTCGTGATAGTGAGTCGGCCTTCCACCGAGAGATGGCGCTGGGCGGGGAGCACGGCGATGTGGTATAGCAGTGTGTCCGGCGCGGCTTGTGCGCGAACTCCCGGGGCGAGGCCCAGAGCGAGAGCGAGCGCCGCACCCGCGAGCTTGACAGCGAGGGTGTTAGCCAGAGTACTTCAACCCCGACTCGGCCAGGGTCAGCGCCGCGCCCATGCGTTCAACGCCGGCTTCCATCACCTCTCCGAGCACCAGCGTATGGCTGCCCGCCGGCATCGTGGCGACCAGACGGCACTCGAGCCAGCCAAGGGCCTCTGCCAGCACGGGGAGCCCGAGCGCGGGCCCCGTCTTGGTCGGCGCACGCCCCAGTTTCTGCGGCGTCAGGTGGGAGGATAAGCCGAGCCGGGTCGCCAGGTCGAGCTGGTCGGTGCCGAGCACGTTGACCGCGAACGCCCGTGCGTCGCGGATCATCGGCAGGCCCTTGGAGTCGTTCTCGACCGCGACGGCCACCATCGGAGGCGCGAAGGCGGCCTGCATCACCCAGGCGGCCGTGATGCCGTGATCCTCGTCCCCGTGTCGTACCGTGACGGCGTAAAGGCCGTACGGGAACAGGCGGAGGACGGTGTGCTTGGCGGCCTCGTTCACGTGTACACTCTCTACAAGGGACGCGCGACAAACTAGCGCAGGACCCCAGACCGCGCGAGCCGTGCCGCGCGAAAGGACCGGGTGCAGTGATGCATCGTGTGGCTTTTGTTCTCGGTGCGGCGAGCCTGCTCGCCGCGTGCGTGCGGACCCCCGAGCGGCCCGCCGACCTCATCGTGTACGGACGGGTGTGGACGGGGGACACGGCCCGGCCGTGGGCCGCTGGAGTGGCCCTGCGCGGCGACACGATCGTCGCTGCGGGCTCGACACGGGACGTCAACCGGTTCCGTGGGCCCTCCACGCGAGTGCTCGACGGCGGAGACCGCAGCGTGCTGCCCGGCTTCGGGGACTCGCATACGCACTTCGTCGATGGCGGATTCCAATTGATGTCGGTGGACCTGCGGGACGCGGACAGCCCTACGGAGTTCACGCGCCGGATCGCCGAGTTCGCGCGGCGCCTGCCCAAAGGACGCTGGATCACCGGCGGGAACTGGGACCACGAGAACTGGCCGGGGGCGCCGCTCCCTCGCCGGGAGTGGATCGACTCGGTCACGCCAGACAACCCCGTCTTCGTCAGTCGGCTTGACGGCCACATGGGCGTGGCGAACTCGCTCGCGCTGCGGCTCGCCGGTATCACGCGCGCCGCGCGCGCGCCAGCCGGGGGCGAGATCGTCCGCGACGCCGCGACGGGCGAAGTGACGGGGATACTCAAGGACAACGCGTCGGACGCCATTTGGCGCGCCATTCCCGCCCCCACGGCGACCGAGACGGACAGCGCGCTGGTGATGGCCCTCCGCCACGCCGCAGAGCTCGGCGTGACGACGGTGCACGTGATGGGGAGCTGGAGTGATCTCGCCGCCCTGAAGCGCGCCCGGGACCGGAACGCCCTGACCACGCGGGTGTATGCGTTCGTCCCGCTCGCCACGTGGCGGAGTCTCGCCGACACCGTGCGAGCCCAGGGCCGCGGGGACGACTGGCTGCGCTGGGGTGGGGTCAAGGGGTTCATGGACGGCTCACTCGGCTCGACCACGGCGGCGTTCTTCGAGCCCTACCGCGACGCTCCCACCAGCCGGGGTCTCCTCGTCACGGACTCGGCGACGATGCTCGAGTGGATACTGGGCGCGGATAGTGCCGGGCTCCAGGTCGCGGTGCACGCCATCGGCGACCGGGCCAACGCGCAGTTGCTCGACTTCTACGCCGAGGCCGAGCGCGTACACGGCGCGCGCGACCGGCGGTTCCGGGACGAGCACACGCAGCACCTGCGGCTGGCCGACATCCCGCGCTTCGGACAACTTAGGGTCATCCCCGCAATGCAGCCCTACCACTCCATCGATGACGGTCGCTGGGCCTGGAAGCGCCTCGACACGCTGCGGCTGCGCGGGACATATGCGTTCCGGTCGCTGCTCGAGGCCCGCGCGCCGCTCGCGTTCGGGAGCGACTGGACGGTCGCGCCGCTCTCGCCGGTCCTTGGCCTCTACGCGGCGGTGACACGCCGGACCCTCGATGGGAAGAACCCCGGGGGCTGGTTTCCGGAGGAGAGGGTCTCGCTGGACCAGGCCCTGCGGGCATACACGGCGGGCGTCGCCTACGCGGGGTTCATGGAAGACAGGACAGGCGTTCTCCGGCTTGGGATGCGTGCCGACATCGTCCTGCTCGATCGTGATGTGTTCGCGATGCCTGCGGAGAGTCTCGCCGTCGTGCGCGTTCAGGCGACGATCGCCGGTGGTCGCGTCGTGTACGAGCGCCGTTGACCCCCCGGGAGTCGCGGGTATTCTGCTCGGCTATGGCCACCAGGGCGAAAGCGGACGCGCGCCGGCAGCAACTCACGAAGGCAGAGTTGCTGGACGTCTACCGTCTGATGCTCCTGTCGCGGCGTCTGGACGATAAGGAGATCCAGCTTAAGCGGCAGAACCGAATCTACTTCCAGATCTCCGGCGCAGGCCACGAGGCCGTGCTGGTGGCGGCCGGCAAGCTCCTCAGGGCGAGCCACGACTGGTTCTATCCGTACTACCGTGATCGGGCGCTCTGCCTCGCACTCGGGATGACTCCGACGGAAATGCTCCTGAGCGCCGTCGGCGCAGAAGCCGATCCGAACTCCGGCGGCCGCCAGATGCCGTCGCACTGGGGCCACAAGCGGCTGAACATCGTCAGCCAATCGAGCCCCACGGGGACACAGTGCTTGCAGGCGGTCGGGTGCGCGGAGGCGTGGTATCGCTGGGACCGCGTCGAGGCCGCGCGCGAGCACGTCGGCCCCGTCCACGGCGACGAGGTCGTGTACTGCTCCCTTGGCGACGGCACGACGAGCGAAGGGGAGTTCTGGGAGGCGCTGAACACCGCGTCCAACCTCAAGCTCCCGGTGCTATTCCTCATCGAGGACAATGGGTACGCGATCTCGGTGCCGATCGAGGTCCAGACCGCTGGTCGCTCCATCTCGAAGCTGGTCGCGGGATTCCCGGACCTGTACGTCGAGGAGGTGGACGGTTGCGACCTGTCCGCCTCGTTCGAAGTGCTGGGCCGTGCGCTCGCCCACTGCCGGAGCCGGAAGGGACCCGCGCTCGTCCACGCGCACGTCATCCGTCCCTACTCGCACTCGCTCTCCGACGACGAGGCGATGTACCGACCCTCGCCGGAGCGTGAGGCGGACGCGGCCCGGGACCCGATCAGGCGGTTCGCCGCGCGCCTCGTCGAGGACGGCTCGGCGATAGCGCTGGACCTCGACGAGGTCGCGGCCGGCGTGGAGGTCGCGATCCAGGACGCGGTGGATGCCGCCCTGGCCGCCCGACAGCCGGCGCCGGAGACGGCCACGTGGTTCGTATACTCGCCCGACGTCGATCCGACCTCTGAGCAGTTCGACACGGAGGACGACCCACACTTCGCCGGCGACCCCACGACGATGGTGGATTTGCTCAACGCCTGCCTCAGGGACGAGATGGAGCGAGACCCTCGCATCGTCATCTACGGCGAGGACGTAGCGGACGTCTCGCGCGAAGAGCACCTCGGCAAGGTGAAGGGGAAGGGTGGCGTCTTCAAAGTGACCTGGGGTCTGCAGAAGCGCTTCGGCGGAGACCGCGTATACAACTCGCCGCTTTCGGAAGCGAACATCGCGGGCCGGGCGGTGGGACTCGCGACTCGCGGCTTCAAGCCGGTCGTCGAGATCCAGTTCTTCGACTACATCTGGCCGGCGTTCATGCAGATCCGGAACGAACTTGCCGTGATGCGCTGGCGGTCGAACAACGCCTTCAGCTGCCCGGTCGTCGTGCGGGTGGCCTACGGCGGGTACCTCAAGGGCGGTGCCGTCTACCACTCGCAGACCGGCGCGTCGGTCTTCGCCCACACGCCGGGCCTGCGGGTCGTGTGCCCGGCGACCGCGCTCGACGCCAACGGTCTGCTGCGCACCGCGATCCGGTGCGATGACCCGGTCATCTTCCTCGAGCACAAACACCTCTACCGCCAGACGTACAACAAGGCGCCGTACCCGGGCCCGAACTTCATGATCCCGCTCGGCAAGGCGAAGGTGGTGCGGGAGGGCCGCGACGTCACCGTGATCGCGTACGGGGCCCTCGTGCAGCGCGCCCTCACTGCGGCGAAGGAGGTCCAGGAGACGAGCGGCGTCAGTACCGAAGTCATCGACCTGCGTTCGCTCTCACCGGTGGATTGGGAGACGGTCGCTGCATCCGTGCACAAGACGAACCGGGCGATCGTCGCCCACGAGGACTCCCTCTCGTGGGGGTACGGCGCCGAGCTCGCGGCGCGGATCGGGAACGACCTCTTCGCGTGGCTCGACGCTCCGGTTCGGCGCGTCGCCTCCCTTGACACCTTCGTGGCCTACGCGCCCGACGTCGAGGACTGTATCCTCCCCCAGGCGGCTGACGTGGCCGCCGCGATCCGGGAGCTGGCCGCATTCTGATTGACGACACCGCGCGGGCACGGCGGGCACTCTTCGGCCTCCTGTTTCTCCTCTCAGGTGCCACCGGGCTCATCTACGAACTCGTGTGGACGCGCGACCTGTACCAGTTCTTCGGCTCCACCATCCACTCGATCACCACCGTCGTGGCCGCCTACATGGGAGGTCTCGGTCTTGGCGCGTACGTCCTCGGGCGAGTGGCGGACCGGCGGGCCAATCCCGCCGCATTCTACGGGCTGCTTGAGATCGGCATTGGGCTGTTCGGCCTGGCGTCTGCGTGGGTCTTCGAGGGAGTCGGGGCATCCTACCTGGCAGCGGCGCGGTGGCTCGTGCCGGGGGTCTGGCCTGCAACGGCCATCAAGTTCCTGGTCGCGTTCACCGTCCTGCTCGTGCCGACGTTCCTCATGGGCGGCACACTGCCGCTGCTGACGCGGGCGTTCGCCGGGGCCCGTCAAGACCAGTTCCGGCGCCAGCTGGCGCTCTTCTACGGCATCAACACGCTCGGTGGCGTGGTGGGTTGTGCGCTCGCAGGCTACGTGCTTATCGAGTACGTCGGCCTGCGCGGGACGCTGCTCGCGGTCGGCACGGTCAACCTACTGCTCGGCGCGGCGGCGCTCATGCTGGCCCGCGGGGTGACGCCGGAGAAGCTCCTGGCGGAACAGGAGGACGATTCCTCTCCGGGGCCCGAAGAGGAGGCGACCATCTCGCCCGTCGTCGTCGCCGACGCGACGCGCCGGCTCGCCATCTGGCTGATCGCGGTCACGGCGTTCGCGTCGCTGCTCTACGAGATAGCCTGGACGCGGGTCCTCGTGCTGGTGGTCGGCAGCTCCACGTACGCATTCACGACCATCCTGGCCGCATTCCTCGCAGGCATAGGCATCGGGAGCCTGTTGGCCGTCGGGAAGGGACGGCCGCCGCGCGAGCTGCTACTCGGGGCCGCGCTGATCCAGAGTGCGATCGCGGTGCTGGCGGCGCTCCTGTTCCCGTTCTTCCGCGGCCTCCCCGTCTACATCGTGGGCACGATGCAGGTCGGGTTCCTCAGTGCCGTGGACCTATTGTCGCTGCACGGGCTCGCGGTCGTCGCGGTTGTGCTGCCGCCGGCCGTGGGGATGGGTCTCTGTTTCCCGCTGCTCGCCGAGCTAGCGGCGGGACCGGGGGGCAAGACGGGCGGCGAAACGGGTCGCGCCTACTTCGCCAACACACTGGGCAGCATCGTCGGATCGGTGCTGACCGGCTTCGTGCTCATCCACCTGCTCGGCAGCGAGCGGACCCTCGTGGTCGGCGTGCTGGTCAACGTCGGCGCGGCGGCGCTAATGGTCTGGTGGCTCGGGCGCGAACGCAGCGGCAGCCGCGCCCCGTTGCAGCTGGAGCGCATCGCCCTGCTGATCGGCGCGCTCGCGCTCGTCATCACCTTCGGGACGCCGAGCTGGTCGCATCGCACGCTCGACCGCGGTCCGGCGATCTACGGCCGCGAGCACCTGACGCGCGGCCAACTCGACAACTTCCTCCGGGGCCTCGGCGCGGAACAGTTGAGCTTCGAGGAGGGTTGGAACGCGACGGTTTCCGTGTGGCGGAACGGCGGCGCGACGTGGCTCAAGACCAACGGCAAGTCCGACGCGTCGTCCATCGCCGACATGAACACGCAGGTGCTCGTGGGCCTTCTGCCGGCCCTGGCGCATCCCAGCCCGCGCCGCGCCTTCGTCGTCGGTTTCGGGAGCGGAGTGAGTGTACGCTCGCTCGCGGACGTGCCGGGCGTTGAGCGCGTGGACGTGGTCGAGATCGAACGGGCCGTACTCCGGGCGAGCCGGTTCTTCGACTTCGCCAACAGGGGAGTGCTCGCCGACCCGAAGGTGCACGTCATCGAGGACGATGCGCGCAGCGCGCTGCAGCTGGCGAGCGAACCGTACGACATCATCGCCTCCGAGCCGTCCAACCCGTGGATCGCGGGCATCGCATCGCTCTTCACCGCGGAGTACTTCCGTGTCGCGGCGAGCCGCCTCAAGCCCGATGGCATCCTCGCGCAGTGGCTGCAGACCTACCGCGTACCGCCGTCCCTCGTCGCGGTCGTGGTGGCGAACGTGCGGGCGGTCTTCCCGCACGTCGAGGTCTGGTATGCGAACCCATCGGACCTGATCATCCTGGCGTCGCGCCGACCGATCCACTGGAACCGACAGCGGGTGGCGGGCCTGATGGCGTCGCCGGGGCCGATCCGCACGGCGCTGCGCGATTGGCTGCGGATGGACCGCGCAGACCAGCTCCTCGGCCACTTCCTCCTCGGGGACCGTGGCTCGGCGATGCTCGCGGCCGGCGCGGCGTTCACGCACAGCGATGACCGGCCTGCACTGGAGTTCGTGGCCGCCCGTCATCTGCTCGTCGGCCCGCGGGAAGGGACAGCCTTCGATTCGCTGCTCGTGCTGAAGATGGCGGCCGGGGACACAGTGCCCTCGCACATGGACTGGCCGGTGACGATGGACGAGGTGCTGGGGGGCTACGTCGAGGCGCTGCCGGCCTACACCGATCTTGCACGGACCCTGGCTCGGAGCTTGGTGGATGCGGCACCCGACGATCCGACGCGCCAGGCCCGCCTGGGCCTGATGCTGTTCGAGCGGCGAGAATACCGGCCGGCGGTCGAGCACCTGGCGCTCGCCCTGGCCGGCCGGCCGGCCGACCCGAGACTTCTCCTCGCGAGCGGCATCGCACACGTCGGGTTGGGCGACACGGCGGAGGCCCGGCGACTGCTCCTGCGATCCAGGGAAGCCGGCGGCGACTCGGTCTTCGCGTCGGCCCTGCTAGCGGAAATCGCCGCGCGCCAGGGCGACGACTCGGCCGCCGCCGCGGACGCGCTGCGCGCCCTCCGGGGCCTCCGGCCCACGATCGCCACGCCTTTCCCGCTCCCTCTCGATGCGACGCTGCGCCTCCTGGCGTCGCGCGCGAGCCCCGGGGTGGCCGGCGAGGTCTTCGAGATCGCCGCCGCGGCGCGGCCGTCGTGGGACCTCGCGTACTGGGGCGGCGCGCAGGTGTTCTCGCGCGGCGGGCAGCTGGGGTGCCGGCGTGCGGAATGGTTCGCGAGGCAGCTGTCGCGGTTCGGATGGAAGGACGGGGAGATCTACGACTTGTTGCGGGCGTGCACCGCGGGCAGGACCGACTAGCGCGCCGTAGCCGCAGGCGCCCTCAGGACGGAGTGGGGGGCGTGTCGATCCCGGTGAGGCGGCGGATCTCGTGCGCGGCGCCGATCGCCGCATCCACGTCGAGGGATAGTGCCCGCGCCTGCTGGGTGGCCATCGTGAGGTCCCCGAGGGCCTCCGCGACACCGGCCGAGCGGAGCCGCAGCAGGTCGAACCGCATGTTCTGCATCGCCAGCAGACAGGACTCGAGTTGCGACGCGAGGACTTCGCGCCGCTTGGAGAGTTCAACGATGGTCTGGTGCTGGCGCTCCAGCAGGCTGATGCGCCTGTCGCGGTCCGCTGACTGCGGATCCGCTCGGAGCGCCGCGAGCCGGCTCTTGAGTTTCTCGGCCGAATCCACGTCGATATCGCGGTCTAGCGCGCCTAGTGTCCGCGCCAAGTCGGTTGCGCGCTCCAGCAGTTGGTCAATGGTCGGCCCGATGTCGGGCAGCATCTTCCGCTCGGTCTTCGAGAGGCGCGCGAGCATCGCGAGAATCGCGGCGCGGTCCTTCCGGGCCTGCTCGATACCCGCCGAGTGGCGCCCGAGGTCCTGGGGGCTCGCGGCGAGGGCCGGACGCCCACGACCTCCTCCCTTGGCCTCGATCGCATCGGGTGCAGGTGGCCGGTAGATGACGTCCCGCCACGAGTAGCCCGCGGTCCACAGGCGCGCATAGCCCTTCGCGACCCAGAACCCCCAGATCGCGGCGACCGACAGGGACCACGGACTGTGAAAGCCCTGCGCGAGGTTGATCAAGATCAACATCCCGTTGACCGACGCGTAGGTGGCCAGCTTGCGCCGGAACCGCACGACCATGAGCGGCTCGCCGGTCGCCTTGGCTTGAGCGGCGAGCTCGGCGTCCTCAATTGCATGCTTGTCCTGCTGGTGCCCGGCTCGCGCGGCCGCCCGTTCGGCTCGACGTGCGACGCGGGAGCCGGCGTGCTCCGCGCGCTCCCTGATGTCGTCCACCGCGCGCTCCACGCGAGCCAGCGGGTCGCGCTCGCGCGAGCGGCCCGGCGCCTCAAGAGCGCGGCTCGCAGTCCGCGGCGGCGGGGGCGTGAACGACCCCGTCTCCAGTGCGCGACGGAGCGCGTCGGCGGTTGGCCAGCGCCGCTCCGGGTCCTTCTCCAAACACCGCATCACCGTCAGCGCTAGTTCGCGAGGGGCGTCGCTCCGCTTCCGGTCCACGGGCGTCGGCTCCTCCGAGATCTGCTTCATCAGCAGCCCGGGAACGGTCGGGGCCTGGAAGGGCAGCTCGCCGCTCAGCATCTGGTACGCGACGACGCCGAGCGAGTAGATGTCGGAGCGGCCGTCGATCTCGCGTTCGCCCGCCGCCTGCTCGGGGCTCATGAAGGCCGGTGTGCCGATGGCGATGCCCGCCTCGGTGAGCGTGCCGCTCTGGGCCGTGAGCGCCTTCGCGATCCCGAAGTCCGTGACCATCACGCGGCCACGCGTCCCCTCGAGGAGGATGTTGTCCGGCTTCACGTCGCGGTGGATCACGCCCTGCTGGTGGGCGGCGGCGAGCGCGTCCGCCGTCTCGCGGAAGATGCGCCGCGCCTCGTCGATGGAGAGGCGGGTCCGGCGCTTGAGGCGCAGCGCGAGCGATTCGCCGTCGATGAAGGCCATCACAAAGTAGACGAGATCGTCCGCTTCGCCGACCGTGTGGATGGGTACGATATTGGGGTGAGAGACTCGCGCCGCGGTCTCCGCCTCGCGCATGAAGCGCGCGCGGATGTCGGGCCGGTAGGCCAGTTCCGGCGGCAGGACCTTGATCGCCACCAGGCGCTTCAGCTTCTCGTCGCGCGCTCGGTAGACCACACCCATGCCGCCGCGCCCGATCTCCGCCTCGATGGAATACACATCACCGAGAGCCGCGGCCAATCGCGACTGCAACCCACCATCGGCGCCGCTACTCGTCATTGCTCATCGGAGCGCATCGGGCCTTAGATTAGTCTCGCCGGTCGGGTGTGGCAACTGCGACGTGGCCGCTCCTGCCGTTTTGGCGCAGGTTCCGGCGTGGCGGGTGGCACGAAGGCTGCCTTCTGGGAAGACGTCTCTCACGCACTCCGATCCCCCGTTTTCGATGAGCCGCCGATGAGCGAACGCCTGACGCTTCCTGTTCTGCCGTTGCGAGACATGGTGCTGTTCCCTGGCGTGACGGCGCCGATTAGCGCCGGCAGGCCCGGCACCCTGCGCGCCATCGAGAAGGCGCTCAAGGACGACAGGCGCCTGATCTTCGCCGTGGCCCAGCGCGAGAACGTCGAGCACGTCACCCCCGACCTACTGCACGGGATGGGCACGGTCGCGCGCATCGGCCAGATCCAGCGCGGACTCGGCGGCGTCCAACTCGTCCTCCACGGTGAATTCCGTGCGACGGCCATTCACGTCGCGGAGGTCGAAGGGCAGTTGGAGGCCGTCGTCTGCGAGGCCGCGGACCTAGCTCCGCTCGACGCGAGCGATGCCGCCTTCCAGGCGCTCTACAAGGAGGCCCGTGAGCGGGCCGCCGAGCTCGGGCAGAAGAGCGGACTGCCGGAGGAGATGATTCAGCAGGTCCTCTCGTCCGTCAGCGACCCCGGCCGGTTCTCGGACCTCGTCGCCGGCTACATCGAACTCAAGACGCCCGAGCGCCAGGCGCTGCTCGAGACCCTCGTCGTCGAAGGCCGGCTGCGCCGGGTCCTGATCCAGGTGCAGCGGCAGATCGCAGTCGCGGACGCCCAGGAAGACATCAAGTCGCAGGTGCAGGAGGAGATCGGCGAGCGGCAGCGGGAGATGTATCTGCGCGAGCAACTCAAGGCCATCCGCCGCGAACTGGGCGATGCGGGCGGGGATGAGGATGTCAACGCGCTCCGCACGAAGCTGGAGTCGCTCGACCTCCCGGAGGCCGCGCGGAAGGAGGTCGAGCGCGAGCTCGGCCGGCTGGAGCGCACATCGAGGGAATCGATGGAAGCGCAGGTCATCCGCACCTACCTCGAATGGGTGGCGGAGCTGCCGTGGAATACGCGCTCCGAGGACCTCCTCGACACGCCGCGCGCCGAGCAGGTTCTCGAAGAGGATCACTACGGGCTCAAGGATGTGAAGGAGCGCGTGCTGGAGTTCCTCGCGGTGCGGCAACTGCGGGAGCGCGCGAAGGCGGCGAAGCAGGAGGACGCGGACTCGACCACGGAGCAGCACGGCCAGGATGATGACCGCGTCTTCCAGCGCGGCCCGATCCTCCTCTTCGTCGGACCGCCCGGCACCGGCAAGACCTCGATCGCCAAGTCCATCGCCCGGGCGATGGGCCGCAAGTACGTCCGCATTTCGCTCGGCGGCGCACGGGACGAGGCCGACATCCGCGGCCACCGGCGCACTTACGTCGGCGCGATGCCGGGCCGGATCATCCAGGGGATGAAGCAGGCCGGCACCAAGAACCCGGTCTTCCTCCTCGACGAGGTGGACAAGCTCGGCGTGTCGTTCCAGGGCGATCCCGCTTCGGCGTTGCTCGAGGTGCTCGACCCGGCGCAGAACGACTCGTTCACCGATCACTATCTCGGCGTCCCATTCGATCTCTCCGAGGTGCTCTTCATCGCCACGGCGAACCTCCCGCAGGGCATCCCGGGCCCGCTGCTCGATCGGATGGAGACCGTCGAGTTCACCGGCTACACCGAACACGAGAAGCTCAACATCGCGCGGCAGTACCTGGTGCCGCGCCAGCTCCGCGAGAACGGACTCGACGGCGAGCAGCTCGCCGTCGAGGACACGGCCATCCGCGAGATCATCAGCGGCTTCACGCACGAGGCGGGCGTCCGCCAGCTCGAGCGGGAGATCGGCCGACTGGCGCGCAAGGTGGCTCGGCGTGTCGCTGCTGGCGTGGGCGAACGCATCGTGGTCGGCGGCGAGGAAGCGAAACAGGAGCTGGGCCGCCCGAAGGTCCGGCCGGAGCGCGCCGCGCGTGAGGATGCTGTGGGCGTGGCGACGGGCATGTACTACACCCCGAGTGGCGGCGACATCATGTTCGTCGAAGCGGTGCTGATGTCCGGCAAGGACGAACTCGTCCTCACCGGCCAGCTCGGCGACGTGATGAAGGAATCAGCTCGTGCCGCCCTGAGCTACGCGAAAAAGAACGCCGTGGGGCTCGGCGTGAGCGACACGGCGCTGCGCAACAAGGAGATCCACGTCCACGTGCCCGCCGGCGCCGTCCCGAAGGACGGGCCGTCGGCTGGGGTGACGATGGCCACCGCCCTGATCAGCGCGCTCACCGGCCGGCCCACGCGCCACAACGTCGCGATGACGGGCGAGATCACGCTGCGCGGCGCGGTGCTCCCGATCGGCGGTCTGAAGGAGAAGGTCCTGGGTGCCGCCCGGGCGGGCATCACCGACATTGTCCTGCCGAAGGAGAACGAGCGGGAGCTCGAGGACCTGCCGGAGGAAGTGAGGCGCCAGCTCGTCTTCCATCCGGTCGAGACTCTCGACCAGGTGCTCGCCGTCGCCCTCGGGAATCGCGACACGCCCGTGGTGAACGCGCTCTTGAAGACCGGTCTGTAGCCGGAGGAACGGTCGCTACCAGCCGAAGAGCCCGAAGCGCAACTGCCTGAGCAGGCGCTCGGCGGCGCCGCGCCCCGTGGGCTCGGTCCCCCCGAGGAAATACTCGGTGTAGTTGGCGTCCGTGGTATCCTGCGGTGCGTGGCTTCCGTCGCTCCGCCGTACCCGGAGCGCGACCAGGCCCGGCGGCTGCTACGCCGGCGGGATCGGACGAACGGCGTAGACTGAGGCGGCGAAGGCCCCCCAGATCGGTGCCGCGAGCGTCCCGCCGAAAGCTAGAGGCGTGATCGTCCGCGGTCGGTCGAATCCCATCCACACGCCGGCCACGAAGTCCGGCGTGAAGCCGATGAACCACACGTCGGCGTTGTCGTTGTTTGTCCCCGTCTTGCCGGCTACAGGCAGCGCCGCCGGCAGGCAATGAGAGCGGACCGTCGTCGAGCAGCATCGTCGGGGGCAGTCCCTGGCCGAGGGCGGCGGTGTAGACGAACGGCTTGAATGTCGAGCCCGCCTGGCGTCGGCTCTGGACGGCGCGATTGAACTCCGAGTCGCGGAAATCCCGGCCGCCCTCGAGCGCGAGCACGTCGCCGGTCGATGGGTCGAGCGCGACCAGCAATCCCTGCAGGTAGGACGTACGAGGGCTGAGTGGCCGAGCCGCCGCGGCGTCGTAGCGTGGCCACCGATACCCCGGCAAGCTCTCCACTTGTGCGAGGCCTGCGGCCAGGCTGCTCGAAGCCGGCCCGCTGCAGGTCCGGGTCGATCGTGGTCGTGACCGCGAGGCCGCGCGTGTTGACCGTGGCCAGGTCGTAGCGCTCGACCAGCCACTGCCGGACCCACTCCACCACGTACGGTGCACGGGCAGAGTAGTCGTCATCGTGTGCGAGACGCAGCGGTTCCCGCATCGCCGCGCGCGCCGCGGCCGACGTCAGGTAGTGCTCATCCTCCATCCGTCGGAGCACGAGATTGCGGCGCCGCCTCGGGGTACATCGCGCCGACAAGCTGTTGGGTGATCGTGCTGGCGCCGCGGGCAGCGAAACCCCGGAGAAGGTTGTCGCGGATGGCGCCCACGAGGCCGATGACATCTACTCCGTCATGCTGGTAGAACCGACGATCTTCCGTGGCGACGAACGCCTGGCCGACGGCCACCGGAAGCTCGACCAACCGGGCCCAGGTGCGGGCTTCCGGCCCGATCTCGCCGAGCAATCCCCCTCGGCGGTCGCATACCACCGTAGCGAGCCTCGGTCGAACGATGGTGACGTCGGCGTCTGCCTGCGCCCAGGAAACAGCCGGAACGCTCATCAACCACAGAGTTGAGGCCGCTAGGACGAGCCCGCCACTACCGCCACGCACAGTAGTCCGCCGCCATCTGGCCGAGTATCGTCGCGAAACTCGACGTGTCACCAGTCTCGCTCCTTGGGCCGGATGCGTCATGACGGTCAAGAAGCGATACGCCAATCGCTGTAGCAATTACAGTATTGGCAACATCTTGTGGACTCAGGTCGTCACGGAAGAACCCGGTCTTCTGACCATCAAGCACGATGGCACACAACGATTGGGCAGTCTCGGACAGCCATTCTGAAATCTGATGCGAAGCGGTGCCCGGAGTGGCCGTCCCTCTTGTGCGGTCGGCGAGCACCCGAACCAGGCCCGGTGAAGCGCTGACCCGCCTGACGAGTTCGGTGGCCATCCACCTCAGGGCTTCGCTCGGCGTCAAGCCGGGCGGTGTCGGTTGGGGGAAGTCAGCCAGCAGCGCCGACACGGCGGCGATGTACAGGCCGTCCTTTGAATCGAAGTAGTGGAAGAGCAGTTGCTTGTTGACTGAGGCCGTGCTGGCGATCCGCTGGACGCGCGCACCGGAGTAGCCGTGGGCGCCGAACTCGGCCTTCGCTGCTGCGAGGATGGCGGTTCTGCGAGAGCCGTCGGCCACGACACCTGTCCGGTCAACCATATGGTTGGCTAGCGTACGGTACGTGGCCGACGGCGTCAAGGTCCCTCTCTAGCGGCCCCGACCTGCCTGAGCGGCTTGGGCCGGCCCGCGAGTCGACCGCGGGGTTGGCCAGCGGGCGCCCAAGTCGTTCCAGTTCAGAATCGAGTTGAAGGCGAGGGCGAACGCGCCCTGCGATTCCCAACGCCAGAATGGCCGGATGGCAAAGAGCACGACGTGGCCGGAACCGTGGGGAACGTCCACGACGGCGGCCTTGCCAGCCAGTTCCGAGCCCCCGTCCAACAGTCCGGAGATCAGTAGCGAGTCCGCCCGCGGGTGGAACCGCACGATGACCCGGGGCAGGGTACGCGCCAAGTCGCGGAGGACGCTCGAGTCGCGGGTCTGCTCCGACCCACGACTGTCCAGTGAATCCACTTGGAGCAGGGGCGCTTGGCTGAAGTACACCGGCAGAGTGTCGGCGTAACCGTACGCGATGGGGCTCGCCTGGTCCCGGACCTGCGAGCGGAACACGGCGCCCCTCGCGCGCAACTGACGTGCGTCGACGACACTCACGCCGCGCCCGAAGCCGAACTGCACCGGCAGGGTGGCGGTGCCGCCTTCGGTGATCAGGAGGCCGCCGCGGCGGACCCACGCATCGAGCCTGGCGAGACCATCGAGGCCGATGCCGGGGCGTACGTCGTCCGTCGAGTCGTAGCCGCCCAGGCTCGGCGTCTCTGGAGTGCGCTTCCACGGGATCGGCGGCCCGGTCATCGGCATCCCCGTCACGAGCATCCGGGGATTGAATCCGGCCTGCGGGAAGACCAGCACATCCACGCTGGCGAGGCGCGAACTGTCGCGCAGTTGCTGCGTGGAAAGGTACGTATAGGGGATCGCGAGCCGGTCGAAGGCGTAACGGACCCAGCCCTCGTCCTGGGTGGTAGTCCAGGAGTGTATGAGCCCGATCCTCGGCACGTCGAGTTCGTGGCGTGCGACCGTCGGGATTTGCCGCACCGCTACGGCGGTCAGCCCGAGCGAGTCGAGCGCGGCGAGGACCTGCCGCTCTGTATCCCGCCCAGCGCCGGTCAGCGGCACGATGACAGTGCCCGCCGGGAAGCTGCGTCCGTCGAGGGAGAACGTGTCTTCGGCGGCGAACATCCGGATCTGCCTCAGGCGGAACCGGAAGACCGCGAAGTTGCTCTCGGTCGTCGCGGGAATCAGGAAGGCGACCCGGCCGGCGTCGGCGCCGGTGGCGGCGCCGCGGACGCGAACGTCGTCGGTGAGGAGCGTGAGGGGCTGGGAGAACACCGACGAATCGGTGACGGGGAGCGTAACGACGTTTCGAACCGCGCCGAGCGTCCAGCCCGTATCGTCGTACGGAGCGGGGTCGGTCGGCCGGTACGTCTGGATGCCGAGCAAGTTGTCGGCTAGAGGACCGTAGGGCTGGTCCATCCTCACCACGTAGTCGCCTTCAGAGACCTGCTGGGTTCCGACGCCGAACGCTCGGACTGCGCGGTGAACCTCCACGCCCTGAAGGCGCAGGAGGTTGACCAGTTCGGCGGCCTCAATCCGGCGCGGCTGCCCGGCCGGGATGAGCCACGCGTACGGGGCGGTGGTCCTCCCGCGCTCCACGGCCCGGCGGGACTTGAGCCAGAAGTTCTCGAGGAACTGCGGCCCGTTGCGGGCCACGTAGTCGAGCGCGACGAGCGCGGCCGACTGCTGGTAGTTGATGTTGTTGCGGATACACCACCGCACGCCATCGAGCGGCGGGTTGGGGCGGAACCACTCCACGCTCCGCTGTGACGGGCCAATGCGGGCCGTGTCGCACTCGGCGCCGAAGCTGGTATAGGTCTCGTAGAAGCGCCCGATTGCGTTGCGCCCGTTCGCGATGAAGAAGAGGAAGTTCGGTGCCCATCCGTCGTAGAAGCCGTGCGTCCAGACGCCGGGCAGGCCGCGCTTGGTGAGTTCCGTCACCTCCTGCGTCGCCAGAGCGTTCCACTCGTTGATGGTGATCGCGTCGACCGCGCGGTTGTACGGCCCCGTGCCCGTCGAGGTGTAGAGGAACGGCACCGACTCGTGCAAGTCGTGCATCACGGCGGGGTGCCATTCGAAGAAAGCCGCCAAGACATTTCGGGTCAGCACCTGAGACAGCACGATCGCATCGCGGTTGTTGTCGTGGGCGGTGTAGCGGCCCCAGTACACCAGGGGCGGCCGCACGCCGCTGTGGCTGCGACCGTAGTTGTAGACGTCCACCTGCCGGTCCCGGCCGTCCACTTCGAGCACAGGGGTGATGAGGACGATCTCACGCTCGCGAATGGAGCGGTACATCGGACCGTCGTCCACGACCAACCGGTAGGCCAATTCCATCAGCATCTCGGGAGAGCCTGTCTCTGGAGAGTGGAGCGAGCCGGTCAACCAGTAGATCGGTTTGCCACGCGCGATCAGCGCCCGTGCGCCGGCTTCGGAGAGGCCCCGGGGGTCCGCGAGCCGGCGAGTGACATCACGGAACGCGTCGAGGTTGGCGAGTGTCGCGGGGTCCGCAATGGCCGCCACGAGCATCTCACGCCCCTCGTCGGAGTTCCCGAGAGTGAAGATGCGGATGCGGTCCGACGCCGTAGCCAGCGCTCGGAAGTAGCGATTGATGTCGGCGACGTGACTTAGGCGCCCGACCGTGCCGGGGACGTAGCCAAGCACGGCAAGCGGAGTAGGGACCCTCGAATCGGCCGGCAGGTGGTCGGTGAGATCCGTGTTGAACCGCGGCTCCGAGGTGAAGGCACGGATCTGCCGTGTGTACGCCGTGTCGTCGGGCTGCTGGGCGGTCGCGGCGGTTGCGACGCACGCGAATGCCAACGCGAGGGTCAGTGGACGCATCATCGGAGGAGCTCCTGGGGCACGAGCGGGAAGGGCGACTGCACCGGGCGAGCGAATGTGCAGCGAACCGCCGGGGACGGCAAGGAAGGGATCGGGCCACCCGCCTCGCGGTGGCGGTAGCGAGGCTACCCTTGGGGAGGGTCCTGGTCGAACATCCGCTGCGCGTCCCGGAATGCGTCCGCCACGCCGAGCACGTGCTGCTCGATCACAGCGAAATCGGCTCGTTCGAGCGGGCGCTCGGTGGCCGCCAGTTCCTGCATGACGTGCTCAGCGGTTCGACTGCGGTCGGTGATGAGCGGGAAACCGTACGAGCCGCCCGAGCCGGCGAGACGGTGAAAGTAGCGCTGGAGTTTGTCGAGGGCGCCGAACTCCCCGGTCCTGAGTCGGCCCAAGGCGGCAGAGAGCTCGCGAACCCGCTCAGGCGCCTCGCCGAGATACTCGGCGCGGAGGCCGCGCATCACCCCGGCCAAAGGGTCGTTGGAGTCGTCGTTCAAGGCATCCTCGACTTGGTCATTCGCACTCAAGATAGGCGCGGGGCTACGACGGACGCGAGCTCTCGCCGGAGAAGGTGCCGGAGGAAAGGCACTAGTCCGGGGCTGGTGGTTGCCACGCCGTCGCAGCGGTCGCCGTCCACCGTCCCGCAGACGGCCCTCGTTCGGTCGGCGAGGACGGCGACGGGGAGGCCTCCCCAGTACCCGACGAGCTCTGTGGTCGGCACGGGGCGCAGGAGGGTGCCCTCAGGCGCGGGCGCGCCGAGCGCGACCACCTTCCACGTCATAGCCGGACGCCGGGCCCGCACGAGAGCCGCGGAAACCTCGGGCGCCCACGGGCCCACTACGGCCAGGATCTCGAACGTGGCATCGGCAGCGCAGCGGACGGCACTGGTCATGAGCGTCGGTCGGTCGACGATCATCTCCAGCGCTGCAGCAGGGGCAGGCTCGTGGCGCCCACCTACGGTTGACTGGATGCCGAGGTCCTGTGCGAGGGCCGCAAGATCGCGGTCGCATTGGCCTGTGAGGCGCGCCAGAACGTCGTGCGGAGACGCCGCCCGGTATATCGCTGGCCTACCACCACTGGTGGAAGCGAGGCCGCGTGCGACGAGAGCGTCCAGCGCTTGATAGATGTTCGCTCGCGCGATGCCGGCGCGCCTGGCGATGGCGTAACCAGTTGCGTCGCCTATGCTTGCAAGTGCAGCCCAAGCCGCGCTCTGTGTGCCGGTGAAGCCGAATCGCTTGAGGCGCATAGTAGTTCTAATAGCTACTGCTATGAGAAAGCAGGCCTCGCGTCAAGGGCGCGAAGAGAGGGGCCACCCGATTTCACGCTCTGGCGACGGCAGCCGGCTGGAGCCTGCTGATGAGGGACGGCTACGTGGTCGTGATTTCCCAGCCAGCGAGCCGGGCGATGAGGGCCATCCGGAAGGTGACGTCGGATTGCCGGCCCTCGACCGACTTGGCATCGCCCTCGAGTGGGAAGGCGTGGTACGACCATGGTAGCACGCGTTTCGGCAGCGAGCGCAGGTTCTTCGGGCGCCACACGCCATCCGCGTCGCAGTCCTTCGCCATGCGTGCCCAGAACTTCGGGGCGCTGGTCGAATGCCGCAGGATCCCCAGGCGAGCGAGCAACTCGAGCCAGTAGAGGGCGAACGGCACGTCGTCCGTCTGTCCCGACGCGGTCACTTTGAGAGGGTCGCCGAGGAGGACGAAAGACTGTTTCAGCACCTTCTTGCCGCAGACGATGCCGAAGACCCTCTTGGCGGAAGGCTGGCCGAGGGAGGCGCCGAGGCGCTCGATGAGACCGGCACGCTCGCGCTGGACGGCGGGCATGTGCGCGAGCAGGGCTACCGAGAAGATGGTCGGCGGAAAGGCCTGCGGGTTGAGGACCCATGCCCCGCCGGCCTTGAGGAGCGGCTGCGCGAGGAGCTCGCTGCTTCGGAGGAAGGTAGAGATCTGGTTGGCGACGGCATGCGCGGCGCCACGGACGCGGGGGTCGTCCCCGAAGCCCGACGCCGCGAGCGCAGCTGCAGCCGCCTCACGGATCACTTGGCGGACCCGCGGCTCCACGCCGGGTTCCGCGGCACCGTACTTCACGAACTCGAAGAGCAGCTTCGGGTCGGGATCACGCGAGAGAAGCCGGAAGAGCAACCGGCTCCCGAGTCTGTGGGGCCGGCTCTCTCTAGACCATCTCAGTTCCGCGATTCGGAGGTACTGATGGATCGTGCCGATGTCCTTGATCCCGGCTGCCTTGTTCGGCGTGACGCCGAGGAGGTTTCCGCCCCAGACACCCGTGTCCTTCTGCTTCTTCACAATCTGGCGACCCGGCTGGTAGCTCTCGAGTTCGACGCGAACCGCCTCCGCCTGAGCAGGGTCGGAGTCCGGAACGAGCTCCGTCAGCGTGCGATAGCGGATGGTCGGACAGGCGTGCTGCAGGAGCCAAGAGCGCGGGATCTTGTAGCTCGCGGGGAGTTCCAGGTGGCGCCTCCCTGGGAACGGGGGACGGTCGAGAATCGAGGGCGCGCAAACTTACCCGGTGAGGGCAGTGGTTGCTAGTGGGCTGGCCGTGGGTTGGCCGCTCCAATCTCATCCAGGAACTACTCGATGAAACCCACGACCTCGAGCGGTCGCTCCACGTGGGGCCGATGCCCAAGACCCGCTCGGGTGACTGGACGGCCAAGGCCGCCGCGACCGCGCCTCCCAGCGAGTGACCGACGAACACCGCGCGCTCAAGGCCGAACTGGTCGAGCAGCCGCAGCACGGACAGGGCGATCGAGTCGGCGCTGTAGCCGTGTTCCGGCATACTGGACAGCCCGAACCCCGGTAGGTCCAGGGCGATCACGTCGGCGTGGCGCGCAAGCTCGTCGAACACGGCGCGTCAGGAGAGCAGGGAGTCCCCGCATCCGCGAATCAGGATGACGGGAGTCCCGCGGCCGGCGCGCGAGGTGCGTCATCCGACTAGTGGGTCGGCCACGTCAGACGCAACCGGGTCAGCACGGCGTGGCTCGCCAGGCCTTGCTCGGACGTGAGTATCAGCCGGGTCGCACCATCGAAGCAAACGGCTTCACCCTGCGGTTCGACGACCGGGATGGTGACGCCCGCTGGCGGGCCGAACGGCGTCGGCAGCGAATCGCCGCGCAGCAAGAAGAAGTGCAGGCTGACGTACGTGCGAACGACCAGCAGTGAGTCGTCCGGAGAAACGGCCGCGCCGGTGACGAGCCGCCCGGTCAGCGCGCTGGTCTGGAGCCGCAGCGCTCCGAGGAGCTGGAGCACCCGACCCACCGGTCCGCGCCTGAGGGTGGTTCGGAACAACTTAGCGGGGCCGGCCAGGTCCTTGGTGATGATCAGCAGATCACCGGCCCGAGTGACCACCAGCGCTTCCGCGTTGTGCGGTCCGTCGGGGTAGCGAAGGACGATCGAATCGAGTATCGCCGCGGAGCCGAGGGTGTCGACGGGGCCGCTGGGAGGCTCGGGCTCAGGCACGCGGTAGATGATCACGTACGGCCGGCGCGCGCCGTTGTCGCCGAGGTCCCCCACGTAGAGGCAGCGGCCGGCCGCCACAAAACACGGACCTGCGGCGATGTCCTCCCAGTCCACCGCCCTAGCGCCGGCGACCCGGACCGCACCGAGGTCTCGCCCAGCCGAGTCGGTCGCGTACAAGAAGGCACCGTCGCCGGAGTCGTTGTGGGTCCAGAAGATGCCCGGAGCCCGGATGCTCGCCACGATCCCCGAGCTCTCCGTCAGGCGCGGCGAGGCAAACACGGCGGTGTCCATCAGTTCGACGCGGATCGCCGTCTGGCCCAGCGCGTGGTGTGCGGGAAGGAACCATAGGGTGGCGAGGATGGTGGAGAAGCGCACGGCCGGGAGGTTACGGTCTCGACAGAAGTGCCGCAATGCTTGCCTGTCGCCTTGGCTTCCCGGCAGATTCCATCGATGGTCCTTTCATCGGAGTGTGACTGCGATGACGACGGCGACGGGCTTCGATACGGGCACCCGGCTCGCGACCCTATGCAAAGCGCTCGGCAACCCGGTGCGGCTGGCGATCGTGCGGTACCTGCAGGCGCAGAGGGGCACCTGCACGTGCGGCGACATCGTGGACCAGCTTCCGCTCGCGCAGTCGACGGTTTCCCAGCACCTCAAGGTCCTCAAGGGAGCGGGGTGGATTCAAGGCGAGGTGGAACCCCCCCGCGTCTGCTACTGCATCAACCAAGAGACAGTCGAGGAGTTCAAGCGTCTCGTCGCGGCGCTCTGAGCATCGTCACCGCGCCGAGGTCCGGATCGCGTTGAACAGCAGAGGCAGCGTCGCGAGACTCTGGCCCCGATACTGAGGCTGGAAACCGAAGAGGACGACCCGCCCCCGGCCGTGTCGCACCTCCGCGAGCGCCACTCTCCCCGCCAGGTTCGTGCCGCCGATCATCCACCCCGACAGCAGGATGTCGCCGGGCTGTGCCGGGTAGCGCGCCACGACGCGCACGCGCGACGGGTCACGCACGTCGTACGCCGGTCCTCCCTCGAACCACGCGATGCCCTGTGCCGGCATGCCCTCGGCGATGGCTTGGGTCGTGTCGAGAGTGACGCGCAGGATGCTGCCCGGCACGTAGAACTCGCGCGTTGAGAGAGCTGCCAGAACGTTGGTGAGCGGCAAGTCGAGTGCGGCCACGGCGAAATCGCAGGCGTCGTTCAGCGCGATCAAAGTCCCGCCGCTGTCCACGAAGTTTCGGAGCGCCTGCACACCGCCCGTTCCCAGCCCGCCGGCGAAGCGGGCGGGATAGCGCTGCGCGGAGAGGCCTTCGACGATCGCCCGGGGGGACATGCTCGGTAGGACGAGGGCGTCGAGGCGGGCTCCCAGGCCGCCCGTGCGGACCGTCGAGTCGAGCACGCTCTCGTACGGGACGTTCCACGTGTCCAGTATCCAGCGGGTCCAGCCCTCATCGATAGAGGCCGTGTACGACCGGTAGAGGCCAAGTCGCACGGCGGGCCGGGCCGAGCGCGCGCCCGGTGACACCGAGAGGCCGGCAACGCTGTAGCTCGGCGCGGGTGCCGTCACGGGCGCCGAGAGCGATACCGGAATCGAATCCCGCGCCACGACGATCCGCAGACCGAGGAGGAGCGGCAGAGTATGCGCGGTCGCATCGTAGGGACGACGCGGCGGGCCACCCGGGTATTCCCGAAGGTCCGGGTAGTCCTGGCGTTCCAGGAGGGTCTTGGCGAAGGCCGCGTACGGCTGCCGCAGCGGCACCACGTACGTTCCGGCGTAGAACCGCTCGCGCCCGACGGTGAAGGAACCGAGCGCGGAGCGGACCTCGACCTGGCCGCGCCGGAGGATCGCGAGGAGAGTGGCGAGCGCGGTCGGATCCTGGTTCGCGGCCGTGACCACGAACGCGTAGGGCCAGTCCGGCCAGCCTTGTACGGCGCGTTCGACGACACGGCGCGAGGCCCAGAGCCAGTCGGCACGATGCCGCGCGACGTGATCCAGCATCGCCATCGCGGCAGCGCTCTGGTATCGCACGATGTCCGCGAGCGTCCAGCGCCCGCCCGGCCACGGTGCGGCGAAATTCCACGAACGCTCGCGGGGATCGAGATCCCTGCTCACGCGCAGGCTGTCGAACGCCACGGTGATGGGCGTCGCGAGGCTGGCACTGGCCGTCTCGGTGAGGATGCGCACCGCAGCGTGGTAGTGCTGATAGGCGCGCGCCGGGGTCCAGGCGTCGTACGAGGTGCCCATCGATACACCCGTGAACCCATCGGTCGTCAGGCGCCACGCGATCGCAGTGCCGAGGGCATTGAACCCCTGGACGAGGATGGGATCCACGTTGGGCTCGATCGGATCGAGGTAGGGCGGCATGAAGATCCGCGATCCGTTCGAGCCCTGCTGGTGGATGTCCATCGTGACCTGAGGGTGCCAGACACCGTACAGGCTGTCTACCACCAGTTGGGTCTCGACCTGCGTGAAGGAGTACCAGTCGCGGTTGTTGTCGTGACCCGTGTAGCGGTGGTAGAGCTCCGGCGGACCAGTTCCCTCGGCGGAGGTACCGAGCGTCTGCGTGTACCAGCGGGTGACGATGTTGACGCCGTCAGGGTTCAGCGACGGCACGAGGATGAGGACGGTGCTGTCGAGCGCGGCGCGAACGTCGGGGCTCGTCCCGTTCGCGAGGCGATAGGCGATCTCCAGCGGCGCGAAGAAGCCGCCCACTTCGGTCGAGTGCACGCTCGAGGTGATGAGCACGAACGCCCGCGCCCGCGCCACGAGGCGCGCCGCGGCGGCGGAGTCGGGCGAGAGGCGCGGGTCTGCGAGTCGGCGCTGCACGTCGCGCAGCACCGGCAGCTGTCGGAGATTCATCGGGCTTGAGATGAAGACTGCCAGGAACGGGAGTCCGTTGGTACTGCGGCCGATCTGTCGGACACTCACCCGATCGCTGGCCGCGTCGAGGGCACGGAAGTACTCGACGATCGGGCCCCACTCGACGAGGCGCCGGTCTGTGCCCGGGGTGAAACCGAGCACCGATGCCGGTGTCGGCAGCGGACGGCGCTGGGCGGGAAGGGCGGTGGCGGTGAAGGCGAGCAGCGCGAGCGCGACGGTGAGCGGGCAACGCATCTGGACCTCGTTCGGACGTCCTGGCAAACATCGAGCCCCATCCCGGGTTCCCGGGACGGGGCTCGACGACGTTGCTACGGCACGTCAGCGGCGACTACGAGAGCCGCTTGATCTCGACGCGACGGTTCTGGGCGCGGCCGGACGCCCTGGTGTTCGGCGCGATTGCGCGGGTCGAGCCGTAGCCCACTGCGGTCATCGCGGAGGTGGGCACGCCCTTGCTGGCCAGGTAGGTCACGACGGCTTGGGCACGAGTCTGAGAGAGGCGCATGTTCCGCGCCGCGACGCCCACGGCGTCGGTGTGTCCACCGATCTCCCACCGGGTGTTCGGCGTGGCGACGAGGGCTATCGCGATCCGATCCAGCTCGGCGTACGACGTCCGCAGGAGCCGCGACGTCCCGGCCCCGAAGGAGATATTCCGGATCACGAGGGACGCGTTCACCGCCGGGAGCTCGGCGAGCGGGCACCCGTTGGCGTCGATGCGCGAAGCAGTCGGCGTGTTCGGGCACCGGTCGTTGGCGTCAATCACGCCGTCGCGATCGGCGTCGGGTGCCACCGGGCAGCCACTGGCATCTACTAGCGTGCCGGCGGCGGTATTCGGGCAGGTGTCCAAGTAATCGAACACAGCGTCGCGGTCGGTATCGACCGGGCAGCCGCTGGCATCGATGGGCCGCATGTTAGGCAGCGTATTGGGGCAACGATCGAGGTTGTCCGTCACGCCGTCGGTGTCGGTGTCGCGCGGGCAGCCATTGGCATCCACCAGGACGCCGGCGGGTGTGTTCGCGCAGCGATCCAGGTAATCGAACACAGTGTCGCCGTCGGCATCGACCGGGCAGCCGCTGGCATCGATGGGCCGCATGTTAGGCAGCGTATTGGCGCAACGATCGAGGTTGTCGGCGATGCCGTCGTTGTCGGTGTCGCGGGTGCAGCCGTCGGCGGTGACCGGCGTGTTGGCCGGAGTGTTCGGGCAGCGATCGAGCCCGTTATAGACGCCGTCGCGGTCCGTGTCAGACGGGCAACCCGTGAGGTCGATCGTCGCACCCGCCGGAGTGCTCGCGCAGCGGTCGCGCCTGTCCGGCACGCCGTCAGCGTCGGTGTCACGCGGCGGGCCGCCGCCCATGAAGTA
>Ga0315287_10000021_pt1 | contig 159253 bp, 125 predicted proteins | sample YL17G11_0_MG_FD_205037 | JGI IMG/M metagenome (GOLD analysis project Ga0315287, IMG submission 205037) | Sediment microbial communities from Yellowstone Lake, YNP, Wyoming, USA - YL17G11_0 | ecosystem: Environmental > Aquatic > Freshwater > Lake > Sediment | place: USA: Wyoming | collected... | reverse complement strand
GGCGATCGTCTTCGAGGATGGGCGGCAGGAGAAGCATGTTATCGGACATGGGTGGAGCGAGCGGTATATCAACGGCAAGCTCAAGGAGAAGACCACCTATGCCGATAAAGAGCGCAACCGGCAGCCCGTATCGGTGCAGAGCGGCACAGATGAGCTGGAGACCAGCCAGGTCTATTACGACCCGGACATGCAGGTGACAAAAGTTTTTGGCGGCAGTCAAAGCGATCCCTTGTGGTTGCCGGTGGATAGCAATGTCCACCGGTACGAGTGGGGAGGCAGCAGATGAACGCTCCTTTTTGTCGCGTTCCCATTGTTGCCTCTGCCTTAACTTTGCAGAGGCAAGGTGCGAGAGTTGCGGCAGCGAAAAAAAGTTGACAAAAATCATCGATTCTGGTAATAAGCAATGGGAATTTAAGTACGACATGATGGGTAATGTAATCGAGATGATCTATCCCGATCTGAGTAAGATCGAGCAGCGGTTCGATGTGGCCGGGCGCCTGGAGTGGTTTAAGAACAAGCGCGGCCAGGAGATTACCTATGCCTATGATAGCGATGGACGGCTCATCATCAAGACCTTGCCGGAAGGGACAGTAGATTTTAGCTATGACGATAGAGACCGTTTAAGCGAGGTCTCCGGCCCCGGGTATCATTACAAGTACGATTACGGCGTCGCCTTTGTCGGCGGAAACTCACCCCTGGTCAAGGAAACCAACCTGGAAAACGGTCTTTGGGTGCAGCACATCTACGACACCAACGGCCTACCCGTGCGCTATTACGATAGTTTCCTGTGGGAGAAAGGCTACCAGTACAATTTTACTTCCGGCACCGGCACCCCCATCGGCTTTACGCCGACCAAAGTCTGGTACGCCAAAAAGGGCATCGGCACGACCTATAATACCGAGTACAAGCACGATCCCATGGGCCGCCTACGAAACAAACTCAACACCTTTTTGGGCACCGAGGAATGGTATACCTATGATAGCAAAGGTCTGCTCCAGCAGCTTCTTTACCGCCAATACCCCAACATGTCCGGCAGTTTCCCCACCGTTACCCTCGACCTTCAACGGGACCTGTCCGGTCTCATTACCGGTCTGACCGGGGCTAAGCAGCTTTCCGCTTCATTCAATCCCGATCTCGAGATCACCGCAGTCCAGCACACCTTCCCTACTACTTTTTCCGAAGCCTATTCTTATGATCCCCGCGGCAACCGGCTCGCTTCCCTGTCCAACACCTTCGCCTACAACGACCTCAACCAACTCCTGGAATCGGCCACCCATACGTATACCTACGATGCAGACGGCAACCTCATCCAGGAGAGAAACAAAGCCAGCGGCGAGACCAAAAAGTACTTCTACAACGCCGAGAACCGGCTCACCGGCTATGAGCATTATGCCAATGAGTTTACCTCCGTTGACCAGATCGCCCAATACACCTATGACCTCTACGGCCGCCGCATCCAGAAAACCGTTAACGGCAATGTCACCAACTTCCTATGGGATGAAGACAACATCTCCCTGGAATTGAACGAAAACAATCAGCCCATTCGCCGCTATGTTTACGGCGTCGGCATGGATAATGTGGAAGGCCATTTCGAGTACGCCGAGGCCACATCCAACCCCTTTGCCACAGACCACCGCGGCTGGTACACCTACATCAAAGACCAGGTCGGCACCATTTACAAGACCTTCTCCCACGGCACTTCCCAGGTCGTTAATTCCAGGGCTTACGACACCTTCGGTAACCTCATCTCCCAGTCCGGCACATCAAAATCCCCGCTCGGCTTCCAGTCCAAGTACCTCGACCCCGAATCCGGCCTCTACTACTTCTACCACCGCTACTACAGCCCCTCCCTCGGTCGCTTCACCACCGAAGACCCGATAGGGCTGATCAGCGACTTGAATGTATATAGATTTACCAGGAACAATCCATTAAATGCCATTGATCCTTCGGGATTGATCACAGACATCAATAGCTTTGCTTCACCCAGTCCCGGTTGGCCCAGTCCCGATCCGAGGATGTCGATGTGGATGGCATTCCAAACAACGACATCCGAAGCTTTTGAGGAATTCAAGCAATTTATTTGTGGGGAGAACTATTCCTGTGATAGGAGATCAACCTGGGAAAAGATCATGGATAACTTCTCTCTAACAAATGAATTACCGGGAAAATTGGCTCCTTGGTTTACACCATTAATAACAAGTCAAACATTTGCGTCTTATATAGAAGGTACTACTTTGGTTCAATGGATATTTCAACTTAAACTGGGAGGAACGACACTGGGTGGTGTCGCCTTTACAGGAATTGAAACGGGTATTATTGCTGGAATGACAACTCTTGTAAATTGGTCTATGGTATCAGTTGCATTCGAGGGGGGCGTTTTTATTGGCTCAGTCCTAAAGGCACTTATATGTCAATAGCGGATAAAAAGATTGTAATCCTTAGTAAAAAGCAATTCCTGTGGAGAAAATTTTTTGCTTGCGTTTTTATCTCTATAGCTATAATCCTGGGAATTATAGGATATATTAAGTGGTATTCGATGAATCCAATAGGGAAAGCCCTTATGACTATCACGGAATTTTTTCTTTTAGGTTTTTCGTTCGGCGATATTAAAGATCAATTTAAGTCTTATGAACGATACAAAAAGGAGAAGGAGCAGGAAATAGAGAAAGCTGCGAAATAGTTCTGGCCCAGGACTAATTCTTTAGCTACCATATCCCTGGGGTGAAGTAGAAGCGATGGGCCTTTGGTAAAAGGAGGCTCAGGTGTTGAAGAGGTCGCGGGATTGGGGGTCTGAGGGGGAGACGAGTTTGTAGGACATGGTTTCGGGGGGAATGGCTTCCTTAACCTTGCCGGTGCCGGGGACTTCGAGATCGATCTTAAAGTCTTTCGGGATAAAATGCGGCTGCTTGAGATCATAAAACTTCCGCGGGATTTTGATCCTGGATATGCCGATATTTCAAAAACCATGTTTTTTGCACCGGTTAAGAGCAAATTCCGGCGGAACTGGGGATAGCTTGGGCGTGGGAGGGGAGGGTTGAAGACTTTTATCAATAGCTATTCGCGTACCCTTTCCATTGGGTAATGGTCAAGCATGGGAGGCGGCACCGGGGCTTTGATGGGGGCGGATATCATCAGGTGAACCCCAGTTCTCTTTTTTAATGGCATTCAGTTCCCGGGTCGATAGGGACTTCGGGCTGGGCATGAACCTCCAGGACACCTTTTTCTTGCCGTTATATCATCCTGTTTGCCGGTAGCACATTTTGCTATCCGGTTACCTGTTGGCGGTGAACGTTTCGGATATTTTGGGGTCCGGTTACCTTAATTTTGCCCGGCCGTTATCACATTTTTCTTGGCGGCCGGCACATTTTGGAGAAAAGTTCTCCGGTCTTCCTTAATGGTTAAGGAATGCCGGGGGAAATTTCTCTCCCACATCTTGATGGAATCCTATTGCCGGAAAGGATTTGTCTTCGGTAATATCCGGGAACAGCGTTATTAGATGATATTCCAGGAAACCCATTTCCAGACCAATCGACCCAGCGAAACCATCTCCTGATCGCCATACCTCTAAAAAATCACTCCCCCAGGCGGATGATCCGGCAACCAAAATCAACCGGCTGATTTAGACCGGGCTCCTGGTATCGACCCTGAAAATGGATGTCAATGGTACAGCCCGATGCCGATGGTTTTGAGCATGGTATAAAAGAGATTGAGGGGAAAACCCATGATGTTGAAGTAGCAACCCTCGATCTGCCGGACAAATACCGAGGCCTTGCCCTGGATGCCATAAGCGCCGGCCTTGTCCATAAAAGCCTCGTTATCCAGGTAGAAGTCGATCTCCCGGTCGGAAATAGCCGAAAAATAGACATAAGAAACGGCGCGGTCATAATAGGTTTTCCCCTGGTAAAAGAGGGCCAGGCCGGTCCACACCTCGTGCCGGGTAGCGGAGAGAAGCCTGAGTATTTCAAAGGCTTGCTGCCGGTCCCGGGGCTTGCCGATCACCTGGTCACGGCACAGGACCAGGGTGTCGGCGCTGATCACCACATCCTGGAAGAAATCATCCCGTATCACGCTCTCTCCTTTGGCGATCGTTACCCGGTGGATAAAATCTACCGGGTTCTCGCCCCTTTTGACGCTCTCATCGGCCTGGGGAACGACCACCAACGGCCCGATGCCAATCAGTTGCAACAACTCCAGTCGCCTGGGTGATGACGAAGCCAGTACAAATCTCATCTTACATTACACTCTCTTTATTTTAGGCTAGCCATACGCACGTATGGCCGGTTTGATGTTTCACCTTTAAGATACCATTTTCATGGTCAAAAATCAAGGGGACCCGGATTTCCAGGTCATCCGTTTACTAACTCTATCATGCCATAATGTAATACAAATGCCAGACATTGGCAACTTTTTTTTGGAAAACCATCTAAGCTGCCCTGGGGAATGGTGGATAAAATTCCGACCAATGGGTATGTCTAAAAAAAGGAGGACACCATGAAACGTAAATTATGGGCACTATTGTTAATCGGTATGCTGGTATGTTGTTTTTCCCTGGTTGGAAAAACTATCCAGGAGAAACCCCTGGTGCAGATAGCCATCCTGCTCGATACCAGCGGCAGCATGGAAGGGTTGATCGAACAGGCCAAGACCCAGTTGTGGAAGATCGTCAACGAGATGGCCCTGGCCAAGAAGCAAGGGGTCGGGCCCAAACTGGAGGTGGCGCTCTACGAATACGGTAAGAGCACCATCCCCGAATCCGAAGGCTACTTACGGATGATTGTCCCCCTGTCCGAAGACCTGGACCGTATCTCCGAAGAGCTATTTAAGCTGACCACCAACGGCGGCGACGAATACTGCGGCCGGGTCATCCAGGCCGCAGTCAAGGGCTTGACCTGGACCCCGAGCAATAAGGAGCTCAAGATCATATTCATCGCCGGTAACGAGCCTTTTACCCAAGGGGGCATCGATTACCGCCAGTCCTGCAAAGAGGCCATTTCCCAGGGAATCATGGTTAACACCATCTTTTGCGGGGATTACCAGACCGGCATCCAGACCAATTGGAAAGATGGCGCCGACCTGGCAGACGGTAACTATATGAACATCGACCAGAACCAAAAGATCGTTCATATCCCGGCCCCCCAGGATACGCGCATCGTCGAGCTCGGCCAGTCCCTGAATAAGACCTACCTGGCCTATGGCCAGGCCGGGGAAGCAAAGAAAGAACGGCAGGCGGCCCAGGATCAAAATGCCCTGGGATCGAGCCCGTCGGTTATGGTCGAGCGCGCCAAAGCCAAGAGCTCGGCCCAGTATTCCAATGTCGGTTGGGATCTCGTTGATGCCGAAAAAGAGGGCCAGGTCAAACTGGAAGACGTCAAAGATGAAGACTTGCCGGCAGAGATGAAGAAGATGAGTAAGCCGGAGCGGCGGCAATACCTCGATAAAATGAAAAAGCAGCGGGAAGAAATCCAGAAAGATATCCAGAAGCTGACGGCCGAGCGGGACAAATTCGTCGCCCAGAAGAAGAAGGAATTGACCGGGGATAATACACTCGATGCGGTCATGATCAAGGCGGTGCGCGAGCAGGCCGAGAAAAAGAGCTTCGAATTCGAGAAGAAATAAGCGCAAACATTCCCTTAAGGAGACGAACCCATGTTACGGATAAAAAGTATGAAGATAGTCCTGGCCCTTCTGGCCGGGTTGTTTTTCGCCGCTCAGCTGTGCGGCGACGGTTTTATCGTCATCCCGGGGCCCCACCCCCAGCCGACGCCGCAGCCCTTTCCCCTGGAGGTGAAATACCACCGGGTCGATGTGCGCATCGACGACCAGGCGGCGGTGACCAGCATCGACCAGGTCTTTGTCAACCCCACCCCCTATAGGCTGGAAGGTTATTACCTGTTCCCGGTGCCGGTCAATGCCGTGATCAAGAAATTCACCATGTTTGTCAACGACCAGGAGCTGGAGGCCGAGCTCTTAGACGCTGCTAAGGCCCGGCAGATTTACGAAGACATCGTGCGCCGGCAGCGCGACCCGGCCATACTCGAATACAGCGGCCAGGGGCTGCTCAAGGCCCGCATCTTCCCGATCGAGCCCCATTCGGAGAAGCGGATTAAGATCACCTACCAGGAACTCCTCGATAAGGAGAGCCAAACGGTTCAATACCTCTATCCCTTGAATACCGAAAAGTTCTCGGCCAAACCCTTAAAAGATGTGGCCATCAGGGTCGAGATCAATAGCCGGGAAAAGATCAAGAACATCTATTGTCCCACCCATGGGGTAGAGATCGTGCGCAAAGGGGAAACCCAGGCGGTGATCGGCTACGAGGAGAAAGAGGTCAAACCCGATAGCGATTTTAAACTCTATTACAGCACCCAGGAGAGCGGTAAGCTGGGCTTTTCGCTCCTCACGCACCGGAAAACAGGCGAGGATGGATTCTTTTTCCTGGGTCTTAGTCCCGGGTTTTCCGGCCAGAAAGAAGAGGTGGTGGCCAAGGATATCGCTTTTGTCCTCGATGTTTCGGGCAGCATGGCCGGAGAGAAGCTCGACCAGGCCAAGAAGGCCCTGCTCTTCTGCATCGAGAATTTAAACCCCACAGACCGCTTCGAGATTATCCGCTTCTCCACCGAGGCCGAGGCCCTGTTCGGGGAGCTGACGCCGTTTAGCGATGCCAGTCGCAAGCAGGCGCGGGCCTTTGTCAACGACCTGCGCGCCATCGGCGGCACCAATATCGACGAAGCCTTGAACCTGGCCCTGGCCCGGAAAGGCAACCCAACAAGACCTTACCAGGTCATCTTCATTACCGACGGTAAGCCGACCATCGGCATTACCGAGGAAGAGGCCCTGGTCGATAAGATCAAAAAGGCCAACATCGGTCAGACGCGCATCTTTACTTTCGGTATCGGCAGCGAGATCAACACCCACCTCCTCGATAAAATCACCGAGATCACCCGCGCTTCCCGCAGTTACATCGAACCCGGAGAAGATATCGAGGTCAAGGTATCCGATTTTTACTCCCGTGTGCAGTCGCCCATCCTGACCGATGTTAAGCTCGATTTCGGCAGAACCGTCCAGGTTTCCAGGACCTACCCGGGCAACCTGCCCGACCTTTTTAAAGGTTCCACCATTACCCTGCTCGGTCGCTACCGCGGCCAGGGACAGGCGAAGGTGGTGTTGACGGGGAAGTTCGGCGACCGGGAGCAAAAGATCGAGTTTAGCGCCGATTTTTCCGGCCCGGAAACGAAAAATGATTTTATTCCCCCGTTGTGGGCGGCCCGGCGCATCGGCTTTCTCCTCGATCAAATCAGGCTGCACGGCCAGGAAAAGGAATTGATCGATGAGGTTACCCAATTGGCCCGCACGTATGGCATCATCACGCCCTATACCAGTTACCTGATCGTCGAGGATGAGCGGGATAACACGCGGCGCAACGTCATCCGGCCCCAGGACCAGACCCTGGGCCAGGTAGCGGAAGGCGACATGGATTTTGAGCGGCGCAACCGGGAAGAGTATGCCAATATGAAATTGAAGGGCGGGGCCGGCAGTGTGCAGGCCAGTAAAGACGTGCAGACCTTAAATGAAGCCTTCAATTACGCCCAGTCGAGACCGGGACAGGAGCGGTTGCAGTACAGCGATAAGAAAGGCCAGGTGCAGGGCTTGGGTCAGCAGATCCGCAATATCCAGGGCCGGGCCGTGTACAATACCGGCAACCTCTGGGTCGATTCGCAAATCCAGTTGCAGAAAACCAGGAAAAGCGAGCGCATACAGGCTTTCACCCTGCGGTACTTCGAGCTGTTAAAAAAAGAACCAACGGCCGCTCCCTTCCTGGCCCTGGGAAAGAATGTTAGTTTCATCCTTAAAGACACCCTGTATGAAATCTATGAATGAGCGGACGATCGCAGTTAAAAGTTGAAATGATCTAAGGAACGGTACTGTAAAGCTTCCTGGATGTGTTCAGGCTTGATCTGGGGGCTGTTTTCCAGGTCGGCAATGGTGCGTGCTACTTTGAGTATCTTAAAATAACTGCGGGCGCTCAGGTCGAGCTTCTGCACCGCCATCTTGATCAGCTTCTCCCCCTCGGCATCGAGGGGGCAGAAGCGATTGATCTCCCGGTTTTTCATCTGGCCATTGGCAAACAGCCGGCGGTGCAGGGGTTTGAACCGGCTGAGCTGGATATTGCGGGCCTTGACCACCCGCGCCTTGATCGACGCCGAGCCCTCCATCCGCTTATCCGAGGTGATTTCGTCGATAGGGACTTTTTTAATCTCGATCTGCATGTCGATGCGATCGATTAAGGGCCGGGAAATACGCGAATAGTAACGCCGTTTCTGGGCCTGGCTGGCGAATAAGAAACCGGGATCTCCCAAACCGGCGGCATCTTCACTGGGATTCATGGCCGCCACCAGCATGAATTTGGCCGGGTAGGTATAGGTGGTTAGTGAACGGGAAATCGTGATATCGCCATTTTCCAGGGGCTGGCGCAGCACTTCCAAAGCCGACTTCTTAAAGTAAGGGAATTCATCCATGAATAACACGCCGTTATGGGCCAGCGATATCTCCCCGGGCACCGGGTATCTGCCGCCGCCGCTGATACCGACATCGGAGATGGTATGATGGGGAGACCGGAAAGGCCGGCAGGTGACCAAATTATGGTGGTAACTCAAGAGCCCGGCGGCGCTGTAAATCAGCGATGTTTCCAGCACCTCCTCGTCGGTCATATCCGGGAGAATGGAAGGCAAAGCCTTTGAGAGCATCGATTTACCGGAGCCCGGCGGTCCGATCATCAGGACATTATGAAAACCGGCGGCCGCTATCTCCAGCACCCTTTTAGGCAGGTACTGGCCCTTGACGTCGCAAAAATCGCCGGTGTTCTCTCCCGGTTGTTCCGGCCTGGATTGAAAGCGTATCCGCTCGAAAGTTTCGGGTTTGAGGATAAAAGCTGCCACTTCGGTCAGGTTCTTCAAGGCAAAGACATCGATTTCCTTGACAAATGCCGCTTCATTACCGTTTTCATACGGCACCACCACCCCTTTATATCCTTTTTCTTTGGCAAAAATGGCCAGGTTGAGCACCCCCTTGACGCCTTTCAATTCGCCGTTCAGGTTAAGCTCGCCATAGAAAAGGTAGTCGTCGAATGTCCCGGACGGGAGGTCGTGGCTGTTTCTCAAGATACCCAGGGCGATCGGCAAATCCAGGGAAGAGCCTTCTTTGCGCACATCGGCCGGGGATAGGTTGACCACTATCTTGGTGCTGGACGGGTATTCGAAACCCGAATTCTTAATGGCGAAGCGGATCCGCTCTTTGCTCTCATTGACCGCATTATCGGGGAGACCGACGATCGTTACCCCCGGTATGCCCCGGGAAAATCCCACTTCCACGTCGGTGAGAATTACCTCCAGCCCATTCATCACAATCGATTTAACCCGGCTTACCATTTCGTTTACTTTTTCACATCCAGGATGATGGTCACCTTCTTGACCTCTTGATCGACTCTCAACACCATCGATTCGATCGGGCGCCCGCTTTTGTCCTTTATCTCCACGAACATGTGCGGCTCTTTTATCCGCACTTCTTTGATGATGGTCATCCGGGTTTTATCGACCAGGGTGCCCAGGATCTCGGTGACCCGCGTCTCATCCAGGTTGAACCGGGACGCCGGTTTCTTCCCCGCATCGATCTCCACAGGCTCTTCTTCTTGTGGCCCCCCTTTATCCCTGATATCGAGCCACTCCTCGATATCTTCTTCCGGCATACGGAAAGGTAAATTTTTGTCATCTTTCTCTACCAGATCCGGCGGGAAGGGAAGGGGAGCGATCACTTTTTCCCTTATCGGGCCAGGGGTTACCAACATGTTTTCCGGGCCGAGCTCTATTAAACTGTCGTTTTCTTCGATCTTGATGTCGAGATCCTCATCCTCCGGGAAACCCGGGAAAGGGAGATCTTCTTCCCTGATGGTATCGTATTCTTCCCGGCTATTTTGACCCAACCGGTCAACCACCGGACTCTTCCCGGCACCATCTTTGGTGCCCAGGTCATCCTCCGGGAAAGAGGAAAATTCTCCCCAGGCCGGTTCCACCGGTCCGCTCTCCTGCGCCCCGACGATCTCGCCCGGTTCCAGGGTGAGCAGGGCAGCGGGCTCCCCGTCCCGGTCTTCCCCCAGCAGGGGTAACGGCGACTCATCGCTCTCTACCAGGGTATCGAATTCCACATCCCTTTCCTGGAAGTCACCGAAAAACGGCTCATTCGCCTGCGACTGGGGGGCCTGTTCGTTAAAGATATTGCGCTGAAGGTTCTCCATCTTGTCCAGCGGGATCTTCTTAAAAGGTAGCTCTTCCTTTTTGATGATCTCCTGGTGGCTATTGGTGTCGAAGTTGACCGGTGTCGCCCTGATCATTTCGCTGGGGTGGCTGAGCACTTTTTTGATCTTTTTCAAGGTGATACCCGATATTTCACGCAGGGTTTCGATAACGCCGATACCGTCGGTGGAGATCGCCTCGAAATAGGCTGCATCGGTAATGTGGAAGAGCTTTTTCAACCGCTCCACCGATGAGATGTTCTTGAGATCGCGTTTGTTAAATTGAAATACCAGCGGCACCTGGTTGAGGTCGGTGTTGTACGTGCCCAGGTTTTTCTTCAGGTTCTCAAAACTCTCCAGGCTGGCCTGTTCCCGCATCTCCTGGGAATCGACGACAAAGACGATCCCATCGACCCCCTTGAGTACCAATTTGCGGGTAGCATCGTAGAATATCTGCCCCGGGACGGTGTAAAGCTGGAACCTCGTTTGGTAGCCGTTGATCAGGCCGACATTAATGGGCAATAGATCGAAAAACAGGGTGCGATCGATCTCGGTCTCGACGCTGACCAGCTCTCCCCGGGTCTTGGGGCTGGTGACCGAAAATATATATTGCAGGTTGGTGGTTTTTCCGCTTAGACCAGGGCCATAATAAACGATTTTAGCTGTTACCTGCCTGGAACTGTGGTTAATAAACATGGTCTTTATTCCCTGAACCTATCAGTAACTTCATTATTCTCTCATTTATGGAACATATTGTCAAGGTTTCTCTCCCCTAAATCATCCGCCTGGTTTTGGGAAGGGGTCTACAATCTCGAACGCCAGGGGGAGATAGTATCAAACACATATCCCCTCTCCACACTTGGAGAGGGGTGGCCGAGAGAAGCAGATGAATGCTCCTTTTTGTCGCATGGTAGGAACTTCTTTTTGAGAGGATGTGGAAGATTTCTTATGGTAATCCAGGGAATAGCGGGGCGTTTAATACCGGATTTAATTTTTTTGGCAAAGTGTGGTATCATTGGGAATTGTAAAGGCCAGGAATTTTTTCCCCAGGAGTAAAAATATGGCAGGAACAGAAGAGAACAAGTTTTATGTGACCACGCCGATTTATTATGTCAACGACCGGCCCCATATCGGCCATGCCTACACGACCATTATGGCCGATGTCATCAAGCGGTTTAAGAAACTGCTGGGTAAAGAGGTCTTCTTCTTGACCGGCACCGATGAGCATGGCCAGAAGATCGAGACCAGCGCCGGGAAACAGGGCATTACCCCCCGGCAACTGGCAGACCAGGTGGTGATCCGCTTCAAGGAGCTATGGAAAACCTTAGAGATCGATTACGATAACTTCATCAGGACGACCGATAATGAACACATCGAGGGCGTCAAGAAGATTTTCCGGAAAGTACTGGACAAAGGCGATATCTACCCGGGCGAGTACGAGGGCCACTATTGCGTCTCCGATGAGAGTTTTGTCACCGAGATGGCCGAAGATAGCGGCGACGGCAACAAAATCTGCCCAGACTGCGGTAAAGTAACCGCCAAAGTGGTGGAGAAGTGCTACTTCTTCCGCCTCTCCGCCTACCAGGACAAGCTGCTGGAATTTTACCGCCAAAACCCCGATTTCGTGGTGCCCAAATCGCGCATGAATGAGGTGGTCTCGTTTGTCAGGATGGGCCTAAAAGACCTGAGTGTGACGCGCTCGACCGTTAAATGGGGTATTCCCATGCCGGGGGATGAAGAGCAGACGATCTATGTCTGGTTCGATGCCCTATCCAATTACCTGACCGGCGTCGGCTACAAGGATGAAAACGCAACCTTTACCCGTTGGTGGCCGGCAGATTTACATATCATGGCCAAAGATATCTTAAAATTCCATGCCGTTTACTGGCCGGCCTTCCTGATGTCTGCCGGTTTGCCTTTACCGAAACAGGAATTGATCCACGGCTGGTGGCTTCAAGACGAGAAGAAAATGTCCAAATCGACCGGCAATGTGCTCGACCCACACATCCTGCTCAAGCACTTCAATGCCGATGCCATCAAATATTTCCTGATGCGGGAAGCCTCTATCGGGGCTGACGGCAACTTCTCCCACCAGGGTTTTATCACCCGCATCAACACCGACCTGTGCAACGATTGGGGCAACCTGGTATCGCGCACCGGCGGCATGATCGATAAGTACTTTTCCGGCCAATTCACTTCCGCGGCTGTTTACGGCCCGAAAGAAAACGCATTGGCAGAGACCTACCGGGCGCTCGAAAGCGAGGTCATCGGCCTTTATGAACAGTACCAGTACAACCGGGGACTGGAAAGGGTTTTCGATTACATCAGCCAGCTCAACAAGTACATCGTCGAATCCTGCCCCTGGGACCTGGCCAAATCCGAGGCGGACCGGCCAAAGCTGGCCGGTGTGCTCAAGACGCTGATCAGGGCGATATTGAGCGTGAATGTCCTGCTATCGCCGGTTCTTCCCCAGACCAGCGAGAAAGTACGCCGGATATTCAATTACCCGGAAACAGGCTTCGGCTGGAAGGACCCGGGTGAGACCTTTAATATCGGCCAGGTCGAGCAGTTGTTCCCGCGGGTCAACCCGGAAGACTTCTTTGCCGATGAAGTTAAACCGGGGGAAAAGAAAATGGATGACCAAGAGACGACAGAAGGATTGATCGAGTTTGCAGATTTCAAGAAAGTGGAGATGGTGGTGGCCCGGGTGCTGAAAGCCGAGAAGGTGGAAAAAGCCGATAAGCTCTTGCTGCTCTCGGTGGATACGGGTAGCGACCAAAGAACGCTGGTGGCCGGTGTGGCCCTGTATTACAAGCCGGAAGATTTAATCGACCGCAAGATCATTATCGTCAAGAACCTGAAACCGGCCAAAATACGGGGCATCGAATCGAGGGGCATGATCCTGGCTGCTTCGGATAAAGAGGGACGGCCCTTTATCCCGCTCCTGCCCGAAGAAACGCCCCTCGGCGCCATCCTCAGATAACCCGCCGCTTGACAGCCCCCTACAGGATTATTTCCCCTCCTGTCCGATTTGGGACTTTTAGAGCGATTGAATTGTCTTTCAATTTGTGCTATATAGAAACCTTGAGCCGGGAAAGCGGTTTTTAATGATCCTTTTTCAATCACTATACCGGACCCTCTCCATTCCGTTGATGAAAAACGCTACCTGGACATTGGGTTGTCTTCAAAGGGTCGAATCTTGGTGGTGGCTTATACTGAAAGAGGCTCAAATATTCGTATTATAAGTTGCCGAAAGGCTGTTAAGAAAGAAAAGAGGGTATATGAAGAAAAAAAATTTTGAACATCAAGAGCAGAATGATATGGATATGCTTCCCGAATACGATTTTAAAGATGGTATTCGGGGCAAACACTATAAAGCCTATCGTAAAGGCCATTCGGTAAAAATCAATAAAACTGACGGAACCGCTACTGTCCAATACTTTAAACTTGAAGATGGGGCAGTGATGATAGAACCGGATGTCCGTAAATACTTCCCTGATTCCGAAGCGGTGAATAAAGCGTTACGTTCGTTGATAGAAATTTTCCCCGGTAGAAAAATGAGAGTGGATGGGGTGGCCGGTATCAAGAGGGGTTAAGTCGGGAAAACCTGAAATCATCCGGTTGGAAATACTTTTCTATTGGTAGAAAGTTCTTTTCCACGGGTAGGAGGTTCAAAGTCACCGGTAGGAAGTTCTTTTCCACTGGTAGGAAACACTTTTCTATTGGTAGGAAGTTCTTTTCGACCGGTAGGAACTTTATTTCCACGGGTAGGAGGTTCAAAGTCACCGGTAGGAACTTTATTTCCACTGGTAGGAGGTTCAAAGTCACCGGTAGGAAACACTTTTCTATTGGTAGGAACAACTTTTCCACCGGTAGGAAGTTCTTTTCCACTGGTAGGAACTTTATTTCCACCGGTAGGAACTTTATTTCCACTGGTAGGAGGTTCAAAGTCACCGGTAGGAAACACTTTTCTATTGGTAGGAACAACTTTTCCACCGGTAGGAAGTTCTTTTCCACTGGTAGGAAGTTTTTTTCCACTGGTAGGAAGTTCTTTTCGACCGGTAGGAGGTTTTTTTCCGTGGGGCAATGACCCTGATCGACGGGAACATGACCCATCCCCCCGGCAATCAACTGCCAGGGAAGTTGGCGATTTATGGCAAGTGAATATCCTGGATCATGCGGTTGGTTTTGGTCGGGGATAGACCTGCAATGACATCAGAACCGCAGATTCAACGGATTAACCAGATTACACAGAATATAAGAGTGATACTGTCTGAACTATGATTTAACTGATTGATATGATCGACTATGATGATGATTGGGTCTCATGGGGGGCCTTACCTCTTGCCAGTACGGTTATACCTTCTATTAATCATAGTCTTCATTTAATCATTTTAATCAAAGTTCTAGATATTGTCTCCGCGAAATTAAGGCGGAGGCTACAATTGGAACGCGACCTAATGGGAGCGTTTTCCGCTTCCATAGTACTTAGGCCATGAAACCGGCGCTTCATGTCTCACTCAACCGTCCAGCAATTGACCGGCCAGCGGTTCGTCTCACTAAAATTTCGGACTCGCTGACGCTCAAACATCGAAATTTTTCCCCCTAAAGCGGGGAGCGTTCGATTCGCCGTGCCGGAACAAAATTGCCTACCTAAGTTTCGCTCGATCATGAAGCGCCGGGCCCGAAATCGCCACATGTACGAGCGGGGCGCAGCAGAGAATCCCCTGGGAGCCGATGAACGCTCCCTTGAGTCGCGTTCGCCCTTGTAGCCTCTGCTTTAACTTTGCAGAGGCTAGGGCCATGCTGAACCGAATTGCGGAAAGCCCGCAATTCGTGAAGCCGCAGGCAAAACTGAGCACAGTTTTGGCCGGTAGTGAAGGGGATTGCTGCGAGAGCCACGCCCACTAAGGCTTGACTCGCTCGATCATGAAGCGCCTATCCCCCGGACAGTATCACTCTTATATTCTGTGTAATCTGTGTAATCTGGTGAATCTGCGGTTCAGACAACATTGCGCGCCCGGTCAGTGCTCCACCTCGCTGTCCCGGCGGTGGTAGCCGGTCTCTGCGATGAGTGCTTTGGCGGCCTGGAAATGGGCCTGGGCATCTGCGGCCTGGCCGCGGGCCCGGCACAGGCGACCCGCTTCCAGGTGATAATCGACCCGGTAGAGCTCCATGTTGCCCAATTCGACCATCTCCAGGGCCTCGTCCAGGTCGGTTTGGGCCCGGTCATAAAGCCCCTGTAGGCGATAACAGCCGGCGCGTGCTATTAATCCAGGCGCTAAATATTGCTGCTGCCCCGCCTCTCTCAGCCCGGCCACGGCCTCATCGAAATAACCGGTAAGGGCACGGCGTGCCGTGCCCCTACGCCCCCCGATTTTTTGCAACTGGGCCCGGGCCAGGGAGAGGTGATCTAATGCAAAGGTAAGAAGTGGTGCGCTTTGTTCAATGTCCCATTTCAGGGTCTGTTCGGCCCGGTCCAGCACCTCCGCGTACCGGCCCCGGCCGAGCAGCAGGTCGCAAAATTGATAGCCCTGGAGCGAGTAGAGAAAGGGGTAGGCGGGCTGCTCCTTTTTTTGCATCGCCTCGGCTTCCAAAAACAGCTTCTCCGCTTCCTCCAGGTGCCCGGCCTGATGGAGGGCAGCGGCCAGGGTGGTTCGGTTGATCATTTTTTGATCCCAAGCTTCGCTTTTATCGGCGTAATCGACGGCCTGCTTACCATAAGCGACCGCCTCAGGCACCCGGCCCAGGGTTATGAGCAATTCGGAGAGGTTGCTGGCGGCTCTGGCAGAAAATTTCCAATGTTTAATCTTTAAATATTCATTCAGGCTGGTTTGCATCGGCTGTTGGGCCTCGGTCAGCCGGCCCAGGGCGCGCAGCCGGAAACCGGCCCAGCTCAGTACCAGTGCTTTATCTGCCTCCGTTAATCCAGCGGCCGGTTCGCTCCAGGGCCGGGTGAAGAAGTGGGCCAGGCAGGCCAGGTCGGAGCCAAAGGCGCCGAGTTTGTTTACCGTATAAGCTTCTTTACCTCTCCTGATCCGCGTCCAGTACACATCATCGAGTGCCTGCTGGTGCAGACCGGCGGCGCAGCCGTGGGCCACGGCGGCAAACAGCGGCTCCATCTCGGCCAGCGTATCGGGGAGCTCTTTGGCCAGGTCTTTATAATAGTGATAGAGCCGGGTGTGGGCATCTATCCAGCCGGAATGGTTCTCTTCCTTGACCCGGCCGGCAAAGTACTCGCGGATGAGCGGGTGGCAGTCGAGGATCTTTTTATTATTTTCCTTATCTACGGCCAGCAGCCGGGCAGCTTGCAACCGGCCCAGGCAGTACTGCCAATCGGCCTCGGATAAATGGTTAAGTTGGTCGGTCAGGCCGGGTATGATGACACCGGCCTTTAAGGCAGCGATGGCCGCCATGTCCACCGGCCGGTCGAAGAGACCGAGCAGGCGCAGGATGTTTAATTCCGGTTTGCCGGCCAGCCAGGTCTCATAGGCAGCCATCACCCGCCGGGCATGGGGGCCTTTCTGTTGGTCGTCTAGCAGGCGCGGTATCTTATCGCGCTGCCGGATATCGCCATCCAGTACCTCGCGCAGGTAATTGCCGAGCAGGGTCAGGGCCAGGGCATGGCCGTCATACTCCTTGACCGCCGCTTTTATCTCTTTATCCGCGCCGGTCGCGCCCAGGCTCTTCAGTAACTGCACCCCAGCCTCTGCGGATAGTTCTTCGAGCTTGATCTCCTGCACCGTGTGATCGATCTTATCGGCCAGGTCCGCCGGTGCTTGACGGCTGGAGACCAGGCATAAGCCCGGCTGCGAGGCGGCCAGCTCCTTTAACAGCACCTTGAGACCGGCGTCTTTGAGACGGCCAGCGAAGCCGCTGATCTCCCCGGGCGGGTATTGTAGCGGCTCGATGCCGTCGAGGATGAGCAGGGTCTTTTCCTTACGGATGAGCTCTACCAGGCGCCGGCCCTTATCGAACGCTGAACCGGCTTTGGGGTCGGGATCATCAAACCAGGCCAATGTCTCCTGGAAGAATTCATCGGCAGATGCCTGCTTGCCTTCGGCCGCGCCCTGGCTGTAAAAAGACCAGGCATAGACCTTGTGGGCGCCGCCATAATTTTTCTCTGCCAGCAAGTTAAGCCAGTAATTGACCAGGGCCGTCTTACCGGCCCCGCCCCAGGCGGTCAACCAGACGACATGCGTATGCGCCCCTTCCCAGGCCCTATCTATTATTTCGATTTCCCCCTCCCGGCCAAACACATCCTTCCCGGTCACCGGCAGCCTGGAAGTATAAATCCTGGCTTCATTCAATGAAGAGGGGGCCAGGAAATCGGTTCTTACCTGACTTTCTGGGAGTATTTTTATTTGACCGATGTCTGGCTTCTTTACCTCCGGTTGCTGGGTAAGCCGCCGGTAAAGCTTATCATAACCTTCTTCAGTCGCCAAACAATAACGTGTGACTCCTTTCAATATTTTCGGGATGAATTGGGAATCATTCTCTTCAAACACTACCGGGATGAATTTATCATTCTTTGAATCCTCATCGTAAATATCTTGATAAGTCAAGGTGGATTCCCATTTAACCCCTAGCCCTTTACCTTTAGGCTCTTCATCACTGACGCGGCGGCAATAGGTGCGTGTACAAATAATGATAATTTGTCTGGCCTTTCCCAGTTCCCGTTCCATCCATTTTGGCCATCCTTCCGCGGGATTTTCTATATACCTATCAATCATACAGTCAAGGCCATCTTTTCTTAACTGGTTAGCCAATGCCAAAACCCGATCCGAATGTGCATCCGAATCATGACTGTAACTGATAAATACCTGGCTCATGGGTTCTCCGTGACCTCGCCGTAGATTTAAATAAAATCCTATTATACCTGAATGACCAGGAAAAAACCAGTTTGTGGGGCGACCTAAATCATCCGCCTGATTTTGGTCGGGGATAGACCTGCAATGACATCTGAACCGCAGATTCACCAGATTAACCAGATTACACAGAATATAAGAGTGATACTGTCCGGGGCTATGGCTGCGATGATGGAACTGGCGATGGACTATCTAAACTTGCTATTGATGAGCCTTTTAAACTCAAGTTGCTTTGCCCCAAAATTGATCAAAAGTCCGATCTCAAGGCCGTAAGCTTCCAGGTAGTTTATGGCCTGGGCAAGGTGAACATCTTCCAGGTTTATAATTGCTTTTAGCTCTACCAGCACATTGTTCTCAACCAGGAAATCTACCCTCCGCGTACCGATCTGCTCATCCTTATAATAAATGGGCATGTCCAATTCCCGGCAATACTCAATCTGCCTTAATGTCATCTCTTTTGCCAATGCCCTCTGGTATATAACTTCTTGAAAACCGTTGCCCAGGATTTTATGAACTTCCAGTGCACATCCGATGATGCGGCCCGTTAACTCCTTATGTTTGAATCCGTCTGTCATCATTAATTCCTTTTAGTCTGCCTAATCCGCTCAGCCCGGCTCCCAGCCCCCATACTTATAGAATCTGCGTAATCTGTGTAATCTGGTTAATCTGTGGTTCAGACTCATATCCGTAGGGGCGAATAATTATTCGCCCCTACCCCCGTGCCCTATTTCTTTTCCTGACCTGCCTCGGCCGCGATACCGGCCAGGTTTTGGCGCGCTGTATCCAGGTTGGGGTGGCCGTTGGGGAAGAGTCTTGCCAGGATGGCCACGGCCCGCCGGCCATAGTCCAGCGCCTGGTCCAGTTGGCCCAAGTCTTGATAGATCAGCGATAAATTGTTGTACGAGCCGGCCAGGTTTGGGTGATCGGGGCCCAGCACTTTTTCCGATATCGCTACATCCTTTAACTGGAACTCCAGCGCCCGGTCCAATTGGCTCAGGGCATAATAAATGTTGCATAAATTGTTGTACGACGTGGCCAGGTCGGGGTGATCGGGGCTCAGTATTTTTTCAAATATTTCTGTGGCCTTTAACTGGTACTCCAGGGCCCGGTCCAGTTGGCGCAGGGCTTGATAGATCAGCGATAAATTGTTATAAGCGGCTGCTAAATTCGGATGGTTCGGTTCCAGCACCGCTTCCCATATCTTAACCGCCTTTTTTTGGAACGCCAGCGCCTGGTCCAATTGGCCCAGGGCTTGATATATCTGCGATAAATTGTTGTACGAGCCGGCCAGGTCGGGGTGATCGGCAGCCAGCACCTTTTCCCGGATGGCCACGGCCTTTTGCTGGAACTCCAGGGCCTTATCCAGTTGGCCCAGGGCTTTATAGATCAGCGATAAATTGTTGTACGCGGTGGCTATCAATGGATGGTCTTTATCCAGAACTTTCTCATATATTTCTGTGGCCTTTAACTGGTACTCCAGGGCCCGGTCCAATTGGCCCAGGGCTTTATAAATGGTCGATAAATTGTTGGCCAATGCGGCCAGGTCTTGATCCGCTTCGGCCAGGCGCTCCACCACCGCTGCCCCATAGACCACATAGCCCTGCTTATCGAGCGGGTTGTCGCCCGACTCATTATAAAGCTTATCGGCCAGCGCCTTGATCAAATGCCGGCAGGTTTCGGCCGTCGGCTTCTCCTTGTAGCGCACCACCTCGCCGATGACCGCGTGCATCTCCAGCCCATTACCCGCCCTTTTTAACCAGCCCTTGTCCACCAGCCTATTCAAGCTATCGGCACTCTCCAGGCCCAGCCACTCTTTTAACTCGGCCAGCTCCACCGCCAGGGCCGGTAACAGCGAGATGTTGGCCAGCACGGTTTTCTCCTCACCGGTGAGACCTGATAGATCGAAGACCCGGCCCAGGTGCTCGAAAAACTTATGTTTGCTCTTATCGTTGCCCCAGAGGGTGGCGATGTTCTCCTTTATAATGCCGTCCAGGTTAAAGCCTATCTCGGCCAGCTTCTTTTCCAGGTCTATAACCGTCAGCCCGGCAGCATGGGCGGTGCGCGCCAGCAGCTCGACCGTCAGCGTGTGACGCCCGGCCCGCTCCACCAGGCGGTCGATGGCTGCGCTTTCACCGGCCTGTGCCGGGCAATAGCGTATAAACAACTCCCGGCAGGCTTCCTGGGGCAGGAATTCGAGCGCGAATAGGGAAAACCCCTCTAACCGGCAACGGGAATTGGCCAGCACCCGGCAGCGCAAGGCAGCCAGCAACGGCAAGTCGGGGTCTTCCGGCCAATCGATGTTATCGATCACCAGCAGCGTGTCCTGATCCAGACCGGCTAAATAGCGGCGGATGGGGGCAAATTGCTCATCAAGCGTGCCGTTAACCGGGATGTCGAGATCGGGCACATCAAGCTGGGAGACAAAGGTCGCTTTCAGGCTGCCGCTGTAATCGAGCCAACCGATATGGCGGTAATCATCGTCACGTTTCCACAAGTAGTGCTTGCAGAGCTCGGTCTTGCCGATACCGCCCAGGCCCTGCACCAGTAGCACCGGCGCCTGCTTCTGCAGTTGCGCCTCCAGGCCCTTGAGCTCATCCTCCCGGCCGATAAACTCCCCCAGCCGCGGCGGTAATGGGGTCATATCCTTGCCCGCGCGCTTTGACCCATCTGCCCCATCCCCGCCTGTGTATTCCTTTAATAATAGGTGCAGGTCATTATTTAAAAAATACTTAAACTCGACCAGATCTTTATATTCCTTAAAAATGCTTTTATTCTCTTTTTGAAGGTCCTCTTTCAATTCCAGCACCTGGTCGTAGAGCCGGTTTTCTTCCCGGTTAGCGGGAGAGAAACCGCTCTTAAAGTAGATAAAGACTTTTTTCTTTAGGTTACGGGCCAATTGGTACTCGTGTAAGGTAAATTTGCCCACCTTCGAGTAGAAGAGCATCAGCACGATAGCGGCGTCTTCCAGCAGGGGATCGATCTCATCCTGCACGCAGGCCCTGTCATAGGAACCGGAGGTGATATCGGTCTCCCATTTTATCGTCTGCAGTTTTAGAGCAGGATAGATATTGTTTAACTGGTCGATAACCTGCACGGTCTCCTTGCGTTCTGCTTTCAGCTCGCTACCCGAAGCCACGAATACCTTCAATGTTTTTATCATCCGGCCTCTTATTTTTTTCATCCCCCATTATACACCATCCGTTCCCACCCGGCAACCGGCCGCAGAGCCCTGGATCATGCGGTTGGTTTTGGTCGGGGATAGACCTGCAATGACATCTGAACCGCAGATTAACCGGATTAACCAGATTACACAGAATATAAGAGTGATACTGTCTGAACTATGATTTAACTGATTGATATGATCGACTATGATGATGATTGGGTCTCATGGGGGGCCTTACCTCTTGCCAGTACGGTTATACCTTCTATTAATCATAGTCTTCATTTAATCATTTTAATCAAAGTTCTAGATATTGTCTCCGCAAAATTAAGGCGGGAATTTGATAGCGAACGCGACAAAAAGGAGCGTTCTTCTGCTCCCCCCCCCTCGCCCTGAAATGGGAGAGGGGGAGGTTGCTGTCTTGAAAAACTTCTGATTGAGCTAAATACCGGCATTTTTTTGATTGGGGGCCAGATCAACAAAACAATTATGCTCACGTTGATATAAGGCGATGAACGACAATTATAATTCCTGGGCGATGACAATTAAAATTCCTGCTCTAAAAAATTTCCTGGCTTTCCTGTTTCCCCGGCCTGTGTTTTCTATGATTGTCGGTCACCTAAAATCTGCCCTGGAGCGGCCACCCTTTCATCTCAGTGCACCGGCTGCTCGACTTTCAGAGACTCGATCTCCGCCTGCGATAGACCGGTGGTCTCGGAGATGATATCCAAGGCTATGCCCTTTCTCAACATCTTTCGTACTATCTCTTTTTTCTCTTTTTTTACGCCCAGGACAATTCCCTCTTCCCTGGCTCTTCTTTCCCATGTCGTTACATAAGGCATTTTATACTCCTCCTAGCCTCCGCGAAATTAAGGCGGAGGCTACAATTGGAACGCGACCTAATGGGAGCGTTTTCCGCTTCCATAGTACTTAGGCCATGAAACCGGCGCTTCATGTCTCGCTCAACCGTTCGGCAATTGACCGGCAAACGGCTCATCTCACTAAAATTTCGGACTCGCTGACGCTCAAACATCGAAATTTTTCCCCCTAAAGCGGGGAGCGTTCGATTCGCCGTGCCGGAACAAAATTGCCTACCTAAGTTTCGCTCGATCATGAAGCGCCGTCCAGCCGGTCCCCGAGCGTAGTCGAGGGGCCAGGCGGAGCGATGCAGTGAGCCTGTCGAACCGTCGAGGGGCCGGGCGGGAGGGTTTCACAGGTTTTTGGGTCATAGCCCCTATATGATACCTAAAACCGGGGGAAAATGCAATACGCCCCTACAGGACATCAAAAGAAACGTTAACCGGATTACGCTGAGTGGGCCGTTCGGCGCTTCATGTCTCGTTCCAACCTTAAATCATCTTAACCGCAAAAACCAACCGGATGATTTCGGGCTCGGCGGGGTGCTGGGGGAAGCGGGGGTAGGGGAGGCCATCGATAGGTAACAATTCTTCATTTTTGGGTTGCAATTAGCTCTGTTTTCTTATAAAATAAAAATGTTAATAACCCAAACAAAATCATCTCAAGGAGAAATGAAAAATGAAAAATGAATCGATTTGGAAAAGAGGGAAGGGCAACGTTACCTTCATGGCTTTGATCGTTTTATTACTGTCGATCACCTTTACCTTTATTATAGCTGCGGATGAACTTTTACCGGGTGAAGATCCGGGCGCTGCCTACCTGGATTTACAGGAGATCGCCCTGAACGAAGGGCAGGTGCGGGTCATCGTCAAGCTCGATGTGGCCGGGATCAAGGAGCTAACCGCCGCTTCCACCCGTTTCCAGACGACGGCACCGGGACGGGCGGAGGTTTGGGGGGGCAACCGGGCAGACGCAGAGCTGCAGGAAGCCATTTCTTTTGTGACCGATTCGGTGCTCTACAGCCTGGGGAAGAGTCGCTACCAGGTCAACCACACCTATATCAGCCTGCCTTACCTGGCCCTGGCCGTTTCCCCGGAAGCACTGGAAATTTTACGCACGCTGCCGGAAGTACTGGATATCCAGCAGGATGTCCCGATGAGACTCCCCGATCCCATAGACGACACCAACCAGGAACCCAAAGGCGGACTGGCAGTGGCATCAAGCCCCGATCAACCGATGCTCAATAATACCGTTAATGTGATCGGCGCCACTAATGCCTGGACCATGGGCTATACCGGGTCCGGCTGGTATGTGGCTGTCCTTGATACCGGCATCCGCAAGACCCACCAATTCTTTACCGGCAAGACTGTTGTCGAAGCCTGTTATGCCCTGGGCGAGGACGGGGCCGGTCCGGCCGGCGATTGCCCCAACGGCAATACATCGATGATCGGTGCCGGCGCTGCCGTGCACTATGCCAGCACTTACAGCGGTTATGACCACGGCACCCATGTATCGGGTATCGCCACCGGCAATTACGGCTCCCTCCGCGGCGTGGCCAGGAGCGCCAATATTATCGCGGTAAAAGTCTTTTCCCGGTTTTCAACCAGTTATTGCGGCTCGACCCCCTGCGTTATGAGCTGGAATTCCGATTGTACGGCCGGTCTCGATTACGTTTACTCGATCCGGGGAAGCTATAGCATCGCCGCCGTTAACATGAGCCTGGGCGGCGGATCATACTCTTCGGCCTGCGATAGCGATGTCCGCAAAACGGTCATCGACAACCTGCGCAATGCCGGCATCGCCACCGCCATTGCCACCGGCAATAACGGTTACTGCGGTTCTGTCGGTGCGCCGGCCTGCATTTCGTCCTCTATTGCCGTCGGTGCTTCCACCGATGGCGACCTGGAATCGAGCTTTAATAACTGGCACGCCACCATGCAAAAGGTGTTTGCCCCGGGGAGCTCGGTTTATTCTTCTACCGGTAGCTCGGATTCCAGTTACGGCAGTTGGGACGGTACATCCATGGCCACCCCCCATGTGGCCGGTGCCTGTGCGCTGCTCAAACAGGCCAAGCCCACGGCCACGGTGACCGCCATCCTGTCGGCCCTGCGAACGACCGGTCAGGGTATTACCAGCGTATGCGATGCGTACACGGTCCCAATACCCAGGATCCAGGTCGATAAAGCTATCACCAACCTGGCCGGTAAGATTACCGTTACATCCCCCGCTGCCGGGCAGACTTTTCCCCGCGGCTACAATCTATCGATCGGCTGGACCACCCAGTCCATGCTCGGCACAGTCAATATTTACCTGAAGAAGGTCGATTTGACAAGTTCTTATACGGTAAAGACCGGCGCCGCCTACAACGCCTCCCCCTATACCTACACCATTCCCGCCACCGTAGCTCCCGGTTATTATTTCATCCGCGTCAAGCAAGACACCAAATACGGCGATTCGGGCAAATTCTACATCGGGACGATTACGGTTACCTCGCCGACAGTCGGCAGCACCTACCATCCGAGCGATCCGATAACCGTGGCCTGGACTTCGGCCGGTATTGTCGGTACGGTAAAAATCCTCCTGAATAAGACGGATGGCACTTACAGCTATACGTTCGATGCGGTCGCGCTTTACAATAGTTCCCCCCGCGGTTTTACTATTCCAGCCGCTGCGCCGGCCGGTACCTATACGGTTAAAGTGATCAAAGGAAAAGTCACCGGTAAATCGGCTAATTTTATCATTAATTAACCTATTTTTTCTCGTTTCCGGCCGATGGGCCGTTATGGATGATCGAAGAGCACCGGATTCGTGGGGTCAGGGCGCCCGGGATCAGCTAGAAAAGGAACAATATGAAACGGAGACATTTTGTTAAGTCGCTGGGATTCATGGGGAGCGGCTTCTTTCTTTCGACCGCCCCGGATGTATTTCCCGGTGCCCCGGTATTTAATATTCCCTCTTCGGCGACTGATGAAAACGCTTTTAAACTCCTGCGCCGCCAGTTTCTATTACCGGATGATTACGTTTACCTGAATACCGGCGGTATTGGGGCTTCGCCCATGATGGTGCTCCAGGCTGTAGAGCAACAGATGGCCCGTGAGAACACTTATCCGGCCCCAAGCCACAACGAAAAAGAATGGTGGGATATCAAAGAAAAATGCGCCGCCATGCTGGGACCAACGGTCAAAAAAGAGGAACTGGCCCTGACCGGTTCGGCCACCGAGGGGATCAATATCGTCCTCAACGGTCTGCCATTAAAGAAAGGCGACGAGGTGATTACTTCGTCGCATGAGCATGTGGCCCTGGTCCTCCCTTTGATAAACAAGATGAAGAGTGTCGGTGTCCAGGTGAAAGTGTTTGATCCCGATCTGGCGCATGGCCCGGGTAATATCCTGAAAATCGAGAGATTAATCAGCAAAAAAACCCGCCTGATCTTTATCAGCCACATCACCTGTACCACCGGCCAGGTGCTGCCCCTAAAAGAGATTGCCCAACTGGCCCGGGCAAAAAGGGTATGGTTGGCCGTAGATGGCGCCCAGGCAGTGGGGCATATGCCCCTGGATGTAAAAGATCTCGGCGCCGACTTCTATATGTCGAGCGGCCACAAATGGCTGCTTGGTCCCAAACGCACCGGTATCCTCTACGTGCGTGAGAACATGCTGGATACGCTTCACCCTTCGGTGGTCGGGGCCTATTCCGGCAGCGATCTCGATCTGGGACGGAAGCGGTTGCAGTTCCAGCCGAACGCCCAGCGGTACGAATATGCTACCGAGAACGGCGCCCTGTTTTTTGGCCTGAGAGAGGGGATTAACCTGCTATCGACCGTCGGTATGCCCTTAATCTGGCAGCATAATAAGCGGCTGGCCGAGATGTGTCGCACCGAATTATCCCGCCTTCCCAACATCGTGATACTCTCTCCCGCGGAGGAGGAGTACCGTTCCGCCATGATCACGTTCACGGCTAAAGACCAGGATTGCGGTGATTTTCCCCAGCTCCTGGAAAAACGGCGCATCCGGGTGCGTTCCGTACCGGAGGCCCAATTGAAAGGGGTACGGCTCTCTTTTCACCTGTACAATAACGAGCATGACATCGGCCGCCTCCTGGAGGAAACGCTTTCTCTCCTCGGCCCCCCATCGTCTACTTAAACCCGGGAAGAGACTTTTTCAGGAAAAAAGGCGGGAGACGAAACGCTCCAGCAGGGAAAAGACATCGATCTCCTGTGAAAGAGGATCGTCTCCCCCCAGATGACCTCCATCGACCGGGTGGCCGGACCTGGCCGCCAATTCGCGTTGCTTTTGTTTTTCCCGCTGCTCTTTTAACCTCTCTTCTTCCTTTTTAACCTGCTGGTGAAAGAGTTTTCCCCCGGCTTTGACCCATTCCATCAGGCGATGGAGCTCCCCCCCATCCAGCCACACGCCGTGCTCTTTGCATCTATCTGCCACCACCCCGCTCTGGGCGCCGAAATTGATACGGTTCATCAATTTGCCGCATACCGGGCACTTAATGTAGGTCACCGGGTAATCCTTGATTTGTCCTTCTTCGACAAACCGGGTTAATTGGCGATAATCGATATCGAACACGTTGGTCACCGTGTTATCCAATAAGTACTCGAGCTCCCCCGGATCGAAAAAAAGTCCCAGGCAATGGGCGCACCGGTCGATCGAAAACCGGCCTGGAAGTTTAAGCTGAACGGTGGCCAGGGCTGCCCGGCAACGCGGACAGGACCGTTCCGACTGGACCGATTCGCCGGGAGAAGCAGAAATACCCGTTAAATCGATATCGTTCCGTGACCGACAATACCGGCACAAATAAGAGTTTGGCGGGAGCGGTGCCCCACAATTGCGGCAGTTGGGCATCCCCTATCTCAAGACTCTCCTTCCCGTTCCAGCTCCTGTTGGCATTCGATGCAGTGAAGGGTAAACGGGAGAATCTTCAACCGGGCTGCCGGGATTTCTTTCTCGCAGGAGATGCAGACTCCGTACTCACCTGTTTCGATCCGCCGCAGGGCTTCTTCGACCTTACGCAGGTTCTCATTGTAATTGGAAGAAACTGCTGCCCCCATCATCGCTTCTATGACGGTGGTGGCCTGGTCGATCTCATCCGCCGCTTCGCGTGAATATGCCGGCGGCTTCTCCTCGCTGTTAATGATCTTGAGAATTTCCTCCCTCAAGTCTAGCAATTCTTTCTTTGTTTTCTCTACTCTTTCTTTGTTCATAAGCCTCTACTCCATTATAAGAATCAACGTTCTCATCGCTTTCATTATGTATTCAATTACCGCCGAAATAACCAATTGTCCTCCAAACTTTTATGGCGGCATTCTATATATCACTTTTTTATTGTTTTGTAAATATTATTTTGCTTTTTTGCTCATTTTTATTTTTTTTCTCCCGGCCCGGTTCACTTGGGAATCACTCCTCCCCCGAGTCCGGGGCATAGGTTTGAACGAATTCCCGGGCCCCTTCCTCGGTGTCGAAGAGAAACACGGCCGGGTCATCGAAACGGGCGGCAGAGCCGTTTTGGGCGCTTTTGCCATCGGCCTGCTGCAAAAACAAGCGGATGCTGCCGGTTTCAGGGAGAACCTGGAATATACCGGCGATCAATCCCCATTCATCGGGTTTTTTCTGTGCCTGGTGCATACCCTGGCTGTTTAAGTGGCTGTTGATGGTTTGCTTGTTCTTGCTATTCAACATGTAGCCCTGGATATAAGGCAGACCTGTCTGGTCGCCGTCTTCATCGATGCGCTCGCTGCTCGACCAGGCGATCAACAGGGCCCAGCGGCCGGCCGAATCGGCCGGTAAAGGTACATCCTGCCAGATCGAAGCACCATTGCGGATGGAAAAGTAGGGGTTATCTTCTTCGTCCACTTCTACCTCTGCTTCCCCTTCGCTCTGCCAGAACCTCAGCCCCTGACCGGCAAAAGGATTTTTTACCAGGTTCCGGACCCCCTCGATTTCCATCATCTCGGGTTTTGCCCCCCCAGTATCGGCACCTTTCTTTCCACCCGCCGGGGGCTGACCGATACCATCCGCGGGCGTGGCGCCGCCCTGCCAGAGAATAACCTGGCGGTCGCCCCCGCCCGAAGCCAGGGTAGTCCCATCCGGGCTGAACGCCAGGGTCAGTACCGGGCCTTTGTGGCCGGCCAGTTTGTGCAACTGTTTACCGCTGCGCGTCTCCCAGAGATAGATAAACGAATCCTGGTGGGCGGTGGCCAGGATTTTCCCATCCAGGCTGAATTTTACATCCCAGGTCGAGGCATTGGCCACATAAAAATTTTGGAGTTCCTTTCCATCTTTCATATCGAAGATGACGATACTGGAATCCAAATGACCGGTGGCCAGGTATTTTTCATCCTGGCTGATATCGATGGCAGCGACACCGCTGTTTTCAGCTACTTTGCCGATTTCGTATTCTTCCCCGGACTCTTCCTGTAAATCCCATACGGTAAAGACATTGCCGTTACTGCCGCTGACCAGGTATCTACCCGCTGGCGAGAAAATCAAGGCCCTGAGGTTCTTATCGGTGGAGAGGTTCTTATAGGGGGAACCGTCGTTTAAGTTCCACAACCGCAAAGGAAAATTAAAGCCGGTGGTGGCCGCCAGTTTGCCGTCGGTGCCGATGGCCAGGACATCGCCGGCATTTTTGATGAGCACCCGGGGCGTACCGATTTTGCCTTCAGCAAACGGCCAGACCGATATGTAGTTGTAGACATCGGCAGTCAATATACTATAACCATCGGGGGTGATAGCCAGGTCGCGCACCCGGTTGGGCGTGGAAAAATTGGCGATCTCCTGGCCGGCGGCCACATCCCAGAGACGCAGGGAGAAGTCGCCATAACTGGCAGATACCAGGTAGGCGCCGTCCGGGGTAAACGAGACATTTGTGACCTCCCCGTTGTGGCCGGTCAGGACCTGGAACGGGGAAGGCGCTTCCCGGGAATTTTTTAAGAATGGCCGCGCCCCAGCACCGGAAAAACCGTCCTCTTCGTCCCCCCCGCCCAGGGTGAGAGACATTTGCCAGTCTTCTTTGGTTATTTTCCAATCCTCACCCTCACGGGCGAATGCCACTTGCCCATTGATATTTTGCCCCATCATCTCACCGGTCAGCTTGAGAACCGCTTTTTCCTTTGAGATTTCTGCCCCTTTCACTTTGATGGACCCGGGCAAGAGGGTCTTCATTAAAGCGAGTTTTTCCTGGGAATCGGGCCCCAAAAGTTCTTTTCGCTGCGGTTCGGCCAGCAAATTCCTCACTCTCTTCACATCGCCTTTATCCATTGCCTGGCGGTATTCCCGGTAGATCTGCTCAAGGGTTCCAGGGCTGACGGCTTGTTTTTTACAGGCCGTAAAAACCAGGAGAATGATGGCCATACCCGACAGAAGCTTAAAAAACCCGGTTCTATGTCTCATAAGACACCTCCGATAGAGAAAATGTTCTCCCCCATTTTAAAGAAAAACACAAACAATTTCAACCCCACGGGCCATCGACAAAAATGGGCAAAGGGGAAAAAATCTTATTGACCGGGGATTGACAGGGGGGTAGGGAATGGGGTAAAATGGGACTTCGGTTTTGGTGTTATTTGAAATCTCTCTACAGCCAGATAGGCAGAGGAAATTCCTGTAAAATCCAGGATGCTGCCCTCGCAACGGTAATGCCTTCCTTAAAAAGAGGCGAGCCCGGTCGATTGCCTATCCCGGTCAGTACCTTCGTAGGGAAGGGAAATCAAAAAATGCGATTTCATTCCCTCCCAGGTTTCATTACCCGGGAGAGTTCTCATTTTTGGTACTTCCCAGGCAAAATAGAGAGACAGGAGGAATAAAGAATGAAACGCTTAACCGTTGTTTGTTGGATTGTGTTGATGGTTTTTGCCGTCTCCTTTGCCGAACAGGCCGGGGAAAAAGACCCGGAAGATAAGCAAATCCTGCGTTACCACGTGGTGGTCACCGCCACCCGGACAGAAGAATCGCGCGCCGAAGTGGGCAGCAGCACCACCGTCATTACTGCCGAAGAACTCAAGCAAAGCGGCAAAGAGACCGTGGCCGGGGCCCTGGCTTCGGTGCCGGGTCTCGATGTTACCTATTCCGGTAGTGCCGTGAGTCACACCAACGTCTTTATCCGCGGCGCCAATTCGGAGCATACGCTGGTGATGGTGGATGGGGTCGAGCTCAATGACCCGATGTCGCCCAGCCGTGGGTTCGACCTCTCCCATCTGAGCCTGGATAATGTTGACCGGATCGAGGTGGTGCGCGGTCCCCAGGGCACCCTTTACGGCTCCGATGCCATGGGCGGGGTGATCAATATCATCACCCGCAAAGGTCAGGGTAAGCCCAAATTCTCTCTAACCGGGGAAGGCGGCGCTTACGCATCTTTTAGGGAATCGATCGCTATCAGCGGTTCTACCCCCAGGTTCGATTATGCCCTGGGCATGTCCCGCTTCGACAGTAAAGGCTTTTCTGCCAGTGCGGCCAGGTACGGCAATAGCGAAAAGGATGGGTACGGCAATACCACCCTGTCTGCCCGCCTGGGGATTTCGGCCTCGAAAGACCTGGATCTTTCCTTGATGACCCGCTATTACGATGCGGCCATCGATATCGACACCTTCGGCGGTGTGGGCGGCGATGATCCCAATTCCGTCATCGATGAGCGGCAACTGGTTCTGAAGGGCGATGCCCGCCTGTCCCTATTCCAGGGGCGGTGGGAGCAGCGGCTGGGGGTCTCTTTTAGCCGGCTGCACCGCAACCACCATGATCCCAGCGATGACTGGCATCCTGTCGATGCGTCCGAGGGCGAATATACCGGCCAACGGATGAAACTCGACTGGCAGCATAATCTCTATTTTTTTCCGGGCCACACGGTCACTGCCGGTGTGGAGTACGAGAAGGAGTGGGGAAACTCGGTTTACACCTGGGAGAGCATGTGGGGGCCCGGGGAGAGCCTGTTCCCGGAAAAATCGGCCGCCACCCTGGGACTTTACCTCCAGGACCGGCTCAAGTTCCGGGACCGGCTATTCGTTAATTTCGGGCTGCGCATCGATGACCACAGCCGTTTCGGTCGCCAAACGACTTTCCGCATTACCCCGGCGCTGGTATTCAAAGGCGGCACCCGCCTAAAAGGCTCGTTTGGCACCGGGTTTAAGGCGCCTTCGCTCTACCAGCTCTATGCTCCGGGCACGTTGTGGGGCCCGGTGGGCAATGAACACCTAAACCCGGAAACCATCCGCGGCTGGGATGTGGGGATCGAGCAATACCTGTTCAGGGAGCGCCTGGGAATCGGCCTGACCTATTTCCATAACGACTTTGAAAACCTGATCGATTACGACTGGGCCGCCGGTTACATCAATATCAACCGGGCCAGGACCAGCGGTATCGAGTCTTTCGTCCAGGTCTTCCCGCTACCGCACCTGTCTTTGCAGGCGAGCTATACCTATACCCGGGCAGAAAACCGGTTGACCGGGGAGAAACTGCTGCGCCGGCCCGAACATAAGGCCAGTGTGGCGCTGGATTTCCGGTTTTTAAAAAGCGTGCAGGTTCACCTGGATGCCGGCATTGTCGGTAAAAGGGAAGATTACTTCCCGTTTCCCAACCGGGTTACGGCCGAACCCTATACGCTGGTCAACCTGGCCCTCTCCTTTCCCCTGTCCCGTGATCTGGAGGTTTTCTTCAGGCTGGATAACCTGCTCGCTGAAGATTACGAGGCGCTGCTTGGTTACGGTACTGCCGGTCGCTCGGCTTACCTGGGCCTGCGCTTGAATCATTGAGGTGGACATTACCCGGTTGACCCGGTATAATGAATAATACATGTGGAAAAAAATGATCGTTCTGTTGCTCTGCGGCGCCGTGCTACACGGCGCCGCACCCGGCCGCATCGTCTCCCTGGCCCCGTCGCTGACCGAGTCCCTCTTCTTACTGGGCGGGGGCGACCGGTTGGTCGGCTGCACCACCTACTGTCAGAAACCGGCCGCTGCCCGGCAAAAAGAGAAGATCGGCACCCTGGTCAAATTCAACCTGGAGAAGATCGTCACCCTGAGACCCGACCTGGTTTTGGCCATGGAATTTGCCGACCGTAAAGCCATCGAGAAACTGAGACAGTTGCACATCCGGGTGGAACTCTTCCCGTCGCCCCGGGATTTTGCCGACCTGTGCGACTCTTTTCTCCGGCTGGGGGAAAAGCTGGGCCGGGCAGAACAGGCCAAAACCATTGTCGATGCTGCCCGGAACGGGGTAACGGCAACCCGGGGAAGGGTCAAAGACCTGCCGAAGGTCAAAGTCTTCTGGCAGTTGGGCGCAAAGCCCCTGTTCACGGTGACCCGGGGAAATTTCTCCCATGATTATATCGAATTTGCCGGCGCTATCAACATCGCCGCCGATGCCGGCAGCGGCATCTACTCGCGGGAGGAGGTGTTGCGAAGAAACCCGGATGTGATCGTCATCGTCACCATGGGCCTGGTCGCCGAAGAGGAGAAGCGGGCCTGGCAGAGGTACTCCTCCATCGATGCGGTCAAGAATAACCGGGTTTTCATCGTCGATTCCTACACCTATTGCAGCCCGACACCGACCGGGTTTGCCACGGCCCTGGAGGAATTGGCGGTTCTCCTCCACCCGGAGATAAAGAAACGACCATGAAACGGAAATGGATCTCATGGCTGCTGTGGTTGGCCGGTCTGACCGCCATCCTGCTCATCACCGCCTTTGTTTCCCTATCCATCGGCTCTACGGCCATTCCCCTGAAGAGGATTTTTCCTGCACTCTTCTCCGGCACGGGCAGCATCGAGCACAGCATCCTCTCATCCATCCGCTTGCCCCGCATCCTGCTCGGTTTTGCCGTGGGCGGCGCCTTGAGCCTGGCCGGGGTGCTTCTCCAGGGTATGTTTAGAAATCCCCTGGTCGAGCCTTACACCCTCGGTATTTCCGGCGGCGCCGCTTTCGGCGTCTGCATTAACATTATATTGGGACTGCGCGCCACAATCGGCGGCTTTTCCATGCCGCTGAGCGGCTTTTTGGGGGCCATGATGGTTGTCCTGGCCGTGTACGCCTTAAGTTCCAGGCGCGGTATCCTGAAAATCCACGGCCTGCTGCTGACCGGCGTGATGATCAGTTTTGTGGCATCTTCATTTATCATGCTGATGATGGCCATCTCCCGGGTAGAAGATCTACAGGGTATCGTATTCTGGATCATGGGTTCCCTGGAAGAACCGCGCTGGAGTTTGATCGCTTTGGCCCTGGTGGTGGCCTTGGCCGGGCTGCTTTCCAGCTATTTTTTCAGCGTCCGCCTCAATGCCCTGTACCTGGGTGAGGAAGAGGCCCGGCACCTGGGCATAGACACCGAGGCCACCAAACGTTGGCTCTTTGTCATCGCTTCTTTACTGACCGGCTGCTGCGTCTCCATTACCGGCATCATCGGCTTTGTCGGGCTGGCTGTGCCCCATTTTGTACGCATGTTTATCGGTCAGGACCACCGCATCCTGATCCCGGCTTCTTTCTTATCTGGGGCCATTTTCCTGATCATCTGCGACACCCTGTCGCGGACCATCGTCTCGCCCCTGGAATTACCGGTCGGCGTGATTACCGGCATCCTGGGCGGCATTATCTTCGTCTATGCCCTGATCAAACGGGGGGTGGTGTTGTGAGTGCACCGGTGATCGAAGTCAAAGACCTGGTCTGCGGTTACGACGCTTTCCGGTTGCAGGAACTGGCCTTCCAGGTGGATAAGGGCGGTTTTGTCGGGATTATCGGGCCCAACGGCTCGGGCAAAACCTCCTTGTTGCGGGCTTTGACCCGCATCCTCAAACCGATAAAAGGCTCTATCCTGCTCCAGGGGAAGAACCTCCGTCATATCGATTATCAGGAGCTGGCCCGGCTGGTGGCCGTGGTCTCCCAGCAACCCGGCGTCAGCCATATTTCGGTCGAGGATTTTGTCTTGCTGGGGCGCATCCCCCACCACCGGCGCTTCCAGTTTCTCGATTCCGAAAAAGACCTGGACATGGCGGTGCGGGCTATGGAAGCGACCGATACGTTGAGGTTTAAAGAAAAAGCGTTGGGGGAATTGAGCGGCGGCGAGCGGCAGTTGGTCTTGATCGCCCGTGCCCTGGCCCAGGAACCCGAAATATTGCTCCTCGACGAACCGACCGCTTTTCTCGATATCTCCCACCAGGTCAAGATCATGGACCTGCTCAGGCGGCTCAATGGCCAAACCGGCCTGACCGTGATGGTGGTCCTGCACGACCTTAACCTGGCCGCCGAATACTGCGCCTCCCTGCTCTTGATGAATGGGGGACGCATCCACCGGAGCGGTTCCCCGGATGAGGTGCTGACCTACCCGATCATCGAAGAGGTGTACCAAACGCCGGTGGTGGTGGGCCAGAGCCCGGTCTCCAAAAGGCCCTACATCTTTTTGGTGACCGGGCGGCAGCTCACCTGAAAGGTGGGAGGGACGGGGTTATTTGGACACCGGTAGGAGTGGGGAGTTAAATGAGATATAATAATATACCTTAAAATGTCGATGAGCGAGAGGTTAAAAATGGATAACGGGAAAAATGCCCGGCCCTACCTGCTGCCGGTGACCTTTTTTTTCCTGGGGGTTTTTTCGATAACGGCCCAGACCCTGATCACCCGCGAGTTCCTGGTAACGGTTCATGGTCATGAGTTTATCCTGGGCGTGCTGTTTTTCAATTGGTTGACCGGTATTTTCCTGGGTTCGCTAACCGGGGCGGTCGTCAAGAAGAGCTTCCCGGGAAGGACTTTTTCCTTTCCACTCAGCCTGGTCTGCCTGTGCTCGATTTTTCCCCTGGTGATCACCGCCATTCGCTTCCTGCCCAGCCTGAGCGCCACCCCGGTCGGCGCTTCGATCGGTTTTTTTAAGATTTTTTTCTTCTCTGCCCTGTCGATTATTCCCCTGGCATTTTTCATTGGCTTGACCTTTCCCCTGGCCGCCGGTTGGCAGACCAGGGACATAGACAGGGGAGAGGAACGGGTGCGAAGAATCTCTCTCATTTACATCATCGAGGCGCTGGGGTTTTTACTGGGTGGTGTTACCTATACGCTGGTGCTGGCCGGCCGGTTTAGCCCGTATGCCGTTATCCCGTTTATCTCCCTGCCGCTGCTATATGCGGCCCTTATCCTGGTTTGGCCAAAGAAACGCTGCTTGCCCCTCGTTTTGATCCTCCTGGCCATGGCCGGTCAGGCGCTCTTACTGCTGCCCTTTATGGCCGGAAAGATCGATCGGTTTACGGCGTTGAAGAGGTGGCGCTCGCTCTCCCCGGTGCCATTGGTTTATTCGGTCGCATCACGTTATCAGGATATCTCTGTCTCCCACCTGGCCGGTCAATACCAGCTCTACCTGGACAGCCATTTTGCGGCCGCTTTCCCGGAGGCGGACGACAACCGTATCCTGGCCGCCCACCTGGTCTGTCAGCACCCGGACCCGAAGCGGATTTTAATTATCGGCGATGCGTTGACCGGCCTTGCCAGGTACTTACTGGATTATCGAATACAAGAGGTGACCATGGTCGAGATCGATCCGGAAGTGCCGAAAACGATACGCAAATTCCTGCCCCAGGAGGAGCAAGCAATTTTACTTAACCCGCGGCTAAAAATCCTCATCGAAGATGGTCGCCGGCTGGTTAAAAAGCTCACCTGGAAGGGGCCGGCTTATGACATTATCTTTCTCAACCTGCCGGAGCCTTCCACCCTGCAGTTGAACCGCTACTATACCAGGGAGTTCTTCGTCGATGCCGCCAAAATACTGAATCCATCGGGATACCTGGCTTTTCGCCTGACTTCATCGGAAAACTATGGCCAGGGACTGGTCACGGACTATACGGCGTCCCTTTACCAGACCCTAAAAACGGTTTTTCCCGCCATTGCGGTTAGCCCGGGACCGACCAATTTCCTGTTTGCCAGCCGCGACCGCGGGGCAATCTCGACAGACCCGGCGGTCCTGGCCCGGCGTTTTCTAAAAACCGGGATGGTCCCGAAAAAACTGGGGTTGATTTTCTATTCGCTCTACCCGCCTGAAAAGACCGGTTTTATCCGCCAGGCCCTGGAAAATTCACCCCGGTACGCCATCAACCGGGATGAATTCCCCCGCGCCCCCTTTTATTTCAGTAAGATCCTGGGCTGGTATGGGGGCGCCAACCTGGATAGATTCCTCGGTCTGTTGGAAAAAATCAAGAGCGAATATTTACTCCTCTTCCTGGCGATCTTTTTCCTGGTTTGCCTGGTCTATATCGGGCGAAAGAGGGGGCCAGGGGAAAAGAAAAAAATCTTCTCCCGCTTAATCCTTTTTTCGGTAGCGAGTACCGGCCTGCTTGGAATAACCTTAGAATTGGTTATGCTTTACACTTTCCAGGTGGCGTTTGGCACCATCTACCACCTGCTCGGTGTCATCATTGGGATTTTTATGGGTGGGTTGCCCCTGGGCGCCCTGTTGGGCAACAAACTTTTGTCTGCATCCCGGGAAAACCGCGATTCTGCTGCCCTTCGTTGGCTGATTCTCCTCCAGGTAGGGCTGTGTTTACTGTCCCTGGTTATCGGACACCTGGCGGCCTGGTTGAGCGCCGGCACTTTTGGGAGCCTGGTCTTTATCATGCTATTAACCTTCCTGGCCGGTTTTTTCCCGGGCCTGGTGTTTCCCCTGTCCCTGGCTTTCGGCCTGCATTACGATACAAATGTGGAACGCGCCGCGGGGACGATCAATGCCGTCGATCACCTGGGGGCCGCCCTGGGTGCCCTGCTTTTTGGTGCCCTCCTATTGCCTTTACTGGGCGTCTCCGCCGTCTGTCTTTTCCTGGCCGGCTTATTGCTGGTCTCCGCCTTATTATTGGCGGTCTTTCGAAATCTCCCCTAAAGGTAGATATAAATAGGATTTTTATAAAAATTCCGGGGTTTCGATATTGACAAACCGTTATTTTGTGATACAATGAAAGAACATAAAGTTGGTGGTAACCGACAAGGACCCAAATGAAAATCAATAACACAATGGGACGTAAAGATTTTAGTCGGTGCCTGGAGGCCCAATATGACCCCGGGCGCTGAGTTACAAATTGATCCAGACAGTTGCATCCGAAATAACCCCATTGGTTTGTTAAAACGAAAAGATGCTTCTTCACTTTCCGGTGAAGAGGATTTAATTATAAAAAGAAAAGTAAAAGGAGGTTTCTCGAAATGAAAAATTTAACAAAATGGTTGGTATTAGGTATGGTTTTTGCGTTTGTGCTGGCTGGCTGCGCCAAGCTCCCCCAGCAGGAAATCAATGATGCCCAGTTGGCAGTAGACAATGTCGTCAAGGCTGGGGCCGATATTTATACCCCGGATGATGCCAAAGTGATCAAAGACGAGATGGCTGCCGCTATCGACGAAGCCAACAAGAAGAAAGGCAAATTGTTCCAGAGCATGAAGGATGTCAAAGCGAAGCTCACCAAAGTGAAAACCGATGCCGAAGCCCTGGTATCCACAGTGGCCGCCAAGAAAGAAGAGGCCAAGAATAACGCCCTGACAGTCCAGATCGAAGCCACTACCGCTTTGACCGAGGCCAAAGCCCTGGTCGAGAAGGCCCCGAAAGGCAAAGGCTCTATGGCCGACATCGAAGCTTTTAAGGCCGACCTGGCTACCCTCGATACCACTATGACCGAAGTTCAGCAGGGTATCGATACCGAAGATTTTCTCGGCGCTGCCGAAAAGGCCAATGCTGTGAAAGAGAAAGCCATGTCTATCTCCGAGCAGATCAACCTGGCTATCGAGAAAGTCAGAGGCAAACGTAAGTAGTCGTTCTTTGACACAAAAACGAGTGTGACCCCAGCGAGCGAATGAGGTTAAGGTTAATTGTTCTTACCTTTGTTTTATGCCTATCGTTCGTGGGGTGCCACGGACCGTCAGTCCCTCCAGAGGTGGATCAAGTTAAGCTTCAAGAATCCACCCTCTGGAGGGCGGGTGCCCTGATTTATGCCCCGGTCGAGTATAAAAACTACCAGGCCACTTACCAGGTGGCCCGGGGCAAGTTTCTGGATCAGAAAATAAAATTTGCCTGGTTCAGGAAGTACAAGAACGTTAAAACAGAGTTTAAAAAGGTTATAGCAGAGGGTGATCAGGTATTAACGCTTATCGAGGAGAGAAAAGGCCGGCAGGGAAAGACCATCATAGACCGGTATCATAACCTGGAGATATGCCTGCTGAATCTCAGGCGGTTGACTGAAAAGATCAATGAAGGACGATACGCCCGCCCGGACCTCATCAAAGCCGAATTGCTCCTGGCAGAAGTAAAACTCGATTTTACCAAAGGCAGATACCCCCAGGCCCTACAGACACTTCCCCTGATCGATCCCTATGTGGAAAAGGTCCAGGCGGTACTCAACGAGATACTGGGCCGGTATATCGATAAGGACCAGCTCAACCTATGGGACAGATGGGTAAAAGAGACGCTGACCCAATCCCGCATGACTGGCTCTATCGCCGTCATCGTTAACAAGATCGACCGGGAGATGACCGTCTACCGTGCCGGGAAGCCGCTGAAGACCTACGAGGTCGGCCTGGGCAGTAACGGCATGAATCATAAACGCCATGCCGGGGACGAGGCCACCCCGGAAGGGAAGTACTTTATCACCAAGAAAGTCTATCCCAGCCGCTACTACAAAGCCCTGTTGATCAATTATCCCAATGAAGAGGATAAAAGGAAGTTCCAGCAAGCCAAAAAAAAAGGGCTGATCTCGTCCAGGGTTGGGATCGGTGGACTGGTCGAGATCCACGGCGGCGGTAAAGCGTTTATGACCCGGGGATGCGTTTCTGTCGAAGATAACGAAATGGACGAAATCTTTAAGCTCGCCGATGTGGGCACACCGGTTACCATTGTCGGCAGTATGGGTTATCCCCATGAACTCTCTACCCTGAAGGATTCTTCCCATGACCAGAAATAAAATCTTTTTACGAATCTTAACCGGGCTGGGCATTGTGCTCTATTTTTTCCTGGTAATTGTGATCAGTGGAATCGTACTGGGAAAAAGAACCAGCGAGCTCGGCAAAGCGAGTTTAACCGGGCTGCAACTCAGCGATAAAGATGTGCAGCGGTTGGTCAAGACAAACCAGGCATTGAAAAAGAAACTCTCCCGCCTGGAGCCTACCGGCTATTACCTGCTGATCGATACAGCCCAGAACATCATCTATCTCAAGAAAGGCGGCGAGACCATCCGCCGCTGCCAGGTATCCTGCGGCAGCGGCAGCGTTCTCGAAGAGCCCAATGGAAAGCGGAAATGGATATTCGATACACCCAAAGGGGCTTACAATGTCCAGTCCAAGCTCAGGGACCCGGTGTGGCTCAAACCCGATTGGGCTTTTATCGAGGAAGGTAAGCTTATCCCCAAAAAAATGGATGAGCGGATAGAGGAAGGCGTCCTGGGCGATTATGCCCTCGGTTTTGGTGATGGCTTCTTTATCCACGGTACGCTCTATACCCGGCTAATCGGCCGGAATGTCACCCACGGTTGTATCCGGGTCGGGGATGACGACTTAAAAGCACTCTTTTATGCGGCCAATATTGGCACCAAGATATTTATCTATTAACCATGAAAAACAAATTGTTGAATTTGATATTGCTGGGTATGGTTTTTTACCTGGCCGCTATCTGTATCCGGGCCGATAATCCCGTCAACCGGTCACTCCAGGTTTTACAGGAAAACCAATTGCTGGAAGCGGAACTCTCCCTGGCCAATACCCAAAAACTCTATTTAATCTTCGATTTGAATGAGAAAACGGTCTATCTGAAAGCCAGGGGAATCATTATACAAAAATGGTCGATGGAAATACTCCGTTTCTGGGGTAACGCCGTACCCTTGCGTCCCATTGCCCTGAAGGAGAAGCGGACGCCTTTTCCCCCCCAGCGGGTGAACATCATCCCGCCCCCGGTCAACGGCGAAGGGGAAGAGGGAAAAACCCAGGGGGCCCAGGAACCGAATCAAGCGCAACCTGCCGCCTCACCCTCGACAGAACCGGATGCCCTCGAACTTGCCGATATGCCCCCCGTCTATACCTTTTTCCTGGAAGGCAACCTCAGGATCTTCATTAAACCCAGATCGGATAACTTCTTTAAGAGACTGAGCCAATACCTGAATTGGGCCACCTATCCCCCCCTGCTCTCCGTCTGGTACGCGATGGAAGAGAAAGCCTTTACGGTTATCGACGTCATCTTGAAAGATGAAAAGGATGCGCAGGCATTATTTTGGGCCATCCCGGAGGGTAGCCCCTGTATAGTTCTCTCCCCTCAATATAATATATTGATTCCCCCAAAACCGACACCAACAAAACGGGTTAAATAAACCGTTTCCTTACGGTACTACTTCTGCAGATCTTCCGCGGATAATTTTTCTTTCTTGGTATAACCGGCCGGCACCGAGTAGACACCGGCTCCCGGGGTTTTGTTGGCGTTGATCTCGATTACCGAGCTCAAAATGGAGATGCCCATGACCTGTGTCTCCATTTCTACCGGGTAACCGTCGATTTTCTTAAACTCGGTGACAAATTTTTCACCCACCCTCATCTGGGCCTTGTAGACCTCAGTAAACAGGGCCGAGTAGCTCTTCCAATCAAAACCTGGATTGTTGGTTGCCCAGAAGACCATCTTGATATCCATGCCCATCATGTTCATGGAGACATCGTAGCCCGTGGTATTCCAGTTCAGCACTTTCTTCGTCTTCCCATTCGCCTTGACGGTAACGGTCATAGAATCCATCATACCCTTCATCATGGTTGCCATCTGGTCCGGCATGACCTTGGTGATGTCGAGCGGTAGGGGCATTTCGAGGTAAGTCTTTGCTTGGTGCTGGATCATGAACACTTTTTTGGTGTTCAAATCTAAAATCATGGTCGTATCTGCGGATACTGTGGCTATCTTATTTTTCCCCAGCCACTGCTCCTGGATAACAAGCTTTTCGGGTTGGCCCATAAAGGCTGGCGTCTTGGTCTGTTGTTTCACATAGACATCCGCAACCAGGAAAGCCGCCAGGCTGACAACTAAAACCGCGATAACAAAAAATCTTTTCATTTTTTCTCCTTTTATTCAGGTTGTGAAGGCTATATATTAAACATTTACCGCCTATTTGTCAATCCCCATTTAAAAAATCATTGCGCCGGCCATTTGCTCGATGTTACGGCCGGTTGCTTGACAATCTGCGCCAATTGGTTTAACATTCACTTTCATGATGAGATACAACATGCTTTCGAGAAAAAAAATGAGGAGGACGTATGAAAACAAAAATCATCGGCCTGGTGCCGGTATTATGCCTGTTGCTCTTATTCGCCTGCGAAAAGAAAGCGGAAAAACCGGCCACAGGAGAGGCTAGCGGGATGATCAAAGAGAAAAAAATGGTTGTCATTAAAGATTATGAAAAGATCGATGTGGTCAAGCAGCAGCTGCAAAAGTTGGCGCCGGTCGAGATAAAAGCCGATTTGACCGGTCTGACCAAAGACGAGCAGCAGGTTTTACGGCTGCTGGTCAGGGCCGCCATGCTGATGGACAGGTTGTTTTTACGCCAGGTCTATCAGCAAAATTGGGCGCTCTCAAAGGTCCTGGAGCAGGGGCAGAATCCCGATTATAAAACCTTGTTGGATTATTTCCGCATCAATTTCGGGCCCTTTGACCGGTTGAATAACGATCAGCCCTTTATCAACCTGGCGGTCAAGAAACCGGCAGGGGCCAATTTCTACCCGGCAGATATGAGCAAAGAGGAATTCGAGCAGTGGATCAAGGCCCACCCAGCGGATGAGGCGGCTTTCACCTCGCTGTTTACCGTTATTTCCCGTAAGCAAGGTAAGCTGGTGGCTACCCCGTATTCGCAGGTTTTCCAAAAGCCGCTGCAAGCCTGCTCTAGACTCCTCTTAAAAGCGGCCGAGAAGAGCGATAATCCATCTTTAAAAAAATACTTAAACTCCCGGGCCGGGGCGCTCTTAACCGACGATTTTTTCCAGAGCGATATCGATTGGGTCGATGTCAAAGACCACCGCATCGAAGTGGTGATCGGTCCGTATGAGGTCTATGAAGATAAGCTATTCGGCTACAAGGCCTCTTATGAAGCATTCATCACCATCGTCGATCAGAAGGAGAGCGAGAAACTGGCTGTCCTGGCCAACTACCTCGATGAGATGGAGCGGCACCTGCCGATAGAGGACAAATACAAGAATTTTGCCCGGGGCAAGAGCTCGCCGATCCTGGTAGTCAACGAGGTGTTTACCGGCGGCGATACCAAGGCCGGTATCCAGACCACCGCTTACAACCTGCCGAATGACGAGCGGGTCAGGGAAGCCAAAGGTAGCAAGAAGGTGATGCTCAAGAACGTGGCCCAGGCTAAGTTTGAAAACTGCTGGATCCCGATCGTCAAAGAGGTGTTGGGTGAAAAAGAGTTATCCCTGGTCTCTTTCGATGCCTATTTTAACCACGTGATGATGCACGAAATTTCTCATGCTTTGGGGCCCGGCACGATTATCAAGAACGGCAAGAAGACGACGGTCGATAAAGAGCTGAAAGACCTGAATCCCTGCCTGGAAGAGGCGAAAGCCGACATCGTCGGCATCTGGAACCTGAAATTCATGATCGATAAAGGTGTCTTTCCCAAAGAGCTGGCGAAAAACATGTATCCCACCTATCTTGGCGGCATGTTCCGCAGTATCCGTTTCGGTCTGGATTCGGCCCACGGCGGCGGTACGGCTATGCAGGCAAATTATATCCTGGAAAAGGGCGGCTTTACTGTCGATGAAAAAACGGGCCGCTTTTCCGTGGATGAGCGTAAGATTCAAGAAGCCATTAAACAGCTCTGCCATGATATCTTGACGATCCAGGCCCTGGGAGATTACCAGGCAGCCAAAGCCTTGATCGATCGTTACCGGGTGCTCTCTCCCAAACTGCAGCGGGCTGTCGATGCGGTTAAGCATGTGCCGATCGATATTTTTCCCATTTATTCCATCGGGCAACAAGCGGGGAAAAAGAAAAAATAGCGGGCCGTCGTTTACCGGCTCATGGCCTGGTGCACGGCCTTCAGTAACTGGTGTTTGGTGTAGGGCTTCTCGATGAAGTCTTTAATGCCCAGGTGCATGGCCTCCTCGATGCGGGCATCCTTGCGGAAACCCGAGTTGAGCAACACCTTGAGATGCGGATCGATTTTCTTCATCTCGATGTAGGTTTCTTTACCCGATTTTTTGGGCATCAACATATCGAGGAGGACCAGGGCTATTTCCGGGTGGTACTTCTCAAATAGGCCGACAGCCTCATGGCCATCTTTGGCGGTGATTACCAGGTAGCCGGCGTCCTGCAATATGCGGGTGGCCACCTTTTGCATGATAGGCTCGTCTTCTACCACCAATATCAAGCCTTTTCCATTGTAAATTATTGTTTCCGTCCGGGATTTTTTACTTCTCCTCCCGGTGCTGATCATTTCCGGTAAATAGACATCGAAGGTCGATCCCTGGTTTTTGCTCGATTCCACCTCGATCGAGCCTTTGTGTTGCATGACGATGTTGTAGACCATGGCCAATCCAAGTCCGGTGCCGTTGCTTTTGGTGGTGAAGAAGGGGGTAAAGATGCTGGTCCTGGTTTTAACGGACATACCCACGCCTTCATCTTTAACGGAAAGTTTCCAATAATAACCTTCTTTGACCGGTTGGTGCCCCTGGGGTAAATGCCGATCCAGGTAAACCCTGTCCAAAAAGATCGATAACCGGCCTCCCCAGGGTTGTTCGGGGGTGCGCATGATGGTCATGGCATGGGCCCCATTTACGCAGAGGTTGAGCAGCACCTGCTCGATTTGCACATGATCGGCGTAAACTTCGGCCATCCTGGGTGCAAAAAGCGGGTCAAGCAGGATACTCTTGTCGAAGGTATTCTGGCAGATGTGCATGACATGTTTAATGACCGTATTTAAATCGACCCTTTCAAAAGTGAGTTCTTCTTTACGCGATAAGGCCAGCAGGTGTTTGACGATATCGGCGGCCCGGTTGGCCGATTTTTCGACATCTTCTAAGAGGTTTTTGAGTAAATCAGGGGAGCCTTTCTTGCCTTTGATATCGTCCTGGATAATGGAGATCGGACCGATAATCCCGCCCAGCACATTGTTGAAATCATGGGCCAGGCCCCCGGCCAGGATGCCCACGGTCTCCATTTTCTGGGCCTGGCGCAGGTGCTCATCTTTCTTCTTCGCTTCGGTGATATCTTCGATACGCAGGACCGCCCCTTTATCCTGGTTGACATTCAGGGGATGGATCGAGAGATAGAGATACCGCTTCTTTGCTCGAATCAGTATTTCTTTTTCCATCTCCTGGGAGGTTTGCGATACCAGTACCTCTTCAAATACCGGTGCAAAAGGCTTTACAAACGGGATTAATTGCCAGACAACCTGGGAAAACGCTTGCGCTGCCGGCACCTGGGTATACTTTTCGGCCGCCTTGTTCCAATGAATCACCCGCCCCTGGCTGTCGAGCGACACCAGCATCGCCGGCAGAGAATCGAAGAGCTGGGTCAGATAAAGCTGGGTGCCTTTGAGGTCTGCTTCCGTTTTTTTCCTGGTCTCGATTTCTTGGTTTAGCCGGTCGTTGGACACCTGTAATTCCCTGGTCCTCTCTTTTACCTCCATCTCCAGGTGTTCTTGGTAGCGATCTTTTTCCCGGATCAAGCGGGCCCTTTCCACAACTTTTTCCACTGCATGGAGGAGTACACCCATATCCTGAATGGGTTTCAGGATATAATCCCAGGCGCCCAGGCGCAAGGCTTCCACTGCCGTGCTTATGTCGCCTGTGCCTGAAATGACGATTACCGGGGTCCCCGCCGATTCCTGCCGGATGATTTTTAATACCTCGAGGCCGTTTAACCCGGGCATGCGCAGGTCGACCAACACCAGGTCCGGGGACCTGTCCCGGAATAGCTCTACCCCTTCCCGGCCATTGTTGGCCTCGATTATCCGGTAATCATAGTCTTCCAGAAAACCGGCAATACTCTGACGGAAAGGATCATCATCATCGATGGTCAGGACTGTCCGGGTACTATCGTCATTCATGACCGCTTCCTCAGGTTACTATTCAACACCCGCATGTCTTTTTTGTCCCGTCTCTTTTTCATTATATCATGCCGGGATGAACTTAGCAAGGCTATCGGTGGCTACCGGTAGGCTGATAGTAAACAGGGACCCTTTCCCGGCCACAGAGTCAACGGTGATCTTACCCTGGTGGGTGCGGACGATATTGGTCGTGATCGAGAGGCCAAGGCCGGTGCCATCCGTATCTCGCCGGGTGGTAAAAAAGGGATCGAAAATATTCTTCTGGATCCCCTCCGGGATGCCCCTCCCTTCATCCTGTACCTTTAGCACCACATGGTTTCCATCACTGTCAAAGGCTGTTGAGACAAATATCCCCTGGTTACGGTTCTCCAGGGCCTGGCAGGCGTTGATAACGATGTTGACTACCACCTGCTCGATCTGTTGGGCATTTCCCCTGACCAGGGGGATACGGTCGTCATAAGTAACGGAGAACCGGTCCGTGGCTTTTTTAATGGTACTATCTAAGAGCGTCAGGGCAGAATCGACCACCCGGTTGATATCGACCGGTTGCTGCATCTCTGCCGGTTCTTTCCTGGAAAAATCTTTTAAATTTTTCACGATCCGGTTGATGCGCCTGGCCCCCTCGATCATGCCATCCAGGAGATCGGGAACCATTTTTCGGAGCTCCGGGAAAGAGAGATTGCCGATGGGAAAATCGCCCTTTTCCCGGTAGTATTCCTCGATGATCGGCAAAAGGCTATTCCAGACCCGTTTGAAGACCGGCGCATTCAGGGTGATAAAAGAATTGGGATTGTTAATCTCATGGGCTACCCCGGAAACCAATAAGCCGAGAGAAGCCATTTTATCGGCATGGAGGAGTTGTTCCCGGTTTAACCGGGCCTGTTCTTCGGCCCGTTTTTGCTCGGAAATATCGATAATGGTAACCACCATGCCGATCAATTCTCCACCCACATCCCGGTATGGGGCCGGGTTGATACTGCACCATATTTGTTGCCCGGCCACCTCTTTTTTGACTTCGAAAGCCCTGATAGGGGCACCGGCCAACACACCGGACATGGGGCATTCGGCGGTGCGACATAGGGGGAATGCCCAGACTTCGCCGCATTTCCGGCCGACAACCTGGTCGGCATCGATGGCGAACAACCGGCAGAATTCCCGGTTAACCCGCAGGATATGCCGGTTTTTATTGATCACACACAGGGCAACCGCGGCATTGAACACCTGCTCCAATTCGGAAAAGGCCGTGCGGGAAGACTGCTCGGCCGCGGTTAATTTTTTATTCAGAGACGATAGGTCGGCGGTCCGCTCGGCTACCCGTATCTCCAGCTCATCATGGGCCTGTTTTAAGGAATTTCTCAGCTCATGGCGCTCAATGGCATAGAGAATAGAGCGGCTCAGCAGGTTGGCATCGAACTCCCCTTTCACCAGGTAATCCTGGGCCCCCAGGCGCACAGCCTGCAGGGCTACTTCACGGTCATCCAGGCCGGAAAGAACGATTATGGGGGTTTTCATCGCTTCCTGGTGGATGTTTTTAAAGGTATCGATTCCCCAACTATCGGGGAGCCCCAGGTCCAGCAGGATGACGTCAGGGTGATGATCTTCCAGGTAGGTCCGGCTGGCCGCCATATTCTCCTGCCAGTCCATGTGGAGATGGGGAACGGAATTCGAGTTTCTTTGCCACATCCGTTTGACCATTTCCCGGAAAACCGGGTCATCTTCGACCATCAGCATGTGGATCGTTTTCTTCATCAGGATATGTTTTAACTGAAAAAAAGAAAAAAGTCAATAATCGCCCCCCCAAAAATTCCTGCCCCCCGGTTCTTCACTGGGTTTCCTTTGCCCGGCTGGTATCGGTGGAAAAAGATAATCCCCCTTTATTTGCAGGCGGATGCCCCGGGAATTTTTCCTGGGTTGACTTTATCTGGATGATTGATTAATATGGGGGGTCAAGGAGAAAAACCTATGGACCAGGCGACAAGAAGATATATCCGGCAAGAAGCGATCAGGATCGGCGATGATCTGCTGGCCAGGGCGGAACCGGAGGGCCGGGGAATTTGCTGGCCAACCATGGAATTGGGCAACGACAGGAAAATTACCTGGGGGAAATCACCCTATCTCTACAGCGGGGTGACCGGTATAGCCCTCTTCTTAGCGGAACTCAACCGGTTGAGCCGGGAGCCTAAGTACCTGGAAGCGGCCCGGTCGGCCCTGGATTGGGTGGAAGAGTTCTGCCAAAAAAAACCGCCGCAAAACCGGGCCCTGTATACCGGCCTTTTGGGTATCTGCTTCACCTATTTAAGAATGCATCAAATCACCGGGGAAACGGCTTTCCTTCACCGGGCGCTCGACCTGGTCAAGCCGGGTATCGACAAAGAACAGATCGCTTACCGGTTCGATGACCTGATCAACGGCACGAGCGGTATGATCCTCGGGTTTTTGCACCTGCATGCGGCCACCGGCCAGAGGCACCTATTGGAGACCATCGATGGGTTGATCGAAAAATTGCTGGCCGGCGCCCACCAGGGCCGGCAGGGACTGTATTGGGATCGCTCCCCGGAGTCTATTACCGGTCTGTGTGGATTTTCGCATGGGGCAGCCGGTATCGGCCTGGTCTTCCTCGAACTGGGCCATTATTTTCGCAATCCCACATTCGATTGGCTGGCCGACCAGGCATTCCTCCATGAGTCCCGCTTTTTTGACCGGGAGAAAAAAAACTGGCTGGACCTGCGCAAGGGTGCCTATTCCGACGAGGATAAGAAAAATTTCCGGCAAGCCTACCTGGCCGGCGATATCGATTTCTTCACCCGGGGAACCGAGATGAATGCCTGGTGCCATGGGGCACCCGGTATCGGCCTTTCCCGCCTCCGGGCTTTCGAGTTGAAAAATGAGACCCATTTTAAAAGAGAGGCCCTCACCGCCCTGGAGAAGACCCTCCAGGTCGAATTGGGCATCGCTTCGGATGCGGTATCTTTTACGCTGTGCCACGGCCGGGGCGGTAACGCCGAAATCTTTCTAGAAGCTTTTCGGAGATTTGGCCGGGAAAAGTACTGGCAACTGGCTATCGATGTCGCCCAAAGGGCCATCGCCATGAAAAAGAGGACCAACCTGTACTTCCCCGGCCTCAGTTACCTGGGAGAACCGCAGGAAGACAATAGCTTGTTTTTGGGTACTGCCGGTATCGCTTATTTCTACCTGCGTGTGCTCGACCCGCACGGGGTGCCTTCCCTCCTATTACCGGGAGACCCCGGTCTTTGCCCGACAGATGTGGATTTATCGGGATTTCCCCATATATCCCTGACCCTGGCCCAGGCCCGGGAGAAGCTGGTGGGAAAGTACTTTAAACGCACCCTGTGCCTGGCTGACCGGCTTTTGCCGGGGAAAGTGTCTCATTACTTCCAATCGGAGATGACGGATCGAAAAAAATCTCAAAATCATCGGTTCATCAGCTTTATCCGCGAGGAAGCAAGGGGACTGGGCAAGGAACAGGGCAAACGCTTTTCCGAGGTGTTCTGTCTCGAGCGGGACAAGGTAAAAATGGACCTGGGGATCAAGAGCTTGAGCTATTTGAATATCCAGTACGAGGTACTGGCAGAAAAAGCCGAAGAACTCATCCGCCTGGACATGGATCAATTCCTGGCCCTGCGCCTGACCTTAAATGCGGCTTGCCGGCTTAAACAACTACGCTGGGATTGGGACCTGGGTATACCGGGCGAGTGGCCCGACAACCTGGACAAAGAACCGGACACCTTTCCCCTGCTGCTCAAGCCCGAGCCGCTGGGTGTGGCCGAGGTACGGCTGTCACCATTCAGTTTTACCCTATTCCAGGCTTTTGCCAGGGGCAACCGGGTGGGTACAGCCATGAAGGAACTCATCGATGCCTTTGAAACGCTAACCCCGGAGGAAGAAGAATCGATCCGGGAAAAAGCGGTAGAGCAGATGGTTTATGCCCTGAAAGCCGGTGTGCTCTACCCGGCAGACGATGAACGGATGAACCGAGTATAATGCTGGAAAAGAAATGGCTGATTCTATTACTGGCCCTGTGTTGCCTGGGGGTCAGCGCCGCGCCCCTGGAGATAAGCTGCCGGCCGGGTGCGGTCACTGCTTTCCAGGGGGAAAAGGTGGTTATCGCCTTTACGATTATCAACCGCCTGGCGGAGAGCATCCGGCCTGATCAGGGGTATTTTCTTTCCTATCACCTGTACCGGCCAGATGGGCGGTTATTAGCCTTTGAAAACCGGAGATTCCCTATCCCGGCAGTGTTGCGCCGGGGGAAGAGCACCCAGTTTTCCCTGCCGCTCTTCTTCGACGCCAAAGAGCCGGGAGATTACCGGGTCGAATTCGACATTGTCAAAGAGGGTGAGTTCTGGGGCGCCAGCCGCAAATGGCAGACGGGCAAGGTCAACTTGCAATTAAAGCCTTTGTACTCCGAGGAGTTCAAACGCCGCTACCTGGGGAAGTTTTTTCCCACCGGTGTGCCGGAATTTGACCGGCAACAGTACCTGGTACGCCTGGTGATGAAAAACAGTGAATTATGGAAAGATGGCCGGCTCATTGGTTTCTCTGCCGGCTCGGACTACCCGGCGGTCTGGATCAGGGATACCGCCACTTTTATCCGCCTGGCCCTCTTTTACTATCCCCTGGAGGCGCTTAAGGGCAGCCTGGAACCCTTTTTGATACAGCAACAACCGGATGGGCAGGTGATGGATTGGATCGATGGCTCCGGTCAGACCGGCAAGAATACGGTACTCACCGACCAGGAGAGCTCGTTGGTGCTGGCTGCTTGTGAGATCGTTGCCAAAGAACCGGGCTGGCTGGACAAAAAGATAGCCGAAAAAAGGGTAATCGACCGGCTGGCCCAAGCCCTGGATTGGGTCTGGGAGAAACGGCGAGACCGGGATTACGGCCTTATTACCAGCGGGTTTACGGCCGACTGGGGGGATGTGGAAAACACCTATCCCGATGACCGGGCCCTCGACCTATCGGACCGTTCCACCCCGGTTCTGGCCATCTACACCCAGGCCAAATTCATCCAGGCCGGGGAAAAACTGGTGGAGATGCTGGCCAGCCGGCAGGAAAAAGTACAGGCCAAGAAATGGCAGGCACGCATCCTGAAACTGGAGACCGGTGCGAAGAAATGGCTTTACCTGCCGGACAAAGGCTATTTTCTCATCCACCTGGTGCCGGGCCCGGGAAAGGAGAAGTTTTTCAAGCTGGAGAAAGAGATGCTGGCCCTGGGCGGCAATGCCGAAGCCCTGGCCGCCGGATTGATGAACCCGGCTGAGATCAAGCGGTTCTTACAGGTATTGACCGAGAGACAGATGCAATACCGGCTGAGAACGGTCTCTTTTACCCTGATCCCACCGTACCCGGATGGTTTTTTCCCCCACCACCTGCTGGCCCGGGCCTGGAGTTACCAGAATGGCGGGGAATGGGATTGGATCGGCGCCCGGCTGGTCAAAGCACTCTTTCAGAACGGTTTGAAGGATGAAGGCCGCAAATACCTGCTCCAGATCGTCCAAAAAAACCAGCGAAACTATACCATCTTCGAGTGGGAAGACCGGTCGGGAATGGGCCGGGGGGCGTTCTCTTACAGCGGCGCTGCCGGGGTGATCGGCGAGGTGCTGTTCAACGAATATTCGGCCGCTCGATCCAGGTAGTGATGGATGTAGTTGGCGTACAGCTCAAACAGTCTTAAATTTTTGGTTTCGATTTTGCGGAAGTGTCTATCGTAGGCAGCAACTCTTTGCAGGATTTCCCGGGCCGGCTCAGCGGCGGTGAATTGGCGGAACCGGTCTTCCAGGTGCTTTAGGGCCTGCACGGTTTTTTCGATGTGGGGCAGAACCTGCCCTGGGGTAAGCTGAGAGACCTGCGGATCGCGATTTTCCCGGAAAGCCTGGACGATGGCCCGGGACACGACATTGATGGGTAGGATTTTGACCAGGTTTAAAGAGGCTTCCCGGGCGAACTGGGCCAGGTCCCGCCTGTCTTTATCCAGGTGATCGGCTACTTTAATCGGTTGCCCGAAGGAGAGATAGATGTCCCCGATATTCCGTATCCATCCCAGGAAGTCGTAGACGTAAAGGGTACGTGGTTTCCCGCCTTTTTTGGCGGTGATTTCCACATCTTCCCGCACCCTGGAATAATCCACATTAAAGGGAACGATATAGCTCTCTAAAGGCAAGAGTCCGGGCCGCTGGGCGATAATTTCCGTTTTGTTCTTTTCGTATTCGAGCAAAGCCTCGAAGGCAGTGGGAAAGAAATTTCCATAATGCCCGTTATCGGGGATATTCTTGCGAGTCCCTTCCGGGAAGACCAAAACATCGATGCCGTGGGCGGCAAAGGTGACGATGTACTCTTTCAACATTTGCGCCGACTTGATGATGTCTCTCCTGGACCTGGGCCTTTTCACCACAAAGACGCCGGCTTTCAAAGCCAGGTTCTGGAAGAATTTGCCTTTTAACAGGTTGTCGCCCATGCCCGGGAAGGGTATGGGTAGGCCCCCATAATAGAGGGCGGAGAGCGTGCCGGTGGTTTCCCACAGGCTCTTGTGCAGACCGGTGTAGAGGAAGACCGCTTTTTCTTTCTTTAACTCCCTGAGCCCAGGCGGCATTTCTACGTGCGGCCTGGATAGGTGGTTGAATCCCCAGTTGCTGAATGTCCTGGCCAGCAAGAACACCAGGTTCTTGCGGCTATTTATTTTTTTCCATGAGAATGAACGCATCCGCACGTCTCCGGTTAATCGTTTTTCCCATTATACCACATACTTGCCGTTTAGCCCAGTACCCCCAACCCCTAAATTAATTAACCGGTCTTGATTGTCAAGTCCATTGGTGCCGGGTTGAGAACCCGGCGAAAAGTGTTAATCGATCTGCTTCTCTGGCTTGAACCTGGTGTTCTTGCCGTCCTTAATATGCCATACCCTCCGGGATTTGGCCCGGCCGTAGACATGCACTATAGAACACTGTATCAGCCTGGGCACCGGTTTTTGGCGAGCGAGATCATGTTGTCGGTCCGGGAAATTCCCCTCCCAGCCATCCGGGTCATGGGTTAAGATGAAATCGGGCCAATCAGCCGGTCGGGAATAGCCCCCGGTGATGAACGACAATGAAAATTCCCGGAGAATCCCTTCCTACCATGCGAGTAAAGGCTGCGTCGCGCCAGGAAAAGCCCAGGACCGGGAGGTAACGACTCAAGATTTTCGGGATGGCGAATAGATAGGCGAGGTTGGGAAATATAGCGCCCACCACCATGGCCAGTAATGGGAGAAAGCCGAGCATTTTGTGATTCCCGTTATTCATGGTTACGGCCATCGGGTAGGGGAGCCCGGGGATAGATAGAGATGGGCCAGCCAGGGAAATGAGTCCCGGTTTTTCATCCCCTTCATATAGCACACAACCCCCAAAAAAGCAAACCCGTCCGACCCTGGGACTCACTCTAAGAAAAAACTTCCCGGTCTTGACAAATCTTGTCTTGTGCAATAAGATTTAAACATGAGCAAAAATCCGGGTAATCTTGAAAGACAGTATCGACAGCCGAAACGTTTCTTTGAAGATTCGGGCACAGTAAACCCGCAGGCAGCATACTACGTGCGTCTGGATAATGTAACCAATACCAAGAGGCAAGACATTAAGGCCATGATCGATATGGGCCGGTACTTCTCGATATTTGCACCCAGGCAGAGTGGAAAATCAACGTTCCTCGAAGGAATCCGAAATGACCTGCACCATGATAAGACTTATGTGGTTATATTATTGAGTTTCCAGGACTATAAAAATTTGACGGGTGAAGAGTTTTATTCCCTGATCGAAAAAGAGTTATATGAGCAATTAAGGAAAAGGCTCAGCGAGGTAGGTTGCGAAAAAGCCGGGATCGTATTCAGTTTTTTAGAAGATCACCACCTAAAGAATCACCTCTCGCTCAGGTTTCTTTTCGAGGAATTAAACCGCATCCTGCGATTTAAAAAGATTGTCGTTTTCATTGACGAGTTTGACGGGATCCCTTTAAGCGAGTTGGAGAATTTTCTTACATCCTTGCGGACATTATATTTGAAATACAAGACAGAGGGGCAAAAAGCCCTCTATTCGGTCGGGTTGATCGGGATCAGGAATATCACCAAACTTATCGTGGGTGGGGTGTCCCCTTTTAATATTGCAGACCAGGTTTTTCTGCCGCCGTTCTCGCTAGAAAATGTACGCGACCTTTATACCCAATATTCGGAAGAAACCCATCAAAGATTTGCAGAAGAAGCAATAAAAAGGGTTTACGAACAAACCGGCGGTCAACCCTGGCTGGTGAACCGTTTGGGAACAATTTTAACCACGGTCGTTAAACCGGGCACTGTAGATGCTATCGATGAAAAGGATGTGGAAAAGGGTGTTTTACTCCTGCTGCAAGAAAGAAATGTGCACTTCGACAACCTTTCCGAGAAGGCCCACATGTACAAAGAGGCATTCATAGAAATTGTGTTCGATCATATCGAATATGACCCGGAAGACAAGGATCAATCATGGCTGGAACAGTTCGGTTTAATAAGAAATAGGGATGGTCGTGCCGTTGTCGCCAATAACATATATAAAGCCAGGTACATCCGGGCCTTTTTCAAAGAAGTAAACACCTATGAAAAAAACCCCCTGCCGGAGTACGAATTGCCCGGTAACCGGCTGGACATTGAGCGAATTATAGTCGATTTTGGCCGGTATATAACCCAGGTTGGTGTCAGGGCATTTTATGAGCATGATAAACCCTATGAAAAAACGGGCCAATTCCAGTTGACTGCCTGGTTATACCCATTTGTCAAAGGGGGAGAAGGCGAGCTCCGCTATGAGGTTTTCAGTGGACTGGGTCGGATGGATATTCTTCTGGTCTTTAAAGGCAGGAAATATATTATAGAGACCAAGGTAAACCGGTATGAGGATCTAAGTGCCCTATTGGAAGAAGGAATACACCAGGTTTCGAGAAAGTATTTAGCATCGGAGGGCGTAGACGAGGGCTACCTGGTGATCTTCGATGTGAAGAGGAAAGTAGGTGCTGCCTGTAAACCGGAGTATCACCATGACGGCCAGACGAAAGTGACTGTTTTCAATATTGCCATTGGCCGAACCGATCCAGGATAGGAAAGCTTCCTGCCGCTGCCGGCCATACTTGCCGCCTTAACCAATGAACCCGTTTTGTTGATCAATATCATTAGCCTCCTTACTTGACAATCCGTAACCATCATTGCCTCCTGATCTGGAGCTTAGATGGTATACCTAATTCCTCAATCCGGGAATTTTAATTGTCGCCAGGCAGGGGTTTTAATTGTCGTTGATCACAATCAGCCGGTCGGGAATAGCCCCCGGTGATGAACGACAATGAAAATTCCCGGAGAATCCCTTCCTACCATGCGAGTAAAGGTTGCGAAGGGCAAAGTACTCGTTGCGAACTTGCGAGTAAAGGCTGCGAAGGGCAAAGTACTCGTTGCGAAGGTGAAAATAATGACTGCGAAGGTGCGAGTAACGGCTGCGAAGGCCGGGGAATCGTTGCGAACTTGCGAGTAAAGGCTGCGAAGGGCAAAGTACTCGTTGCGAAGGTGAAAATAATGGCTGCGTCTATGAAAGTAACGGTTCCGTCCGACGTAGAACTGCCTGCGTCCACCGAGGAATCGTTGCGTCCGGGAAAGTAGCGTTTGCGTCCGGGAAAGTACTGGTTCCGTCCGGCGTAGGACTGGCTGCGTCCACCGTAGGAATGGTTCCGTCTACCAAAGTACTGGTTCCGTCTGCCGTAGAAATGGTTCCGTCCGCCGAGGAATCGTTGCGTCCGTCAAAGTAGCGGTTCCGTCCGACCCCTTCGGAAATCTGGATCAAAGGTACTAGCGAACAAGAAGTCTCTTGATATGACCTCCCTTGCTCACCAGACCAGGCATTCGATCTTCTTTAAAGCCTCCCCGGTTCCTAATTTTGGCTCCTCAAATGGCCATCCGGTCTGCCGGCCATACTCCGCCCTTTCCCCAAACCTTAGCGGTCTCCGTTCTTCCTTGACAATTTTTCCTGGTTAGGCTAAAATACCCCCATGCTCAACAAAAACATGAAGGATGATGTTATGCGGAGGATAAAATTATGGATGGAATAATTTTAGCTAATTGTTTTGCCACAATAGTCAATCTGTTGTCTATATTCATAAATGAACGAAAAGACATTAAGACACATAATAAACAGGAATTTTTGCTTTGGCTGGATGAGCACGGTTTTAAGGAAATAATGACTGCCATTTCCAATTCAGATCAACTTGTAACCGAAATTGATCGCCTTCTTCATGTGGATCACGAAGTAATCATGTCGAAACTCGACGGTATCAACGATTTGCTTGCCATCATTGCTGGAAGGATCAATGCGTTTGACGGTCTTGCCCAAATTCTTCGTCCTGGTGTCGGGCTGTCTGATCAAGCCATTCATTTTCTTAAAACCCTTGTTCACTCAAAATATAAAAATATAATCAAGTATGAATATGCTTCTGGCGGATTCATTCTTCGTCTCAGTAATTCTAATGAAAATGTTGATTTTACAGAACCTCGTCTTGTGGATGATGATTTAAGAACACTGACTGAGTTGGGGTTCCTTAACTTTAGAGTTCTCTCACGAGGTACAGAGACTTATGGCATCACCCGTAATGCTAAAAGACTGGTAGAGTTGATTGAAAGCGAATCTCAGAAAAAGGAACAATCTGTGAGTTAAGCTTCCCGATTCTATAAAACCAGAAGGAGCCATCTTTTCTTCATTTATTACCGTTTTTGTAAACCGATTTTTTACTGGTATTCAGTAATCACTTGCAAACCGGGGATATCATCAAAATCCCTGGCGTTGTGGGTGACTAAAGGGAACCTGACACCAAAATTATTAATCGATCCTCCCGGCTGGGCTTTGCCGGCGCAAGGCCAGGATAGAATCTTCAAAACCATCGTTCACATCGTCAGGCCAGGTGCCAAAAAGCAATGAAATATCCTTCAGGGGCTGCACCCCCTGCAATTCGGCCAATTGGTCCAGACTTGGTGATTGCCAGAAATCGGGAGGGACAGACAGTAAAGGCTCAACTCTGTTCACGATAAACCTCCTTGACGAAGCTAACCCATAAAGCAGCTTTATCAGGTATTATAATACAATAAGCCCCTTATCAGGTCAAGCACTTTTATATTTCAGTTTTGGGCGAAGTCTTTGGGATTCAACCCGGTACTTGAAAAAAGATTTGTTCTGGTATATGATACGGGCCAGGAGGAACACATGAGACCTAAAAATTTTAGCAAGAGAATGGTGTTAAACAAGACGACCATTGCCAACCTGGTCAACCAGGACATGAAAGAAGCAAAAGGAGGCGCTTGTTTAACCGAGTTGAGAAGCTGTACAACCTGGGGAGAGTACAGTTGTATGGTTTCTCCCTATGTCTGCTACAGCTATCCGGTTGGTTTTTATTGCAAGGGTGCTGAGCCGAAGGGTGATCCTGAGATTTAGCCCGGGATACCGACCGATCTTTTTTGTTACGTGTCTTGCCCCAGAGGAAGGGGGAATAGTTTACCCGCTGGCCAGGATTTTGCCGGACGGGACCATTACGCGCATGGACGGATCGAACTTTATAGCAATTGTCGGCAACCTGGAAAATTTAGAGATAACCACTGGATAACATCAAACAATCGATAGGATATCAGGCTTGATTTTTTGGCATCGGGATGGTATATTGATGACTGAAAATGAAATTTAAGGAGATGATAAGATGAGAACGAAGATTAGAGGTATTGGGATATTCGTGGTGATGGTTATCGGCCTGGCTGTGTCTTTGGCAGCGCAAAACGCCTATTACGATGCCCTGCAACTGACCAAGCTGACGGATAGCGATATGAGAAAGCTGGAAGACCTGGTGACCTATTCGACTGCCCTTACCGCCGAAGAAAAGGCGGAGATCCAGGACTTAATCGCTTTTCTCGATAAGCCCCTGGACTATGCCCAGGGACCCGATGGAGAAAGCCAACTGATGGATGCCTACCGGTTGGTGCAGAAGATATTGCCGCAGTATGAAAAGTACATGAAACCCAGCAAAACTATGCTCGGTGAAGGTTCCCGGGCCCCGATCATGCCGTCGGCTGGTGCAGAAACGGTTTCTGCCCGGTTTTCTAATAAAGCCTTCCAGAGAAACCTGATCGATGCGGTCGGCACCTTGATCGCCGAGCGATTCAAAGAAGACCTGACCACCATTTACCTGACCAAATTCAAGGACAAACTGGAGAAGAGCGAATTTTATAATGAAATAAATATCTTATTCCCGGCCACCACCCAATTACTCGACCAGGTGGATATCTTCACCTATTTCTCCCTGGGCAACCAATGGAAATCGGCCTTCCAGAAAGACCTCGATGCCATGCCGGACAACCTGATGGCATTCATGGATAAGATCGAAGCCGACCACCCGGACTGGATCAAGCCGGGCCTGGTGCCTTACCTGGAACTGACCATAGAGGTGGGGGTACGGTTGCTCTATGGGTATCACCCGGTAGAGATCCTCAATGCCCTGGACATCGCCTTTAGCGGCAAAAAAGCCGATCCGGATTACCAGCTCATCTACCAGGCCCTGCATACGGCCAATCTATTCCAGGAGAATCTCCAGCGTGTCGAGCAAACATCCGCCGGCCAGGATACGCCAAAGACTGCCATTACCTGGATCAATTTTAGCGAATTTGAGAATCTCCTGGTTAAACCCAAGGGGCTGGAGTATTTCCTGGCCCTCATCTATCTTCAGGACAAAGATTTTTTCTCCCAGTCGAAAGTCGGGGAGCTGATGGTTAAGAGCCAGGATTTCCTGGAACATTATCTGAATCCATGCCTGGATATCCTGAACCGGATCAAGATTCTTGAAGAGAAATCGACCAGCACAAAAGAAGATTACCTGACCTATATGGAGCTAGCAGTCGCCCTCTTCCAGGACACCTATACATTGATTGCCCCAGAAGGCAAAGAATCACCGGTAATTTTTGAGATTGTCGAGAGCACCCTGGATATCTTCCAATCCATTTACCAGAAGGATTATTACGGCGTCATCGCCGATGCCCTGTTTATCCTGGACAAGATCGAGGCCGATAATACAAACGAAGTAACCGGGGGTATGCGGGTGGTCCGGTCGTTCGCCGCTTTTATCGAGGGCCTGGCTTCCGCACAAAATGCAGACCAGATGAAGGGTGTTATCTCGGATATTATTTTGCCGCCCGGGGGCTTTATGACCAACCGCACCTCTAAATTCAGCATCTCCATTACCGCGCATCCGGGTGTCTATGCCGGTGCCGAGAGTCTCGATCCGCAAGGAGATTCCCTGGCTGCGGGCCAGCCCCGATGGGGCAGTGTGGTCGGGTTTACCGCCCCGCTCGGGGTGGAGTTTTGTTTCGGCAGCCTGGGAAAGAGCCATAAATCTTCCCTGGGCCTCTTTGCCTCCCTGGTCGATTTGGGGGCAGTGGTCAGCTACCGCCTGACCCAGAAAAAAGATGAATACGACGGTCTGCCTGACGATATTTCTTTGAAGCAGGTTTTTTCACCCGGTTTATCGCTGAATATCGGTTTTAAGAATAGCCCCCTGACCCTGGGCATCGGCTGGCAGTACACGCCGGAGCTGCGAAAAATAACGGTGACCGCCGATCAAGGGCAGCCGGTAGCGGAGATCAAGACCAATACCCACCGCCTGTTTTTGAGACTCTCCTGGGCCATCCCGTTGATCCACATCTATCACCACCAGCAGGAGCCGAATCGGTAAACTTGACTTTCACTTCAATTTGTATTAATGTACTTCAGGAGGAATGAATGTTATCTGTACAGAATGAACCGGAAATTTTAAGAGAAAGGCTCAAGAAAGACCTCGATATATTAGATGCAGATGAATTGAAACAGTTATATCAAGTGATCGCTCGAATGGCCGCAGAAAAGGCAGTTCGTTTCGCCGACATTGATTGGGAAAAAAAGGAAATATCCCGAAGCCTCATTCAAAGAGAAGTCGAGAACTACAGGAAATCACTACACATTAAAAAATGAGGTTGGTCGTCGATACGAATGTGATGGTTGAAGCTATAACGTCAAGAGGTCCGTACCATAAAATATTTCAGTCATTTTTTGATAATGTTCACGTCCTGGTCGTATCAAATGAGATAATTTTAGAATACCTGGAGGTAATGGGAAGAGTATACTCGGAAAACACTGTTAAAGAAATATCTATTTTTTTCGAGCTTACACCGACGATATTAAGAATTGATCCTCATTATCGATTTGGTCTAATAGAATCTGACCCAGATGACAATAAATTTGTAGACTGTGCTATATGTGGTAACTGCGATTTCTTGATAACGTCTGATCAAGATTTCAAGGTTCTTAAAGCAATCGAATTCCCAAGGGTAAATATTATTTCGCCTGATCAATTTATAAAGAAATTCCACTGAGCTTCACCCCCTTCATGTTTTACAAGCGGCGCCCAGGACGCACAGGGCATAGCCCTGGGGCGGAAACGGCGTATTTAGCGCCCGCACCCGCACCTCGTACTCGCCCGGTTGCGGGTCCCGGATCGACACCTGTTCGACATTGTTCCGCTTATCGAACCTTTCGCTACCGGTAGAGAAAAGGTCATCCAGTAGCGGGTCATGCAGGTAAACATGCTGGCCGTTACCGTGCAGTAAAAGTTTGGCCGGCCCTTTGACCTCCAGGCCGAGGTTGTTCTGCACCCCGGTACCCGGCGGATCGGTCCAGGTCAGCACAAAGCATAGCGGTGCAGTCTGATCGGCTGCCCGGGTGAACAGGTATTTATTGAACGATCGCCGCTCGCTACCGACCGGCATACGGCTGGCCAGGGCATCCGGCGAATCGTTAGCTATATCGATGACTTGCGGCTTGTCCCGATCCGGGTCGGCATCTAGTGGAAATAGCTGGGTCAAATCCAGGCGACCGAAACCGTTATCGAAATCGGGGTAACCGATCTTCTCGGCCAGGCCGGCCGGCTGATTGCGCGGGGCCAGGGGGGTGGTGGCAGCGATTAATAGCGATTTGAGCAGGCTGGCCGATGGCCGGGGAATACCCAGGTATTCTTGCAGGTACTGGCGGATCAGGGCGGCCACGCCGCTGACCACCGGCGTGGCCATGCTGGTGCCGCCCAGGAAAGCGTACTGGTCGTTAAAAGCAGGATAAATCTCTAAGAAACGATCGCGGGGGGCATCTTTGGCCCGGGTGGAGAGCAGGTAATAACCGGGGGCCACCATATCGGGTTTGATGCTGTCGTAATCGGTGGGACCACGACTGCTGGGAGCAGCCACCAGGTTGGCCAAGATGGATTCCTGGCTGGCCGGCGGTTTGAAGAAGTTCTGGGGATCGATGGCCCCCCATCTCTTCCCCTGGAATTGCGCCCGGCCCACACCGCAGGCGCCCACGGTCAGGACATTCTTGGCTGTGGCCGGTGCACCCACGGTTTTAAGCGCATGGAATCCCTGCGGGGCCTTACCGGCATTACCGGCAGCCACGATCACCAATACGTCCGGGTGGTCATAGACAAACTGGTCGATGGTCATGGAGCCGTGTACATAACCGCCTTGAAAGGAGAACCCCCAACTGAGGTTGATGATGACTGCCCCGGCATCGACGGCCTTTTGTAGGAGCTTTCCCAAATCCAGGGGCAGTTGGAATTCCCCAGCGGCATTGAGTATTCCCACAGAGACCAGCCTGGCCCCCGGGGCCATACCGGAAATAGCCCCATTGGAGACTGCCCCGTTTCCGGCAATGATCCCGGCCACATGGGTGCCGTGACCAAATATGTCCCTGGCTTCGGCCCCCGGTACGGACTCGATTCTGTCGATGCGATTCATTAAATCAGGGTGTCGCTCGTCGATGCCGCTGTCGAATATAGCCACGGTCTGTCCCTGGCCGGTTAAATTCCAGCCATTGTCCTGTCTCAGTCTATCTATGTCCAGGAATCTCCGGGTCCAGTCGCAAAACAGGCTGGGAGGGAGATAGACGGTGATGGACATCACCTGGGGAAGGTTGGCCAGGGCAGCCAGGATCGGGGACCCGGGCCGGCAGGAAAAGCGGACCATACGGTCAGAAGTATCGGTCACCCGTACACCTTCGGTGTTCTCGATGATGGTGTGCACCTTTTCCAGGTCGCTGGCCCGGTGCAGCACCAGGTCGAAGGCTTTTTCGCCTTCCGTCTTCTCCTGGTTTAAAATTTCCGGCGTGACGGTATTGACGATGGTGTAACGCTGGATGTTTTTGACAAAGGGCAGATTGCGTAGACTCTCCAATTGGGCCAGGTTCATGAATAAACGGTAAGTATCGGGGGGGACATGGGAGCAAATGGTGAGTCCCAGTTGCGCCAGCTCGTCCTTGATCGCCTGGGTGATGGGGGAGTTGATAGTCACCTCGTAGACATCTTCCGCCTGGGGGTCAGTCCCGGCGGCAGCGGCATACAATTCATCAAAGCCATGGATATCGGGATCATAGGCGACTTCGCCCGGAGATAGGATAAATCCCTTTTTATTGGGCAGCTGTTCGACGCGGCGGGCCAGGAGATTAAAATCCCGCATCTTCTCATGCATACCCGGGATAAGTATCCGGGGATATTTTACCGTCATCTCTTCCCCTGGCGCTCTGCCTGATCTGGCCCGTTCTTTTTTGGGGCCACTGTCGTCCAATTCAAACGATAAACGGGCTTTGGCCAGTTTTTTTAGCTTTTTTTGCCCCAATTTGCCGATGATGACGCCGTCGAATGTATCTATGACTTCTTCCAGGGTTTTGCGGGCCTTTTTCTCTTCCTTCTCATCGGCATAATAAACGGCGATTTGGATACGCTTGTCTTTATCGCTCATCTCTTGTCCTCCACTCGATTAAACCTGCCGCCAGGCTCAAGAAATCGACAGGCTTGCCCTATACTTTACCTTTATTAAAAACCGGCGATAACCGCCCAGGTGGCCAGCGCACTCATGACACTGGTCCAGTAGCCGTACTTTTCATAATACCAGACCGCCCAATGGATCTGCATATCGAGGCTGTGGGGGGTGGTCGGCAGGTCGGCATTGATCTGGGGGTCGGATAGGTTCCTGGCCACCAGCCAGAGGGGCGGATCGATCATCTCGTCGCATACCAGGCCGAGTACGGCGTCGCCCATCTCCACCGCGCACCCTTCCAGTTCCAGGTGGTTGCCCGATGTACCGAATTCGAAGAAATCGGTGGTCAGGATCGGGTGGAAGGCCGGCATTTCGGCCACGCCATCGAGCCGGATATCCGGTGCGCTGGATGGTGCTTCGATGAGGGGTCCGGTAAAAGGGTAATGCTTGGTCGGCGGCGCAAATCCCGGTTCTTTAAGCCGGTCTTTATACAAGCCCATCAATTCTTTGGCTTTGTAGAAGTAAGCGGTGTCGATACCCCACGGGCATCGGTAACTCTTTCCGTTAAAGGGCTCATTCTTAAACTCGTCGGCCAGGCGGAATTTGGCACCCCGGGTGACCACCACATCCCCCAGGTTGTGCTCCAGGTAAACACCGCCGCTGGTGCCGGTGGTGATGACCAGTTTCGGCTTGACCTCTTCGATCAACTGCCGGAACATGTCTTTGACCGGCAAAGTGGCTGTACCCGGACCGGTGGCAATACCGTCCTGGTTTAAGTGAAGCTCCGATTTGTAACACATCACCTTCTTGGTGCCGATCTGGGTTAAAAACCAACTGCCCAGGCGGCCGGCTTTTTGGGCCGGTGCCCCTTTGCGAATCTTATCCTTGTACTGCTGGTCGAAGAGATGTTTGTAGCGATACCATTCATCCCGGCTGAACTGGGGGGTAAGCACATCGGCCAGCGCATCCTGCTCGGCCACTGTCCAGGTAACGACCAGGATATCGGCCTGTGGAAGGGGCGCTTCCGGGTCTGGGGGAGCGGGCAGCGGTTGGGGAACCGGCGCCAGCCCCTCCGGGAAAGGTAAGCTGAGTTTGGCTGCCAGCATGACCTTTTCGGCCAGCAATTCCGGCTCGATGTGGATCATCAGGTCGAGCTCCCCGATACCGGAAGAGAGTAACTCCCTGGCAATGTCTTTGCGTGTTTTTATGTTCTCCATTGTATCCTCCTGGAAGCTTAATTTTTACTGTGACTTTATTTTAAAGTCTTCATCTCCGAATGTCAAGGGCAAAAAAAATAATTCTGATTTTCGAAAATGACCTCAAAGGATCCGTTTTTAGAAAATTTGATCGACCTAAATCAGCCGGTTGAGGATTAAATGGTCTTGACAATCAAGACCATTTAAATACCCCCAGCCAAAACCAGGCGGATAATTATGGGGTACTGATAGTTGCAATTTCTATCCCGATGAATTATAATAAGCCTTTACATGATAGAAGAGGAATAAAATGATGAAAGATGATCCTGGTTTTAAGGAAATCGATGAAGAAATTGATGAGGATGTCGATGACTTAATAGACCCTTTCGACCCCAAAGCTATCGACATCGTCATTGAGCAGCATAGTATCTATTCCATTATCTCCAGGATCAAACACAATGAAATCGATCTCAATCCTGAATTCCAGAGAAAAGGAAACCTCTGGCCGCAAACATCCATGAGCCGCTTGATCGAATCCATCCTGGTTCGCTTCCCACTTCCCGCTTTCTATTTCGACGCCAGCGACGACGATCACTGGCTGGTAGTGGATGGACTACAGCGACTGTTTTCCCTTAAACGGTTCGTGGTAGACTGCGAAGAGAACGGGGACAGCCCCGATATTACTCCATTGCGTCTAAAAGGCCTGGAGTTCTTAAAAGAATACGATGGCAAGACCTTCGATGAACTCCCTCACAATATGAAGCGGCGTCTCCACGAAGCCCATATTACTGCCTACTTGATCAAGCCCGGGACCCCTGAAAATGTTAAGTATAGCATTTTTTACCGTATCAATACCGGTGGGCTCATTTTAAATGCGCAGGAGATTCGCCACGCCCTCAATCAAAAAGGCAATGCTGTTTCCTACTTGAAAGAAATATCGGAAACCCCCCAATTTAAAGATGTGGTCAACGTCTCGGACAAACGTATGAAAGATAGGGAACTCATCCTCAGGCATATGGCTTTTCGCCTTCAATCATATAATGAGTATAAACCTTCGATGAAAAGTTTTTTAAACGACACCATAGAGAAACTCAACATCCAGCCAAAAGAAAAATTGAATCGATTCAAGGGTGATTTCATTCGTTCCCTGGAGCTGTCGAAAGAAATTTTTGGCAAACATGTATTCAGTAAGTCGATCGTTGGAGACGAAGATCTATCGAGAAAGCCCATCCTGAACCGTGGACTATTTGAAACTTTAACCGTATTTTTCTCCGGGCTATTGCCACAAGAACAAAATCGGTTGATTTCAAATAAGACGATATTCTTAGAATGTTTTAAGGAGCTGCTATCGAACAGGGAATTCGATAGCTTCATCTCTGCATCCACTGCGGACACCAATTCTGTAAAAGAGCGGTTCAAACGAGTCGAAAATTTGATAGATCAACATATAGGGGAAGAATGATTACTTATATTTATATCGAGAACTTTAAAGCATTTACAAAGGCCGAGTTGGCGCTTTCGCCTTTAACCCTGCTGACCGGTTTGAACGGAATGGGAAAAACGACATTTATCCAATCTCTTCTCTTGTTACGACAATCTTATGATAAAAAAACTCTCCCCCATAAAGGTCTTTTCTTAAACGGCGATTATCTCGAAATCGGGAAGGGTAAAGACGCATATTCCATTTATGGCGAAGGCGATCATATTCATTTCGAGTTGGAGTGGGATAAACGATTCGAGGCTTCTTTCCGTTTCTCTTATGCCCCACAATCCGACTTACAACCTATCGAATCTTTTAAAAATTCCGATTCTTTCGATCCTTTTTCTAAATCGCCGTTCGACAACAATTTCCGTTATCTCTCTGCAGAACGAATAATCCCCAGGCCGATTTATCCTATATCCGAATATCACATCAAACAACTCCGTTCCCTCGGTAATAAGGGAGAATATGCCGTTCATTTCATCGCCGTAAACCAGCGGGAGACGATTCCCATCCAGAGCCTGGCCCATCCCAATGGTAAAACCAATACACTGCTGTCCCAATTAGATGCCTGGATGGGTGAGATTTCTCCGGGTATAAGCTTAAATGCTGTAACTTACGGCGATATGAATTTCGCCAAATTGGGCTATAAATTTGAAACTCGCCATGGATATACGGAAGAATTCAGCCCCATCAATGTGGGATTCGGATTGACTTATGTGCTGCCCGTGGTAACCGCCATATTGTCATCGAAGCCGGGTGACCTTTTGATCGTTGAAAACCCGGAATCGCATCTGCATCCATCAGGGCAGGTTATGATAGGCAAATTATTTTCATTGGCTGCAAAAGGCGGCGTGCAACTGATAGTCGAGACCCACAGCGACCATATTCTCAACGGTATCCGCGTCTCTGTCAGGAAAGGAACACTGTCTCCAGAAGATACTGCCATTTATTTTTTTGAAAGGGACCCTAAATCCGATAAACATAAAGTCGACATTATCCGGCCCATCATAGACGAAAATGGGCGTATGGATAAAAAACCCAGCGGTTTCTTCGACGAATGGGGAAAACAACTAGACCAGTTGATATCATAGCCATGGATTACATTGTTTTTAACGAATTATCTATACCATTTAAAGATCGATTTCAGATCGACGATGGAATAAAGCTATTTCTTCAAACCTTTGCTGCTGCATCAAATTTAGGTATTAACCAACTTAGACTTCATCGAAAAATCGGCGAAAATTTATATAACCTGGAACTGGCCCCCGGATACCCCCTATCGAAATGGCTTCATACAAAGCGAATGTTTAACGAAAATGATCCCGGGCGGCATATTCAGCCTGAGGACGACCCCCAAACCCGTTTCAAGGAGATTATCACATCCACGCCCCTCATTACCGATGATGAACCCATTGAGAAAGAGGAAAACGAACGGTCGTCTTTTGAAATATCGATATCTGGAAAAATCCAGGAAGCGGATGGACTGGGAGCCGCTTATTTATTGGATAAGCTAACCATCAGTTTTTTATCCGATACTTTGTTATGGGACAGAGATGAAATAGAGGATATCAAGCATATTTATTTAGATGAAAACGGCTTTGTTCAAGAGCATGTTGTAACTGTCCGCCATGTTTCCCGTTCCATTCATGTAGAGACACACTCCCGATGGTTGGAGAAAAAGAGGCAAGAGAGCTTGAAAAGAAGCATCGACTTATGGGAACGCAGGCAAGAATTCTTTCCGCACCTAATTTTAGGCGAGCGAATAAGATCGCAATTAACTACCCACTTCGGTCTAAATTCGCGGTATTTCAACCAGTTGATAGATCGATTAAAAAAATTGGATGCTTTTGCCAGGAATTGGACCTCGGGGGGATTCTCTCAAAAGGAATTAAGGAAGTTCGGTCTAATTGTCGGCGACGAAAGTACACAGACAATGAGTCGATATGGAGATACAAGACGCTTCCGACTCCCGGATGGCAGGAAAGAATTCTTTGGTATGCATATAAAATCTGGGGATCTCAGGTTTCATTTTTTCCCGGATGAAAATTCACACCTGATATACGTCGGCTATATCGGCCCCCATTTGCCTATAATTTCCGGCTAATAAAATCGAAACCGGCACAGAGGTTGATAAAAAAATTAAAGTGTGCCAAAATACGGGCATGAGAAAAACAAAATTATCTTACTTAAAAGTGTTTGTTTTTGTCCTGATCCTGGTTTCTTTTTCCAGGCTCTTTTCGGCCGATGGGGCACCGGTCAAAGCAGTGCTTGAGCGGATATCGAAAGAGATCGATACCGCGGTCAAAGATTGGTATTTTTCCGGCAATGGCCGGGAGTGGAAGAAAGATTGGCCACGGACCGTCTTGACCAGGGAAAAATTTTTATTGAGAACGACCCTGAAGGGCAGGGAAAACTTTGCCGGGACCAGGGTACTGAACAGTCCCCTGTATTTGAAGCTGCAATGCTACGCTGTCGGCCAGGCCGAAGTGTCGGTGGAAGTCGATGGTAAATTGGCCGATACCTTTGTGGTGGATGGCCCGCCCGGCGCCGGCCTGGAGATGGACAAAGAGGTATTAATCGCCAAAAACCTGGCCGTAAAGGATTATGTGGTCGTCCTGAATGTTAAAAATATGGGCTTTAAGCCCCAGAGAAAGGATTATTGGCCGGCCAGGGTGAGTAAGCCGAAAGAGGAAGGGATTATATTCCGGCTGAATGGCGCCGGGATTTCTTATCCGCGGGCCAAAGAGTTCCAGGTGGAGGTGGAGCATTGGCTGTTATCCATGATCAACGCCTACTGGCTGATCAACCCGGATTTGCGCCGTTTTACTTTTACCGGAAAGCCCTTCGATATCGCCGATAACCGCAAGACGCCCGTAAAGAAGCTCTTAGAACTGAACCGGGTACTGGAACAGGCGGTGCAGGCTTTCAATATGGCCGCTTTAAAGGCTGGGGATAAGAAAAGCCTGGATGCCTCGATCCAGAGATCCTACCGCATGGCCGGGGAATTAAGGGACTATGCCAAAGAATTCAAGGTCTACCTGATCGGCAACGCCCACATCGATATCGCCTGGTTGTGGCGGATATACGAAACGGTCATGGTGGCGCGCAATACGTACGATACGGTGATCAAGAACATGGATGAGTACCCCGAGCTCCGCTACGGCCAGAGCCAGGCCCTGACCTACGATTGGATAGAGAAGCGCGATCCCGATCTATTTGAAAAGATCAAGAAAGAGTTCCAGAAAGGCCGCTGGGAGATTGTCGGCGGCATGTGGGTGGAGCCGGATTGCAATTTGATCAGCGGGGAAAGCTGGGTGAGGCAAATCCTGTACGGCAAAAACTATTTTAAGGAAAAATTCGGCGTCGATGTCAAGACCGGTTGGAACGTCGATTCCTTCGGTTACAACTGGAATATGCCGCAGTTTTACCTGAAGAGCGGCATCGACCGGTTTGTCACCCAAAAAATCTGGTGGAACGATACCACTGTTTTTCCCTATTACATCTTCTGGTGGGAAGGGGTGGACGGCAGCCGCTTGCTCTCCTATTTCCCGCCCGATAGTTACACCTCGCGGGTAATGTTGCCCAGATTGGCCGATAATATCACCAAATACGAGGCCACCACCGGGTACAAGAAGAGCCTGGTCCTCTACGGCCTGGGCGATCACGGCGGCGGGCCCAACCGGGAGATTCTCAACCGGGTGCGGGATTACCAGGGGCTCTATATTGCCCCGGATTTTATCCATTCGCCCTCCCGGGGTTTTTTGGAAAAGCTCGATACCGACCTGGGGAACGATATCCCGGTCTGGCGGGACGAGTTGTACCTGGAGTACCACCGGGGCACCTTTACCACCCAGGCCAAAATCAAGAAGGGCAACCGGGAAGCGGAAGCGCTGTTGGCTTCTACAGAAAAACTGGCCTCTATTACCGGCATGATGGGGAATACTTACCCGGCGGCCGAGCTGGAAGAGGCATGGAAGACCGTTTTGACCAACCAATTCCACGACATCCTGCCCGGTTCATCGATTACCCCGGTCTACCAGGATGCACTGGAAGCCTATCAACAGGTCCGCACCCAGCTCAAGCGGATAGAGAAACGGGCGCTGCAATTCCTGGCCGCTAAGATCGATACCTCCGCCATCAAGATCGGCGTCCCGCTGGTGGTATTCAATCCTCTCTCTTTCGAACGGGGCGACTTTGTTACCGTCGATTATCCGTTAGCGCCGAACATGACGGTCAAGCTCCAGGATACGCAAGGCAACGATATCCCGGTGGAGATCGCCCGGGGCGAAGATGATGAAATGGCCCGTATCTCCTTTGTCACCCCGCAGATACCGGCGCTGGGATACCGGGTGTTGACTCTAACACCGGTCAGGATAAGCCGGGAATTCCCCCCGATGAAAGTCTCCGGGGGCGTCTTAGAGAATGACTTTTACCGGCTGGAGATTAACCGGAAAACGGGCAATATCTCCAGTATCTACGATAAGTTCCGCAAAAGGGAATGCCTGGAACCGGGCAAGGAAGGCAACCGGTTGCAGGTGTACGAAGACTTACCGGAAGATTGGGATGCCTGGAATATCGGTTATACGGGCCGGATGTGGGAAATCAACCAGGCCGATGCCGTGGAAACGGTTATCGAGTCGCCGGTGCGCGCCGTGCTCAAGGTCAAGAAGAGCTTCCTCGGCCTGACCAAGGGCCGTTACGCGCCCACCGAAGATTTCCCTTCTTCTTTTTTTACCCAGTATATTACCCTGTACCGCGGCCTGGACCGCATCGACATCCGCACCGAGGCCGATTGGTGGGAAGACCACATGATGCTTAAAGCGGCTTTTCCCCTGGGCGTGACCAACGATTTTGCCTCTTATGAGATTCCTTTTGCCGCCATTAAACGCACCACCCGGTTCCAGACGTTGTGGGAAAAAGCGCGCCATGAGGTGCCGGCCTTAAAATGGGTCGATCTATCCGAGGATAAATGGGGCTTTTCCCTGCTCAATGACGGGAAATATGGCTACGACATCCATGGGAATATGTTGAAAATCTCTCTCTTGCGTTCTCCCACCTGGCCCGATCCGATGGCCGACCGGGGCAAACATACGTTCGTCTACTCGATCTATGTGCACCGGGGCAGGTGGCATGAGGCCCGGACCGTGGAGCGGGGCGCAGAGCTCAACATGCCGGTAATCGCTTTTTTTAGCGAACGGCACAAGGGGACATTGCCCCAGGAATCCAGTTTCTTTTCCCTGGCCAGCCCGGGCGTAATCCTCGAATCCATCAAGAAAGAAGAGAAAGGCGCCGGGTTTATCCTCCGCCTCTACGAATCGCGGGGATTAAACCAGCAAGCGGTGCTCAAACTCTTTAAGGTGCCGACCCGGGTCTATGAAACGGACCTGATGGAGAATAACCTGCGGGAGATTGCCCCGACCGGGCAGAAGATTACCCTCGATTTCAAGAAGTTCGAGATCAAGACCTTGAAAGTATACCTGGAATAGATAGGAGGAGTAGAAAAATGGTCGTTTTCGGTTTCTTAGACTGGTTCTGGTTAGTGGCTTTCATCATCTTAATGGTTTTCAGCGGGATCGTTTTCTACCGGCTGGGAAAGAGATCGGAATCCGATTTTTTCCTGGCTGGACGGGGACTGCCCTGGTGGTTGCCGGCCGCATCGGTCTATGCCACCCACACGGCCACCGATACGCCGATGTGGGTCTCCGGTGTGGTCTACCGCCACGGTCTCTCCGGCCTGTGGTATAGCTTTTTCGCTGCCTGGTGTGCCATCAGCGCCTTTGTCAGCACCAAAATATTCCGCCGCTCCCTGGCCTACACCCAGGCCGAATGGCAGTCTTTGCGCTTCGGCGGCCTGGCCGGGGAGCTTTTGCGCGGTTGGATTGCCGGTTGGCAGGTGTTCCTCAATATGTTCATCCTGGGCTGGGTGGGCATGGCTATGGGCAAAGTGTGCCACTTCGCCTTCGGCTGGCCGCTATGGATCGGCCTGGTGGTCTTTTCCGCTATCTGCGCTATTTATGTACTGGCCGCCGGTTATTGGGGGGTGATCATGGCCGATTTCCAGCAGGGCATTATCGCCTTTATCGCCATACTCATCGTGTCTATCTGGGGGGTGGCGGCTGCCGGCGGCCCGGCCGGGATTATCGAGAAGCTCCAGGCCCTGGGTGCGGCGGGCAAGCTTAACCCCTTCAACTTCAGCGGTTTTTTCGGCGGTGATTTCCCGGTGGCCTGGTTCTTGACCATGATCTTTATCGCTGTGCTCGGCGGTTTCGGCATGGGCACCTCTATCGATTGGTACGTAGAAGCCCAGCGCATCCAGTCGTCGCGCACCGTTAAAGATTCTTCCTGGTCGATCTGGGTCGGGAGCGCCCTGGTTCTCACCCGCAACGCCATCTGGGCCATCGCTATCCTGGCTTTCTTCGTCCTCAACCCCAACCTGACCCAGGTTAAAGACTATGAGATGGCCTGGTTCCGAATCGGTTTTGAGACCCTGCCGGTGGGTATGTTGGGCTTCTTCTTTGCCGCCATCGTCGCCATCCACCTCTCCACCATCGCCTCCATCCTCAACCTGGGCGCCGTCTACATCACCCGCGACCTTTACCACCACTACGTTAACCCCAAAGCGACGGAAAAGAGACTGGTCTGGGTCGGTCGAGTGGCCACCATCTTCTTGCTCCTGGGCTCCTTTGTTTTCGGCTCCATCATGGAAAACATCACCGAGTGGCTCATATTCGCATTGTGGATCATGGCTGCCGGCGTCTGGTTGCCCAATGTGTTGCAGGTAATCTGGTGGCGGTTTAACGGCTGGGGCTACCTGGTGTCCTGGATATCCAACCTGGTGTTTTCCTGGTTGGTGGTCTGGGTCTTGCCGGCCTTCGGGGTTCTCCCACACCTGCGCGATTACCAGCAATTCTGGCTCCTGTTGCTCCTGGGGGCATTCATCTTTATCCCGGTCACTTTCCTGACCAAACCGGAGAGCATGGACCGGTTGGTGAAGTTTTATGTGATGAGCCGGCCCGTCGGTTTCTGGGGCCCGGTCAAAAGAGAAGCCATCAAGAGGGGCTTATTGTAAGGAGGCCGCCATGTCGTTTATTAGAAGAAATTGGACACCCCGCGAGGCAGATGAGTGGACCAAAGAAGACACGCTAACGGCGATTATTTCGCCCCTCACCTATGCGCTGCTGATGATCGGCACCGCCTTGAGCCTGTTTTTATTGCCGATGGGGTTTATCGCTTTGGGGCTGGGCCTTATCCTGATGCTCTGCCTGATCTATATCATTAATCCCAAGCTCGATGCCATCTCCCAGGCGTATGAACAGAAGCAGAAACAGTACCTGGAAGAGCTTGAAAAGAAGATCAAATGGGAGGAAGAAACATGAACGAAGGCTTAAAGATGGTGATCGGTATGACCCTGGCCTATGTGCTCTCGTTTGCCGGGTTGGTGCTGGCTTATTTCTCCTACAAGAAACACCACCGGCGGACAAAGGAGGAGAAGCGCGATGAATAATCTTTTTTTCGGTATTGCTATTCCGGCTTTAGTCTTCGTCTTCTCCTTTGTCGTCACCTATCTTTTGTACCGCCATTTTTCCAAAAAAGAAAACCAATAACGGCGGTGAAGATAGGTCGTCTACCGGGATTAGCCTCAGTACTCTTTTAAGAAGGTAGCCGTGTCGATGACTTTGGCGTAAGTGCCGTCCAGGGTGCTTAAGGTCGAATAGTGGACATCTTCGGCCTTGATCTTTTTTCCGGCATATTCGAGGTCGCGGGTGGCGCAGGCATCGTGCACCACGATACACCCAAAACCGAAATCGGCGGCTGCTCTCACCGCCCCTTCCAGGCACATGTGGGTCTGCATGCCGCAGATGACCAGCCGTTCGATCCCCTGGGCTTTCAGGTATTCGTAGAGATCGGTATCCCGGAAGCTGTTGACCTGGTTCTTGGTAATCACCTTTTCATCGGCCAGGGGGCGGACATGGGCCTGGATATCTGCGCCCTGCGCCGCCTGGTGCCGCACATGGATAACCGTTTGTTCCCGCTGCCGGAACCTGTCCAGCAATTTGGCGGCATTCGCGCTCGCCTTTTCCGGGTCTTTTAACGGCCGTTTGCCGCCCGGGAAGTAGAAATCCTGGATATCGATCAGCAGCAGTGCTGTTTTCGGTACTGGGGCCGTGTCCGATTCGTCGAGCAATCCCCGTTTTTCAAGCAGTGGCCGGATACCCGGCTCGCTGCCCCTAAACCGCCGGTAGAGCGTGGCCGGGTCTTCGGTGCCGCCTTTGGCCAGGATATTGTCCCGGAAAAGGCGGGCCGTGTGGCGGTCGAACAGGCCCGTTTCTTTAAAAGCCGCGAACGCATCGGCATCCAGCACCTCGGCCCAGATATAACTGTAATAACCGGACGGGTAGCCGCCGCTGAAGATGTGGTTAAAATAGGTGCTGCGGTAGCGGCTGGCAATCTCCGGGATCAGGCCGATGCGGGCCATAGAGTCGGCCTCGAATTTTTCCACATCGATCTCCTGGCCCTCTTCGGGCAGGGTGTGCCAGTCCATATCCAGAAATGAGGCGGCCAGGTATTCCACCGTTTTGAAACCCTCGTTAAACAAGTGGCTGCGCACCAGTTTATCGATCAGCTCCTGGGGCATGACCTCGCCGGTTTGATAGTGCCGGGCATAGACCTTTAGCACTTCCGGCTCAAAGGCCCAATTTTCCATGATCTGCGACGGCAGCTCGACAAAGTCCCGCGGCACCGAAGACCCGGATGTCACCTCATAGGTGCAGTCGGAGAGCAGGTTGTGCAAAGCATGCCCAAATTCGTGGAACAGGGTCTCTACCTCCTCGTAACTGAGCATCGAGGGGGTGTTGGCCGTCGGCCTGGGGAAATTACCGTTGTTGGTCACCAGCGGGTAAACTCTCCGGCCCTTTTCCCGGGCTTGTTTGCAAAAGCTATTCGACCAGGCGCCGCCCCTTTTCCCGGCCCGCGGGTAATAGTCCAGGTAGATGATGCCCACATGGGAGCCATCCGCTTCCTGGATCTCGAATACCTGCACATCGGGATGGTAGGTCAATAGGTCATTTCTCTGGATGAATTTCAGGCCATAGAGCCGGCTGGCCACATAGAAGACCCCGTCCCGCACATTCTCCAGTTTAAAATAGGGTTTTAAGATATCTTCATCTACATCGTACTTGGTTTTCCGGATTTTTTCCGCATAGTACCACCAGTCCCAGGGCTGGAGCTTAAAGTCTTTGCCCTCCTGCTTAAGTAGGGCCTGGAGCTCTGCCGCCTCTTTTTGGGCCACCCGCAAGGCCGGTTCCCATACCTGCTTGAGGAACCGGTAGACCCTATCCGGTGTTTTCGCCATATTCTGTGCCAGCACAAAGTCGGCATGCGTGCGAAAACCCAGCAGTTTGGCCCGGGTCTGCCGCAGCCGGGCGATTTTGGCGATGTTGGCCTTGTTATCGTTGGCATTATGGTTGTTGCCCAGGGCCAGGTAAGCTTTATATATTTTCTCCCGCAGCTCCCGTTTTTGGGCAAATTGCAAGAAAGGGATCAGGCTCGGTTTATCTAAGGTAAACACCCATTTGCCGGTTAGCCCCCGCTCCTTGGCCGCCTGGCCGGCACCGTCGATGTCCCTCTGGGGCAGGCCGGCCAGGTCGTCCGGGTTCTCTATCACCAATAAAAAAGCCTTATTTTCTTTTAATATGTTTTGCCCAAACTGGGTGGCTAGCTGGGCCAATTCTTCATTCATCTTCCTTAATTTATCCTGGCTGGCCGCATCCAGGTTGATGCCGCCGCGCACCGCATCCTTGTAAAATTTCTCCACCAGGTTGAGTTTTTCGGGAGCCAGGAAGAGTTGGTCCCGCTGGTCGTACACGGTCTTGATGCGCCGGAAAAGTTTTTCATTGAGCATGATATCGTCTTCATGCCGGGTGCGGAGCGCCGCCAGTTTATTGGCCAGCCCTTGCATCTGCTCGTTGCTCATCACGGCATTCAGGACGCCGAAGGTATCGTCCACCCTTCTCAGTAATACCCCGCTCTCGGCCAGGGCCCCGATGGTATTGGCAAAGGTGGCCGGTGCCGGGTTATCGACGATAGCGGCTATCTCCCGGTCATGCTCCTTGATGCCCAGCTCGAAGGCCGGTAAGTAGTGCTCCACCTTGATTTTATCGAATGGCGGCGCCTGGAACGGGGTATTAAACTCGGTTAACAGCGGGTTTTCCGGCCTGGCCGCCCCGGTTGTGGCCGCAAAGCCCAGCAGCACCAGAATGACCGGCAGGGCCAGCGATAAACGTTTCATGATTCTTGCTTGTTTCATCATTATAATATTCCTCCGTGGTAACGGTATTAAATCCATGGGGAAATTTTAAAGGAGAAACCGCCGGAAGTCAAGAGAACCCGACAGTTATAAAATTCTTAGTCTTTTGCTATCGTCAATCCGGTCTACCTAGAAGCAACTTAAATGCCCTAAAAAATTTTCTACTGCTTCATAATCATAAGGCTTGACTTTTTTTGGCGGCTTTGTTATAGTTTTTTCTTCAGAGTCAAGAATGCTTTGAAGACCCCCGCAGAGGGGAGCGATAATTTTTAAGACTGAAGGAGGCCGGAAATGAGGTTGAAGATGGTTTTCCAGTTGCAGAAGCCGGAAATGGATATCGAATACCGGCGGGCGTTTCTCTCCCTGTTAAAGAGTTCCTTTATGCAAGCTTCGCCGGAGATTTACGAAAAATTCTATGGCCCCGGTGTGACCATGAAACCTTTTACTTTTGGGGTGTTCCTGGTCAACCCGGAGTTTGAAGACCAGCGGGTGCGGTTAAAATCCGCGGACATCACCCTTAACTTTTCCACCTACTACTCGGACCTGGGGATTCATTTCTACAATTCGTTGATCAAGAACCGCAGCCGGTTCCAGGCTTACCCGCTGGCCGGCGGCAACGAGATGAGGTTAAAGCGGGTCAGCCTGCAAAAAGAGAAGCGTATCCGGGGCGACGAAGCGGTCTTCAAAACCCTATCCCCTTTCCTGGTCAGGCTCCACCACAAAGAGGACAACCTCGACGAATACCTGACCGCGCTTCATAACCTATTCATTCCTAAGTTAGAGGAGAACATCCGGGTACTGGTCTCTGAATTGCTGGGCCGGCAGGAGCGGCTGGAGTTCACGCCGGTGACGCTCAAGGTGGTGCCGGTCAAGCATTATGGGCAGATAGTGGAGGGAAATGTGGGGGTGATCAAGTTAAAGGGCAACCCGGAGGTGCTGGATTTCATTTACAAGGTCGGCCTCGGGTCCCGGAGATCGGAAGGCTTCGGCCTGCTGGAATTGGTTTGAGGCCAGGGATGATGAAAGCACAAGGACTGTTACCTTTGGATAAATTTTAAACATGGGGGATTCTCATGAATGAACAAGAAGTACCTACGGGTAATATCAGGATCGAGAGCAAAGATTGGTTATTCAATGCCGGTCTTATCGGGTTGTACCGGATTTTGAAGAATGCCGGAAAAGATGTCTCTTTTAAAGAGAACTACCTGGAATTCGCTATCTCCTGTTTTGCGGGTTTTGACGACCTGTATTTTAGTTACTTTATCGACACCTATAGCCGGTATGGACCGTGGCAGAAGTTGGTCGAATATTACCGGGCAAATTTCGACCCGGAAAGCAAGGGCGAGCCGGATGAGGAAAAGATAAAAGAGTTCATCAAGGTATTCGAGAAAGACATCGATAAAGCCTCTTACCGGTCGGCCTATGCCATCGTTGCCGGGGATGAAGACTACATGAGAACCCGGCTAAAGGAGATCAAGGATAAAGCCCTCCCGGCAGCCGAAAAATTAGTCCGCATCAGGGATATCTACGACTTTTACCAGGAGTACCAAAAGATTATCCAGGCCAAGTACATTAGCTATGAGGTCATCAATCATTATTGGTCAGGTAAAAGCTTCTTAAACAAACAGCAAGTCAAGCTCAATATGTACGATATTTACCGGCAAGATTTTTCAAATCCGGTCACAGGTTTCTTGCAGACCGAGAGCAAGAAAAACCCCTTCGCCAGTTGCCTGGTTTGCCGCCGGGACATCCCGAAAAAGGGCGATGCCGAGGGATTATCCTGGATAAACATGGACCTGGACAGCGCCCGCAAAACCTCCATTTATTGGAACCACAATTCGGATATCCTCGTCTGCCCGCCATGTCGCCTGGTGTACAGTTGCGTGCCGGCCGGTTTTACCACCTATAAGGGCCGGGGCATCTTCATTAACGATAACAGCGGTATCGACCGCCTGATCCAGATGAACAATCTGCTGGTATCGCGGCTGGGCGATATCGAAAATGCCCGGACCCTGGAGAACCTAACCTATACCCAGATCATCACCATGATCCGGCAGATGCGGGAACAGCATCTTAAGAGGGAGATCGACAACATCCAGGTGATCAAATACGACAATAATAAAAAAGCCTATTCTTTCAACCTGCTGTCAAAGCAGGTGCTCAAGGTCATCGGGGACGCCCAAAAGGAGCTGGACACCCTGTCCGGGCTTTACGACGTATTCATCGATAAGAAGAACAAAATCAACCTCTACGAAGAGGTCATCGACCATATCTACCGCAACATCGACCTTTATCCCCTGGTCTATACCCTGCTCGGCCTGTCGCTCCAGAAGAAGGGGAAGCATGGCTTTGCCGGTTTGATTTTCAAGATAAATATGAAATTTATAGGAGGTGTCATGTCTGAGAAGAAGATAAACGTGATGAAGTTTATGGGGTTGAAGCTGAAGAAAGGCTACCAGGATGAGCAAAACAAAATCCCGGGTATCGCTTACCGGTTGCTCAACAACCTCAAGACAAAGAACATTAACGGTTTTATGGATGTGGTGATCAATTGTCACATGCACATCGGCCTGGAAGTGCCCACCCTGTTTATCGAATGTATCGACAACGTGGAACAGTTCCAGGCTTATGGGTATGCGTTCTTGATCGGATTTATGGGCCAGGAGTATGTCCCGGGGGCTAAAACGGAGACCCAGGGCGAAGGTAATTAAACAAAAGGAGGATTCTAGATGAAGAGCAAAGGTTTAACCATAACAGTCGTTTTTGAAGCAGAGAGTGCCAATTACGGGGAAGGCATCGGCAATGTGACCACGTTGAAGAAGATCAGCCGCGGCAATGGCCAGAGCTATTCTTACATTTCACGCCAGGCGCTCAGGTTTAACATGGTCAACCAGATGGCGGCATTGGCAGAGGGCTACCCGCTGACCCCGGTCAGCCATGAGAAAGTCATCCAGTTCGCACCCGGGGCATCGATCAAAGATTATTTCGAGATCGATTTATTCGGCTACATGAAGACCAAAGGCGGCGAAGGGGCAACCACCCGCTCGGCCATAGCCCGGTTAAGCAACGCCGTATCCCTGGAGACCTTTAACGGCGACCTCGATTTTCTCACCAACAAGGGTCTATTCGACCGCTTGAGCCTCCAGGATAAGAAGAAAGCCGGCGGCACCGAAGATGCCGAAGAATCGGCTAAAGGCGGCAACATCGCCCAGAGCGAGATCCACAAGAGCTTCTACACCTATACCCTGACCATCGACCTCGATAAGGTCGGTATTGACGGCGATGAGAAAGACCGGGTGGAGATCGATAATAAAGAAAAATACAACCGCTGTTCCCTGCTACTGAAGGTCATTAAGTTCCTTTACCGCGATATCAAAGGCCGGCGGGAAAACCTATCCCCCCTATTCATCATCGGCGGCGTCTATGACCTGAAGAACCCGTTTTTCTTAAACGGCATCCGCTTAAGCGATCACAAACTCTTGGTCAACCGCCTCAAGGATATCATCGATAAAGACCCCATAATAGCCGATAACACCCTGGTCGGCTATGTGGGAAATACCTTTGATAACGACCCGGAGATCAAGCAGTTAAATCCTGTAACGATCAAAGATTTCTTTGACAGGATCGATGGGAAAATGAAAGAATATTACCATGCCTAGAGCGATCAAACTAAAAATTTACCAGGACCTGGTCAATTACAAGACGCCGACCAGCTTCGCCTTGCGGGAGAGCTACCCCCTGCCGCCCTATTCCACGGTCATCGGCATGGTGCACAAAGCCTGCGGCTTCGACCGCTATGTCCCCCTGGCAGTCAGTATCCAGGGCGATTACTTCTCCAAGACCAACAATTACCAGATACTCTATTATTTTCACCCGACAGCGGCATTTGATGAAGACAGGCACCAGCTCTTTGTCGAGAGTCCCACCCTGGGTCGGAATATCGGTATCGGTCGATCCCCTTCGACCATCGAGCTGCTGGTCGATGTCAACCTCCTGGTGCACATCCAGACCCTCGATGAAACCAGGCTCGATGAGGTCTTCGAGAAATTGAAAAACCCGGCAGAATACATCTCCCTGGGCCGTAGGGAAGACCTGGCCTTTATCGAGGAGATCAAGCTGGTCGAGGTGCAGGAAAAAGAGAGCGACGAGGCGATACCGCTTAAACACAATTTCTATATCCCGGTCGATCGGAAAAGTTCCGGCTCCATTGGCGGCACCATCTACGATCTCCATGTTACCTATACGGTCGATAATGGCGGTTTTCGCAAGTGGCGGGACCAGCGCGTCTACTATACGCCCAAAGCTTCTACACATATTTATGCCGGGGACCGGTTCAATGTCGATGCGGACGGCGATGTGGTGTTCTTTGTCCGGGGAGAGATGTAGCCGGTGGAAAACAGGGCCCTGGCCAAATCCCGGCCCATAGAAACCATAGCCGAGCACACCGCCCTGGTGCGGGACAACCTCGATCTACTGAGACGCCTCTATCCCCAGATTTCAGTAGATTGGGAAATCCTCGAAATGGCCGTTCTCTTTCATGACCTGGGCAAGATCAATAGCAAATTCCAGAACAAATTGTACCGGCAATTGAAAATTCCCCCGCTGCCCGACCTCTTCCCGCAAGCGGAGGAAATCCCCCACGGCAATATCAGCGTCGTTTTCCTGGACAGGAAAAAACTGGTTGAAAAATTCGACCCGGATACCTTAAGAATTCTCTACCAATCCATCTACCACCACCACCCCCGCTATTTACCCAGGGACAAAATCGCTTACCTCAAAGAATTTATCGACCGGGATTTACCGCAGTACATGGCCGCTATCCCTATTCCCGGCAACTATTTTAATCCCGCGCCAAAGATCGATTTCCACCGCTATACCGACCAACGGATCGATTGTCCCAACGAAGGCGACAAAACCCTCTTTTACCGCTACGTGCTGGTTAAGGGCCTGTTAAACCGGCTCGATTATGCGGCCAGCGCCCATATCGAGGTCGAAATTCCCAACCATGAACTGGAACAAAAAACCCTGGCTTTCCTGCAAACACTCGGCGGCTTGCGGGACATCCAATCCCATCTCCTGCAAAAACAAGAAGAAAACCATGTCATCGTGGCTTCCACCGGTATCGGCAAGACCGAGGCCGGTCTCTTATGGATCGGGAATAACAAAGGTTTTTTTACTCTGCCCCTACGGGTCAGTATCAATGCCATCTACGAGCGCATTAAGCTTGAGAAAATCGGCTTTCCAGGAACCGCCCTGCTCCATTCCGATGCCCTGGCTTTCCTGGTCAAGCGGGATGAATCCATCGATTACCTGGCCGAATACACCAAAGCCCGGCAATTATCCATGCCTTTAACCATCACCACCATCGACCAGTTATTCAAGTTCGTCTTCAAAGAAGAAGGTTTCGAGTCGATCCTGGCCACCTTGAGCTTTTCCAAAATCATCATCGACGAAATCCAGATGTATTCCCCCCAGCTCGTAGCCTGCATCCTGATGGGTCTGAAATATATCCATGAGATCGGCGGTAAATTCACCATCCTGACCGCCACCTTCCCCGAGGTGCTGGCCCATTTCATGCAGGGGCTAGGCATAACCTACGATTACCGGGAATTTATCCTGGAGCAAAAACGGCACCGTATGGCCCTACAACCCGGGGATATCGTCCAAGCCGTGCCCGACATCATCGAGAAAGCCGGTAAGTCGAAGGTCCTGGTCATCGTCAATACGGTCGGTAAAGCCCAGCAACTATTCCAGGCGCTCGGCAATATCCGCTATAAACACCTTCTGCACAGCCGCTTCATCAAAAGCGACCGGCGAGAACTGGAAAAGGAGATAATAGAATTCAGCCGGGGAACCGGTACCGGCGTCTGGGTGGCCACCCAGGTGGTGGAAGCCAGCCTCGACCTCGACTTCGATTACCTGTATACCGAGCTCTCCACCATCGACGGCTTATTCCAGCGAATGGGCCGCTGCTATCGAAAGCGGGAATTGGCCCCCCAGGAAACTGAAGCCAACGTCAACGTCTATATCGATAACCCCTCCGGCATCGGCAAAATCATCGACCGGGAAATCTTCGACTTATCCAGGCAAGCCTTAAAACCTTATAATGGCCGGGTCATCTCTGAAACGAAAAAATTAGCCCTGGTCAAAGACATCTATTCCCTGGAAAAGATCAAGGTCACCCAGTACTATAAGACCATCAAGAAGCACCTCGACCTGCTGGAGAACATACCCGCTTATGAATTCGACCGAAAAGAAGTGGATGAGAAATTCAGGAACATCAAATCTTACACCGTTATCCCCATCGCCATTTATGACCGGGAAAAGGATACCATCCGGGAAAAAATCGAAGATATCCAATTATTGGGCTTCTCCCCGACTGAAAAGATCCGCCATCTCCAGAAAATCGAAGAGATCATGGATATCACCGTCGATGTGCCGGCCTATCTTGGCACGTTTATTGTCGATCGGATCGCACTGGACAAAAAGAACACCGTCAGGATCATCGACCTTGAGTACGACAGCCGCCTGGGATTAATCCCCCGGCGCACCGACTTTAATTTCATATGATGAGCGAGATACGTATTACCGGTGTCTATGTCAATTATTACGAGGTCTGCCGGCGCAAACTCTGGCTCTTTTCCAAAAACATCACCATGGAAGATAAATCCGACCTGGTGGCTATCGGCAAGCTCATCGATGAGCACTCCTATTCCAGGGAAGAGAAACACATCGCCATCGACAATACCATCAATATCGATTTTATCGGTTCTCAGGGCATTATCCATGAAGTGAAAAAAAGCAAGAGTATCGAAAAAGCCGATATCAGCCAGGTCAAGTATTACCTCTATTACCTGGAAAAACGGGGCATTCATAACCTCAAGGGGGTCATCGATTACCCGAAAATGAAGCGGAAAGTAGAGGTTCTCCTGGCAGATAACGATATCGGCCACATCGAAACCATGCTGGCTGCCATCCGGGAGATATTGGGCCAGGAAAGACCCCCAGCCGTAAAAAAGACCCGGATATGTAAACAGTGCGCCTATAACGAGCTCTGTTTCATTTGAATAAGGATACGATGAAAAAGAACTATTACATCTTTCATGCCGGCCGCTTAAAGCGGCTGGAAAACTCCCTGCAATTCGTTAAAACCAAGCCTATAAACGAGCTTAAAAGCGATGATTTGCCCCAGGACGGGCCATTGCCCGGGGACACACCGCCACCCGACGATGCTGCCGAAGCAGACGAATCGCCCCGGACATTCCGCCCGCCCACAAACGAAGCGGAGCGGATCTATCTCCCTATCGAAGATATCGATTCGATCTTTGCTTTCGGCGAGCTTGACTTCAATACCCGGGTCATGAACTTTCTTTCCCAAAAAGGCGTCGTCGTCCACTTCTTCAATTACTATGGCTTCTATACCGGTTCTTTCTACCCCAAAGAATCCCTGGTTTCCGGTATGCTCCTGGTAGAGCAAGTCAGGCACTACATTTCCCGCAACCGGCGATTTATCATCGCCCTAAGAATCATCCAGGCAGCCGTCCAGAACATCTTACACAACCTCAAATACTACGATGCCCGGGGAAAAGATTTAAAAGCAGCCATCGAGAAAGTCGAAGAGTATTATGAACAACTCCCCAACCAGAAAAGCATTGCCGGTATAATGGGACTGGAAGGCAATGTTCGCGAGGTTTATTACCGGGCATTCAACACCATTATCGACCAGGATATCCAGTTTGAGAAGCGAGTCAAACATCCGCCCGATAATATGATCAACTCGATGATCTCGTTTGCTAACAGCCTGGTATACACCACCGTGCTCTCGGAAATCTACAAGACCCAACTGAACCCATTGATCAGTTTCCTCCATGAACCGGGCGAGCGCCGTTTTTCTCTCAGCCTCGATGTGGCTGAAGTGTTTAAACCCATGCTGGCCGACCGTATGATTTTTAGCCTATTGAACAAAAACCAGATCGATGAAAAGAGTTTTGAAAAAGGCTTAAATTACCTCTATCTAAAGGATGATGCCCGTAAAACCATCGTCAAGGAATTCGACGACCGTTTAAAGACCACTGTCCGGCACAAGACCCTAAACCGGAATGTCTCTTACCGGCAACTGATCCGGCTGGAATTGTACAAACTGATCAAGCACTTGATCGGCGACAAAGAATATGAAGGCTTTAAAATTTGGTGGTAGACATGTATGTCATCCTGGTTTACGATATCGACATGAAGACTAAGGCCGGGGCCAAAGTGCTCCGCCAGATTTTCAAAAAATGTAAGGAATACTTGAATCACATCCAGAATTCTGTCTTCGAGGGCGAGCTATCCGAGGGCAAGCTAATGCAGTTAAAATATGAGATCAAGGAGATGATCCGGACCGATAAGGACTCGGTAATCGTTTTTCGGAGCCGCGAGGAGGATTGGCTCAACAAAGATATCATCGGTTTAAATAAGAATGCGTTCTCGAATTTTCTCTAACCGGGTTCTTTGACTCTCCCGTATTTTTACTCTCGTCGACCCCCCGGGTTTTTTACATTACCGGGGGTCGACGAAAAAAATCCCCCAAAATCCTCCCGTCCCAGGTTGACTTTTCCTTTTATATCCGTATAATTGGATTTCAGACCCAATGGGTTTTAATCTCTCCATAGTGGAATGTAAAGATCTCAGAAAAGGAAGTAATGATGAGGGTTGTAGGCGTTTTAATCTCTCCATAGTGGAATGTAAAGCATTGATCCGGCGCTTTGCAATTTCGCAGTACTCAGGTTTTAATCTCTCCATAGTGGAATGTAAAGACGATTGAACAACGCAACCCCATCGGGCCGGTCAAGTTTTAATCTCTCCATAGTGGAATGTAAAGACGGTCTGGAGAATGCCCCCCACGACCTCCATTGATGTTTTAATCTCTCCATAGTGGAATGTAAAGATGTCCCTATATGAGCGTTGAAAATCATCTTTTCCCGTTTTAATCTCTCCATAGTGGAATGTAAAGCAGGGTTTCCGATCGCCTTGAAGTATTTGACCAGCGTTTTAATCTCTCCATAGTGGAATGTAAAGGAATTCCGGGCCTACGTTGTCGCCCATGAAGGGACGTTTTAATCTCTCCATAGTGGAATGTAAAGGGTTTTTTGTCCAGTCCAGCGGCAGCCCAGTGACGGTTTTAATCTCTCCATAGTGGAATGTAAAGGGAAAAAAGAGGAAATTCTGGCATACATGTATGACCTGTTTTAATCTCTCCATAGTGGAATGTAAAGGATATCTGAAGACACAGCCAGGCTGTTTAGCCCGGGTTTTAATCTCTCCATAGTGGAATGTAAAGTCAACCACTCGACCCACTCCGGGTTCAGGCGGCCAGGTTTTAATCTCTCCATAGTGGAATGTAAAGGTCTCTTTCGACCACATCGCGGCGGCCTTCTTCAGAGTTTTAATCTCTCCATAGTGGAATGTAAAGAGATTCTGCAAAGCGAGTCGATGGCAGCCTGCTTTGGTTTTAATCTCTCCATAGTGGAATGTAAAGGCGAATACATGCTGGGAGCTACATTCCAGCTTTTCGTTTTAATCTCTCCATAGTGGAATGTAAAGGGTGGTTGATTACTCGAAAGGGTGGGCGCCGGATTTGTTTTAATCTCTCCATAGTGGAATGTAAAGGCGGGATCGGAGGGAATTTTCAATACCGGGATAGGCGTTTTAATCTCTCCATAGTGGAATGTAAAGGGGATATTGACGCTGTAACCGAGACCCTGAAAGCCTGTTTTAATCTCTCCATAGTGGAATGTAAAGAGTTTATGGGCGCTATGGTGGATGAGAATTGGGGCGTTTTAATCTCTCCATAGTGGAATGTAAAGATGGGTGAAAGACGTCATCGATATGGTGGTGAAAGAACGTTTTAATCTCTCCATAGTGGAATGTAAAGGAATCCCGTTCCAGCCACCCTTCCCAATACGGATGGTTTTAATCTCTCCATAGTGGAATGTAAAGTTGAGAAGTTCGAGGAGATCTTGACTTCAATCATGTTTTAATCTCTCCATAGTGGAATGTAAAGGTATTGGGCATTACAAGCCCGGCTGTTTCAAAATGGTTTTAATCTCTCCATAGTGGAATGTAAAGGGGCTTTCCTGAATGCTGCACGAAATTCTTTTCCCGTTTTAATCTCTCCATAGTGGAATGTAAAGGCTTCGTGGCGAGATACTGCGCTCCACTTCCCGGTGTTTTAATCTCTCCATAGTGGAATGTAAAGGTAGTCGTAACTCCTTGATGTCAACTCCGCCTCAGCGTTTTAATCTCTCCATAGTGGAATGTAAAGAAAGATTCTAGCGAAACTTGAAGGAAACCCGTTTTTGTTTTAATCTCTCCATAGTGGAATGTAAAGGTAGTTTTGAGGGTGCCAGGTCTCAACTTCCCGTTTCGTTTTAATCTCTCCATAGTGGAATGTAAAGACGAAAAGCACGTAGGTGCCCGATTTGGTTTTCGACGTTTTAATCTCTCCATAGTGGAATGTAAAGGTCTATATGGTCGTGCGCTGCCTTGATCTCGTCTGGAGTTTTAATCTCTCCATAGTGGAATGTAAAGGGAGGCTGAAGCGATCAAGAAGGCGGAGGCAGAAAGAGTTTTAATCTCTCCATAGTGGAATGTAAAGAAGAAAAGCAACTCGAAGAGCGGTCATAAGCGCACCGTTTTAATCTCTCCATAGTGGAATGTAAAGGTGATTACGCGGCAGATTTGGCGGCGGGAACCATCAAGTTTTAATCTCTCCATAGTGGAATGTAAAGGGAAAAAGTTTTCACAGGGAAAATAAAGAACCCCAGGTTTTAATCTCTCCATAGTGGAATGTAAAGATAAAAGAATTGATCGATTCTGATCCCAAAATCGTGAGTTTTAATCTCTCCATAGTGGAATGTAAAGTATGAAGTCTGGACGCGCGACGGCGACATCTCAAAAGGTTTTAATCTCTCCATAGTGGAATGTAAAGGGGCCTGAGCATTTTCCACTTTCTCTTTTTCTTCTGTTTTAATCTCTCCATAGTGGAATGTAAAGATAAAGAAGTTGATCGATTCTGATCCCAAAATCGTGAGTTTTAATCTCTCCATAGTGGAATGTAAAGAAATTATCTGGAAGTTAAAAGACGTGATTATTTTGGCCGTTTTAATCTCTCCACAGTGGAATGTAAAGGTATAATATTCATGTACTCCGGCCCTCTTTCCCCGGCGTTTTAATCTCTCCACAGTGGAATGTAAAGCAGTCAAGCAGGGGGAGAAAGTTCTCCCGATTGTGGTTTTAATCTCTCCACAGTGGAATGTAAAGGCGGTAATCACCCGCAAGCCGGGTCTCTTCTTTTGGTTTTAATCTCTCCACAGTGGAATGTAAAGCTATTCGTCGGCGAGCCATTTTCGGAAAACAGGAAGTTTTAATCTCTCCACAGTGGAATGTAAAGGGGGATATGGTATTTCTTTCATCATGCCTCGGTCGGTTTTAATCTCTCCACAGTGGAATGTAAAGTTGACTCCCTGAACCAGGCTGGAAGGTTCGATGGTGTTTTAATCTCTCCACAGTGGAATGTAAAGTGCATCGTATGACTGGAGCAGCCGGGTGAAGAATTGTTTTAATCTCTCCACAGTGGAATGTAAAGCATTTAATCCCACCTCCGGCTCATTTGCAAACTCCGTTTTAATCTCTCCACAGTGGAATGTAAAGGGTGGTTGAAGATATTATGAAGCGGGCGTTGTTGAGTTTTAATCTCTCCACAGTGGAATGTAAAGTGTTCTTGACGTTCCAGGTATGTGTCGGGTCAAATTGTTTTAATCTCTCCACAGTGGAATGTAAAGGTGGGAAAACCGGGCCAGCACTTCGATGTCCCCTTCGTTTTAATCTCTCCACAGTGGAATGTAAAGGGTTCAAGCCCCTACAAAAAAAATAAAGATGGGGCTGTTTTAATCTCTCCACAGTGGAATGTAAAGTTATCTGCCCGGTATGCGAAAAACCGGCGGTCACGGGTTTTAATCTCTCCACAGTGGAATGTAAAGGAGGTTGCCGGGCTGCTTCATGACTTCGACCAGAGAGTTTTAATCTCTCCACAGTGGAATGTAAAGGACTTTTTCAGATAGCCTTTCTCCATTAAGGCCCGGTTTTAATCTCTCCACAGTGGAATGTAAAGCAGAAAGATGCCTGGGTGCTGGAATGGCTTCGGGAGTTTTAATCTCTCCACAGTGGAATGTAAAGGGAAACTGGACGGGCATTGATTTCTCTTCAGAAATGGTTTTAATCTCTCCACAGTGGAATGTAAAGGAATCAAGCCGGAATCGCAATAAAAACTCAACATCTCGGTTTTAATCTCTCCACAGTGGAATGTAAAGTGTAGGGCACCTCGACGAGATAAGCTATAGGTGGAGTTTTAATCTCTCCACAGTGGAATGTAAAGGGAAATAGACGAAAAATTGCAAAAAATAGAATTCACGTTTTAATCTCTCCACAGTGGAATGTAAAGTACTGACGGCGTTCTCGATACCTTCGAGAGCCTGGTTTTAATCTCTCCACAGTGGAATGTAAAGGGAATATTCCAGAATCACCTTCCACATCGGCCCCAAGTTTTAATCTCTCCACAGTGGAATGTAAAGTGCGATTGCCGTATGGGGGTGATGTGACGATACAATCGTTTTAATCTCTCCACAGTGGAATGTAAAGGTCAAAGGATTACGGCGGCCCACCCACCCGGTGGAGTTTTAATCTCTCCACAGTGGAATGTAAAGGAGATCGAGATCAACCCTCTCCGGGATATTATTGAGTTTTAATCTCTCCACAGTGGAATGTAAAGCATGATATCAGCATATTTGACCGACGTGGTGACGATGTTTTAATCTCTCCACAGTGGAATGTAAAGAAAAGTGTTACAATGACTATGCCGGGTCAATCGTTGAGTTTTAATCTCTCCACAGTGGAATGTAAAGCAGGCTGCACCCATCACCATGAAATCTATTGTGCCGTTTTAATCTCTCCACAGTGGAATGTAAAGTCCGTAATCGACGTGAAGGGAGTCTTTCCAAACGCAGTTTTAATCTCTCCACAGTGGAATGTAAAGTCTAAAGGCAATGTAATATCTTCTATATTTATATAGGTTTTAATCTCTCCACAGTGGAATGTAAAGAAATCACGCCCGGCCCTGGCCCGCCCGCATCGACCGTTTTAATCTCTCCACAGTGGAATGTAAAGCTGGAATGCGCGCGGAAAATCAGCGCAGTGGTGGTCCGTTTTAATCTCTCCACAGTGGAATGTAAAGTCTGAAAAGAAAGAACCTCGTTCTGGAATTTTTGGAGTTTTAATCTCTCCACAGTGGAATGTAAAGAGACTACGACCGGTACATTTGCCGGTACCATCTACGGTTTTAATCTCTCCACAGTGGAATGTAAAGGCGGGTGTCGGAGCCTTCCATCGCCGATACAGAATCGTTTTAATCTCTCCACAGTGGAATGTAAAGACATTTGGTCGGGGCCGCTGCTTTCATTGGCTGGGTTTTAATCTCTCCACAGTGGAATGTAAAGGGCGCTAACCGGGCGGGCATTCCCGATCGAGGCGACCGTTTTAATCTCTCCACAGTGGAATGTAAAGGTGTAGCATTCTGGAAAGCAGGCAAAGACGGGGTTTCGTTTTAATCTCTCCACAGTGGAATGTAAAGTGAGGGGGGGGTGGAATGTAAGAAGATAAACGCTGCGCACGTTCGCGTTCACCCAATTTCACACCTTAAATTGTGCGAAATACCCCGTGGACGGGGAGGTAGAGGCGCTCCCCCTCGCCCCCCCTGTGGGAGAGGGGGTTGGGGGTGAGGGGTTTATAGCCGATTATCAATTTTTTCCATATCTCTTCATCCCTTTATACTTATAAAATCATAATCATCATATTGATCATGCCAATCATAGTTCAAGACAGTATTACTCATAGAATCTGCGTAATCTGGTTAATCTGGTTAATCTGCGGTTCAGATAACAGGGGGCGCCCATATCCGTAGGGGTGTATTGCCATACACCCCATACGGCGCCCAGGAGATTAGCCCTCACCCCCCTGCCCCCTCTCCCATTCCAGGGCGAGGGGGAGTGCTGGTAGGACATATATCCCCTCTCCCCGAGGTGGGAGAGGGGGTTGGGGGTGAGGGGTTTATAGTAGGGGCGTGGCATGATGCGCCGTGTGGAGATAAGAATTTTTTACTCTTGTTTTCTCCTTTTACCTGGTATATACTATTTTGAAAACATTTTTTAGACATGAGGTATGAAAATGATGACAGTATCCCAGGGACATCTTAAGACGAGAATGCAGGAATATTTCCAAAAATTAGAGCAAACCGGGGAAGAACTCGTCGTGACCAAAAACAATGTTCCCTTCTTAAAAATTACTCCCCTCAAGAAAAAGTGCCATGTTAAAGATGCCTTTGCCGATATCCGGGGCAGCGTAAAATATTCCGCCGATCTTTTAACACCCGAGACTGGGGAATGGGGAGAGCTTTGCTAAATGATTCTTTTAGATACATGCGCATTGATCTGGTGGACCCTTGATCCGAAGGAATTATCCATCTCCGCGGCCAGGGCTTGCGATGAAATCCACAAGACCGGCGGTGTCATTTCTTCTATCTCTATTTGGGAAATAGGCATAAAAATAAAGAAAGGTAAGATCGATATTGGTATAAGCCTGGAAGAGTATGTTTCCCGGTTGAAACGCCTGGAAAAATTTGAAATCGTCCCGGTTGATGAAGACATTTGGGTAAAGAGTATTTCTCTTGATTGGTCTCACCAGGACCCGGCAGATAGGGCGATCATATCGACAGCGACCCTCAGAGATATTCCCATTGTCTCTAAAGACACCCTTATCAGGAATTTTTATCCAGATGTGATCTGGTAAATACCCTTTTGAAGATGTAGGAGTAGGGGGCAGATCGACCGGCGCTTCATGAATGAGCGAGTCAAGCCGTAGTGGGCGTGGCTCCCCTTCTCCTGCATCAATGGGGAGAAGGGGTTGGAGTAGAAGAACGCTCCCCTTATGTCGCGTTCTACATTGTTGACTCTGCCTATACTTTGCGGAGATGGAAACGGGGGAACGCTCCTTTATGTCGCGTTCGAGATTGTTGTCTCCGCCTATACTTTGCGGAGACAAGGTTCAGACAACAGGGGGCGCCCATTTCCGTAGGGGTGTATTGCCATACATCCTATCCGGCGCCCAGGAGTGGAGTGCTTGGGGTTCGGCGCTTCATGATTCCGCTCGACCGTCCAGCAATTGACCAGCCAGCGGCTCCTCTCACTAAAATGTCGAACTCGCTGACGCTCAAACACCGACATTTTTCCCCCTAAATCGGGGAGCGTTCGACTCGCCGGGCTGGAACAGAATTGCCTCCCTAAGTCTCGCTCCACCATGAAGCGCCGGGCATCCGGTCCCCGAGCAGAGTCAAGGGGACGAGCGATGCGGCTCGGCATTGCCAGGAGCAGCTACATAAGAAACGAAAACGGCAAAACCTGCCCGGCCCTCCATTCCATGCGGGTACTGGCCAATTCCTTAGATATATCGCTCGATTGGTTTATCTGCGAAAAGGGGCCGATGCTCTACCGGGAAAAAGAAGCCGGCCAGGCAGCCGCACAGCCGGACAAACCGGAGGTCATCCCGGCAGCTCCGGAGGAAGTCTCAGAGGCAAAACCTATCCGGGAAATCCCGGAACCCCTGCCGGAAGAAATACGCGAGCTGGTCGAGTGCATGCAACGTATCCCCCTATTGCGTTACGAGATGCTGGCCGCCTTTTATCTCTTCAAAGAGCAGCACAAGAAATTGCTAGCCGTCTAGGGGCAGGCGCTTGACAATGATTTTTTTTCGGTTAAAATAGGGGCATGTGCAAAAGGAGACTTGCCATGAGAGGCTTGCGACGGGGCATGTTGATCTTGGTTTTGGGCATGGGATGCTGGTTCAACCGGGTTGTAAAAAAGCCGGTGCGTTCTCCATCATCGGGGTCTTGGTTCTAAACACCATGACTACCTATGACAATAACACCAGCAGACCCGGCCCGATAGCTTACCGGTTTTCCGGTACGGAGACAGCCGGGGAATTGACGTATTATCCAGCGGTGGCCAGATTTTACGGCGGCAATTACCAGGTAACCGGGAACACCATCACCTTTACCTTCCATTATGGCCGTGGGCCCCTGTGGAATTCCTATTCCTATACGGGTAATATGTACCCGGAAGAAAATAAGATCATCGGTAGTTTATCGGGGCAACAGCTTCCCGGTGGCCAGGTTTTGTTGGCCTGGACCGGGACATTCGAAGCGGTCAAATCCGGGGTCGAAGCCTAACGGTTCTTGGTCGGGTATCATGGCATTCTACCTCTATCGATCTTCTGCCGGGTCCGGTAAGACCTATACGCTGGTCAAGGAATACTTAAAAATCGTCCTGCAAAACCCGGAGAGGTTTAAAAATATCCTGGCCGTGACCTTTACCAACAAGGCGGCAGCAGAGATGAAAGAGCGCATCATCGAGGCGCTGCACCGCCTGCGCCAGGGCGAGGATGCGGAGTTGGAACAGGTGCTCTCCGGTGAGCTCCCCGGCACAATAGATATCCGGGGGCGGAGCGGCGAGATACTGACGCATATCCTGCATCATTATACGGATTTTGCCATCATGACCATCGACAGCTTTATCCACCGGGTGATCAAGGCTTTTGCTTTGGAGATAGGGCTGCCGCTCAATTTCGGCATCGATCTGAACCTGGCCCGGCTGGAGACCTGGGTGCTGGAAAAAATGCTCTCCCAGGTGGGACAGGATAAATTCATCACCGACGTTATCCTGCGCTTTGTTTTTTCCCGGGTAGAGGACGAAAAAAGCTGGAACATCGATGGGGATATCCGGCGGTTCGAAAAGGAAATATTGAACGAAAAGAACATCGACCGGGTCAAGGGGTTGGGCGCTTTTGGGGCCGGCCAGTTCGCTGCGCTAACCGGCCAGCTCGACGATCTGCGCCGGGTCTTTATCCGGCAGGTGCGGGTAGAGGCGCAAACGGCCTTAGACCTGGTCGAGCGGGCCGGCTTGAGTAGCGATGATTTCCCTTACAAAGAGCGGGGTATCCTGGGCACCTTTCAAAAATGCGCCCGTCTAAAAGAGCGCGATCTGAAAGAGTTTACGCTGGGACGGAGATTCTTAGACGGTCTCTGGACCAGCAACTCGACCGAAGGGGCCAAAAAGGCCCTGATCGACGGGCTTCTGCCAGGCGGCCTGGAGACGGCCAGGCAAAGGATCATGACTATTTATGAGACCGGCCGGCCAGCGGCATTGACGGCCGCTTTTGTCCTGGAAAACATCTATCTGGGCGCTATTATCAACCATTTACAAAACTTGATCGAAGACTACAAAAAGCAGAACAACGTCATCCCCATCGCCGAGTTTAATATCCGGGTCAACGAGATCGTCAACAACTCGCCGGTCCCTTTTATCTATGCCTTATTGGGGGAAAAGTACAACCATTACCTGATCGATGAATTCCAGGATACATCGAAGCTTCAATGGGAAAACCTGGTGCCGTTAATCGAGAATGCTTTGGGCAGCGACTATTTCAACATGGCCGTGGGAGACGGCAAACAGTCTATTTACCGGTGGCGCGGTGGGGACGTGGAGATCATGGAAAAAGGCATCGCCTCCCGCATCGGTCATGCCGGTTTAACGGTCGGGAAACTGGCGAAAAATTACCGCAGCCGGGAGCAGATCGTGGCCTTTAACAACCGTTTCTTTGGGGCGGTAGCGGAATATTTCCAGCCCGATAACCCGTTGCTCTTCATGATCTACCGGGATGTGGCCCAGGAATCCGGCGCCCGGCCGGGGGGATTGGTGTCGTTGTCCCTGATCGAAGATGCGGCCCATGTCCCAGGAGGCGACCGGGCCGTGTTCGACCGGGTTATCGAGATCATCGATGGGTGCCGGAACCGGGGCTTTGGGTACGGCGATATCGCCATATTGGTGCGGGAAAATAAAGAGGGACAGAAAATAGCGGCCCACCTCTTAGAGAAGCGCATCCCGGTGGTATCGCCCGATTCCTTGGTCATGTCTAAGATTCCTTTGATTCGCTGGCTGCTCGATGTGTTGACCTTTCTGTCAAACCCGGGGGAACAAATATCTAAGGCATCGATCATCTACTATTTATCGCTGAGCCAAAAACAGGGGCCGCTCACACCCGGCCAGGTGGGGCTTGCTTTATTGGGAGATGATCCCTGGGACCTTTTGCCGGAGCTGGCGGAATTTTCCCGGCGCAAGCAATACCTGATCCGCCTGCCGGTCTACGAGGTGATCGAAGAGGTGATCCGCATCTTCCGGCTCGACCGGGCGCTCGATTTTACCACTACCGGTTATTTGCAAGCTTTTTTAAATGTGGCTGCCGATTACTCGACCAAAAACAGCCTGGATATCGCATCTTTCCTGGAATGGTGGACGTTTAACCAGGAAGACTTTTTCCTGGAAGTACCGGAAACCAAACCGGCGGTGCGTATCATGACCATCCATAAAGCCAAGGGGTTGGAATTCCCGGTGGTCATCATCCCTTACGCCAATTGGGGTCATAACCTGGATAAACGCTTGTGGCTGACCGCCGATCCGCCGTTGCCGACCCGGCCGTCTTTGACCCTGCCCTTGCCGGTCAACACCCACAAATTGCTCCAGGAGACCCATTTCCAGGCCGACTACCATCAGGAATTGGAAAAAGTGCTGATCGACAACATCAACCTCCTGTATGTGGCCTTTACCCGGGCCAGGGAGGGCCTATACGTGATTGCCCGGCATAGGGGAGAGGCCGATCCATACAAAAATTACCGGCTGCTGCAGGAATTGGCTGTCCCGTTCATGACCGAGGTGCCCGAAAAACCGGGCCACTGGATATTTGGGGAAAGCACGCCGGCCGGCAAGAAACAAGATAAACCGACACCGATCACCTACCTTGAAGCCGGCATACTGGTCTCTTTCAGGTGGTACGAGAAAATCTCGATCCGGCGAAATTCACGGGAATTCTGGAAATTCGACGCCTCTTTTCGCACCGGGCGCCGCTCCCTGGGTATCCTTGTGCACCGCATCCTGTCCGCTATCGCCTCGCCGGCCGAGGTAGACAAAGCCATAGAAAGGGCCTTATTTACCGGTGAGCTGGCCCTGGCCGACAAAGATGCACTGCGGTTGCGATTAACCGAAATATTTACCGATGAAACGGTGCGCGGCTGGTTTTCTCCTGGCCGGCAAGTGTTTAGCGAAGCGCCCATCATGACCGATACCGGTATTCTTCGCCCCGACCGGGTGCTGGTCGATGGGGACAAGGCCATCATCATCGATTTCAAGACCGGGGCAAGAGAGCCGTCTCACCTCCGGCAAATGCAAAAATACCGGCAAGCCGTAGTTTCCATGGGTTTCTCCCGGGTGCAGGGCTTTCTCTTTTACCTGGACAACCGGGAAATCCTGCCTGTACCGGGTGAGGGGGATCGATGAGCTTTCTAGCGCAACTGGCGGCCCATTTCCTGGAACAATATGGGGATCGTCTCCATACCCTGGCCTTTGTTTTTCCCACCCGCCGGGCCGGTCTCTATTTCCAGCACTATTTGCAGCAGCTCAAAAAACCGGGGGTGGCCCTGTTTGCGCCCCGGGCCTTTTCTTTCGGCGATTTTATCCTGCACCTGGTCGATACCCGGTTGCCCGATTCGCTGACATTGATCTTTAGCCTGTACCGGGTTTACCAGGAGCAGATCCACCCTTACCCCAAAGAATTCAAAGACTTTTACCCCTGGGGCAAGATGATCATCGACGATTTCGATGAAATCGACAAATATCTGATCGACCCGGATCGCCTCTTTAAGACCCTCAAGGAGTACAAAGGGGTAGAGGACCGCTACCCGGAGGAAAAATCCGCTATCTACCGCAAATACACATCCTTATGGGAGGATCTCGGCGCCATTTACCGGGAGTTTCGCCGGGTGCTGGGGCAGGAAAAACAGGGTTACGAAGGCATGATCTACCGCCAGGCGGCAGAGTCTATCGACCGGCTCGATATTCCTTTCCAAAAGGTCGTCTTCTGCGGATTTAACGCATTAACACCGGCGGAAAAAGCCATTATCAAAACTTTACTTTCCCGGGGACAGGCAGAAACCTTCTGGGATATGGACCGCTACTTTATCGATGATCCCAACCAGGAGGCCGGGCATTTTTTCCGGGAAAACATCGGTGGCCTCGGGCTGAAAGACCCCCAATGGATCGATGATCGCCTATCGCAGCCGCGCACCATCCGGCTGATCGGCGTGCAATCGAAAGTGAGCCAGGCCAAAGTACTGGGCCTGGAACTGGGGCGCCTGGCCGGCCCACAGCCCGGCCAGGCCCCCGATCACATCGCCGTGGTGCTGCCCGATGAGGGCCTCCTCTTCCCCACCCTCAATTCCCTGCCCCAGGCGTTTAACCGGGTTAATATCACGCTCGGTTTTCCCTTGCAACAAACCCCGGTCGCCAGCCTGCTCGATAGCCTGGGTGCCATGCAGGCCGCTTCTCTTTCCCAGCCGGGATTTTACTACCCGGATGTGGAGCGGGTGCTCCACCACCCCTACATCAAACCCCTGGCAGCAGATCAGATCGCGGCAGCGATGGCCGGGTGGCGCCAGGAAAACCGTTCTTTCTTGCCAGACCAGGAGCTGGCCAAACTCCCGGCGGTATTGCAAAAGTTATTCCAGGTTTGCAGGACTTCCCGGGAGCTGCTCGATGCCTGGTTGGCGCTACTCGACGACATCCGCACTTTTTACCAGGAGAATGAACCGGGTCTCTTTTCCATCGATTACGAGTACATTTTTCATTTCTACACCCTCATCACCCGCTTGCGGGATACCCTTGACCTCCACCGGGCCGGGCTCGATATGATCACTTTTTGCCAGTTGTGGGCCGATATTGTAGAGGACAGCCGCATCCCCTTTACCGGGGAACCGCTGGAAGGACTCCAGGTCATGGGCGTGCTCGAGACCCAGACCCTCGATTTCGAGAACCTATTCGTCCTATCGGTCAATGAGGGCTATCTTCCCCCGGGCAAGGGCCACAACTCCTTTATCCCCTTCGACGTGCGGACCGCCCTTCGCCTGCCCACATATAAGGATAGCGATGCCATTGCCGCCTACCATTTTTACCGCTTGTTAAAGAACTCGGCCCACATCACCCTGATCTATACCACCGAGGGCCGGGGCGGCCTGGAGAAGAGCGAGAAGAGCCGTTTTATCGACCAGCTCCTGATCGAGTTTACCCATGCCAACCCCCAGACCCGCATCGACCACCAGGTCATCGATTTCTCATTCGATACCCAGGTCGGCAAAGAGATCGCCGTGCCCAAATCCGATCCGGTGCTTGCCATGCTGGCCGACAAAAAATATTCGGCCTCATCGCTCCTCGATTACCTGACCTGCCCGCTGAAATATTATTTATCCCACATCCTGTCGCTCAAAGAGGAGGAGGAAGTGATCGAGAGCCCGGGCCAGCGTCTGGTGGGAGACATCGTCCACGCTGCCCTCCAGCGTCTTTACCGGCCCTGGTGCGGCCAGGGTAAATCCCTGTCGCCTGGGGACATCGAGCAGCTCAAGAAACAGGTAGAACCGGTTCTCAATGACATCTACCCCGGGCACATCAAGAACCGGGATTGGCAAACCGGCCGCAACCGCATCGCCTTTGAAGTCATTAAAACCCTGCTCGAAAATTTTTTTGAAAAAGAAAAGCAATCGCCCGGCTTCCAGGTATCGATGCTGGAGGAAAAAATCAATTTGCTTTTCTCATTTTCCGGCCCGGGCAAGACTTTTACCGTCCAAATTACCGGGAAAATCGACCGCCTCGACCTGGCCCCGGATGACACCTATCGCCTGCTCGACTACAAGACCGGCCAGGTTCATCCCCTGGGTCTCGGTTCCCTGGATGATCTGGGCCTGGAACGGGCGGCCGACCGCCGGGAAGCCTTTCAACTGTTTTTCTATCTCTACCTGCTCAAAGAGAGCCGGTCGCTTTTAAAACCCGTGCGGCTCGGTATCTATCCTTTCAAGAAACTCTACGGCGAGCTTACTTTTATCACGGTCGCCAAATCGGATACGATTACCCCCGACATGGTCGATCGCTTCAGGGAAATCTTAGAAATTCTCTTCCACCAACTCTTTGATCCCCGGGTGCCCTTTACCCAGACCCAGGATGAGAAAAGGTGCCTTTATTGTCCATTCCAGGTGATATGCCAGCGGCAGCCGCTGGGGCGCGCCTCCATTTGAAGGCCCGCCCGTCTATGGCCCGGTCTATGGCCAGTATGCCGTCCAGGTGGTCATATTCATGCTGCAATAGCTCGGCCAGGTCGCCCACCAAAAGCATGCTCTGTTCCCGGCCATCCAGGTCATAAAAAGTAATGCGGCAGCTCTTATGCCGGTTTAATCTGACCAGCAAGAGGGGGAAACTCATACAGTCGTCCCACAACTCCATCGTCTCCGGGCTCAGCTCGGTCAACACCGGGTTGATGAATACGACCGGCCGGCCGGTATCCATGTAAATCAACCGTTTCATCACCCCCACCTGCGGGGCGGCAATGGCCCGTCCCACCCCATATAACCGCCGGAAATCCATCAACGCTCCGTGCAGCCGGTCCGCTACCGGCCGCATGGCCGGAAATTCATCGCCGGCAACCGGGACAGAAACCCGGTAGAGTCGCGGATCACCCAGCAACAGGATATCGTTTGCGTCCATGGGTCTAACCCACTGTATTAACCATTTTCTTGCACCATCTGCAACCGCTCGTTCACGTACGCCTCGATTCTTTGCCGTTCTTCTTTGGGAAGGTGGGTAAATTCGCAGCCCAGGACGACCCGCACATCGATCGGGTAATCCAGGATGTACTTAATCGCCACTTCCATTTCCGGGAGTGCCCCCAGGGGGAGCGGGGCCCGGATACCGTTAATAGCCAACCTATCCCCTTCCTGAATACCGGCCACCTTCTGCCGGGCAGCAAAGAAACTCATGCCCCCCACACAGATACTGAGCAGGATACCGGGGAAAGAAACGGCCCGCTCTGCCCTGGGGATAGCCGTTACACCTATATTATCGTCCAGGGTAAAGAAAGCCCTCATGCTCTCGCGCTTGTCTAATGTCTCATCAGTCATCATTGTTCTCCAGCCAGGGTCATATTATAGTAAGATAAAAACACGATGTCAAATCCGGCGTCGCAAAATAATATGGACGATTTCATTCTTATTCAGGAACCGCATCGGTGGCCCCCACAAACCGGTACCGGAACTCGTGTAGATGTAAGCCCCCCCTTCCCGGTATAGGCCGTAAGGGTGGCGGTAATAGAGGTAGACCAGCAGGTCCATGGGCGGGATCTGGCCGGCATGGGTGTGCCCGGATAGCTGCAAGTCAACGCCGGCAGCCGCCGCTGCCAAAAAACCGGTCGGTCGGTGCTGGAGCAAGATAATCGGTTTGCCCGGATCGCAGGTGCCGATTAAAGCCACCAGGCCTTTACCCGGGCCGCCCCGCTTAGCGGTGGGGTCATCGAGGCCGATTACCTGTAAAGAACCTGCAACCACCTGCATCTCCTGGCGTAAGACCCGGATATTTGCATTTTTGGCCAGGTTTAAGAAAACCGGTAACCCTTCGTAAAATTCATGGTTACCGGTAACCGCCAGCACCCCCCACTTTGCTTTCAGCCGTTTCAACCGCTCCGTTACTTCCCGGATATCGTCCGCATGTCCCCGGTCCAAGAGGTCGCCGGTGATGACGATCAAATCGGGTTTAATATCGGCTACCCGGTCTTCGACCCGGTCCAGCACCCCTTTCATTTTGACCGCATCGAGGTGCAGGTCGGTCAACTGGACAATGGAAAAACCGTCCAATTCGGCCGGTAAATTTTCCAGGCCGATCTCCAGCCGCGTAACCGTCGGCAACCGCAGCCCATTGACCAGGGAATACCCCGATATTAGCCCGATGCAGACCAGACCGGCCAGGATGAAAGCGGTGCTAAGCGACGGGAATATCTTCAGCAGTACCCAGGCCAACAGCAGGATGAAGAAAGAAATGGCCAGTATCCCCAGCCAGATATACGCATAATAGGTGAGGAACGGGAATTTAACCCACCGGCCCAGGAACATGGCTGCCGGGAAGCTCAGGCCGGAGAGCAGTAAAAAGTACTTCAGCAACCGGCTATGCTTGATCATGATGGCCAGGTAGCCGGTCAGCACCTTGTAGATAAACCAGTGCATCAAGAAATAGATCGACAGTGCAATGCCGATAAACAGTAAGAAGGAGAGAAATCGACTCATTGGGTTTTATGACCTCCTCATGGGTGAAGTTGAATTATATCTTATCTTCTCAAATTAATAAAGACCCCTGCCAACCTAAATCATCCGGTTGGTTTTGGGATTAAGAGGCTGATATAAGGTCGGAACCCCTTCCTTATTTTGAAGGGGTCTATCCCCAACCAAAACGAACCGGATGATCCCGGGAAAAAATCCCGGGGCAAAGAAAAAAATGGCAGCTAAGAGGCACTCATTGATGAATTTGGAATTTCCCTGCAAAAAATGATATAATGGGGCCGGCAATTTAACCGGTAATAAAATGCAAAAGATTGGCGATAGAGACAACAACCTGGCGAAAATCAAGGATGAAGTCATACTCATTCTCCCGGATAGCCGTGTGATCCTGTTCGGTTCCAGGGGAAATGGGACTTTTGATGCCCGAAGCGATTATGATATCCTGATCATCAGTAAAACCCCCCTGGATGTGAAGACAAAACGGCAATACCAGGGAAGAATAAGAAAAAAATTAGCCTGCCTCGGAATACCGGCAGATGTGCTGGTAAAAACAGAAACGGATGTTTCCTATTTTAAAGATAAGATCGGTAGCATTTTAAGAACTGCGGTAACAGAGGGCGTGGCCCTATGAAAGACGGGTACATTGATAACTGGCTCAAGAAGGCCGATAATGATTTACGGGTTGTTGAACACGAGATGGAACGGCCAGGAGATGAAATAGTTACAGATGCTGCCTGTTTTCACTGCCAGCAGGCGGTTGAGAAGTATTTGAAGGCATTCCTGGCATCACATCAGACTGAATTTCACCGGACCCACAGTATCGAGTATCTCTTAGCGGAAGCGGGGAAAATCGATACAGGCTTCTCAGAAATTAATCCAGGGGAATTGTCTGATTTCGGGGTTGACGTTCGTTATCCTGATGATTTTTACCTGCCTGGTCTAGATGAAGTAAAATTTTACTATGAATTGGCCCTGAAGATTAAGGCCCTTGTACTTGAGAAATTAAGCCCAATTCGCTAAAGGGCTGTTTTAGATAGATTATTCAGGGAAAATTCCGGGGCAAAGAAAAAAATGGCTGGGGTGAGTTTTTTTTGACAATAATTTGAAAAATGTGGTATACTTTTCTCTGATAAAAATCTCGGAGTGTTGGAGGTCGATATGGCCAAGAATGCTGAAACAGACGGATTACTTGAGATCGATGGGTCAATAGAGGTAGCGCCCCGGCAAAAGATCAAGAGACCAAAACTGTACAAAGTAGTACTGTTCAACGATAATTACACAACCATGGAATTTGTCGTCGATATCCTGGTATCCATTTTCAATAAAACGGGGGCCGATGCCAACCGCATCATGCTCGAGGTGCACAAGCGGGGCAAAGGGGTCTGCGGTATTTATACCTACGATATCGCCCATACCAAAACCAACCAGGTCCGTCGCTACGCCATATTGAATGAATTTCCATTGCGCTGCGAGGTCGAGGAAGCCTGAAGCCCGGGGCTGAGGGGTTCCGGATGGAGCATGATATGCCTATAAGAGTCAATCCCGAGTTACACCACATCATGTCCACCGCTTTTGCCGAAGCCAGGATGCGGGAACATGAGTACATAACGCCGGAACATATCCTGTACGCTTCGCTCTTCTCGGCCAGGGGCATGGATATTATTACCAACTGCGGCGGGGATGTCCAGCACATTAAGATGGAAATCGAGGACTTCTTTAAGAACCAATATATCCCGGTGGTCAAGGGACGGGACCCCCTGCAATCGGAAGGGTTCCAGGATATGATTGAAAACGCACTGTTGCATGTTGCCTCGTCGGGCAAACCGGAGCTCGATATCGGCGATATTTATGCCGCCCTTTTTTATGAGAAAGAATCTTTTGCCGTCAATTTCCTGGAACAGGACGGTATCACCCGGCTCAGCGTGCTCAATTATATTTCGCATGGGATCACGGTCAACCCGGAATCGGACTATGGGGATGGGGAGAGAGAGCGGGAAGGCGAGACAGAGGAGCGCCGGGGGAAGGATAAAAAGAAGAAAAAACGCTATCTTGAGATGTATACCACAGAATTAACGGCCAAAGCGGCCCGGGGAGAAATAGACCCGATCATCGGCCGGGAGGAGGTCATTGAAAGGACGATCCAGATCCTGTGCCGGCGGGTCAAAAACAACCCGGTTCATGTCGGTGAGCCGGGGGTCGGCAAGACAGCCATTACCGAGGGTCTGGCATTGCTCATCTCCAAAAACCAGGTACCCGGGCCCATCCACGGGGCAAAGATTTACCAGCTCGATATGGGCGGGCTCCTGGCCGGAACCCGGTACCGGGGAGATTTCGAAGAGCGGATGAAGCGCATTATCAAAGAGATCCTGGAAGAGGAGCGGGCCATCCTATTTATCGACGAAATCCACAACATCGTCGGTGCCGGTGCGGTATCCGGCGGCTCGATGGATGCGTCCAATATCTTAAAACCGGCCCTGGCTTCCCGCAAGTTTCAATGTATCGGCTCGACCACCTATGAAGAGTACCGCAAGTACTTTGAGAAGGATAGGGCCCTATCCAGAAGGTTCCAGAAGATCGATATCGACGAGCCGAACATCGATGAGGCGATCGATATCCTCTCCGGGCTGAAGGAGAATTTTGAGAATTTCCACGGTGTCATTTATACGGACGAGGCGCTCAAGTCGGCGGTGGAGTTATCGAGTAAGTACATCAACGACCGTTTCCTGCCCGATAAAGCCATCGATGTCATCGATGAGGTGGGCGCCTTTGTGCGTATGAAACGGCAGGCAAACGACACCAAGCAGGTGGTGATCGACCAGCAGGAAATCGAAAAAGTGGTCGCTAAAATTGCCCGGATACCGGAAAAGAGCGTGTCGGAATCGGAAAACCGGAAACTGCAGAAGCTTCATACCGACTTAAAAGGCGAGATCTTCGGCCAGGACCAAGCCATCCAGAAGGTTTGCGAGGCCATTAAACGCTCCCGGGCCGGATTTCGGGAGCCGGATAAACCGGTGGCCTCATTTCTCTTTGTCGGACCGACCGGTGTCGGCAAGACCGAGCTTACCCGGCAATTGGCCCGCATACTCGGCGTACCCCTGCACCGCTTCGATATGAGCGAGTACCAGGAAAAACATACCGTGGCGCGCCTCATCGGTGCGCCCCCCGGTTATGTGGGTTTTGAGCAGGGCGGTCTATTGACCGATGCCATGCGCAAGACCCCGCACGCCGTTCTCCTGCTCGATGAGATCGAAAAGGCCCACCCGGACATCTTCAACACCCTCCTGCAGATCATGGATTATGCTACCCTGACCGATAACACCGGCAAAAAGGCCGATTTTCGCAATGTGATCATCATCATGACATCGAATGCCGGTGCCCGCAAGCTGGGCCAGCAGCGCATCGGTTTCGATGACCGGGCCATAGATACCGGGGCCATCCATGAGGCGGTGCAAAAGTTTTTCTCACCGGAATTCAGAAACCGCCTGGACTGCGTCGTTGCTTTCAAACAGCTCGATGAAGCGATGGTGCTCCAGATTGTCAAGAAGAACATCGAGGTGTTTAGGGGCATACTCTCGGAAAAGAAAATTACCCTGGAAGTGAGCGACCGATGCTATTGGTGGTTGACCCGGAAGAGCTACTCCAAACTCTTCGGCGCCCGGGAAGTGGCCCGGATTATCGAAGAAAAGATCAAAAGTTACTTCGTGGATGAGGTACTATTCGGGGAGCTAACCCACGGCGGCACCGTGCAGGCCGATATCCAGGGCGATGAGGTCGTCTTTAAAAAGATCGGCTAATTTTTTTATGCCCCCGGTTTCCAATTGGACTAGATTTTCACTTGACTTTTTTGCTTTTGTAGGTTAAATTAATCTCTTTAATGTAAAATCAACCAGGGATAAGAGTACCTATGGAACCTTTAAGAATACGTTATTCATTTCGTTTTGGTAAAGACCTGCAAGAGGTCTTCGATCTCCAATTCGATCCCCAGACCATGACGATACTGAATACGAACCATCACCTAAAGGTAGAACCGCCCGCCTGGGCCCGGCTAACCTTCTTCCAATGCTGCAATTGTCCCCTGGATGAACAAGAGCACCCTTACTGCCCGATTGCCCTCAACCTGGTCAGTATCGTGGAACGCTTCGATACCCTCTTCTCCTACAACGAGACCCATATGGTGGTCACCACCAAAGAGCGCATCATTTCCCAGATTACCACCATCCAGCGGGCCGTCAGCTCCATGATCGGCCTGATTATCTCTGCCAGCGGCTGCCCACTTACCGGTTTCTTTAAACCCATGGGCCGTTTTCATCTCCCCCTCTCCGACGGTATAGAAACCATTTTCCGGGCCGCCTCAGCCTATCTCCTGGCGCAATATTTCCTGCACCATGAGGGTAAACCCATCGATTTTTCCCTGAGAGGGCTTCAGGATATCTACCACAACATCCAGACAGTCAATTTTACCCTGGCCAACCGGTTGCGGGCCACCAGCAAATCGGACTCGGTACTCAATGCCATTGTCGAGCTGGATGTGTTTGCCCAAACCCTCTCGCTGGTGATCGAAGATTCCCTGGACGAGCTCCGTCCCCTGTTCCAATCTTATCTCTCCCCTCCTGACCCAAGATAAAGTCGTTTTTTAGACAAACATTTTGGGGGATTTCTCGTATAGGATATATTGAAAATCCAAAAAAAGGAGGACAGATGAAAAAATTAGTCTGTGTGCTTTTTTTCATCATATCGATGAGTATCCTGGTATTTTCCTTACCGGATGCCCGTCTGTTGCGGTTCCCCGATATAAACGGGGACCTGGTAGCTTTTGTCTATGCCGGAGACATCTGGACAGTGCCCGCTTCAGGCGGTAATGCCGTCCGTCTCACTTCCCACGAGGGGCTGGAGCTCTTTCCCAAAATATCGCCCGACGGTAAATGGATCGCCTTTTCCGGCGAATACCCCGGCACCCGGCAGATATTCATCATGCCTGCCACTGGCGGCGTACCCAGGCAGTTGACGTATTACAACGACGCCGAGATCAAAGGACTGCCGCCCCGGGGCGGTTTCGATCATATTCCCCTGGACTGGACCAATGACAGTCAAAAGATCCTGATCCGGGCCAACCGCACCCCATATGCGGAACGGGAAGGCAAATATTTCCTGGTCGGCCTGGACGGCGGACTGGAACAACCGTTGCAGATCCCCGATGGCGGTTTCGGTTCTTTCTCCCCGGATGAAACCAGCATCGTGTATACACCCATCTGCCGGGAATTCCGGACCTGGAAACGCTATACCGGTGGCCGGGCCCAGGATGTCTGGATCTACGATTTGGTCAAAGACACGGCCGAGCAGATCACCGACTTTTTAGGTACAGACCAGCACCCCTCCTGGTACAAAGATAAAATCTACTTTGTCTCGGACCGGGAAGATACACCGGCAGATCCTGCCAAACCGGTCAAATTGAATATCTGGGCCTATGATCGGGCGAAAAAGACATTTGCCCGCATGACCGATCACCGGGAATTCGATGTCCTGTGGCCCTCCGGTCACGGTGGTTCATTGGCCTACGAGAACGGCGGTTACATCTATAAGCTCAACCTGGAAAAGGGTATGAGTGAAAAACTCACCGTTAACATCAACTTCGACAACCCCAATACGCTTCCCTACTTCAAGAATGTCGGCGATTTTATGTCGGAATTCGGTAATTCCATCTCACCGACCGGCAAACGGGTGGCCTTCGACGCCCGCGGCGACCTTTTCACCGTACCGGCCAAAGAGGGCATTACCTATAACCTGACCCGCACCCCGGGTTTCCGGGAGATGTACCCCACCTGGTCGCCGGATGGCCAGTGGATCGCCTATGTTTCCGATCAGACAGGGGACTATGAATTCTACCTGCTCGATTCCCAGGGCAAAGGGGCGCCGACCCAGTTGACCTTCAACCATAAAACCTGGAAATTCCCGGCCTTATGGTCGCCGGATAGCCAGAAACTCCTCATCTACGATAAAAACCGCCAACTACAGGTTCTCAATATCAAGACCAAAGTCCTGACCATCATCGATAAGGCGCAGTATAATGATGTCGATGACGTTGAATGGTCGGACGATTCAAATTGGGTGGTTTATACCAAAGCCGGTAGCAATTGGCTCGAAGGTATCTGGGTCTATTCCCTTACGGAAGGTAAATCCCGCTTGCTTCTGGACAATACATACAACAATTATTCCCCCTCTTTATCCAAAGACGGCCAGTACCTCTACTTCATCTCCGACCGCGATTTCAATATGAACTTTGAGAGCGGTTTTTCCAACCAGGAATTCGATTTCGTCTACAATAAAACGGCCCGCATTTACGCCCTGGCCCTGACCAAAGATGCGCCCAAACTGTTCGACGAGAAGAACGACCAAGAAGAGGTCAAAGCAGCCGCAGCAGAGAAACCCAAAAAGGAAAAAACCGGCGGCAAAGAGGCAGACGATAAAAAACCGGCCCAGGCCAAACCTCTGAAGATCGATTTTGACGGTATCGCCGGGCGCATCATGGTTTTCCCGTTGCCCACCGATCAATACGGCAGGGTCATCGCCCTCGAGGACAAAGTCCTCTATACCAAAGCCGGCAACATCTATCTATACGACCTCAAAGAGAAGAAATCCAGCCCCTTGCTGGAAGGGGTCGGCGGCTGGGATTTGTCGGCCGATAAGAAGAAAATTCTCTATAGCCAGGGGAATAAATACGGCATCGTCGATGTGGCCCCCAACCAGAAACCGGGAGACGGCCTTTTGAACCTCGACGGCCTGACCATGAAGATCGATCCGGTCAAGGAATGGAACCAGCTTTACCATGAAGGCTGGCGTCTTTTCCGCGATTGGTTCTATGTCGGGAACATGCACGGCGTAGACTGGCAAAAGATGAACGAACGCTATGCGGCTCTCCTTCCCTACCTGGGGCACCGCTTCGACCTGGACTACATCTTCGGCGAGCTGGTCGGCGAGCTCAATACCGGTCACACCTATGTCAACTACGGCGATTTCAAAAAGGTGCCGCGCCTCGACACCGGGCTTTTGGGTGTCGAATTCAAGACCGACGAAAAAGCCGGCCGTTACATCATCGCCAAAATCTATGCCGGTGAAAACTGGAATGAAAGTACCCGCTCCCCCTTGACTGAGCAAGGCATCGATGTCAAAGAGGGCGATTACTTGATCAGCCTGAACGGCTATGACGTGACCACCCAGGATAATCCCTACCGGTTCCTGGAAAATACGGCCGGTAAAAAGATCGAGATCACCGTCAATGCCGTGCCGGCAAAAACCGGTGCGCGAACCTACCTGGTCAAACCGATCAAGCAGGAATTCGACCTGCGTACCCTCGATTGGGTCAACACCCGGCGGCAGATGGTAGACAAGCTCTCCGGCGGCCGCATCGGCTATATCTTCGTGCCCAATACGGCTGTCGAGGGTAACCGCGAGCTGTTCAAGGGCGTCTACTCTTACAGCGATAAAGATGCCTTTATCATCGACGACCGCTACAACCAGGGTGGCTGGAGCCCGGTGAAAATGATCGAGAAGTTGGCCCAGAACCCGGTCAGCTATTGGCACCACCGCGGCCTTGAACTGGAGCCCGAACCCCTGTTCACCCTGGATGGGCCGAAAGTCATGTTGATCAACTATTACTCCTCTTCCGGTGGTGACAATTTCCCCTACTGGTTTAAGAAATTGAACCTGGGCAAACTGATCGGCACCCGCACTTGGGGTGGTTTGGTCGGCTATGGCTGGCTACCCTCCCTGTTAGACGGCGGCTCTTTTGCCGTGCCCATGAGCGGCATTGTCAGCACCGAAGGCCAATTTGCCGTCGAAGGTGTCGGCATCTTCCCCGATGAGGGATTCGAGGTCTATGACCGGCCGGATCTCGTGGCCAAAGGTCAAGACCCGTCTATCGAAGTGGCGGTCAAGTACCTGCTCGAAGAACTCAAGAAGAACCCCACCAAAAAAGTGCCAAATCCTCCGGATCCCGACCGCTCCCGTTGGTATAAAGAAGAAAAAAAGTAAACGAAAAAATAGTTTCTACCGGTTGGGCCGGGTCCAGTACATGGGCCCGGCCCAACCGGGGTTTTTCACCCGGTTTAATACACCGGTAGCGGGAATTTAAGCGGAGAGTTGGTTACGGAAATAAGGTATCGTCTCTTTCAGGCCATCTTCCAGGGATACCCGCGGTTCCCAGCCCAATTTCTCCCTGGCCAGGCCGATATCGGGCTTACGCTGGATCGGATCATCCTGTGGCATGGGGAGAGAGACAATCTGCGAGCGCGAGCCGGTCAGCTTGAGAACCAGGTCAGCCAGTTCCCTGATGCTGATTTCCTGGGGGTTGCCCAGGTTAATCGGGCCGATGCACGCCGGCTGATCCATCATGCGCACCACCCCGTCGATCAAATCGGTCACATAGCAAAAAGAGCGGGTCTGCTCCCCTTGGCCGTAAATCGTCAATGGCTCCCCTTTCAAAGCCTGGATGATAAAATTGCTGACCACCCGGCCATCATTTAAAGCCATGCGGCTGCCATAGGTGTTGAAAATCCTGACAATGCGGATATCCACCCGGTTCTGTTGGTGGTAATTGATCATCAGGGATTCGGCCACCCGTTTACCTTCATCATAACATGAGCGGGGCCCAATCGGGTTGACCCGGCCCCAATACCCTTCTTTCTGCGGGTGCTCCTCCGGGTCTCCGTATACCTCGGAGGTAGAGGCTTGCAGGATTCTCGCCTTTACCCGCTTGGCCATGCCGAGCATGTTGATGGTGCCCATGACCGAGGTCTTGATGGTCTTGACCGGGTTTGATTGGTAATGGACAGGGGAGGCCGGACAGGCCAGGTTGTAGATTTGATCGACTTCCAGCATGATAGGATCGACGATGTCGTGGCGAATCAGCTCGAAGTGATCGTTTTTCTGCAAATGGCGAATGTTGTCCTTGCTGCCGGTAAAAAAATTATCCAGGCCGATCACATCGCAGCCATTGGCCAGCAGTTTATCGCACAGGTGAGACCCCAAAAAACCAGCCGCCCCGGTTACCAATATTGTCATCATAGCACCTCATTTTTATTCATAAATTAAGTTCTTAAGTATATCACAAACAGCAGAAAAGGGGCAAGCCCCCTCTTCTCCCGGGATCGGAACGGGATAGGGGGAAGCAGTATTTCATCCCCGGGAATGAAAATTGTCTTGACTTTTAATCTCTTTTTATTTATATTAGAGAGATGATTAAAAGGAGAGTGACACGATGAGTGAACACAAGAAAACGAGTGAAATTTTAAAATGTTTCGAGGAAATCAGCAAGATACCCCGCTGCTCGAAGCACGAAGAAAAAATTGCCCAATGGTTGATGGATTGGGCACAGAAAAATAACCTGGCAGTCAAAACGGACCGGGTCAAGAACATTGTCATTAAAGTCCCCGGTTCCGCCGGTTATGAGAAATCCCCCGCCGTTGTCCTGCAAGGGCACATGGACATGGTCTGTGAGAAGACCCCAGATTCCCCCCATGATTTTAACAAGGACCCGATCAAACTGGTTTATGATGGCGAGTGGTTAACCGCCGATCGCACGACGCTCGGGGCCGATAACGGTATTGCCATCGCTATGTCTATGGTGGTGGCCCTGGATAAAGATATCCCACATCCGCCGCTGGAGCTTTTATTCACGGTAGATGAAGAGACGGGGCTAACCGGCGCCAATGCCCTGGAACCCGGCTTTATCGACGGCAAAATCCTCATCAATATCGATTCCGAGGATGAGGGCGTCTTTACGGTCGGTTGCGCCGGCGGCATTAACTCTAATTTATCCTTGCCCCTGGTTTTTGAGCAGTCTATACCGGCCGGTTTCAAAGCAGTGAAGATCGTTGCCGGTGGCATGAAGGGCGGGCATTCGGGTATCGACATCGCTTTGGGTAAAGCCAATGCCATCAAGATCATGGCCAGGAGCCTGCGCCAATTACTGCTGGCCGACATCGATGCCAGGCTGGCCTATATCAAAGGCGGCAGTGCCCATAATGCTATTCCCCGTGACTGTGAAGCGGTGGTGATGATCCCGGAGAAAGATGTCAAACAAGCTGGGGATATTGTGGCCAGGTACAGCCAGGTTTTTGCCAGCGAATTTAATAGCACAGACCCCGACCTGTCGGTGACCGTGACTGAAGCCGGGAGCTACAATAAAATGGTTACCCGGGAAAAGACCGCCCAGGCGATCGATTTTATCCTGGCTATCCCGCATGGTGTATCGGCCATGTCGCCCGATATCCCGGGCCTGGTGGAGACCTCCAATAACCTGGCCAATGCCGGCCTGGACGATAGTCAATTGAAAATCCTGACCAGCCAGCGGAGTTCCGTGCCTTCCCGGTTGAGCGCCCACACGGACGCCATCGAAGGTGTGCCCCGGTTGGGTGGCGGAGAAGGACGTAGTAGCGGTGGGTATCCGCCCTGGCCGCCACGCATGGATTCTCCCCTGCTCAAGCGGAGTAAAGATTTATATAAAAATCTCTTCAAGCGCGAAGCCAAAGTGGAAGTCATCCATGCTGGCCTGGAATGCGGTATTATCGGGGATCGTAACCCCGGTATGGACATGATCTCCATCGGTCCGACACTGCGTTACCCCCATTCGCCCGACGAAAAGATCCATGTCGGTTCTATCGGCATGGTCTGGGATTTCCTGGCGGCCCTGCTCAAAGATCTGAAATAAATCCCGCGTTTATGCTTTTTTATGGATTTGGGGATTGCTTCGCTGCTGAAATAGATTGATCGCCAGGGTGCGGATCACCGGGCTGGCATTTTTATTGGTGGAGAGCATCCGCAAATCCCGGGTATGGAGATTTTTAATCAAGGCGAGGGCGTTCTTGACCGGTGTTTTGGGGTTTTCCGTCAAGCCTAAGATAACCGCATAGTCCCTGATCCATTCCCGGTGGTTGGCGATGCGGTTGATTATATCGCCGGGGATACTCTTATCTCGCACGATGAGGACGATTTCATCTTTGGTAATCTTTGGGCTGGCGATAACGGCATCGGAAACCATCTTGTTAGAATCTTTGATCAAGATCGTCCGTTGCGTCCGGTCCCCGGCCAGGGCCATGCGTACCCGTTCCGGTACCGACATCTGGTTGATGATCTGGAGCATGGTCAGGGCCTTTTCTTTCACTTCTTCGAGCGGGATCTCGTCTGCCTCATCCCCGGTCGATACTTCTTCGGTCCCCTTCTTTTCTTCTGCCAGGGCCTGCTGCACCCCTTCCAGCACATCATCCAGCGGTATCTCCTCGGCCTGCCCGCCGCGCAGGTAAAACTCCCTGATCTCTTCCACTTTGCCCTTGATAAACGGCGTAATATTGGGGTTAACCTCCATCACATCCATGATCTGGGGGTAGGCGATCAATTTGATCTGGTTTTCAAGCAAGATTTCAAGCGCCGCCTCATCGCCTTTTTCAGCGATCTTCAACAGGAATTCATAGGGTAGTGCCTGGTTGTGAACCGCCCGGGCAATAATTTGCACATTTATTTTTTTGAGGGCCTCTAAGATGATGTAATAGGCCACCCGGTGGTTGGCATTTTGCTTTTCCAGGTAGTTGGTCTTCACCGAATCGGGGATGGCATTGAGGATGTCGAGGGACTTGGCCCGGGCTTTCTCCTCTTTCATAACATAGACCAGGCTCTCCAGGTACTCTTCCTCGGTGAACGGGAGTTGTTTAGAGAGCAGCATATCGAGAAGCTCAGCCTGGGCTTCCCCGATGATGATTTTGTGTACCAGCGGATTTCTTGAGACGGTGTCGATCATTATTTACCCAGGAGAAAACCCAAAGTTTGGGGATTGATGTCGATTTTTTCCGGTCTCGATAAGGTCTTCAAATAAGAAATATCCCGGCCATTCAGAGAGATAATCACTGCCGACGGTTTGGCGATGGTAAAGGAGAACTCATAGCCTTTCATATCGAGTCGTTCCCCCTTTTGGAAGACCCTTGATACCGGCTCTCCCCGGCCCTGTCTCATCTGCGCCCAGCAATTTTCAAGGAAATCGACCGAGACATTCACCGGCGAGCGATCCAGGCTGTAGGGTGGATAAGCGTCAAAGCGGGGCATTGTGGTTTCGGGCAGGGCCACTGCCGGGAAAAAGTAATCCCAACCCTCGCGGAGGGTGGTTTTGTTGATATAGGCAAAGACCACTGCCAGGGAGATCAACAAAAAAATGGTGCAAAAGGTGAATAATACGTTCTGCTGCTTGAACCGGGAGTACCTCAATTTTGATAGGTATTTATCGGCGATTTCCGGTTTTTGATCGACCAGGTTAGCCGGTTCGGTCTGGTAAGTCCGGTGAAACTCTTTTTCATCCAGGCCCAATATTTTCAGATAATTCCTGACGATGCTCTTCTGGTAAAAACCGCCCGGGAGTAAGTGGAGATCATTCTTTTCCAGGGATTGGAGCAGTTTAAAATTGAGCCTGGTTTTTTCGGCAATATCTTCCAGCGAGATTTGCCGTTTTTCGCGCTCCAATTTTAAGCTTTCGCCCAGGTTTGCCATCAGGCTATATTTTATTGATTAAAAATATTTATGTCAACTATTTTCGTTGAAAAAAGTTGAATTTCTAACTAAATTGTGAAAAAAAATCGGTTTTTTATTAGAGCAGGTATTTCCGCCAGAGATGGAGGCTACGTTTAAACAGGAGAAACATCGCCACGGCAAAAAACAAAAAGAAACCGGAAAACCAGGCATAAATCTCCAGAAAAGGCACCGGCTCATGCCGGTACCGGCTGTAATAATAGAGGAACAGGGGGCGGACAAAGTAAATCATGCTGGCCGCTATGGCCGCCATACTCCACAGCATGTAGGAGATGCCGCTCCGGGTCATGATCAGGTGTTGCGGGGTCAGGGGGGCCGATTCTTCGATGCGCAAGCTATAGAACAGGGCCAACAGGGTCAGGAAAGGTAAAATAGGCAGGAGGAACAGGACACCGCTCAAACGGGCAAAGGGTTCGAGATGAAGGGTTAAATCGGCGGTGAAAAAGAGGATAAAACCGAGAATCACCTGGGGAATCATGAAGAAGAGGAGTTTGAAGCGGAAGAGTTTCTCCCGGTCGAAGGGTGAAGCAAATATGTGGACGAGCCCGGGCCGTTCCATGGGAATGGTGGTAAAGGTAAAACGGGAATTGAGCCCGGCAACGATAAAGGCGGCCATACCGAGGTTGAGGTAGACGATCAGGTTTTTAAAGGAGGGGTGCGGCATGGGGATGCTCTTCATATTCAGGACAAAGACCACGATGATGGCGGCAATGATGAGCAATTGCGACCATTGGGCCGGCGTGCGGATAAAGGTTTTTATTTCTTTCTGGAAAAGCGTGCGGTAATCGCTCACCTGTTTGCCGGTTTTCCAGGTGGAGCGGAACCGGCCGGAAGTATTGCGGTTGAGACGGTCGAAAAGGTAAAAATAGTATTTTTCCTGGATAACCCAGACCACTGCCGACAGGACCAGGATCAACACGGCAAAAGCGAGAAAAATCCCCCACAGGTCCTGGAACTTGCCGCCACCGATCAGGGAAAAGGCTTTGGCCAGCCAGGCAAAAGGAAAATAGGCAAAAATTTTCACCTCGAAACCGGCCATATAATCGAGCAGGTTATCGATAACAATAGGATTACCGAACTCTTCCGGCTTTAAGAGCCTTAAGAAGATCACGATCAGGGAGATGAGTAAGATGGAAACCAGGGAGAGCACAGGCTGGAGACGGCGGACCGAAAAGAATGCCGGTATAATCAAGCCGAGCAAGATGCCCAGGAGTACGCCGCTGACCGAATAGAGGAGGAAGAAGAACCATATTCCCAGCACAGCCGGCAGAGAAGGGGCAAAGTAATGGGCATAGGAAAAGATGGCCGGCAGGGAGAAGAAAATAACCATAATAGAGCTATTAAGACCGACTTCCACACCTTTCCAGAGAAAGACACGCCCCACGCCCAGCGGGGAAGCAAAGAGCAGGTGAAGGTCTTTTGACAAAAAGAAGATGTTGAGGGTGGAGATTAGGGCCGACATGACGAGCATGGAAAAGAGGGTTAAGAAGACCATCAACAGTATTTTTTCACTCAAGAACAATTTGAAGAACAGGGGAAATTCCGGCTGCTGGTAGAGGAAGCCGAAGATTTTGATGAAGAAGAAACCGAGCAGCAGCAACATGCCGGCCCCGAACAGCGAAAAGATAAGGTATTGGCGCAAACCGATGCTTTTGAGGCGGTTGGCCATCTGGCGGTAGCGGAGTCTAAGTAGGGCTCTCATAAGCCATCACGGTTTTAAAGTAGAAATCTTCCAGGCTCTCGCCCGAGGAGAGTTTCAGCAGTTCCTGAAGGCTACCTTCGGTAACGATCAGCCCGTTGATGATGATACCGATGCGACTCGATACTTCCTCGGCCAAAGAGAGGATATGGGTGGCGAAAATAATCACCGTGCCTTTTTGGGCGATCTCTTTCAGGTAAATTTTGAATTTCCTACCGACCAAGGGATCGATAGAGGTGAGGGGTTCATCTAAGAGCAGCACCCCGGGATCGACCAGCAGGGCCTGGGAGAGCAGGAGCTTTTGGCGTGTACCGGCCGAATAGGTATCGACCAGCTCTTTCCGGTAGCCCTCGAACTCCAGGTATTTAAAGAAAAAATCGAACTTTTCTTTCCGTTGCGACGGTGGCACCCGGTAAAGGTCGGCAAAGAAATGCAGGTGTTCTTCCCCGGTCAATTTCTCGTAGACAAAGGGTTGATCGGGCACATAAGCGATCTGTCGGCGGAGCTCCAGGTCTTTTCGATCGAAGGACTGCCCATTTAAGCGGATTTCACCGCGGTCGAACAATAAGAGACCGGCCAGGATTTTTAGGGTGGTTGTCTTGCCGGCGCCATTGGGACCCAAAAGGCCGTAGATTTCGCCTTTTTGCAAGTGAAAACTGACGCCGCACAGGGCCTTGCGTTGGTTAAAGCTTTTTTCCAGGTTTTCTATGTCAAGCATGGGATCAACTCAAATGATAGAAGAGATAAATATCACAACCTGGCCTTCTTGTCAAATAAAAATTTTTCCTGCAAACCTGGGGAAGGGAGAGATTTGCCGATATTCCCTACCCGCTTGCTGTAAACGCCTGCGGGCAATGGCCGAAAGAACCGGTTGGTGCGGATAATCAGCGGTTTCTTATCCTTTTAGCTCATCAGCAAGGCACCGTCCCAGACCGATTCTATGTCCGAAATCAGCGAGATGATGGCCAGGCCGATGCCGGCTATACCCTCTAAAAACGCCGTTTCACCCACCCAGCCACCGTATTTCTCGGTGTGCCAGGCCTTGTAGCCGGCCATGCCATCCGGATGGGAAGCCATGGCCAGGGTATAGTTGGCCCAGTATAAGGCCGTATCCTTGAAAGCCGGCACCCCGGTATGCTGGAAAGCGCGGTTATAAAGGTGGGCAAGACCGGCTGCACCGTGGCATAGGCCGGCGTCGATGATCATACTCTCTTTGGCATCCCGCCGTTTGGTAGAGAAGAGCAGGGTATCTATGGCCTCTTTCTGCCACTGGGGATTATTGAAATCCCTACCGGCCTGCCACAGGGAGATACCCACGCCCAGATCGCCGTAACACCAGGCCAACCGGCTGTTGGTAGGCGGCTCGGGTGTATCGGATATCCAACTGGGGAAACGGGAGAGAAATTGCGTGGTATCCATCTCGTTCTTGAACAGGAATTGAACTGCCCCTTTTAACAGGGAAGCGGTTTTATCCCGGTTAATATCCAGGGCATAGGCCTTACCCAGGAAAGCGATAATGCTGGAAATGCCGTGCGATAGGCTCAGGTTGTACCCCTGGGTGCCTTCTTCGCGGTTCAAGATCGATTTCCATTTGAGAGCCCCGTCTTCCTCTTTGTGGCTGATCTGGTCGAGTTCGTCGATCAATTCTACCAGGGCCTCTTTGGCCAGGGGATTGGGTAAACGACTCAAAAAATAGAGACCCACCCCGCAGGCGCCGTGCAGGTAGTCATAGTTGCCGCTCTTGATATCGGCGACCATCATCTTGCGCAGGAACGGGTCTATGTCTTCCAGTATCTCGTTGCTATCTGCCTCGATGAATTCATTTTTCACCAGGTGCTCGACCACCCAGCCGATACCGGCCAGCCCCCCGGCAAATGTATGATAGACAAAGTCTCTATTGATCTCATCGAAGACCTCCTCCACCGTTTTAATGGCCAGGTCATAGTACTGTTCCTCCCGCGTCAACCGCGCATAGTAGAAAAGTAACAGGGCTAGACCGATCTTCCCCCCCATCAAACCGATATTTTTGCTCTCCAGCTTATCTTTGTTATCGATAGCGCAGGCGACAATCTCGTCTAATTTCTTCTTGTACTTGTCCCTCTCCGGTTCAGCGATTAAAATGTCCCATGTCATTGGTTTCTCCTTATATTATTTTTTTGCATCTAAAACCTCTAACCTGAAGCAGAAGAATAACTTTACAATTTTCCCGCCCAAAAGTCAAATTTTTCTTCCGGCCACTTTGGCATTGAAAAAAATATCTTGCTGTGATATATTGAAACATCTGGGATACAGGAGGTAGCAAATTGTATTACTCGGAACAGTTTCGGTCGAGTAGATGGCGGTGCGCCCGGGAGGGGCATCATGCTTGATAGTTTAGACGAGCTCTTGCATAATATCCGCCTGGGTGAAGACACCCGTTTAGAGCTGAAAACCGTCAATTTTAAAGGGAAGAGTGTATCCAGTCCACGGCGGGAGGACCTGGCCGACGAGATGGCGGCTATAGCCAACACCAGGGACCCCAATTCCCTGGTCTGCGATTGCGTCGCTGTTACCATAAATAAAAAAAGGCAGCCGGTGAAGGCTGCCTTTTTTTATGGTCGGTGCTAAAGGTTGATCTTAATACATCTCGGGGTGCTGGTGCATACCCGGGGCCGGACTCTTTTCCCCTTCAGGGATTTCCGCCACCAGGCCCTCGGTGGTCAGGAGCAACCCGGCAACGGATGCGGCATTTTGCAGTGCGATCCGTACTACTTTGGTCGGATCGATGATACCGGAAGCGATCATATCGGTGTACTTCTCGTTCAAAGCATCGAAGCCGAAGGAATCGCTCTTGGTGTTCTTGATTTTATCTATAATGGTTGCCCCTTCGAAACCGGCATTGGTAGCAATCTGCCGCAAGGGGGCTTCCATGGCCAAAGTCAAGATATTGATACCGAGCTGCATATCGCCTTCCATTTTGAGCCTCTTTAAAGCCCTGATGCTCCTGAGCAAGGCGATACCGCCGCCGGCCACGATGCCTTCTTCCACGGCCGCCTTGGTGGCGTGCATGGCGTCTTCTACGCGGGCCTTCTTCTCTTTGAGCTCGACCTCGGTGGCAGCGCCGACGCGGATGACGGCCACACCGCCGGAGAGCTTGGCCAGTCTTTCCTGGAGTTTTTCCCGGTCATAATCGGAAGTGGTGTCTTCGATCTGTTTCTTGATCTGGGAAATACGCCCTTTGATGGCTTCGGTAGTGCCGTAGCCCTCGATAACGGTGGTGTTATCTTTATCGACCATTATTTTCTTGGCTGAGCCGAGATGATCGATATGCACATTCTCCAGTTTCATACCCAGTTCTTCAGAAACGACCTGGGCGCCGGTCAGGATGGCGATGTCTTCGAGCATGGCTTTTCTTCGGTCGCCAAAACCCGGGGCCTTAACGGCTACTACATTGAGGATACCCCTGATTTTGTTGAAAACCAAGGTAGCCAGGGCTTCACCTTCGATGTCTTCGGCAATGATCAACAGGGAATAGCCGCCCTTGGCGATCTGCTCAAGTAGAGGCAACATTTCCCTTAAGTTGGAGAGTTTCTTATCATAGAGCAGGATGCGGGGTTCTTCGATCTCGACTACCATGCGCTCGGCATCGGTGACAAAATAGGGGGATAAAAAGCCCCGGTCAAACTGCATACCCTCGACGAAATCGAGCACAGTCTCCAGGGATTTACCCTCTTCTACGGTGATAACACCGTCTTTGCCCACTTTTTCCATGGCCTCGGCAATGATGCCGCCGATGGAGAAATCGTTGTTGGCCGAGATAGCGCCCACCTGGGCGATCATCTTGCCGCTGACCTGCTGACTCAGCTCTTTTAGGCTTTTAACCACTTCTTCGACGCCCAGGTCGATACCCTTCTTGATCAGGGTTGGGTTGGCCCCGGCAGCCACCATTTTTAGACCCTCTCTATAAATACATTGGGCCAATACGGTGGCAGTGGTGGTGCCGTCGCCGGCTACATCGGAAGTCTTGGATGCCACTTCTTTTACCATCTGGGCGCCCATGTTTTCCAGCGGGTTTTTTAATTCAATCTCTTTGGCTACGGTGACGCCGTCCTTGGTAATGGTGGGAGAGCCGAATTTTCTCTCGAGAACAATGTTGCGTCCCCTGGGACCCAGGGTTGCCTTCACGGTATCAGCTAACTGGTTAACACCTCGTAAGATGGCCTGTCTGGCCTCTTCACCTAAGATTATTTGTTTTGCCATGTTTCCTCCTTCTTAGATTTTCTGGCCATTAGTCGACTTTGGCCAGGATGTCATTCCGGCAGACGAGCAAGTGTTTTTTACCTTCGATCTTGATCTCATCGCCGGCATATTTGCTAAAGATGACCTTGTCACCGGGTTTAAGCAGCTTTTGGAGCTCTTCATCGGTGCCGACAGCGATCACTTTACCCATACTGGGTTTCTCTTTGGCGGTATCAGGAATGATGATGGTGCCTACTTTCTCTTCCTGTTCCAGTGGTTCCACCAAAACCCTTTTATACAATGGCTGAACCTTCATTTTACACCTCCTTTATAATTTTTTAGTGTTTGGATCAAAGCCATTTTGATCACTTAAATTTTTCCTTTATTTTATTATACTTTTTGTCTTTTGTCAAGTCCTTATTACAATGATATAAAATTAAGTTGAGTCTATTAATGTCAAATATTGTCGAAGAGGGGAACGATGCCCCGGGATGAGGATTTCTTATCTCTCCTTATCGGGTGGCGTTCTTTTCCCGGTCAAGAATTCTTCCCTGAGCATGACGTGCAGCGGGTAATTGGGCGATCCCGGTCGGGGGATTTCCAGGTACTTGAAAGGGGTATCTTCGTCATAGGCCAGCAGGGAATGGCACGATGTGCAGTCATGGGAGATGACCTGTCCATTCTTGTCCTGCATGTTTTCATTATGGCATCTGAAGCAGCCTCTCCCCTGGGCATGACCGATAAATGACGGGTAAGTGCCCCAATCGATGGCCATCCGGTGGTGGATGTTGCGGCTATAAATTTCCCGGCCGCTAGCGATCATCCGGTCGATGGCCGCCATTTCCTGACCGGCGACCTGGGGGAAAAACCGCCGGTAAAAGCCCTGTAGGTGGAGGGCGATGCCGCTCATAGCGGCCGGCCGGTCCGGGTAATTAATGGTGACGGCATGAAGCAGTTCCCGCTTGGCAAAAGGCAGGGAACGGTCGAGCTTCCCCTGATCGAATCGATCATCGATGGCCGCAGCCGGCTCCTCATAAATATGGGTGGCGCGGTTGTGACAGTCTACGCAGTCCATGACCCGGGCCCGGGAGTTTTCCCCTTTTTCCACCGCTAAAGAATACCGGCGGTTGATATAGCTCTTTAGCGGCCGGCCCGGGTTGACCACTTCCAGCCATAAGACCTCTTCCCGTTTATCTTCCTTCGAGATGTAGCGCACCTGGTTATCCTGGCCGATATGCCAATGGATACCGGCCCTAGACTGTCTTTTACCGGTATCGATCTTCAGATCCAGGGTGGTGTAGCGGGGGCTGGATGCCTGGTCTAATGCGTAGCGGGTGATGATTTTGAGGCGGTGACCATAAAATTTTTCCGGCCAATGGCACTTCTCGCAGGTCTCCCGGGCCGGCCGTAGTTGCCGGACCGGGGTCGGGATGGGCCGTCGATACGTATCGAAGGTCTCCTTGACCAGTTGGCGAAGTCCGCTCAGCTTAGAGTCGACCAGGGCTTTGACGCCCTCCCCGACATGGCATTGGACGCATTTGACACGGGCATGGGGCGAGACCTGGTAGGTGGTCCATTCGGGGTTCATCACCCGGTGGCAGGCAGTGCCGCAAAATCGCGACTCATCCATGAATTTTAAGGTGCGAAATCCGGCAGCAGTAATAAAGAGGATATTGATGCCGGTCAGTACCAGCACCAGCCGGAAAACCGGTGCGCCCAGCCGGTTTTCCCGGACATCTTCGGGAATGAACCGTTCCTCCAGGAACTGGCGGCTGGTCAGGCCCCGCTTCTTTTTATAAATGTGCCAACCGAAAGGGATCAGGATTAGTCCCAGGATAAACAAGGAGGGAAAGAGTAGGTAGGTGACGAGTCCCAGGTAAGCGTTGGTTAACACTCCCAGCAGGCGCAACACTTCAAAGAAGAGGAAGGAGATAAAGGCCGACGTGGTCAAGATAACGCCGATTTTCCCCGGCAAGGTAACGGAAATGCCGGCGATAAAATCCAGGTACTTTTTAAATAGGGTCTTCATGATGGGGAATCCCTTATCGCTTATCCCCAGGGAAGAGGTGGAGATAGACTTTGGGAAGCCCGCCGTTTTTGATCATCTGCTTGAGCTTGTCGGTCGGCTGGTTTAACCATTGGTGCATGGGGTCTTCTTTGAGCAGCTTATCCAGGAAGGCGTTTAACTCCGGGTTATGCAATTCCCGGGCCCCGGGGATAAGCTCGAAATAGAAATGTTTGGCCACCTCGTAAAAACCGTGCCACCAGGTATAATCGGGGCCCATCATGGAGGCGCCGTGACGCGCCCGCCGGCCCTCATGGTGCCACAATTCCCAATAAATCCATTCCAGCGTGTTAGAGAAAGCGGCTTTGTTTTTGAGGAGGTTATTCTTCTTGACGATCTCCATGATCCGGCCGGCCGGTAGGGCAAATTTTTCGTTGTACAGGTTGACCGAGGCGTCGTATTGGTGAAAATGACCGTTAACGAACACCGAACCGTGACAGGCGCTACACACCTGTTTCATGTCCTGTCGCTTTACTTCCCAGTTGTCCAGTTTCTTCGATATTTCCGGCCGTAATGTCCAGGAAATCCGCGCCCCCACGTCATGGCTGGTCTTTTGCCGGGAAGTGGCCGCCAGGTGGCAGGTGGCGCAGGTGGGGGCCGCCGAATAATCTTGCCCGACCACCCAACGGTCCGCCTCCAGGTTCATCTTGTTAAGGTTGGTGTAATAGGTGTTGCCGTGTTTGGACTCTTCATAGATCTCTTTTTGGGGATGATCGGGTCCCAGGTGGCATTTGCCGCACGATTCCGGCTGCCTGGCCTGGGCTTTGGAAAAAGAGTGGCGGGTATGGCAGGCATTGCAAGCGCCGCTGCTGCCATCGGGATTTATCCGGCCGATGCCCGAATTTGGCCAGCTTTTCAGGGACAGGCGGTTGGGAGATTTCAGATCGAGTTTAACCCGGCACCCATGACAGCTTTCACAGCCCTGGATGGCAGCCGGATAACCGGCGGTGGCATTGGCCAGGTAAGCGTCGGCCGATTCCAGTATTTGCCCGGCGCGGGCGTGGTGGGACCGGGAGACCTCGTTCATCTCCGGGGTATGGCAGCGGCCGCAGTCTTTGGGTGTCACCAGCGTGGCGATCAGGGCATCGTAATGGACAAAACCATCGCTATCGCCTTTTTGGGCGCCATGGCAGTCCAGGCAGGAGACATTGTGCAGGCCATGGGCCGAATTAAGCCATTGGCGGTAAATACCCGGCGATTTCTCTTTATGACAGGTCAAGCAGTTTCCGGCCAGGACGGTCTTTTTATCGGGCGTGCTGCCGAGTGCGGCCAGTAAAAACAGGGCCGTTAGCGAAAGAAATATTTTTCGTGACATGCTCCTCCTTTGGGTGGTTATTTTTGTTTGCAAGGCACAAAAAAATAGCATGGTTGAATTATAAGCAAAACCTCTCTTTATTTCAACCATTTTTTAAATTTGGTCAACCATAGCCGGGTCATCATAGACTGTCCCGTTCCTTTATTGCCTTGTACAGGTCCGTCTTCATCTTATCCAGGCCGTCGGCATCGATAAGGTTGAGCAAATACAATTTTTCTCTCTCTTTCTCTATCGCTCTTTCATAAGCAGACGAGCTAAAGAAGGGGTAGTGTCAAGTATTTTGTGTAAATTTCTCGAGAGATGCGATACCCGAGAGTTTCTGGCCGAAAGGTGAACATCTCCATCCTAACTCCATTCTTAGGGCAACAAAGCAAAGGATTTTATAGGCAGGTTCTTTTCCGTGGGGCAATGACCCTGATCGATGGGAACATGATCCATTCCCCCGGCAATTAACTGCCTGGGAAGTTGGCGATTTATGGCAAGTGAATATCCTGGATCATCCGCCAGGTCTAATCTCCTCCCCCTCGCCCTGAAATGGAAGAGGGGGCTGGGGGGTGAGGGCCTATCACGCTCGCGTTCTACCCTTGTAGTCTCTGCCTGTAATTTGCGGATGGGAAGCAGATGAACGCTCCTTTGGGTCGCGTTCGCCCTTGTAGTCTCTGCCTGTAATTTGCAGAGACTAGGGGTGAGGGAGAATTAACCGCTGGTCGCGGGGATGGTGATGATGTCGGTCCTGACCTCCAGCTCGGCCCGGTTGATCTGCTCGACGACCTGTTCCTGTTTGCCGGGGGCATAGACGAACAGGGTGCCGCCGCCGCCGGAGCCGTTCATCTTGCCGCCCAGGGCACCGGCATCCAGGGCGATATCGAGCAACCGGTCGATCTTGGGGGTGGTGTTTTGCAGGCCATCGCGCAGGATCCGGTGCTGCCGGCAGAGATACTGGCCGAACCGGGGGCCGTCGATGGGATCTTGTTTTAATATTTCCTTGCCGGTCATGGTCAGTTGGTAGTTTAGCACCGCGGCCTGGCCATATAAGTGCAGATCGCCGGGGAGAAAGTCGAGATCATGGCCGTCGATCTCCAGCAGGTCCCGGTCAGGATACCGCCCATGGATAGCGGCCAGGGCAGCCATTTGTCCCTGTTTGACGCGGGTCAACATGCCGAAGGTATCTTTCTTATGCAGGGAATCGATGAGCACGAAACCGCGCATATCGGGGCGAAGCATTTCATGCACACCCTGTTTGAAATCGAGGAAATAAATGCCGCCCAAAGAGGAGATGTATTGATCCATGCGCCCGCCGGGCTCATTGAAGGCGGCCACTTCGGAGAGAAAAGCGAGCTCCCCAATGGCCAGGGGGTCATCACGGGACGGCACCTGGAAGAGCTCGCAGAGGAACTTCATCCAGGCGACATTGATGGCGGAAGAGGATGAGGCGCCGGCAGCCATGGGGATATGGCTCCAGACCTCCACTTCGCAGCCTTGGGTAATGGTTATGCCTTGTGAGCGCAGTACATTGGGTACGCTCTTAAAGTAGTCGCGTTCCCGGGTATAGGGGATAAGGCCCGCTGCCGGGTAGTCGAAGGTCTCGGTTTCCCCAAAATCCCTTTTATGGATGATGAAGGTGTTGTCTGATCGGGGTTCTCCCTGGATATAAATGCAGAGATCGATGGCCCCGGCAATGACCGGGTGGCCGAGGTAATCCTGGTGTTCGCCGAAAATACAGATTCTGCCGGGCGCCCTGGTGATCATTCGCTTATCCCGGTTTGTCGGTCCCTGGTTTTAACCACCGCCCGACCGCACGAGCAAAATCCCTGGGGTTAAAGGGTTTGGAAATGTAGTCGTTCATACCGGCAGCCAGGCATTTTTCCCGGTCGCCTTTCAGTGCATGGGCGGTCATGGCGATGATGGGCACCTGGGCCGGGGTGGCAAAGGCATGGAAGGCCCGAATCTGGCGGGTGGCCTGCAGACCGTCTAAATCCGGCATCTGGATATCCATTAAGATGAGTTCATAAGCATGGTTCTTCGCGGCGGATACGGCTTCCAGGCCGTTGGCTACTGCATCGACCCGGCAACCCATCTTTTCCAGCAGTCTCTGGGCGAATTTCTGGTTGATCGGGTTGTCTTCGACCAGGAGCAGGCGGGGGCTTTCCTCATCGGGTTTTATCCCCGGTTCCGGTACTGGTTCTGCTGCCGGTGGTGCTGGAGCAACGGGCACAGTCCATTTCTGCTCGGGTACCCGTTTCTCATCTGGTGCCCGCCCGACCTGGAGGGGTACGGAGAACCAGAAGCTGGATCCTTTGCCCTCTGTGCTCTGCACGCCGATTTCACCGTCCATCAGCTCCACCAGTCGCCGGGATATGGCCAGCCCCAGGCCGGTGCCGACGTATTTGCGCGAATAAGAGTCATTGATCTGGCTGAAGGCTTTAAAGAGGTTACCCAATTGCTGGGCGGGTATGCCGATGCCGGTATCTTCGACCTGGAAGCGCAGCTTTACCGTGCCGGTGTCGGTGCGATCCAGCAGGTCGATACACAGGCGGACTTCCCCTTGCGGGGTGAATTTAACGGCATTGGAGAGGAGGTTGGTCAGTATCTGGCGCAGCCGCATCGCATCGCCGTACAAGCGGGCAGGGAGGTGGGCATCGACCTGGGTTATCATGCGCAGGCCCCTTTCCTGCGCTTTTAAGGCGAGTATTTCCAGGGCGCTATCGACCAGCGAGCGCAGATCGAAATCGTTGGCTTCCAGCTCCAGCTTACCGGCTTCGATCTTGGATAGATCGAGGACATCGTTGATAATGCCGAGCAGGACATCGGCGCTTTTACCGGCCAATTCGGCGAATTCGCGCTGTTTTTGGCCGAGCGGTGTGTCGAGAATCAGGCTGATCATGCCGATGATGCCGTTTAGCGGGGTGCGGATCTCGTGGCTCATGTTGGCCAAAAAATCGCTCTTGGCCCGGTTCGCTGCTTCAGCCGCCTCTTTGGCCTTTTGCAGGGACTCGTTGGCCTTTCTGAATTCCGAGATGTCCTGAATAAAGACAAATACTTTGGGTGTGCCGTTCTCTTCCTGGTAGGTGGTTTTAACGGAAAATATTTCTTCCTTTTGGCTGCGTATTTCCGCATATTGCGGTGATTTGAGTATGAATGTTTTTTCGATAACGCAATTCTCCGGCTTCTCCTGCCGGCAGGTGATCAGCTCATAGGAGAGGCTCTCGCCCTCTTTTAGGTCCGGCCAACGCAGATAAGCCTCCCGGTTGGCCAGGGTGATGATGAGATTAGTATCTACTTCAAAGAGGGGGTGGGGGACGCTGTCCAGGGTGGAGCGTAATTGTTCCCGGGCTTGCTCTTCATTCTCTTCTGTTTTCATGATCGACCTGTCACGGGTTTATCGACAACCGGGTGCGTTTCAAGAAGTCCGGGTGATGATTTCCCGGATTTCCCCGGCTTTGTCGGCGGAAAACTCGCACAAATGGACTTCCTGCAAGGTAGACGCCTCTGTGGCCAGGAAGCCGGAGATCGTTTCGACAATGATGTGCACTGCCGGTTCCAGAGGGAAGCCGAAGATACCGGTCGAGATGGCCGGCAGCGAGACAGAGGCCAGCCCCAATTGCTCGGCCAGTTCTAGCGCCGCATGCACGGCCGATTGCAGGAGTTGCTGTTCGTGTTGCCCGCCACCCTGCCAGATGGGACCGACCGTGTGGATGATGGTTTTAAAAGGCAGCTTCCCGGCGGTGGTATAAACGGCCTGGCCGGTCTTGACCGGTGCTTTCCGGTAGCTCTCGTCCTGGATATCGCTGCCCCCGGCCCGCACGATCAAACCGGCCACACCGCCGCCGTGGACCAGGTGTTCGTTGGCCGGGTTAACGATGGCTTCGGTCTTCTCCTCGATGAGCGAGTTTTGCACCAGCAAAAATTTTCTCCCATTGATCTCTTTTTCAAGCAATATCATCTGTAAACCTCGCAAATATGTCTTCCAGGCCCGATAAAAGCTCTTTTTGAGAAAATGCCCGTTCCAATTCCGCCGGCGAGCATAGGCCGGCGATCTCGGCATCGGCAAAGACCAACCCTTTGAAGTCTTTCCCCTGCGTCCACGATTCCAGGGCATTTTTCTGTACCAATTCGTAAACTTTTTGCCTGGGCATACCCTTGTCCAGGAGTAAAGTTAAGACTTTCTGCGAATAATAGACCCCGTGCGTGAGCTCGAGGTTGCGCCGGATATTTTCCGGGTAGACATTTAGGTTATCGACAATGTAGATGATCTCATCCAGGATAAAAGCGGCGATGTGAAACGAATCGGGGAACAGTACCCGTTCAGCCGAAGAGTGAGAGATATCGCGCTCATGCCAGAGCAGGTTGTTCTCGATGGCCACGGAGAGATGGCCGCGCAGGAGCCGGGAGAGCCCGGAAATGCGCTCGCAGCGGACGGGGTTGCGCTTATGGGGCATGGAGGACGAGCCTTTCTGACCGCTGGTAAAAGGTTCCTCAACTTCCAGCACCTCGGTTCTCTGCAAATGGCGGATTTCCAGGGCGATCTTTTCCACGGCTGAACCGGTGCTGGCCAGTGCGGTCATGACCTCTAAATGCCGGTCGCGCTGGATGATCTGGGAAGAGACGCGGCAGGGTTCTAAGCCCAGTTTGTGCAGGGCCTTCTTTTCCCCTTTGGCCGGGAAATGGGTGTAAGTGCCCACCGACCCGGAAATCTTGCCCACGGAAATGATCTCCCTGGCCCGCTTTAACCGGGCTATATCGCGGTTGATTTCTTCGTACCAGATGAGGTATTTAACGCCAAAGGAGATCGGCTCGGCATGGATGCCGTGCGTCCGGCCGATGGCGATGAGGTCCTTATAAGCAAAGGCCTTTTTGATCAAGACCTGGCTTAACTTCTGGGCTTTATCCAGGACAATGTCCAAAGACTCGCGGATAAGCAGGGACAGGGCAGTATCGACGATATCGTAAGAAGTAATACCCTTGTGGATGTAAGCCGAATCCTGACCCACGTACTCTTCCACCGAGGTGAGAAAGGCGATGACATCGTGCTTGACTTTTTTCTCGATTTCCTCGATGCGTTTAACATCGAAACGGGCTTTTTCTTTGATGTTTTTCAGGCTCTCTGCCGGGACCTGGTCCCATTCATGCCAGACCTCGGTAATGGCGATCTCGACATCGAGCCATTTCCTGAATTTGTTCTCTTCGCTCCATATCCGGGAGATTTCTTCCACGGTATACCGGTCGACCATAATTGCTCCTTGGATCTGGTTTCGTCAAAAAAACATCCCCTATTATACTCTGTTTTGTCTACAAATCAAGCCGGGTATAGCCCAAAATCAAACGATTTATAAAAAGTCAATGTCATATGCGGGGCCTAACCACATTTCTGTCATGTCCATGGGTTTTTTGTTCTTATTCTATGGGGCAATGCCCCTGATCCTTGGGAACATGAACCTTTCCCCCTTGATATTCCCGGGACCCATTTCCAGTCTAATCGACCCAGCGAAACCATCTCCTGACCGCCATACCTCTAAAAAATCACTCCCCCAGCCGGATGATCCTGATTTAGGCCGGCAACTTACCTTGAAAAATATAAACAGGTGTGATATAAAGGGGTATCCTATTCCCGATCCGGGACCGGATATTTTGGGGATTACCCAGGAGGTAGCAAACGTGCTGCTGGCTATAGATATAGGAAACACCACGATCGGCGTTGCCATTTTCGATGGCGACCAGATCGTCTTTAAAAACAAATTGGCCACACCGGACGAGGTGAGCGAAAAGTTCCTCCACAGCCTGGTCAAAAGGAACCTGATGGAGCAGATCGCCGATGTCGTTGTTTCTTCCGTGGTGCCGCTGGTGAACCGGTCGCTCTCGGAGAGTATCAAGGCCATGTTTGGTTTGAAACCTTTATTTATCGATCACACTATCCGCACCGGCTTGACCATTAAAACAGATAACCCGGCAGAGCTGGGCGCCGATTTGATTGCCGGGGCTGCCGGCGGGCTGAAGTTTTTCCCCCCGCCGCTGATCATTATCGATTCGGGTACGGCTACCACCTTTGCCCTGGTTAACCGGGAGCATGAATACGTCGGCGGGGCCATCATGCCGGGTATTGAAATTTCGATCAAGAACCTGGCCGCCAATGCGGCCCAGCTAGACCGGATCCATTTCGAGGTGCCGGCCTCTATTATCGGCAAGAATACGGCCGACTGTATCCGGGCCGGGTTGTATTACTGCAACCTGGGCGGGCTCGATTTTATGGCCGGCGAGTACAAGAAGCTCCTGGGGGAGGATGCCCGGATCATTGTCACCGGCGGGCTGATCCGCTATTTTAAAGACCAGATACGGGAGATCGACCTCTATGAACCGGATCTGATCTACTACGGCTTAAAGCGGATATTCGATTTGCAGTAGACCATGACCCAACCGGAACCTGGACAGGAGCGCGGCGATTACGATTACATCATTCGTATCATTCAATACCTGGAAAACCGGCACGGGATAAATTTTTTCATTACCTGCCGGGATTTCGACACCCTCTATCGGTGGTGGGAGAAACGCATCCCTTTGGGTATTGTCAAAGAATCGATCTCGGCCGTGGTGGCCCGGCGGAGTGAGAAGCGAAAGCCCATTTCCGGGTTTAATCCATTTGCCTTCGATGTGAGAAAGAATTTTAAGGCATTCCTGGAATTGCAGGTGGGCAGCGAGAGAACAGGGGAGACACCCGGTACTGGGCGGGAGATAGAGGGTTTCCTGGCCCGGTTGCCCGGGGAGCTGGCCGAACTAGGTGGACTGTTTGAAGAAGCCTTTGCCAGTTTAAAAGCGGGGCAGGAACCGGCGATCGATGCCATTAACGAGAGACTCCTGGCCCGGTTTGAAAACGATGCGGAACTCCTGATGCGGGTGGAGGTTTTCTGTCGCCACCTGGCACCCCAGTTGCGCACGCCGGCGGTGATCGAGAAGTACAAGCTCAATTATTTGTGGAACCGGTTCCAGATCCCTGATTTTACCGGTCTCTACTGAGGCAGGGCGATGACCGGCCAAAAGAACCGACTCGACCGGGAACTGGTCGCCCGCGGTCTAACTTCTTCCGTTGAATTAGCCAGGGCCATCATTATGGCCGGTGAGGTGCTGGTCGATGGGCAGGTGGAGTACCGGGCCGACCGCCCGGTGACCACCGAAAACTCGCTTGAAATCAGGATCAAACATCCTTTTGCCTCGCGTGGGGCGCTAAAAATCCAGCAAGCGGTGCAGGCTTTTTCCCTGTTGGTTGAGGGCAAAACCTTCCTCGATATTGGCATCTCTACGGGCGGATTCTCAGACTTCCTGTTAAAAAATGGAGCCAGGTCCGGCCTGGGTGTCGATGTCAACCCCGACCAGGTCGATTACCGGTTAAGACAGGATGGACGGCTGCGCCTGCTCCAGGCCAATGCCCGCGATTTAAAACCGGCGGACATTGGATTTAGCCCGGATATTATTGTGATCGATGTCTCGTTTATCTCGGTGATCCGTATCCTGCCGCCATTGGCGGCCTTCCCCCGGGCCGATATATTGGCCCTGATCAAGCCGCAGTTCGAGGCGGAGCGGGCGGAAGTGGGGCGCGGCGGCGTTATCCGCGATACGGCCCTGTGCGAAGAGATACTGATGCGCCTCAAAGGGCGAGTAGAAGCTTTAAACTTCGGCCTTTGGGGGGTGTGCCCGGCCGGTGTCCGGGGCCGGCGGGGCAACCAGGAATATTTTTTCCTGCTCAAGTATGGCCAAAAATCTATAATTAATGATAAAATGGTACATGATGGCGTTAACATATAAAAAAATCGGTCTGGCGGTCAAGCCCCACCAGGAAGTGGTCTCTTACCTGGAAAAGGTGGTAAAAACTTTAAAAAATCTCGGTGCCACGATCGTTTTCGATCCGGTGGCCGCCGATTTAACCGGTGAGAATACGGCCGTTTCCCGCCAGGATCTGGCCGGCCAGGTCGATTTGATTGTCGTTATCGGCGGCGACGGTACATTCCTGTCTGTGGCCCAGGGTGCGGTGGAGACCGGCATTCCAGTGGCCGGATTCAACCTCGGCACTTTGGGTTTTTTGACCGAATTACCCAGGGAGAACCTGGAGCAGACGCTGGACGATATTCTCCGGGGTAAGCAGGTCATTTCCGAGCGCAAGCTCTTGCGGGTCGATTTTGCCGGGGAGAAAAACATCGCCTTAAACGACGTGGTCATCAGCAAAGGCAACATTGCCCGCATCATCAACCTGTCGCTCCAGATCGACCGCACCGATGTGGCCCAGATCAAGGGCGACGGCCTGATCATTGCCTCCCCCACGGGTTCTACTGCTTATTCGCTATCGGCCGGTGGGCCGATCGTCAGCCCGGGTGTCGATGGCCTGGTAATCACCCCTATCTGTGCACACTCCCTGACCTTTCGCCCGTTGGTCATCCCCGATTCCTCTCACGTCCGGGTAGAATTGATTTCCGAAAGTACGGATGTCTCCATCACCATCGACGGGCAGACGGTGAAGTCGATAGCTTACCGGCAATACCTGGAAGTCACGGTTCACGATCGGCGCTTAAAGATGGTGGAATCGGGCCTGATGAATTATTTTCGCCTGCTCAACGAAAAGCTCAACTGGGGCTTATGACCCGCTATCGCGGTCATGGCCGGCAGGTGGCTCGGCCCACAATTCCAGATTTTCCCGGGCATGCCCCTTGGCATAACCAGGCGAAACCGGCTATAATTTTTACCGATTAATGCCAAAAGTGGTAATAATTTTTACCGCTTTTGAGTAGAAACGGCAATTAATGATGCGCTAAGGAGTGTGCCGCGGTATGATTGGTTAGCGGTGCCGGGGGCTGCGGGGAAATAGGGCGCGGGAATAGCAGTTGACGGAATAATCGAAGTAATCCCTATCCGGGAAATGGGTGAAGGTCTCATAACCGAGCCAGGCGATCATGGCGGCATTATCGGTGCAGAAACGGGGGGCGGGCAGGAAGAGGGGTACGCCCCGGCGCGTGAGTTCTTCGCCGAACCTTTTTCGTACCAGGGAATTGCGGCCGACACCGCCGGCTACGATCACCGATTTAACCGGGAATTGTTCGCTGGCCTGGAGGGTCTTCGATAAAAGGTAATCGACCACCGAGGAGAGGAAAGAGGCGATCAGGTCTTTGAATTCCTGGGTATCGGTCTTTAGACCCTGGCCGGCCGGGTGGCGGATAACGGCGGTCTTGTACCCGGAAAAGGAGAAATCGATGGAGCCGTCGCTCATTTTGGGCTGGGTAAAGGAGAATTTCTTCGGGTCGCCGCCGGGATAGAGCTGGTCGAGGATGGGCCCGCCGGGATAACCGAGACCGAAATACTTGGCCGCTTTATCCATGATCTCGCCCACGGCATCATCCCTGGTCTTGGCGATTAAACGGGTGTCGAACCGCTCCGGTTGATAGAAGAGAGAGGTATGACCGCCCGATATGACCAGGGCGATGAGGGGGTATTCGATCTGCGGGTTATCGATAAAGGCGGCGTCGATGTGGGCGTAGATATGATCGATGCCGACCAGGGGGATACGATGGCTATAAGAGAAGCCTTTGGCAAAGGAGAGGCCGATAATGAGCGAGCCGATGAGCCCCGGTCCCTGGGTAAAAGCGATCAAATCGATATCGCCGGGGGTGAGGCCGGTCTCTTGCAGGACCCGGGAAGCCAGGAGATCGATCACCTCGTAGTGGTTGCGGGAAGCGATTTCCGGCACCACGCCGCCATATTGGGCATGGAGGGGAATCTGGGTCTTGACTTGCTCGGCGAGCACCCGGTTGCGTTGACCGCGTTCGACCAATGCCACCGCGGTCTCATCGCATGAGGATTCGATGCCGAGGACGATCATTTCCCCTTCCCGATAGTATTGATATCAAAGCGATTAGCGGCCACTTTCTCCCTGATCTTGACGATGACCATGGTGAAATCGTCGTGTTGGGGGGCAGAGCCGGAAAATTCGGCGACTTTGCGGATAATTTCTTCTTCGATCTTGAGGGGGGAGAGATGGGCGGACTGCCCGATGATCTGCAGCAGCCGTTCCTGGCCGAAGATGTCCTGGTCGGCGTTCATGGCCTCGGATACGCCATCGGTGTAAAAGACGAAGATATCGCCCTCTCTTAAGGGGATGCGCTCTTCCTGGAGTAGATCGGTGTACTTCTGGCCGGAGCCGAGCCCGAGGGCGATCCCGGCCGGGTGGTGTACCTCTGTTTTAGCGGTATTTTTGTTCCAGACGATGAGGGGGTTGTGGCCGGCGCTGGCAAAGGTGAGCACCTCCTCTTGCAGGTCGAAGACACCGTATATGACGGTAATGAAGGTGTCGCGCGGGGCGTTTTCAAAAAAGATTTCGTTGGCTTCTGCCAGTAATAGGGCCGGTTCTTTGATCTTCCGGGCCAGGGTCTTGATAATACCTTTGATCATGGTCATGTAAAAAGCGGCCGATACGCCTTTGCCGGACACATCGCCGATGAGGATACTCATGTAACGCTCATCGAGGTAGATGAAATCATAATAGTCGCCGCCGACCTCCAGGGCCGGTTGGCAGAGGCTAACGATTTCTAATGCCGGGCACTGGGGTACTTGTTGCGGTAAGAAGCGCATCTGCACGCTACGGGCGATCTCGAGCTCTTTTAAGAACCTCTCCCGCTGGGAGATGCGATCGACGTACCCGGGAACATAGCTGTCATAATCCTGGGCCGACCTTTTGTGGAAGGTCAAATATAGACCGAAGAGGAAAAATAGGGCGATCGGGATCAACACTATCAGGCTTAAAAGGGAGACCAGGGCCTGGGGGAAGAGTAAGACCAGTACGAGATCCAGGAAAAAGTTAACGGCCATTAACGAGAGGAAGATGGTCAAGAAATCATAGCGGTACACGGCCAGGGCCCAGAGCAAGGCAACAGGTAGGACGAGCAGGAAAGAGATATAGGTGGGATTAAAAAATAGGGTGTGGATACCGGCCAGGTTAAGGGTTAGGGCCAGGATGAGGATAAAGGTGGTTTTATGACGGAGCCTCTCCTTGAGGTAGACGGGCCAGAAACAGAGCAGGGTAAGACCGATCAGGAGTGCCAGGAAGAGGTCTTTCAAGATGGTGACCAGGGTGTTGATGGGGGATAAAAAGACCCCCAGGGCATAGGGTGGGAAAGTGATAAAGGCTATACCGGTGGGGGGGGTAAGCTGGAAGAGCAGGGCAAAATAGAGGAGGGTTAGGCCGACCAGGAAATGGGAATGAAGGATGGCGGCCCCGATTTCCTGGACGTTAAAGCGCCCCTGGAATATGAGATCGAGGGTGGTAAGCTTCTCCGGCCATACTTCCCGGCATTGGGCTTCGGCTACCGGGTAGAGGACGAGGAATAGGATAATGCCGAAAACGCCGGCAATACCGCCGTTGGTTAAAAGGGCGACAATGTTGCCATGTGTTCTTATGACCACAAACAAAAACAGGCAGATGGCAATGACGATGCCGAGCATGAAAGCCCGCTTGAATTCGAGCATATCCCGGCGGAGCCGGGTAGCGAACTGCACCATCATGATGAGCCCGAGGGTGATCCAGATAACAGTGAATAAGAGCGTACCGATAAACCGGCTCAAATCCTGGTCGGTCCGCCTGATAATCTGGGGATCGATGACCTTTTCCAGGGTAAATTGGCTAATGGTCTGGCCGCTGATCTCGATGGTGTACTTTTCTATCAATCCCGGGTAGGGGCGGGAATTATCCTTAAAGGTCAGCCGGTAATTGATCTGATCGCCCTGCGTACCGATATCTTTACTGGTGATAACCAGGGGCGCGGCTTTAATGCCGTGGGCTTCGAGGAAATACCGGGCTTCGATGATGGCATCGTCCTCGGAAAAGTTTTTCCCTTTCTCTATGTCCAGCGCATTCCTGTTGATTTTAAAGCCGATCAGGTTCCGCCCAAAATCGTAATCGAGACCCAAGAATGGTTCTCTATCTCCGGGCCGGGTCCTCTCTTTAACCAGCCATTCGATGTGCCAGTAACCGGCGTGAAAAGGGGGAAATTTTCCTGTTTCCCGGTAATGATGCTGGGCATACAGGAGGAGATTTTTATCCAGGCGCGCCGAGATATCCTGCTCCAGTTCCCGGGATTTGAGGGGTTGGCCCTTGAAAAACGATTCGGCCAGGGAGCGGATTTCTTCCTGGTTCACCTGGGGTTTGAGGGATTTGACTAAAAGAGAAGTGTGGGTGAAAAAGAAGTAGGCGAAAATAAACAGGAGTCCGATCATCCCCATTAATACGGTCTTTAAGGTTACTTTATGGCCCGACTGTGCACTCATATTCGCCTCCAAAAAGCAGCTTAAAAAAAAACCGGCGCTGCTTAAATAAGCTTAAAAATGGCGACGCCGCTCTTTTAAGAATTGAAACCACCCGGGGAAGCCGGCGCCGGTCTGATATGAGGTCTCAAAAATGACAACCCCGGAATTGTGGGCCACACAGTCTGCCTTAACCCGCTCGATATCGTATTGGAGGATTCCCAACAGATCGATTTTATTGATCATGACCGCAGCCGCTCTTAGAAACAGGGCAGGGTACTTCCTTACCTTCTCATCTCCCTCCGGGATGCTTAAAACGGCCACTTTGATATTTTCTCCCAGGTCAAAGGAGGATGGGCACACCAGGTTGCCCACATTTTCGATAAACAGGTAATCGATGCCCTTTAGATCGATTTCCGCTACCTTTTGTTTGATCATCTGGGCGGTTAGGTGACAGCCGCCCCCGGTCTCGATGGCATAAGCATTTTTATGTCCCGATTGGATGAGCCTATCGGCATCGAGGGCGGTCTTGACATCGCCGACGATCGCGGCAAATTTCTCGTCGAAATGGCGGGCCGTGTATTCCAGGATAGAGGTCTTGCCGCATCCGGGAGAACCGATGATATTAACCACGAAAATGCCGCGGTCATAGAAAAATTTGCGGTTCCCGGCGGCCACTAAATTGTTCTGCTCCTGGGCAGATATATTCAGTTTCTTTTCCACTATCTATGCACGTGAAATCACTTCAACAGGCCGCGGATGGTCACAATCAGGTCATCGGGGTCCATGGGCTTTTCCATGAATTTTTCTACGGGCAAGAAATCGCCATCGGTCTCAAGGTCGAATTTGAATTTGGTTCTCTGGTTTACGGCAGTGATCATGATAATGGGTATCTTCTTGTACTTATCGTGCTTCTTGATCTCCTGGGCAAAGGTGAACCCATCCGTATCTTTCTCCATCATGACATCGAGTAAAATCAGGTCGATCTTCTCTTTTCCGAGGATTTCCCTGGCCACTTCGACATTGGTGGTGGTTTCTACTTCGTAGTTGTTGTGTTCCAGGACGATTCGCCTGGATTCCAATACATCGATATCATCATCGACTACCAAAATTTTATAACTCATGTCTTCCTCCTTTTTCTAAAGAGTATAAAGGTAATGTGACATACACGGTGGTACCGATACCGACCGTGCTTTCTATATGAATTTCTCCCTCATGGTCCTCAACGATCTGTTTGACCAGGGATAAACCGAGTCCCAGGCTGCCGTTAATGTTTTTCCGGGCAAACCGGCCCCTTTCAAAAATGTGGAACACCTTCTCAAGCTCATCTTCCGGTATACCGATACCGGTATCCCTGACTTTAATGACAATGGCTTTCTTATCGGGTTTCTCCTGGCAATCCAGGGTGATGGAGCCTTTGTCCCGGTTGTACTTGATGGCATTCATGATCAAGTTGTTGAACACCCGCAAGAGAAAAGTGTAGTTACCGTTTATCCACATTTCCTGGCAGATCCCGGCGTTAAAGTCCAGGGTGATATGCTGGTTGACCGCATAGGGCTTCATGGTGCTGTAGGAATCTTCCAGGATTTCGTGTAGGCCGACAATCTCCCGTTTCATCATCGATTTGTTCTGCAAGAGCGTGTAATCGAGTATGTCGTCAACCATGTCGATCAGGGTTTCTGCTTTATGGCTGGCCCGGGAGATGAGCTCGATCACTTTTTGCGGGTCTTCGACATAGCCCTTGCGAATGACATCGAGCAAGTCGAGTATGGCCGCCAGGGGCGCTTTGATGTCGTGCGCCATGATGGCCAGTGTTTTTCCCTCTTCGCTGATGGTTTCCATTTATTCCTCCGTTATCTCCACGGATTTTATGACCACATCCATGCCGGACACGACGGTACGGTTCAATGATCGACAGATGGGACAGGGGGTAAAAATCTCTTCCAGCTCGTAGGTATGGCCGCAGTGGCAGCGGGCAACTGTGGGGACATGGGAAATGTTGACCAGGGCCTGGGGGTTGTTCTTTTCTCCGAGGATCAATTTGAGACCGAAATCGAGAGAATCGGCCACCACCCCGGAAAAGGATCCCAGCGCCAGGTTGATTTGCACCACTTTGCAGAGGTCCGGAGTGACTTTTGCCTGGATGGTAGCTACGATATCCTGGGCCAGGGCAAATTCATGCATGGGCAATCTTCTCCGTTTGTATTTCCCGGTAGACCTCTGCGACCAAAATGTCCAGCCCTGCTCTGACCGGTTTACTCAACTTCTCGGACAGGAAAAGATCCGCGGCCTGGATACAATAGATGACCACTTCGACGTTTTTCAACATCTCCATCTGGTCGGCGAATTCTAGGAACTTTACCAGGTCGAAATCATGGAGCGAGAAGCGGGCGTCTTCTTTCCGGCTGACCGCCTGGGTGGGGGAAAACCGTTTGTATTCGCCCGGGTTTACACCGCAATTCCCGGCATCGATGAAAATGATCTTTTCCCGGTCCTCGAATTGGTGCAATAGGCCCAGGCCCGGGGTTCCGGCGTCGAGCAGGTCTACAGCCAGCCGATCCCGGCTGAGCTTCTCTTTCAACAGGTCGATGGCCCGCAGACCCGCACCCTCATCGGCCAGGAGTGAATTCCCCAGGCCGATGACCGCCAGTTTATTTCGTTTCTTCATCGCAGCTATTTTTTAAATTCTACATTCAAGAAGTGGGTGGAACAAGAGATACAGGGATCATAAGCCCGTACCAACATTTCCAGGTGGAACTGGAGCTCTTTTTCGCCCAGGTGCATGAATTCCGGCACCATCTTCTCGAAGTCGAGCTGGATGTTGTTGTGGTTGAGGTTGGTCGGGATGACGCAGTCGGCTTTCTGGCAGAGACCCTTGTCATCGTACTCATAGTGATGGAAGAGGACGCCACGGGGGACTTCCACCGCACCGGTACCTTCGCCGGCCTTCGGTTTGATCTCCGGCCACTCTACCAGGAGATCCTGGTCGAGCAGCCAGTTGATCAGGTCGATGGACCTCTCTACTGCGAATACCGACTCGACCACCTGGGCGATATTGTTCATGAAGGGGTTATAGTTGACACCCTTCAAACCCAGCATCTCGGCCACTGAGGTGGACAACGGGGTCAATTGTTTGTAATTGTTGTTGTACCTGGCCAGGGCACCGACCATGAAAGACTGGCGGTTGAATTTGCCGTACTTGGCCGTAGACTGCGGTACAATAAATTCATTGACCACACGCTGGTACTCTTTGACCGGGATAGCGGTCTTGATATCGTTGGTAAGGCAGTCGCCATCGTAAAAGGCGTACTCTTTCTTGTAGGTGAGCGCCAGGTATTCGGTCTCGCGGGTAAAATTGGGTATGCCGCCGGCCAGCGATTTGACCACTTCGGCCAGTTTTTTTAGGTCGTCTACCGATTCGACCAGTCTCTTTTTCAGGGTCTCCAATTCTTTTTTGGCCGGGAGCTTGGAGAACCGGCCCACCCGTGCCCGGATGGGGTGGGTGGTGCGGCCGCCGATGGTATCGCACAGCTCGTTGGCCAGGCGGTGCAGCTTGGTCACCAGCAAGACCACATCTTTATGGGTGGCAATTAAAGGAAAGACACTGCCGACCCGCAATAAGTCCGGTACTACCAGGTAGCAGACGTGCAGGATGTGGCTCTGCAGGGTCTCGCCGTGCAGCAGCAATTCCCGCAACACCCGGGTGGTCTGGGAAATCTCGATGCCCAGGGCCGCTTCCGTGGCTTTCAGGGAGGCAAAGGTATGACCGATCGAACAAATACCGCAGATCCTGGAGGTGATCGTGGCCACCTCGGTGTATTCCCGGCCTTTGACCATGGCCTCGAAGAATCTCGGTGCTTCGGGCACCTGCCATTGAACTTTATCTATCTTACCGTCATGGACATCGACCACGATGTTTCCGTGGCCTTCAACCCTGGTCAGATGATGAACTTCGATGTTGATATTGTTATTGCTCATTTTGACACCTCCGCATCGACTCCAAAAATGTTGATCTTCCTCTTGATTTCTTCGATGGTATAGTTGTACTTCTTGAGGATTTCGTGCATGGCATTTTTGTTCGGGTCATTGACCGTACCCCGGCAGGCTTCGCAGGCCGAGCCATTCGTCGGGCAGATGGCCCCGCAACCCGCCCTGGCCAATGGACCCAGGCAGACGATGCCGTATTCGTACAGGCAGACGTTTTCTTTGAGCTTACACTCCACACAGACCGGGTAATTTGGGAGAACCGGGATTTTACCCATCAGGAGCTCTTTAACAATGCGCAGGAATTCGTCGCGGTTGATCGGGCAACCCGGGATGTACAGGTCTACTTCGACCACCTCATCGATGCCTTTGGTCGGGTAGGTATCCAGGTGCGGCATGTTGAATTTGTCGCCATAGACCTCTTTCTTTACATCATCCAGGGAACGCCACAGGTTTTTTAATCTATTGATACCGCCTGAAACCGCGCATTGGCCGTAAGCGACCAGCAGTTTCGACCGTTTCCTGATGTCTTTGAGTCTCTCTTCATCTGCTTTACGGGTAATCGATCCCTCGATGAAGGCCACATCGTATTCGGGGGCATGGCCGGTCAGTACTTCCCGGAACTCGACCACATCCACCAGGTTGGCAAGATCGACGACGTGTTCTTCGAGGTTGGCTATCTGCAACTGACAACCCTCGCAGCAGGCGAAATCAAAAAAAGCCACTTTCGGTTTTGCGCCCATTAGATTGCCTCCTTTAAATGTTTGATATCTTCATAATAAAATACGGGTCCATCCTGACAAACGTAGATATTGTTCATCTGGCAGTGGCCGCATTTGCCAACGCCGCATTTCATCCGTCTCTCCAGGGAGACGATGATGTGCTCATCGGAAAAGCCCATATCGTGGAGTCCCATGATCACGTACTTGTACATGACCGGCGGGCCGACGATAATGGCATAGGTCTCCAGCGGGTTGATTTTTTGCAGCTTGGGGAGTAGGGTGGTAATCACGCCCACATTGCCCTTCCAATCGTGACCGTCTGCCCGGTCCACCGATTCGTAAAAGCTGATATCGTCCCGTTTCTGCCACTGGGCCAATTCATCGACAAAAAGCCTTTGGCCCGGGTCTTTGCATCCGAACAGGATATAAACATCTTTATAATCCTGACGGTGCTCCAGGGCGTAGAGGATACCCGACCGGGCCGGTACCAGGCCGATACCGCCGGTGACGAATAACAGGTTCTTTCCCTTCAGGTTATTCATCGGGAAAGAGGTGCCGAATGGCCCCCGGATGCCGATCATGTCGCCCACCTGCAGGGAATGGATGGCATTGGTGACACTGCCCACGTTCCGGATCACCATCTCGAATTTGTTGCCTTCGCAAGGTGAAGAGGATACCGAGATAGGCGCCTCACCGATGCCGGGAATGGAAAGCTCGGCGAATTGACCGGGTTGATGCCCCAGGGGACGGTTTTTCATCTCGAACTCAAAGAAACAGTCCCAATCGGTCAGCGGCTTTTTTTGGGTCAATGTGGCTACTTCCGGGAGATATATCGAATTTTTCTTTGCTTCTTCTGAACATCCGCAATTTTCACACATGTTTCCCTCCTGGTTTATTTGTTCTCTTCAAGGTACTTAAACACCTTGACCGGACCGGCAATATCGGTGGTACAGGCATCTGCGCAACGGCCGCAACCGACGCAACCGAAGTAACCGTACTTTTCCGGCAGGGTTTTGCCTTTGCGCAGGATCCGGTGCCTGAACCGGGCCGCCCGCTTGCCCCGGAAATTGTGGCCATCGGCCACCAGGGAAAAATCGTTCAGCATACAACCGTCCCAGGCCCTGATGCGCTTGCCCTCGGCCAATGTCAACTCCAGCTCGTCGCTGACGTCGAAACAGTAACAGGTAGGACAGACCAGCACGCAAGAACCGCAAGAGAAACATTTCTCGCCAAAATATTCCCAACCGGGGTGCTCATAATTTTTGGCCAGGTAATCCGGGATCAGCTCGATGGGGATGGGGATTTTTTGGTCATCCTTGATGATGTACTTGGCCTCTTCGATCTCTTTGGTCGAAAAGGTGTTCTTCTCGGTCTTGGCCCCTTCCAGGTACTTTTTTCCTTTTTCGGTTAAAACCTCGATGACCCACTCATCTTCAATGGCAATCAGCATGATATCGGCCACTTTTTTACCCTGGTCCCGGGTCACCGAACGAGAGAACCGGTACTTGAACGGTTTGGTGGGATACATGCCGATGAGTAAAGAGTTTTTCCTCTTTTCCAGGTAATGCTCGTCCCGCTGTCCATCGGAAAAAGCTTTGTCCATCAGGTAGATAGCCGCCAGGTCATAATAATGAACCCCGATGATGGCCAGCGGCTCGCAGTCGTTTACGGCCACGTAGGAGTCGGCTTTCTTGGGGACAAACTTTAAGAGGACCTCTTTGGGGGGCTGGAAGAACTTTTTTGGAGGGAGGATGGTGACATCGTAATCCAGGCAAAGTTCAGCAGCAGAGGTTAGCTCGGAAAACACATAGTTATTGGCTTTCTTTACCACGCCGATGGTTTTTTCTTTTTTGTCCGCGATCTTTCGCTCGATGAAAGCGTAAAAGTCATTTCTGGAAATCTTTAAAGTCTCCATTATAGGTCTCCTTTATGGAAGCATTCTCTAAGAAGGCGGGCAAGGGAATTTTGCCCTTCCTTAAAGATTTTATAAGTTAATCTGAATTATAGCAATTTTATGGGAGTTGTCAACCACCCAGGATAAGGAAAATGTTAGAAAAAAAATTTTTTTTTTTTTACCCCGCCCCGGGTTCGATACCGCACCTGCCACCGGTGGATATCTGCTTTAATTTTTCAGAGGCAGTGCATTGAAATTAGTGGGGTTTGGTATTACAATGGGGGGATTTTATGGAGAATTTGAATGAATAGCGACTCGTTGACCGAACAATTGAAAACACATGCTCTATCACATGGGGTCGATTTGATCGGCATTACCTCGGCCAAACCCTTTGTCCGCCGGGGTAAGACAGAGGCCGTCCTCGATCCGAAAAAACTGCTGGATGATGCCCGCGCCGTGATTGTGACCGCTTTTTATATCAATGAAGCGATTAATGCACCTGAGATCGACAAAGACGATCCCCGGGGCCGGTTTACCTATGGCTATAGCCTGCGGGCCTTCACCCCCATGGAGAATCATTATATCGCTGTGATCAAAGGTTTCCTGGAGAAACGGGGTTATAAGTCGGTCTTCAATAAGAATTACTATCTCCCGGATAAGCTGGCCGCAGCCAGGGCCGGGTTGGGAAAATACGGCAAGAACTCGGTCATTATTACCGGCAAATATGGCTCTTTTGTCATGATTGTCACGCTGGTCACCAATGCGCCCCTGGAGTGCGAGGAATGCGACCTGGAGGCTTCGGACTGCGGCAAATGTGAGATATGCCTGAAGGCTTGTCCAACCGGGGCCATCTATGAGCCTTACAAGGTGAATCGCGAGGCTTGCATTACGGCCTGGCTCTGGGGAACATTCATCCCCAGGGAGCTGCGGGAGAAGCAGGAAAACCGCATCTTCGGTTGTGGGGAGTGTGTGCGGGTCTGCCCGCGGAACAGCAAATTAAAACCCAGGGAGGAATACCCGGTGGAAATAGAGGATGTCGGCACCGCGCCCGAGCTCATTCCCCTGGTCACGGGAGACGAAGCCTATTACCGGCAGACCATGGCTGAATTCCCGATGCGCGCCGGTGTGGATGCGCTCAGGGGCAATGCCGTTATCGCCCTGGGGAATATCGGGGCCGATAAAGCCATCGATCAACTGTGTACGGCGCTGGTGCATACCAAACCGCAAATCCGGGTCTATTCGGCCTGGTCGCTGGGACGGATCGGCGGCGACAGGGCCAGGAAGGCCCTTTCAGATGCCCTCCCGGGCGAGGAAGACCAGGGAGTGAGGAAAGAAATAGAAGCTGCCCTGGGCCCTGCCTAAATTTGCAGGGAAGCCCGGATTTCGGGGGGCATTACTGGAGTTTTGCCCATAATTCCTTCAGTACGGTATCGAGCTCCTCGACCAGGAGCTGGGAGAGGACGATCGGTACCCGGCCCACCTTTTTTTCCGGCAAATTCTTGCGCCGGTCGAACCGGTGAAGCACCAGTATATCGCCCGATTGAAAATTCCTGATCTCGATCTCCATCTTCAACCGGGCCGACCAGACATTCTTGATATCATGCTCTTCGATCACATCCACCCTGGCTTTGACCTGGTAATCGGGTTCTGCTTCGGCGCGCGAATAGACGATGCGGGAAAAAACTTTTTTGGCGGTCAGGTAATCGAAGATCACATCCCGGATGAGTTTTTCCGGCCTTTTGATCCAGAAATGGTAGGCATAATAATTCAACTCATAGGGGGAGGTGCGGTAGACCAGGTGGTAATCGTTGTAGATTTCTTCCACGGTCACCGGCTCGATGAGGATGGTTTTATCCAATTTCTGGGAAGAGGTATCGGGTTTTATTGTGCCGGGATAAGGCTCGAAGACCAACTGGTAGTACCTTTTCCCTGGGGAAGAGGCGCAGGCAGCCGTCAACGCCAGGATAAGAGAGAGAAGGAAAAATTTCTTCATTTTTTATTACCCCCTTTTTCGGTTCTCTTGCGCAGCAGGATGGTTGGGTCTTCGGAAAGGTCCCGCGTAAACCGGGAGATATTATCTATCGACTCTTTTAAGTTTTCCAGGGCGCGGTGGAAATCGCCCCGCAGGTCGAGTACGGTACTTTCAATGCGCCTGATGCTGTCTGCGGAAATCTTAACGAATTGGTTGAGGCTTTTGACGGTTTCCCCGAGCTCGGCCTGGGAAAAGCGGTCGCCGACATGGCGGAACATCCGGTCCGCATTAGCGGCGACTTTTTCCAGTTTAACCTTGCCGCTGACCTCGTTTAAATAAGCGGAGAATTGGCGAAGATTGGCGGAAAACTGGGCCAATTCCTGGCCGGTTTTGTCGAGCTGATCGATGAAATTGCCCAGGTTTTTCTCTTTTTTGGACAGTACCCGGGCCAATACCGCCGTGCTCTGCTCGATGTTATCGAGAGTCTGGGCAATCTTCTGCCGGTTTTCCGGGTTTAAGACCTGGTTGATGGCATCGACCACCGAATCGACATTAATCATGATATCTTCCGCTTTTTCGCCGATCCCCCGGCCCATCGGGATCTCGCTCTTCGGTTCCAGGGTGTCTGCCGAATTGTCCCCGCCGTAAATCTCGATGAACCGCAGCCCGGTAATGCCGGCGTACTGTAATTTGGCCCGCATGCCGGTCTTGACGGGGAAACCCCTCTTGATCTCCACATAGACGAGGATCGAGCTTAAATCATCGGCATTGACTTCGATGCTGCTGATAGTACCGATTTTGACGCCCTGGTACTTGACATCCGAGCCTTCGTTGATGCCGTTGACCGACACATTTCTAAAATTGATCCAATAGGTATCGCCCTTGCCCTGCAATTTGGGACCGATGAATATCGCCAGTACGCCTGTCAGCAGGATCGAAGTGGCGATGAGAAAAGCTTCCAACCTGAATTTTTGTTCCCTGGTCATCATTTTTTTTCACCTTTCAGGAAAAACGTTTGCATAAAGTTATCGTCTAAAGATAGCAAATCCCGGTAAGGGCCGGCATAGTGCAGGCTGCCATCCTTAAGCACAATGGCTTTATCGGCGATCTTATCGATAGAGCGTAACTCATGGGTGACCACCACGAATGTTATGCCGAATAGCTCTTTGAGGTTGAGCATGAGCTCATCGAGCCCGACCGCGGTAATAGGATCGAGACCGGCAGATGGCTCGTCGCCAAAGATTACCTCCGGATCGAGGATCATGGCCCTGGCCAGGCCGGCCCGTTTCTTCATACCGCCGGAGAGCTCGGCCGGGTATTTATCCCGGCTCTCCAACAGCCCCACCTGGAAGAGCCGGGCATTAACCATATCGATTTCGATCTCTTTGGGTAACTGGGGGTACTGCATGGTGACCGGTAGGGCGACGTTCTGGTAAACCGTCAGGGAATTGAGCAGGGCGCTGCCCTGGTAGAGGACACCGATTCGTCCATACAGGGCCTGCAAAGAAGATTCCCGGCTATACTCCAACCGTTCCCCGGAGAAATAGATGGAACCGGCTAGCGGCGGCAGAAGACCGATCAGGGATTTGAGCACCGTCGTCTTACCGCACCCGCTGCGGCCCAGGATAACGGTGATCTCGCCCCGGTCGATGGAAAAATTGAGGTTCTCGAGCACCACCTCCCCCTCATAACCGATGTCCAATTGTTCGACGCGGATGATTTCCGTCATGTTAGTAGAGCACCAGGGCAAAGGCGCAATCGGTCAGGATAATCAGGGAGATGGACAGGACCACCGATTCGGTGGTGGCAATGCCCACCCCAACCGCCCCACGGCCGACGAAAAAGCCTTTATAGCCGCTGCTGATAACCACGATCCAACCGAAAACCAGGGTTTTCAGTAGACCGATAAAAAAATCGGAGAGCTTGACCACGGCAAACATCTCGCTAAAGAAAGTGCCGGGCTCTATGCCGGAGACAAAATAGCTCACCAGTACACCACCGAGGATGCCGATGACATCGGCCAGGGTCAGGAGCAGCGGGATAGCCAGCGAGATAGCGATCAACCGCGGCACCATCAAAAACTTTTCCGGGATTAAGCCCATGGTTTTCAGGGCATCGATCTCTTCCAGGACTTTCATGGAAGAGATTTCTGCGGTAATCGATGCACCGATTTTACCGGCCAGGATAATGCCGGTCATCAGCGGCACCAACTCGCGCACCATGCCGAACCCGACAATATCGGCCAGGTAGATATCGGCGCCGAAATTACGCAACTGCTCGGCAGTGGTAATGGAAATGGTGATACCGACCAAAAACGAAATCACCGACACGATAGGAAAGGAGTTGTAGCCCATATAATAGAGCTGGTGCATAATCTCGCCCGGGTAGACCCCTTGGCGCTTAACCAGGTAGCGCATCGTATGAAAAATCTCGTCGGCCAGGAGCGTGAAAAAGTTTGCGAAAGATTGTTTAAACTTATCTTTCTGGGTCTTTAGCAGTCGCCATTTTTCAACCCATGAAAGGGACCGGCTCGCTGTATTCTCCTTCTGCCTGGCCGGGGGAAACAAAGCCAGCACCCGCTCGATATCTGGACGCAGGTTGACAAAGGCGATAGCCGGCCGGTTATTTTTCAGGTGGTGGAAAAATGCGGCCGCTGCCGAGTCAAAATGGCGAAGATCGTGGAAATCTATTTCCAATGGCTCTTTTACATCGAACCGGTCGATCTCTTCGCAGAGTTTACCCACGCCGTCGATGAATAATGCGGCCGGTAATACCATCCGTCTCACAGGCTACCTCCAAAAATTTCCGGTTTAAAACATGTCCAGAATATTTTTTAACACATTCTCTCCCAAAAATCAAATTTCAGGCCTGTTAATTTGGCCTGGGCTAATTTTTTTGAAGAGATACCGGGCCGGCCTATTGAAATAGAAACTCTTTTCCATTAAAATATAGTCGTATATAAAGGAGGTCATTATGCGGAAGAATACACGGAACGAGTCCTGGATACGGAGGATGCACGGTACCCGGGCAGTTGCTTATACCCTGTTTTTTATAGTTTCACTGGCGATGGTGCTTCCCGGAGCCCAGGAAGTACTAAAAACCAAACCGTTGTCAGAGGTTATCGGCCGGTCGGCGGCCAGGATCACCTCGACCACCCTGGAGGTGCCGGTCATCACCTGGGGGGGCGATGTGGCCACCATCCATACGCTTGATGGGGGATTTTTTGCTGCCGAGGGGCTCAAAGTCAACCTGTTTGCGGAAAACAATTTCATCAACCAGGTAGACGGGTGCCTGGCCGGGAAAACCCCGTTTCTCCGGGGTACGATGGGCATGATCAATGCCGCTACCGAGGTATTTAAGCGGCAGGGAATCGACCTGGTGGTCATTTACCAGTTAACCTGGTCCACCGGTGGCGATGCCCTGGTCACCCGGCAGAATATCGGCCGTCCCGGGGATCTAAAGAATAAGACCATCGCTTTGCAGCTTTATGGCCCCCACATGGATTACCTGGCCAATATCCTGAACAGCGCCAATGTCCCCTTAAACAGCGTTAACATCCGTTGGTTCAAAGAATTAACCCTGCCCGCTTACCAAACCGGCGGCAAGACGATCGATCCGGTCAGCGCCTTTTTGGAAGACAGCTCGATCGATGGCGTGATGTGCATTATTCCCGATGCCTTAAACCTGACATCGGGTGGAAAAACCGGCACCGGGGCGGCCGGTTCGGTTAAAGGCGCCAAAATCATGCTCAGTACAAAGACCGCTTCCCGCGTTATCTCCGATGTCTATGCGGTGAGAAGCGATTACTATAGCCAGAACCGGGGCAAGGTGGAGTCCTTTGTCAAGGCGCTCTTCAAGGGTCAAGAAGCCCTGCAAGACATCCTGGACCGGAAATCTGCCATGCAAAAAGATTATAAAAGCTTGATGGGCCATGCGGCCGAGCTGCTGTTCGATTCCGCCCAGGCCGTGCCCGATGTTGAAGCATTGCTGGGCGATTGCGAATTTGTCGGCTATGATGGCAATGTTAAGTTCTTCACCGGCGCCGGTACCACACGCACCCTGGAGCAGCTGACCCGGGAAATTCAGGATAGTTTTATCCGCATGGGGCTTTTATTCGGCAAAGTCAGCCTCAGATCGGCCGATTGGGACTATAATACCCTGGCCCAGGGATTGGCCAATGTCTCCCTGAAACCCAAGCCTACCCAGAAGGTTTTCGACACCCGCAAAGTGGAAGAAAAAATCTCTGTCGAGCCGACCACCTGGGCGGAAGAGGGCACCCTGTTCCAGGTGGAGATCAACTTTGGGCCTAACCAGAGCGCATTCCCGGAAAACGACTATGCCGACGATTTTAAAAAGGCGCTGGAATTTGCCCAGACCTATGGCGGTGCGCTAATCATCATCGAAGGCCATTCAGACCCATTGGGCCTACTCAAGGCCCGGCAGGCCGGCAAACCGGTGGTAGAGATCAACCAGATGGAGCAGCAGGCCAAAAATCTCTCCCTGCTCCGGGCCCGGGCCGTGCGCGAAAGCTTCCTGCAATACTGTACCAAAAGGGGATTTAGAATCGATGAATCGCAGTTCGTGGCCGTCGGTATGGGTATCCTCAAACCCAAGTTCAACCCACCGCGCACCAAAGAAGAGTGGGATGCCAACCGGCGCGTGGTCTTCCGCATCAAACAGGTAGAAGCGGAATTGACCGAGTTTTCACCGCTAAAATAAGGGACGACCATGAGAACGATAAGATCCTACCTGGTTTTATGCGTTTGGGTACTGGCGCTGCTGTTGCCATACTGCTCACCGGCACCCCAGCCGCCGGCCGAAGAACGACAAGGGCCCCTGACCGATGCCGAGATCAACCGCCTCTGGGTCGAGCAAAAAACGGTGCATATCTCTATCCCGGCCGATATCGACGGCAAAGCCGAGTTAACCCGCAATTTCTACTTCATCATGGACGGCAGCGGCAGCATGAGAGAACAGACCACCCGGGCCTGCGGCGGCGACCAGCAATTTCCCGATAAGATCACCGGCGCCCGCTGGGCCATCAAAAAATTCTTGCAAACCGTGCCGGCCGAGGTTAACATCGGGCTTTACATTTACGACAACAACGGTATGCGCCAGGCGGTGCCCCTCGGCGTCTCGAACCGGGATGCCTTTTTACGGGCCATCGATCAGATCGATGCCGGCGGCGGTACGCCCCTGGCCCAGGCCCTGCGTTTCGGCACCGACCGGCTGGTCGAGCAATACAAAAAACAACTCGGTTACGGCGAATTCCGCCTGGTGGCGGTCACCGACGGACTGGCCGAGAGTATACCGGAAGCTGCCCTCTATGCGGCCAGGTTCGGCATACCCATCTACACCATCGGCCTGTGCGTGGAACAAAACCATCCCCTGCGCAACTTTTCCGTTTCCTACCTGGCAGCCGACAATTACGACGACCTGGCCAGGGGATTGACCGATACGCTGGCCGAGCTCCCCATTTTCGATGTCAACCAATTCGATAAGGACGCGCAAAAATGAAAAAATCGACGGTTGGGTTTTTGCTCATTATCATCATCGGCATCGGCGGTATAGTCGGGTTCAAATACATCAAGCCTATCCTCTTTGAAAAGAACCGCCTGGCCACCTCGGATGCAGCCGGGGACCTGCATACCGTTCGCATCGGCGGCGACAATTACCTCGGCTACTGGTTCATCACCGCGCCGGAAATGCGCAAAATGGCGGCCCGCAAGGGCCTACAGATCGCCTTTACCGACGATGGCGGCGCCTATGCCGAGCGTCTGGCCGCTTTTGACCGCGGAGAGTACGACTGCATCGTGCTGCCGGTTAATTCTTACCTGGCCCACGGCGCTACTTACAAGTTTCCCGGGGTGATCGTGGCCGCCATCTCCGAATCGCGGGGTGCAGACGGCATCGTCGCTTTTGCCGACCGTTTCCCCAGCGGGAAAATCAACGATCTCAACGATGCAAGCTTGAAGATCGTCTATACCGCAGACTCCCCCAGCTCTTTCTTAATCGATCTGACCGTTTCCGATTTCGACCTTGACCGGTTGCAAACAGACAAAAACTGGCAAAAGAAAGTCGGCGGTTCTTCCGAGGTGCTCAAGCAGGCCCAGAAAGGCAACGGCGATGTGTTTGTCCTCTGGGAGCCCGACCTATCGCGGGCCTTGAAAATCCCCGGCATGAAGTACATCTGGGGTTCGGACCGCTTTTCCGGCTACATCGTCGATGTGTTTGTCTTTCACCGCGACTATTTGAAGAAGCACGCCGATAAGGTCAGGGATTTTCTCAGCCTCTACTACCAGGTCATGGGTATATATGCCAATAACCGGGATAAAATGATCGCCGAGATCGGCAAATCGACCGACCTCAAAGCAGAGGCCAGCGAAGAGATGCTCAAGAAGATCGATTGGTACGACCTGCTGGAGAATTGCGAGCAGCAGTTCGGTATTTCGGCGCGCCCGACCGCCGGTATCGCCGTGCAGGATGGGGTGATCAATACCATCATCGCCTGCACCGATGTCATGCTCCGGACCGGCGCTTTTGCCCGGGATCCGTTGCAGGGCAACCCCTACCTGATCACCAACCGCTCCATCCTGGAAGAATTGGCCCGATCGCAGGTGATCCGTCCCACCGGTCCGTTAGCGGCCAAACGGGAGTTTGCCCCCCTCACCGACCAACAGTGGGCCGGCTTGCGGGAAGTCGGTGTTTTCCGCATCGAGCCCATTACCTTCCAGGCCTGGAATAACCTGCTGACCGATGAAGGCAAAGAAAAGGTCGATAAGATCGCCACCCTGTTGATCAACAATTATCCCGATTACCGCATCGTTATCCGGGGCCATACCGGGCCGGGCGGCGATGAGAAAGAGAATAAAAAGCTCTCGTTAGACAGGGCCCAGGCCGTAATCCAGTATTTACAGGCCGTTCATGGTATTGCCGCCAACCGCATGCGGGCCGAAGGTCCCGGCTCGGGGAAATCCCTGCCCATGAAACCGGGGGAATCCGTGCGCGCCTACCGTTACCGCCTGGCCCGGGTAGAGTTCGTGGCCCTGGAAGGAGAACCATTTTAGTGGACAATCAAGCGCCCAAAAATACCAAACCGGAAGCGGAAGCATACTCCAACCGCGCCGTGATGAAGGCCGTGATCTCCGAGTCTATCCAGCACCCGACCACCCTTTACCCGGCCGCAGCCGCCATTTTAAGCGGCCTTTATATGGGGCTGATCGATTTTTCCGAGACCGGCTTTGCCGTGGCCGCCGGTAGCGCCCTGGTCAGCCTGGTTTCTTTTATCTACCATTATTTTGTCCGTGGAAACAAACTGGCTGAAAACTATGTCCGCAAATTAAACGCGCAGCGGCAGGTTTATAAAGAGCAGGAGGTGGTGAATATCGAGGAGATGTGCCGGCAGGCGAGCTTCTTCGAGGGTCGTGATGCGGCCAGGGAATTAAAAACCGCCTATAACCGTCTCGATTACCTCCTCAAGGGGAGGCTCGATAAGAATCGCACCCGGACAGCCGAGCGATTCATCGTCCTGGCAGAGGAGACCTATACCCAGGGCGTGCAGTTTTTGAATAAAGCCCTCACCCTGCACCAAATACTCTCCCAGATCGATGACCAGGAATTGCAGTCGGAATTGACCGCCTGGGAAAGAGAGGCGGCGGAACTCCAACGGCAAAAAGGAAATACAAAGACCGCAGGGCCGGAAGATGCCGGGTCCCTGTCCCTGCAAAAGAAGATCGAGAGCCGCCGGAAATTTTTGCAGCTATTTAAAGAACGTAGCGAGACCAAAAAACAGGCACTCGCCCAATGCGATATCCTGGAGACGACCCTCAATTCCGCTTACCTCCAGGTGGTCGATCTGCTCGACACCGAGTATTATGACCGGCAGGACAATGTGGCCAAGAACCTGGAGCGCGCCGTAGAAGCGGCCCGTAGGGTGGAGGACCGCCTGCGCCGGGTTTCGGAAACCCAATCCGCGGACGATGCCATCTACCTGCAATCATAGAAACGGGTCCGGCCGGCAAGGTTCTCTCATAAAGGATGTTCCCGGTGACTAGCGGGGAAAGCCCAGGTATTTGCCCGATGGCATGGGCGGTTGACTTTGAGGTCAAAAAATAATAAGATAGCGGCGTATGAAATATGTAAAAATCTTTATCATTGTCGGCATTGCCGTGTTGCTGCTTGTCTTCTTCTTTAAGGATGTAAATTTTGCCGAGGTCAAGCGTATTGTCGAGCAGATTAACCCGCTCTACCCGGTGCTCTTTATGCTCGGCACACTGGTGCAATTCTTTATCCGCGCCTACCGCTGGGGCATCATCTTAAAACCTTACAAGGAGCGGATACGCCTGGGCACCCTACTGGATTTTACCGCCATCGGCTTTTTTTTGAACCTGCTGCCCGGGCGGTTGGGTGAGCCGGCCCGGGGCATCCTGCTGGCCCGGCGTGAGGGTTTCAAGCAGAGTCAGGGCCTGGCCTCAGTGGTGGTGGAGCGGATGATCGACTTCTTGATGCTGATTTTGATGTTTCTTTTATCCCTTTTCTTCATCAAGGGAGGCGGTTCGCCCTTCCTGGCCCGATTGAAGACCCTCTCTTTGTACCTGCTGCCGGTTATCCTGTTTGTCTTTTTCCTCTTTTATTTCCTGAATTCGCCCCGCGTGTTTGCCTGGGTCGAGCGGGTATTGAATGTGGCGGTCAGGGTTTTCCCGCAGAGAATCCGGCAGCGTGCCAGGGAGTTTTTACTCAATTTTTTATCCGGCTTAAAACTGGACCTGAAAGGCTGGGATTTTGTCCGCTTGTTTGTGGTCTCGTTTTTGGTCTGGTTCTTTATCCTTATTTTTTATTGGCTGCTGATGAAAGGGTTTTCTATCCAGGCGGGATTGTTCGACACGGTTCCCTATTTTGCTGTCCTGGTGGTCTTTGCGGCCGTGCCGACACCCGGCATGACCGGGACCATCGACATGGGATCGAAAATGGCGCTGGTTGAATTGTATGGCGTATCGATAGACACGGCGGTGGCCTACACGCTGCTGGTTCACGTGATATTGCTGGCGGCCTGGATCATCCTGGGCCTGGTGGCCCTATGGCGGCAGGGATTGAGCGTCAAGACGTTACGGGATATCGGTAAAAGAAGAGAAAAATGAAGTGTCCAGATTGCAATAATTTCGAAGATAAAGTGGTAGAGACCCGTGAAAGCAGGGAAGGGAATTATATCCGCCGGAGACGGGAGTGTTTAAAATGCGGTAAGCGGTTTACCACTTATGAAAAAGTGGAAGATATCCCGCTGATGGTGGTGAAGAAAGATGGCCGGCGCGAACCCTTCGACCGGGAGAAGATCCGCAAGGGCCTTTACCGGGCCGTGGAAAAACGGCCGATCCCGACCAAACAGATCGAACAATTAACGGTGCAGGTGGAAGAGATGGCGATCAATTCCGACCGGGAGATCAGCACCCGGACGATCGGGGAGTGCATTATGGAAAAACTCAAAGACATGGATAAGGTCGCTTATGTACGGTTTGCATCCGTATACCTTGATTTTAAGAGCCTGGAAGAATTTTTGGACGAGCTCCATGGCTTGCTTAAAAAGGAGGATTAAATGGCTAAGAAAATAATTTTCCCGGAAATAGAAATCGTAAAAAATTTTCCTTCCCGGATCAGCACCAAAATAGACTGGGACCCCATTACCAATGTCATCGAGGTGGGCGAGTTACTGGTCGTCGATATGGAGTTGCCGGGGGTCGACAAAGAAGATGTTTCCATTGTCATCGAGGGAAACAACGAGCTGGTTATCCGGGGCATGAAAGCGCAGCCCCACTTAAATGAATACCCGGTAACTTACCACCTATTCGAGCGGGAATTTGGAAATTTCCTCAAGCGGATTGCCATCGATTTCCAGATCGATGCGGAACAGATCAAATCTGTCATGGAGAATGGCGTGTTGACTATCGAGATCCCCAGGAAAAAAGCAACGAAAATTACCGTAGGCATTCAATAATGAGGTGAAAAATGAATAAGGAAAAGAATATAGAGGAAGCTACCGCTGAAGAGCCGATGCCAGATAAAGAAGATAAGATGAAAATTCCCGAGGTACTGCCGGTGCTCGTTTTGAGGGATATCGTGGTTTTCCCTTACATGATCGTACCGCTCTATGTGGGCCGCATTAAGTCGAAACGGGCGGTTGACCAGGTACTCAATACCGACCGGATGATCCTGCTGCTGACCCAGAACGATCCGAATGTCGATGAACCGGGCCCGGAGCATCTCTACAAATGGGGCACGGTCGCCCTGATCGTCAGGATGTTGAAGCTGCCCGATGGCCGGATGCGGGTGCTGGTGCAGGGTATTTCCCGCGTCAGGGTACATGTGCTCAGGGATGACGGCAACATCGTTACTGCCGACACCACGGTGGTGGAAGAAAAAATGCCCAAAAAACTGGCCCTGAAAGATAAGGCACTAATGAAGGATGTGCGGCAAAAATTTGAAGAAGCGGCCCGGTTGGGTAAGCAAATCCCAAACGAGATTTTCATCATTGCCGAGAACATCGAGGAACCGGGGAAACTGGCCGATATCATTGCCCCAAACCTCGATTTGCAGATACCTGATTTCGCCAAGATATTGAGCGAGGAGAAACCGATCAAGAGACTCTACCGGGTGTACGAATACCTGACCTATGAGCTCGAGATATTAAACCTGCAAAACCAGATCAACCTGAAGGCCCAGGGCGAAATGGACAAGAACCAGCGGGAGTACTTCTTGAGACAACAGCTCAAAGCCATCCAGAAAGAGCTGGGCGAAGAAACCGATAGCGGCGAAGAAACCAAGGTTTACCAGAAAAAGCTGGAAGAATCGAAGATGCCCGAAGAGGCCAAGAAAGAGGTGCAGAAAAATATCGATAAATTGAAGAAGATGCATCCTGAGCTGGCCGAGAGCACGGTGGTCAGGAATTACCTGGACTGGATGCTGGAACTGCCCTGGGACACACCGACCCGGGATAACCTCAACCTCAAACGCGCCAAGAGCATCCTTAACCAGGATCATTATGGGCTGGAAAAAGTCAAGGAGCGGATACTCGAATACCTGAGCGTCAGGAAATTGACCAACAAGACCCATGGCCCGATCCTCTGTTTTGTCGGCCCCCCCGGGGTCGGTAAGACATCGCTCGGTAAATCGATTGCCCGGGCCCTGAATAAGAAATTTGTCCGCATCTCCCTGGGCGGTGTACGCGATGAAGCGGAAATCCGCGGTCACCGGCGCACCTACATCGGCTCCTTACCCGGTAAGATCATCCAGGAGATCAAACGCGCCGGGGCCAACAACCCGGTCTTCATGATGGATGAGGTAGATAAGATCGGTTCCGATTTCCGCGGCGACCCGTCATCGGCTTTATTGGAAGTGCTCGACCCGGAACAAAACCACTCTTTTGTCGATCATTACCTGGCCGTGGCCTTCGATCTCTCCAGGGTACTGTTTATCACCACCGCCAATTTGCTCGATCCGATCCAACCGGCCTTCCGGGACCGCATGGAGGTCATCCCCCTGCATGGCTACACCGAGGAAGAAAAAATCGAGATCGCCAAAAGGCACCTCATCCCCCGTCAACTCGAAGCCAATGGCCTGACCGAGGCATTGGTAAGATTCAGCCCCGGCGCCATCATGAACCTCATCGCCCTGTATACCCGCGAGGCCGGTGTGCGTAACCTGGAGCGGGAGATCGGCTCCATCTGCCGGAAAGTGGCCCACCGGGTGGCCATGGGCGAGAAGAAGATGCAAACGCTGACCGTCAAAAACCTGGAAAAATATGCCGGGCCACCCAAGTCTTTCCGCGACCAACTGCTCGAAGAGAACAGCGTCGGCGTGGCCACCGGTATGGCCTGGACCCCCTATGGCGGAGATATCCTGTTTATCGAGGTCAAGCTCTTCCCCGGCAAAGGAAACATGATCATGACCGGTTCCCTGGGCGATGTAATGAAGGAGTCGGCCACGGCCGCCCTGACCTTCTTAAAATCGCGGATACGGAACACCACCGCCCAGCATGAAAAATTCGAGAAGAACGATATCCACGTACACATCCCGGAAGGGGGCACGCCCAAAGATGGGCCATCGGCCGGTATTGCCCTGACCACCGCCCTCTGTTCCGCTTTCTGCAATATCCCGGTCAACCGGCAGATTGCCATGACCGGTGAGATTACCCTGCGGGGGAAGTTACTGCCTGTGGGCGGTATAAAAGAAAAAGTCCTGGCAGCCCGGCGGGCCGGCATCAAGAAGATTATCATGCCCGAAAAGAACAAGAAAGATTTGATCGAGATCAAGGCCGCAGACCTGACCGGTATCGAGTTTTACTTTGCCGTAGATATCGAAGACGCCATCAATACCGCCCTGGTACAGAAAATATTTTGATGGATGAGAGAGGGTTTGTCCGCTTCCTTAAACAAGAGTTCCCTTTCCGCTTCGGCCTGGGTATCGGCGATGACACCTCGGTGGTACCGCAGGGAGAGGGTTTCCAGTTGGTCACCACCGATATCCTCATCGAAGATGTCCATTTCCGCCTGGAGTATTTTACCTTAGAAGAACTCGCCCAAAAATCCCTGGCCGTAAACCTCAGCGATATTGCCGCCATGGGCGGCATACCCGGGTACTTTTACCTTGGATTGGGTTTTCCCCAGCACCTGGGGGAGACGCAGGTGCGGGAATTCTTTTGCGGCCTGAAACGGGGGTGCCGGGAATGGGCGGTAGACCTGGCCGGGGGGGATTTTTCCGTCTCTTCCCACCTGTTTATCGCCATCACCATGATCGGCCACGCCTTAAAACCGGTGTACCGGCACGGAGCCCAGGCCGGCGATTTGATCGGCATCACCGGCCCACCCGGCGAATCGGCCCTGGGGCTTAAACTCCTGGAAAAAGGGACCAGGAACGGTTACTTTGTCGATAAACACAAATGTGTCCGGCCCGAAATCGCCAAAGGCCAGGTCCTCTCTCAATTTGCCACCGCCATGATCGATGTCTCCGATGGTCTCCTGCTCGATCTCCAGCGTCTCCTCGATGCTTCGGGAAAGGGGGCCGTGGTATTCTACGACCGCCTCCCCATTTCTCCACAGCTGACAGCCGTTTGCCGGGAAAACCAGGTCGATGAGACCGGGGTCGTCCTGTCCGGCGGAGAGGATTATGTACTTTTATTCACCATCCCATCGGGGCATGAGGCGGCCTTAAGAGACCGGGGCCTGGAATATAGCATTATCGGGGAAATAACCGCCGGGCCGGGCCAGATCGAGGTCAGGCACGGCGATCGCCTCATCGTCCCCCACACTCTCGGCTACGACCATTTCAACAGGTAAAATAGGTTTTATCCAGGACCCGCCCCCTTTTTTCCTACCTTCAAGGATATCTGGATAAAGATATTTTGCCCGGTTCGACGGCTCTTCCTTGACCCCCGGGCGGGAAAAATGAAAATGGGGTTTGAAAAAAACGGAGTTTTGTAATAAAATATAGGGTCAGTTTAGAAAATAGGTTACTGCTGGCGATTTTGATTCTAAAAAATTTCTTCCAGGAGTAGGCAATGAAGGTTTTTCAAGTCAGGTCCAGGGTAATGGACAGTATGGCGGTCGTTTATCCCAAAGGCCATCTCGATGCGCACAATGTCGAGAGATTCGAGAAAGAGATGATTAAGCTCATCGGCGCCAATGTCTTCAATATCGTCATCAATTGTAAAGAGCTAAACTATATCAGCTCTGCCGGCATGGGGATTATTATGGGTTACCTGGATGAAGTCCGGGAAAAATCGGGGGATATCAAATTGTGCGCAGTCAATACCCGTGTCTATGAAATATTCGACCTGGTTGGGTTTACCGAGATCTATGACTTTTTAGAGGATGAAGAGACGGCCCTGAAAAAATTTGAAAATGTTTCCATTAAAACCTGAATTATCGATTTCCATTCCATCGAGAACGGAGCTACTGAAGATGCTGGTGGAATTAACCCGGCATATCGCTACTCTCAGCCAGTTTTCTACCTCCGAGGCGCAAAAGATCGCCCTGGCCGTGGATGAAGCCATTACCAACGTCATCAAGCATTCTTACCGCTATGAGATGGGGGGGGACATCAAAGTAGACTTCTTCTGCCAGGCCAAAGGGATAAAGATCAAGATCTCATTTGCCGGTATCCCGCCCGATGTGCAGGGTGACGGCGTGGACCTAAACCGGATGATTAAGGCCAAGAAGAAGGGCGGGCTGGGCGTCGAATTGATGAAGCGTATCATGGATTCGGTCGAATACCGGACCCTGGGCAATATCAATATCTGTGAAATGATCAAATGGAAGACGCAGGAATCGTAAAGCTGAGACGGGAGCTCCAATTTAAGCAATTCCAGTTCAGCACCATATATGAATTTTCTTCTACCATCTACTCGGAATTTCATGTCGAGCACATCATGCGGGTGTTTTTCTCCACCCTGATGGGGCAATTCGGCCTCTCCCGGGTACTCTATTTCGACTCGGAGCACAAGCTCTTTGAGAAGCGGGGGTTTCACATTTCAGAGAAAGAGAGGAAGGGTTTTGGGAAAAAATTGGGGAAACTCGGTAGCGATTGGTTTTATCTGAAGGTTGGGGAGCTTGCCGAGGAACACCGGGCGTTGCGGGAATTATTGCTGGATAAGGGGATGTATTACCTGGTGAATGTTTCCGGTTCGCCGAAGAAAAAAAAAGTCCTGGGCCTGGGCTTGAAGTTTAACCGGACAGAATTTACCCAGGACAATATCGAGTTTGCCTACTTTATCTCCCGCTTCTCCCTGGTGGCCATCGACAATGCCTTCCTGGTCAACCGGTTGATCGAGAGCAAGCGCATGGAATACGAGATGAAGGTGGCCCGGGATATCCAGCTCTCTTTGCTCCCCCAGTCCGTGCCCGGTATGGAAAATTTCGAGATCGGGGTGATCTATGAACCGATCCGCGAGGTGGGCGGGGATTATTACGATATCCTGAAGAAGCGCAACGGGCACCTGCCCATCCTGGTGGCCGATGTGGAGGGCAAAGGATTATCGGCGGCTTTGCTGGCCGCCTCTTCCCAGGCGATTTTTCGCGCTTTAAACGAGCTCTATTTTTTCTCGGTGGAGAAGTTCATTGCCCGGGCCAATACCATGATCTGCGATTTTACCCACGGCAACCGCTTTATTACCCTGTTCTTGATGTTGCTCGACGACGACCGGCGGGAGGTCACCTATGTCAATGCCGGGCATGCGACGCCTTTCTTGATCTCCGGCAACAAAGTGGAAAAGCTTGAGAAGGGGGGTTTTTTGACCGGTTTTATCGAAGACTCGGTGTATGAAAAGGAGACACGTAGCCTGTTGCCCGGCGATGTGATCGTTGTTTTCACCGATGGGGTGATGGAGGTCGAGAACCCAGCGGGCGAGGAATTCGGCGAAGAGCGAATGATCGCTTACATCAAGAAGAACAAGCGCCTGGCCGCCCAGGACCTGGCAACGGGTGCATTAAAGCGGCTAAAGGAGTTTAGCCAGGGGAAAAAATTCCGCGACGATTGCACGCTGGTGATATTAAAAGCCAAATAACCTGTGCCCGGCGTTTTGATATACTACCCTCTTACCTCGGTGGGATGACTGTAGGTATTGCCGGGAGGGCGAAGTAGGTGTATAATAGGAATGAGTTCCGATAAAAATGCCGTTTCGATAGGAACCGGTTCCTATCAAATGACCGTTTCGATCGGAATCGATTCCGACCAGGAGGTGAGCCAATGCTCGATGAGCTATTTGACTTGAGCCAGCGATTCATCAAGACTTTTTACCGGGAGTACCGGCGTTATTTTTTAAAGAAATATCCGCTGGAGAGCCGTTTCTCTATTATCATCGGCCCCAAGGGGGTCGGTAAGACAACAGCCATCATCCAGTATATGTACCAATTTGTCAACGGGGACCGGTTCAGCCGCGAAATATTATACATCCAGGCCGATCATTTCCTGATGAGGCAGCATACCTTCTACGACATCGTTGATCGCTTCGATAAAGAAGGCGGCAAGCTGGTCTGCCTGGATGAGATCCACAAGTACCCCCATTGGTCCAGGGAATTGAAGAGCATCTACGACACCTTCCCGGAAATGAAGATTATCGCTTCCGGCAGCTCGGCCCTGGCCATTCACCAGGGCAGCCACGATCTCAGCCGCCGGGCCATCGTTTACCGCATGCACACCGTGTCGTTCCGGGAATACCTGGAGATGACCTTTGACCTGGACTTTGATCATTATTCACTGGAAACGATCCTTGGCCGGCACCAGGTCATTGCCGACCAAATCGTTGATAAACTTAAGGTAAAAGAGGCGCGGATTTTACCCTTATTCCAGCAGTACCTGGAATATGGCTGTTATCCCTATTTTAATGAGTACAAGAATAAAGAGTTGTTCCACATCGCCCTCGAGCAAGGCATCCATACAGTGGTGGAAAGCGATCTGATCGCCCTGTCCCCGGGGTTAGATGGATCAGCCGTAAAGAAGATAAAACGGTTGCTTGCCCTGATCGCCGAATCGGTACCCTTTACACCCGATTTGAAGAAGATCAAACATATCCTGGAAATTGGCGATGAGCGGACATTGAAGAATTATCTCCAGTACCTGGAAAACGGCGGTATTATCTTGAGCCTGGCCAAAAAATCAAAGGGTTTGCAGGCGCTTGAAAAACCGGAAAAGATATTTTTAAACAATACCAACCTGATGTATGCCATTGGTGCCAGGGAAAACCTGCAACGGGGCAATATCCGGGAAAACTTTTTCGCCAACGCCTTATCGGCTGAGCACCGGGTATGCGCGCCGGATAAAGGGGATTTCCTGGTCGATGGTACTTATACCTTTGAAGTGGGCGGTAAGAGTAAAGGGTTTGATCAAATTAAAGATGTAAAGGATTCGTTCTTGGTTCTTGACGACATCGAGATTGGCCAAAGCAATAAAATTCCCCTGTGGCTGCTGGGCTTCCTGTATTAAAAGCAGGGTTCATCAGCTTCCAAAGCTGCAAAATTATGGCGGCGGCAATGCTTGCCATCAGGCAAAAATCTTGGGGTCCGGTTAACCAGGTTTGCTTGGTGTTGGGAAATTTTGGAGTTCTATTATCCGATGTTTCGGTTGTGTCAAGTATTTTGTGTAAATTATTTCTAGAGGAAAAACTAGGGGCGAAAATTTTGTGGAAAACCCCCGTAAAGCCTCTATACAAAAGGATATCCGTTGTGGAAAAACCTGTGGACGC